>Ga0255336_100539_pt1 | contig 54827 bp, 49 predicted proteins | sample MeOH1_35cm_T3_17_FD_189102 | JGI IMG/M metagenome (GOLD analysis project Ga0255336, IMG submission 189102) | Sandy soil microbial communities from University of British Columbia, Vancouver, Canada - MeOH1_35cm_T3_179 | ecosystem: Engineered > Artificial ecosystem > Sand microcosm > Unclassified ... | reverse complement strand
CAAATATAAATACGTCAAAACTGACGACATGCGCGTCAGTTTTGACACCTTGCATGCAGGTGAGCGGTGAGCGAACCTGCATGAGAAGAACCCGTCAATAAACCCGAATGGGTTTATTGACGGTCTGCGTCGGCGCTGAAAGCGCCGATACCTTGTTTAAGTAAGGGCAAACGGAACAAAAACAGGAGGCCGTCCTTACCGAGAACGGCCTCCTCAAAATTAGTTGCACGATTTACCGTCAATCGACTTATTTCGCCATGAATCGCCTAGATTGTCTTGTTTAAGTACCTGTCGCGCATCACGTACTGGGTGTGCAGCAGCTCGTGCGCCCTGTGGCCGCCCGGCTCGCCCAAATACTCGGCGTAGATGGTCTTGATCGCCGGGCTCTGGTGGGATTTGCGGTAGACCTTGTGCTCGTCCTCCGCGTACGTCGCCTGCGCGCGGACCTTTTTCGGGTCCAGCACGTAGCGGGTGCGCGCGTCCACAATGGGCTGGCCGCCGCCGTTCACGCAGCCGCCGGGACAGCCCATGATCTCGATGAAGTGGTAGCTCTTTTCGCCGCGCTTGACGGCGTCCAGCAACCTCCCCGCGTTGGCCGTGCCGTGCGCGACGGCGACCTTGACCTCCATCCCGCCCACCGGCACCGTCGCCTCCTTGATGCCTTCGAGGCCGCGCACCTCGGTGTACCCGATATCCTTCAGGTCCTCTCCCGCCAGGATATCCGCGACCGTCCGAAGCGCCGCCTCCATCACGCCGCCCGTTACGCCGAATATGGTGGCGGCGCCCGTGGATGCGCCCAGGATATCGTCGAAATCCTCGTCGGGCAGGTTCGCAAAATCGATACCCGCCAGCTTGATCATGGCGGCAAGCTCCCGCGTGGTGATGTTGGCGTCCACGTCGCGGTAGCCGTCGCGCCCCATTTCGGGCCGGGCGATCTCGAACTTCTTGGCCGTGCAGGGCATCACGGATACGACGTAGATGTCGTGCGGGTCAAGATGGTTTTGCTCGGCGAAATAGGTCTTGGTCAGCGCCCCCTGCATCTGGTTGGGGCTCTTGCAGGTGGAAAGGTTCGGGATGAATTCGGGGTAGAAGTGCTCGCAGTACTTCACCCAGCCGGGGCTGCAGGAGGTGATCATGGGCAGCGTGCCGCCCTCCTTGATGCGCCCCAGAAGCTCCGTGCCCTCCTCCATGATGGTGAGGTCGGCCGCAAACTGCACGTCGAACACGCGGTCCGCGCCCAGCCTGCGCATGGCCGCCGCGAGCTTTCCGGTGCAGCGGGTGCCCATGGGCATGCCGAACAGCTCCCCGATGCCGAAGCGGACGGCGGGCGCGGGCTGGAAGATCACAAACTTCCCGGGATCGGCGAGCGCCGCCCACACGGGGCCCGTGGCGTCCTTTTCGGTGAGCGCGCCGGTGGGGCACGCCGCCACGCACTGGCCGCAGTTGATGCAGGCCACGTCGTTGAGGCTCTTCTGGAACACCGAACCGATCTGCGTGCGGAAGCCGCGGTTCTGCATGCCGATGGCGAACACGCCCTGCGTCTTTTCGCAGGCCGCGATGCAGCGGCGGCAGAGGATGCACTTGTTGTTGTCCCGCACCACCGAGGGGGAAAGCTCGTCGATGGTTTTATCAAGCCGCTTTCCCTCGTAGGGGATATCCGTGATATGCAGCTCATCCGCGAGCGCTTGCAGCTCGCAGGTCTGGTTGCGCCGGCAGGTGAGGCAGGAGCGGTCGTGGTCGGAAAGGATCAGCTCCAGCACGGCGCGCCGCGCATTCAAAACCTTGGGCGAAGCGGTCTTTACCTCGAGGCCCTCGTACACGGGGAACACGCAGGAGGCCTGGAGCTTGCCCGAGCGCGCCTCCTCCACCAGGCACATGCGGCACGCGCCGATGTTGTTGAGGTCCTTGAGGTTGCACAGCGTCGGGATGCGGATATTCTCCCCGCGCGCCACATCCAGTATGGTTGCGTTGTCCTCGGCGGCGACGGCGCGGCCGTCGATCTTGATGTTGACCATAAACGTTCCTTTCTGCATCCATGCGCAAGCATGCAGAGTACATAAAATCCGCGTTTGCGCCGGAAATGATAATTAAATCACAAACCCTTTTATAGAATATTCTCTATATAGAGAATTGTCAATATACTCCGGCCGCATCGGAATAAAAATTTCATTTGTACGCCCGTCCGCCCTCATGCATACAAATCAATTCCGAATAAAATCAATTTTTTATGAAACCTTTCGGCGCCGAGGAACGTTATATCGGATAGGGCATTTGGAAACGGCCAGGAAAAAAACGGAGGCGGGTATGGAGCAGAACGGCGCGCACCTGATCGAGCTTCGCAACGTAAAAAAAATTTACCGCGTCGGTTCCGTGGCCATTCAGGCGCTCAACGGCGTGGACCTCACCCTGGAAAAGGGCGATATCTGCTGCGTGGTGGGGCGCTCCGGCTCGGGGAAATCCACGCTCCTCAACGTCCTGGCGGGCCTCGAAGGCCCCACCTCCGGGGAGATCATCGTCTCCCGCATGCACATCGAGCGGATGACGCAGAGCGAACTCATCCTGTTCCGGCAGAAGAACGTCGGCTTTATATTCCAATCCTTCAATTTAATGCCCTACTATACGGCGCTGGAGAACGTGGCGCTGCCCCTGACGTTCCGCGGCATGAGCAGGAAGAAGCGCAACAAAGTTGCCCGCGATATGCTGGATGCGGTCGGGCTTTCCACCCACCTCAACCACAAGCCCATGCAGATGAGCGGCGGGCAGCAGCAGCGCGTGGGCATCGCGCGGGCCCTGGTGAGCGACCCGGCCATCGTTTTCGCGGATGAGCCGACCGGCAACCTGGACAGCAAGACCTCCGACGAGGTCATGCGCCTCATCACCGATATCGCGCGCGAGCGGGGGAAAACCCTCATCATGGTGACGCACGACGCGAACATGGCCGCCTTTACGGACAAGGCCGTGCATATACTGGACGGAAAGATAACCGAGATCGAGACGAAATAAACGGCGGATATTTACGGGAGGATGGCTTTATGAGGGGAACAAGGACGGCGGCTCTGGTACTGTGCGCGCTGATGCTGGCGCTGATGCCGGCAGGGGCGATGGCTTTTACGGAAGGCGAGGTCGCCTCGCCATCCTCGATTACGGACCCCAACGCGTCGATTATTCTGGCCTCGGTCGGTACGGACGGAACGGTCATACCCGCCGTGTCCGGGAACGCGGGGGACCGCGTTCAGGTGCGCCTGCCGCTGTTCAACCGCTCCATATCCTCGCTTACCAAAATACTGGTGACGCCGCAAATATCGGCGACGCTGGATTCTTTCCCGTTCGATATTGAAGCGACCAACTATACCTGCTCGGTCGGGGACATGATGCCCGGGCAGATACGGGAGGTAAATTATAGTTTCAAAATCTCCAAAGACGCTACAAGCGGCGTAAAAGAAGTGAAATTCAGCATCATGGATTTCAACTTCTATAAGCAGGCGTTTGAAGCCACGACGGTTTCCGTCTTCGTCACCGTCGTGAAGGGCGCCGCCGCCGCCCAGACGGACGATAAGGGCCAGGTCATCACCACCACGCCCAAGATCATCCTCTCGGGCTACTCCTACAAGCCCGAGAAGGAGGAGGACCAGGCGGCCGGGCATCTCTACGCGGGGGAGAAGTTCACGCTTTCCCTCACCATTGAAAACACGTCCTCCGAGGAAGCGGTGCGCAATATCCAGCTCACGCTCTCCAACGAGGCGGGCGTCATACTCCCCGCCGACAGCGGCAGCAACACCGTTTACATTTCGAAGATCGGTCCAGGAGAGAGCGTGGAAAAGACGCTGGAGTTCCAGTCCGCGCCCGACGCCGAGGCAAAAGCGCAGTCGCTCGCGGCGAAATTCAATTATGAGTCCGCCAAAACGCTCAAATCCTACGAAGCGGCGGAAACCCTCTCCCTGCCCCTGATGCAGCGCATGCGCGTGCGCATCGACGACCCCGCCGTCTACGGGGACGCCCTGCTGGGCTCCAGCATGCCGATATCCTTCAGCCTCTACAACATGGGCAAGTCCTCCATCTACAACTGCATGGTGGAGGTGGAGGGCGAGGGCCTCGCGATGGAGGAGAGCTTCTACGGCGGCAACGTCGCGGCGGGTTCCACCATGCAGGCGGATTTCAACGTCATCCCCTCGGTGGCGGGTGAGATCACGGGCACCGTTATCGTCACCTATGAGGACGTTTACGGCGAGCAGACCCGCGTGGAGAAGCCCCTTACCCTGAACGTGCAGGACGCATCCGCCATGCAGGGCGGCGAAGGCATGGAGGGCCCGGGCGCGGGCAAACCCGGCATGATCGACGGCGGCGGCGCGGAGGCCTTCAATCCGAACGGCGGCGCACCGGCCGGCCTGCCCGTTTGGGCGTATATCGCGATCGGCGCGGCGGCGCTTCTTGGGATCGGCGCGCTCGTCGTCGTGCTCCGGCGCAAGCGCCGCAGAAAGCATCTGGAGGAGCTATGAAAACACGCGACCTGTTCTCCATGGCCTTCATGAACCTGTGGCGGCGCAAGCTGCGGGCGTTTCTGACGGTGCTGGGCATGGTGATCGGCGTGGCGGCAATCATCGTCATGGTGTCATTGGGCATCGGCATCAACGAATCCTTCAAAGAGAATTATGAGCAGGCCGGGAGCCTGACGGTTATACAGGTCAACAGCTACCGCGAGGTCGAAAGCAAGGCCGGGTCCGCGGTGATGGTCGGCCGGGCGCAGGAGGTCACGCTCGACGACAAGAGCGTGCAGTCCTTCCGCCAGATCGAGGGCGTTACGGCCGTTCTGCCGTTCTTCGAGACCAGCGCCTGCATCCGCTCGGGGCAGTATATGACCTGGCTCAGTCTGGCGGGTGTGGACGTCAAGGAAGCGGAGGCTTTCGGCTTTGATCTGTCCGAGGGCCGCATGCCGACTTCCGGCGGCGGCGTCACCAAGCTGGAGATGGTGATGGGCGCGGGCGTTCTGCAGGGCTTTTACAACCCCGTAAACGGCAAGCAGGCCGTAGACAAGGACGGCAATCCTAAGCTTTCCATCGAACGTTCCCGCTTTCAGCTGTCGTTCGACCCCAGCAACTTCGATATCCGCTACGGCGGCGATCCCTCCACGCCCAAGGGCAGGGTATACGATGTAAAGATCGTGGGCCGGATGGCGGAAACCGGCAACCGCGCCTACTACTCGCTGATGGATGTCAACCTCGTCAAGAAACTCGCCAAGGACAACAAGAACTGGATGGGCATCGATCCCAAGAAGTACAGCCAGATCTGGGTGAAGTGCGCCGATATCGACCAGGTGGAGAGCATCAACCAGCAGATCAAGGATATGGGATACGGCACCTACAGCCTCAACGACGCGCTCGAGGCTATGCAGAAAAGCACCGAACAGCTGCAGATGCTCCTGGGCGCAATCGGCGGGGTGTCGCTCCTGGTCGCCGCCATCGGCATCATGAACACCATGATGATGAGCATTTACGAGCGCACCAAGGAGATCGGCATCATCAAGGTGCTCGGCTGCCGCATGAGCAACATCGCGGCGCTGTTTTTGGTGGAAGCGGCGTATATCGGGCTGTTCGGCGGGCTCATCGGCATGGGCGTGAGCTACGGGCTCTCGGCGGTGATGAACACGGCGGTGCTGCAGAGCGTGGGCATGAAAAGCGTCATTCCCGCCTACCTCTCGCTGGGCGCGGTCGGGTTCTCCATCGTGGTGGCGCTCATCAGCGGCATGTATCCGGCCATCCGGGCCATGCGGCTTTCGGCCCTGACCGCGATCCGTGCAGAGTAGCAGGCCGCGCAAACGCGAGCGTTTGCGCGGGTCGCTTCGGCGGGTTTCACGTTCACTTGCGCCTTCGGCGCGGCCGGCGGACGTGCAAAGAGCCAAAACCGGCGTACGCCGCCGGTTTTGACGGATTGTATGTTTCCTGAGTTTTGGGGCTTCAGCCGGACGAAGGAGCGTCCCGCTGCGCAGCTCCTTTTTTGTTCTTACGGGCGTTCCCAATAGGCGTCTCTTCATTGTTTTAGGCCTGAAAATGTGATATATTGATACTCAATAAGAAAGAGCGGGGAACAGCCATGTGGAAGGAATTTAAGGAGTTCGCCTTCAAGGGAAACGTGATCGACTTTGCGGTCGGCGTCATGATCGGCGGGGCGTTCGGGAAAATCGTAACAAGCCTCGTGAACGACCTGCTGATGCCGCTTGTGAGCCTTTTGACCGGGGACCTGGATTTCACGAAACTGTTTATCGCCATGGACGGCAAGCAGTACGCGAACATCGGGGATGCGCAGGCTGCGAATGCCGCCACGCTCAATTACGGCTCTTTCATTACCTCCGTGATCGATTTTCTGCTGATCGCGGTCTGTGTCTTTCTTTTCGTCAAGCTGATCGGCCGGCTTAGGGGCTTTGGGAAGACCGAGCCCGCCCCGGCCGCCAAGGAGCCGCGCAAATGCCCCTACTGCCTGAGCGGGATCGCCGAGGAAGCGACGCGCTGCCCCTTCTGTACGTCGATGCTGGAGGAGAAACCCGGATGCTGAAGGAATACCTGGAGAATGAGTTTCTCTATAAAGAGGATTGGAACTGCGCCGAGCATATGCTGGTGGGCGCGAACCGCGTCTACGGCCTGGACCTGGACGATAAGGCGATCAAGCTGGCGGCCGGCTTCGGCGCGGGCATGGCGGTGGGCGACGTTTGCGGCGCGCTGACCGGCGCCATCATGGTGCTGGGCGAGCTTTTTGTGAAAGAGCGCGCGCACGAGAGCGATACCATCAAGCGCCTGACCGCCGAGCTTCTGGAGCGCTACCGGGCCAAGATGGGCGAGATCGACTGCACGCCCCTCAAGGCGGATTACCGCAACGGCAGCGTCAAGTGCCGCGTCATTATATTGGAGGCGGCGGAGATACTGGACGATATCGTTGCGCGGGAGTTCCCGGGCGCGGCGTTCGTTGCAAAACAGGCGTAGTTCTGGTATCCTTATAAAACGGCCGGTCCGCGGGAGGAAGGGCGCAGCGCGGGCCACGGCGTAAGCGCGCCCGAACGGGAGGATCATATGAAAAACGCCTTCGACGTACTGGAGGAACGCGGCTTTATCAAGCAGGTTTCCCATCCCGAGCTGCGGGACCTGATGGCGAAGGAGCGCATCACGTTCTATATCGGCTTCGATCCCACGGCGGACAGCCTGCATGTCGGCCACTACGTCCAGCTGATGGCGATGGCGCACATGCAGCGCGCGGGCCACAGGCCCATCGCGCTTCTGGGCGGCGGCACCACGATGATCGGCGATCCCTCGGGCAAGACGGATATGCGCCGCATGATGACGCAGGAGGAGATCGCGCATAACGCCGCGCGGTTCCAGGCGCAGATGTCCCGACTGCTTGATTTCGGCGAGGGCAAGGCGGTCCTTCGCAACAACGCGGATTGGCTGCTGCAGCTCAATTTCGTGGAGTTTATGCGCGACATCGGCTCGCTGTTCTCCGTCAACCGCATGCTCGCGGCGGACTGCTACAAGAACCGCATGGAGCAGGGGCTGACCTTTTTTGAGATGGGCTACATGCTCATGCAGAGCTACGATTTCCTCATGCTCAACCGTATGGAAGGCTGCGTGCTGCAGATGGGCGGGGACGACCAGTGGAGCAACATCCTTGCGGGCGCGGACCTGATCCGCCGCAAGGAGCAGAAGCCCGCCTACGCCCTGACCTGCGCGCTTTTAACCACCAGCGACGGCCGCAAGATGGGCAAGACCGAAAAGGGCGCGCTTTGGCTGGATAAGGAAAAGACGCCCGTCTACGATTTCTACCAGTACTGGCGCAATGTGGACGACGCCGACGTGGAGCGCTGCCTCGCGCTTTTGACTTTCCTCCCCATGGGGGAGGTGCATAGACTCGGCTCCCTCAGGGATTCCGCCATCAACGAGGCCAAGCGCGTGCTTGCTTACGAGCTCACCCGCCAGGTGCACGGCGAGGAGGAAGCGAAAAACGCCATGAATGCCGCCGAGGCCCTGTTCTCGGGCGGCGGGGACCTCGCGCATATGCCCGAGGTCGCCCTTACCGCCGAACAGGCGGCCGAAACGGGCCTCCGCGTGACGGAGCTACTTGCGCTCGCCGGGCTTGCCAGGTCCAAGAGCGACGCGCGCAGGCTCATCGAAAGCGGGTCGGTGTTCGCGGGCGAGGAGCAGATAAACGACGTGTTCGCCGCCCTGACGCAGGCGCAGCTTGCGGGGGACGGCGTCATCCTCCGCAAGGGCAAGAAGGGCTTCTGCCGGATCCGGCTGGGCTGATGCGCGCCTACGATACGGTGCGAAGCGGCGCCGAGAGCGAGCTTACGGTGCAGAAATCCCGTTTCATCGGGAACTGCTTTCCCGCGGAGAGCGAAGAGGCCGCGCTCGCGCACCTGAACGGGCTGCGCAAACGGTATTGGGACGCTTCCCATAACTGCTACGCGTACCGCATCGGCCCCGGCGCCGGGGTTGCGCGCTACGGCGACGACGGCGAGCCGGGCGGCACGGCGGGGCTCCCCATTCTGGAAGCCCTGCGCCAAAGGGATGTGACGGACGCGGTGTGCGTCGTTACCCGCTATTTCGGCGGGGTGCTCCTGGGTACGGGCGGCCTTGCGCGCGCGTACGGCAGGGCCGCGGCGGACGCCGTGGCGAAGGCCGGGGTCGTCAAGATGCGCCCCTGCGTCGGGTACCGGATAGAAGCGGATTACGCCCTGTTTTATACGCTGGAGCCCCTGCTCAGGAGCTTCGGCGAACCGCAGATCGCGTACGGGGCGCGGGTCGAGGCCGGGCTGCTGGTTCCGGAGGAACGGGCGGCGGCGTTTCTGAAAGCCGTTGCCGAGCGCACCGACGGGCGCGTTTCCCCCGCCGAAACGGAACGCCGCTACGGCGTGTTCCCGGAAGACGGGCCGGGCATGTGAAACATCCGGGCATCCGGAGAAAATATTGTACAGCATTGTACAGTTCGGAGGAAGCAACATGGATATCGCCGTACAGAGGACCGCGTCCCCGAAATCCAGGCCGCAGGACGAAAGCAAGCTGGGCTTTGGAAAGCTTTTCACCGACCACATGTTCATTATGGAATACGAGGAGGGCAAGGGCTGGCAAAATCCCCGCATACAGCCCTACCAGAGCCTCTCCATCGATCCCGCCAGCCCCGTGCTGCACTACGCGCAGGAGCTGTTTGAGGGCCTCAAGGCGTACCGTTCCAAGAACGGCGACATCCTGCTCTTCCGCGCGCGGGACAACGCCCGCCGGCTCAACACGACCGCCGAACGCATGTGCATGCCCACGATCGACGTGGAGGACAATTACAAGGCCATCGCGGCGCTTGTGGATATCGAGCGCGGCTGGGTGCCCCACAGCCCCGGAACCTCGCTGTACCTGCGCCCCACGATGATTGCATGCGGCGCGGAACTCGGCGTGCATCCGGCGCATAAATATATCTATTATGTCATTTGTTCGCCGTCGGGCGCGTACTATGCCTCGGGCCTCGAACCCATCCGCATCTATGTGGAGGATGAGTACGTTCGCGCCGTGCGGGGCGGCACGGGCTACGCGAAGGTGGGCGGCAACTACGCCGCCAGCCTCAAGGCTGCGGAAAAGGCGGCGGCGCTCGGTTACGACCAGGTGCTGTGGCTGGACGGGATCGAGCGCAAATACGTGGAGGAAGTCGGTTCCATGAACATGATGTTCCTCATCGGCGACACCCTCGTTACCGCTCCGCTCCAGGGCAGCATACTCGACGGCATCACCCGGCGCTCGGTGCTGACCCTCGCGCGGGAAATGGGCTTAAAGGTCGAAGAGCGCAGGCTCCCCATCGACGAGATCATTGCGGCGGGCGAAAGCGGCGCGCTTCACGAAGCGTTCGGGACCGGCACGGCGGCCGTCGTCTCCCCGGTGGGCGAGCTTGCCTACAAGGGCAGGACGATCGTCGTAAACGGCGGCAAAATCGGCCCGGCGACACAAAAGCTGTATGATACCCTTACCGGCATACAACTGGGAGAAATTGCGGATACACACGGCTGGGTCACCCGCGTATAAAAAATGAATTTTATGGAAGTATCGAGAGTGCGCCAGCCCTCCGATAGACCGTAAAGGAGATACCCATACCCATGAAAAAATTTGTCGCTGCCCTTTGCATCCTGCTTGCGGTGCTGACATGCGCGCCGACGGCGCTCGCGGCGGTGATCAAGGCCGAAACGGATCCGGCCCAGATCACTTCCGCCGGCATTGTCAAGATCAAGTTTACCATAACCAATGATTCCGCTTACGAAATGAGCAACCTCAGCCTCACGGGCAACGGGCTGAGCGGGCAGAGCCAGCTCAGCAGCCTCGTGATTCCCTCGGGCGGTTCGCAGCAGTTCGCGCTCACCAACGTCCAGGTAAGCGAGGACATGCTGGGCCAGACCGTTGTTTACACGCTGACGTGGATCGAAAACGGGCAGCAAAGGTCCAGCGAGATTCCCGTGACGCTGGGCACCGCGCCGGCCGCCGAAATGACGGCGGCCCGCACGGCCGATAAGCCCAGCGGCAAAAAGGGCGACAGCATCAAGCTTACCTATACGCTCAAGAATCCGGGCACCGCGCAGATGACGAACATCAGCGTCACGGACGCCCTGGCGGGGAATACGCCCATCAAGTCCGGGCTGACTTTGGACCCGGGTGGCTCGGCCACCGTCGCCTATGTGTATACGATGGCGGACGCCGACGCCGTCAGCGCGCCCACCATTACGTATCAGGTGAACGGGGAAGACAAGACATTTTCGATCGACCCGCTCACCATCAAGTTCGTAAGCGTGCAGATCGATAAGAATGTCGTCAGATCCGACCCTACCCCCCAGGGCGTGACGCTCACGCTGACTCTTACTAACAGCGGCAACCAAGCCGTAAGCAACATCGGCGTCAAGGATGAGCTGGGCAACGCGGTCAGCGGGGGCGTTTTTTCGCTCAAAGCGGGCGAGTCCAAGGAGCTTCCCTATACCGTGAACCCTACGGAGCTGCGCAACGTCGTCTTCTATATCACCGGCACCGACGCGCAGGGCCAGCCGTATGAGGACCACACGCAAAGCTACGAGGTCTGGCCCTACATCGACCCCAGCAAGGTGTCGCTGTCGTTTACGGCGACGGTATTGGAACCGCTGTCGGAGAGCGGCAGCATGAAAGTCCGCTTCACCATCCAGAACAATTCCAATGTGGATATGACCGGCGTCGAGCTTTCGGAGTCGACGCTGGGCACCATTGAAACCATGGACGCCCTTCCCCTCGGGCAGAAGGTGCTCGATAAGGAGCTGCTCGTCGGCCAGCCGCGGGAGCTTGCCTTTACGCTTTCCGCCGCCGATCCCTCGGGCGCCAAGCACGATTACCAGGCCAAGCTGACCGCCGCGCATGTGGCGCTCGCCACTCCCTCGCCCGCGGGCGCCACGCCCGGGGCGACGGCGCAGCCCGCGGGAAGCACGGGCATGAGCAGCACCCTTGTTACGGTGCTGATCGTGCTGGCGGCGCTTATGGCCATCGCCGGCATCGCGCTCCTTGCCCTCTCCATCTACGAACGGCGGCGCAACGCCACGCTGGAGGAAGAAGCGGAGCCCGAACCGCCCCGTTCCCGCGCGCCCCGCGCGCAGGCAAAGGACGCGGGCTACAGCCTGGACGATTCGCCCACGCTGATCAGCGCAACGCCGGGGCGGTACGCGAAGCCCGGCGCCTCTTCCCCCGCGGATACGCGCGCGTCCGGTGCGGAGGATGACGAGCCGGTCAAGCGTTATATCCCGCCCGCGGCCCGGAACTACGCGCCGCAGGAGAACCGGCCCTACGCGCCCGCGCCCCCGGCCCCGCAGGAGCGGCCCTATATCCCGCCCGCGGTGCGTCAGGTGCAGGCGCCCGTTCCGCCCCGGCAGCCCGTACAGCCGCGCCCGCCCGCAGAGAATACGCGCCGCGCCGAGCCCGGGCCGCAGGAGCAGAAGCCGCCCCAGGCGTCGCCCGAGATCCGCAACCGCGTGCACCGCGTGCACCGCCCGGAAGACGATCAATAGCTTTTGAGATCAGGGAGCGCGGCCGCGGCGATCCGCGCCGCGCTGCATTTCTGTTTCAGGGGAAATGGCCGGCCTTTCCCGGGGTACGCCCCCCGGCGGGCGCATGGGACATGCCCCGCCCTTATCGCCGGCGCTATCGGGAAAAGAGGAGAATTATGCCGCAGTTTCAAGGTCTGACGGAAGATACCTACCGGTTTTTCTGGGAGATCGCGTTCCAGAACGAGCACGCGTTTTTTGAAGCGAACCGCAAGCGCTACGAGGAGACGGTGAAGCTTCCCATGTACCAGATCGTGGAAGCGCTCTCGGACGCCGTTCTTTCGGTGGACCCCGCGCTCAACGTCCGTCCCTCGGCGGTCGTTTCCCGCATACGCCGGGATACGCGCTACACCAGGGACAAATCGCCCTACCGCGATCACGCGTTTCTGTCCTTCAAATATCCCGGCGCGGCGACGGGGGAGAGTTTTGTGCTTTACGCCGAGTTCGAGCGGGATTCCTACGGCTACGGCATGGGGATGTACTATCCGCTGCCGCAGTTCATGGCGGAGGCGCGCAGGCGCATGCTCGCGCAGCCCGCGAAATTCCTCGCTCTCGTCGAGGACCCCGCTTTGTGCGCCCGCTTTCAGTGGCAGGGGGAGGAGTTCAAGCGCAAGCAGTTCAAGGATGCGTCCGAGGCCCTGCGTCCCTGGCTGAACAAGCGCAGCCTGTCCTTCTGCTTTTCCTCAGAGGAGCTCAAAAATACCATGCGTCCCGGGATCGTGGACGAGATCCGGGAAGGTTATATCCTCTTGAAGCCCCTCTATCGCTTCCTGATTGGCCTGGACGAAGAGCAGGCCCCAAAGCGCGCCTGCTTCCGCACCTTGCCGCATCGCAAATGAAGCGCAGCGCCGATGAAGTCGTTCAGGGGGAGGATCTCGATCTATTGATCGGCTCCCGTAAAAGCGGGGACGCCGGGCAAAGCGAGCGCGTAAAACATAACATCCTTCAGATTCTGGACCGCAAATATGGGATTACCGAGAGCGATCTCATATCCGCGGAGCTGGAGGCGGTACCGGCCTTTCCCGCCCGGGATCTGGGGCTGGACGGCAGCATGATAGGAGCGTACGGGCACGATGACCGCGTTTGCGCCTACCCCGCGCTGACGGCGCTGCTGGCGTGTAAGACGCCCCGGCATACGGCGGTAACGATATTGGCGGATAAAGAAGAAGTCGGCTCCAACGGCAATACCGGCATGCGTTCCGCGTTTACGCAGGATTTTATCGCCGATCTCGCAGCGGCGTTCGGCGAGGAAGGGCGGCATGTAACGCCCAATTCCCGCTGCCTCTCCGCGGATGTGATCGCAACGCTTGATCCGCTCTATTCCCAGGTGGCGGATATCCGCAATATCGCGGCCCTCAGTCATGGCGTCGTTTTATCCAAATATCGGGGTTCGGGCGGAAAACATGAAACCAATGATGCTTCCGCGGAGTTAATGGCGGAGGTTCGCCGCCTTCTGGACGATGCGAATGTACTCTGGCAGATCGGCGAGGTCGGCAAAGTAGACGAGGGCGGGGGACGAACCGTCGCGCATTTTGTTGCGAATCTCAATATCGACACGGTGGACCTCGGGGTTCCGGTGCTGTCCATGCACTCCCCGCTGGAGGTGGTCTCCAAAATGGACGTCTTTATGGCCTACAGAGCGTTCTCCGCGTTCTTCAACCGCAGCCCCGCCGGCACATGTATTTAGCTTTTAGCTCCAAGGATGGGAGCGGTTGCGTAAGCGGGCCGGCAAAGGCTCAGATCCAGTCCCACGCGAACTTTTTTTCGGGGCAGCGGGCGAGGCAGTAGCCGCAGCCGATGCAGGCTTTCTGGTCGAGCGCGATGCTCCCGTCCCGCCGCGAGATCGCCTGGTAAATGCAGCCGCGCCGGCAAATATCGCACTCCGTGGCGCATGGCTTCATAAGCTGGGCCCGGACGGGCCTCGGACGTATATCCTCGAAGGGCCGCAGGGAGGAGAGCGCCGCGCCGCGGATCTCGGAGAAGTCGGAATAGTTATGCTGAGCCATCCACGCTTCCAGCCCGCGGAGGACGTCAGCGATGACCTCGTAGCCCCCGATATGGATCGCAGAGGCGAGCTGTACGGCGCTCGCACCCAGCATGATGAATTCCAGGGCGTGCTCATACGTGGAGATGCCGCCGCAGCTGCAGATATGGAACGGCGTGTATTGCTTGAGCATCGCCGTGGTCGCAAGGGAGACCGGCCGTATGTTTTCCGAGGAATACCCGCCGAAGGTAGGCATCCAGGTTTGGTGGTTTTCCACGTCCACGCCGTTGAGGCCCTTGAGCGCGTCGATCGCGGTTACGACCTGGGCCCCGGCGTCATAGGCCGCTTGCAGCATTTCGGGGAAATAGCTCGCCTCATAGGGGAGCTTGACAAGAATCGGCAGGTCCACGGCCTTGACCGCCGTTTCGACGATCTTTGCCGTATGGTCGGGCTGCGTGAAGAACGAGCGGTAGCGCGTTCCGATCGGGGCGGATAGGCTCAGCTCGATGGCGTCGGCCCCCATACGTTCCACGCAGGCGGCCAAGTACCGGACCTCCGAGGTCGTATCGCCCCAAATGCTGCAGATGAGCTTGGCCCCGCATTTATCAAGATCGGCGAGGCTGTTTTCCCACTGCTCCAGGTACAGGCTGGAATAGAGCTTGATATTGAACAACTGGGTGCCGTTGGCATGGAAGTACGGGTGGAGCGTCGGGTGCGTTTCCATGGCGATGGTTTCGGTCACCACGGCGCCCGCCCCCGCCTCGATGCATTTTCGCACCCCCTCCGCGCTGCCGGACCAGGGCCCGGCGGCCGCCATAACCGGATTTTTCAGCGTGAGTCCCCCTAATTCGACGGACAGGTTCATTTTCTATTCTCCCCCTTAGCCGAAAAGCTCATAGGTGCGTTCCGTATTGCCTGATTTTCCGCTCAACCGTCAAAAACGCCGCGGCTCAGTCAAAAAGCTCATAGATGAATTTCGTATTGCCGCAGGAATGGCGCACCATCAGCCTGGGCTGCAGGATGATCTCCTGGCCGGCTTCTTCCGCGGAGGTGCCCTCGATCCGGTCGATGAGCATGCGCGCGGCCACCATGCCGAGCTTTTTGTCGGGCAGCTCCAGCGTGGTCAGCGCCGGCGTGACCAGGGAGGCGACCGGCGAATCCGACAATGCCGCCAGCGCGAGCTCGGACGGTATTTTGACGCCCGAAGACTGGACGGATTTTATAATGCCGAACGCCTGCGCGTCGTTGTAGGTGATGACGGCCCGGGGCAGGTTCCCGGATTGGATCATGCGCTGGGCAAAGAAATAGCCCCCCTGCAGGCCGAGATCCACCTCGAACGTGCGGCTTTGCACATCCTCCCCGGAATCCTCCACAGCCTGACAAAAGCCGTCGTAAATCATGCGGGATTCCTCGGGCAGCATGTCGTTGAGCAGCAGGTCGATGGAGAAGTGGCCCATTTTGATCATATGGGTGGCCAGACGGTATACGCCGTCCCGGTAATTGATGCTGCAGCAGTCATACTGCCTGTTTTCCCGCTGCAGGCCGATGCAGACGAAAGGAAGGGAAATATTAAGAAGCTCCTCATAGCGCTGCTCCGGAAGCTTGGAGCCGGTCAGGATCACGCCGTCCACCTTCCGCTGAAGAACCATATCCAGATAATTGCCTTCCACCTGCGGGTCGTAACGCGTACCGCAGATAAAGAGGCTGTACCCCTTGTTCAGCGCCACGGTCTCCGCGCCGGACATCACCATCTGGTATTTTTCCGTCTCGATATCGGGGACAAACAGCGCGATCGTGCGGGTTTTGCCTAAGTTCAGGCCCCGCGCGAACCAATTCGGGGTATAGTTGTTGCGTTTCATGATATCCAGCACGCGGTCGCGCGTATCGGCCTGGACGACTTCCGGGTGGTTCAGTACGCGGGATATGGTTGCGACGGAAACGCCGGCTGCTTTTGCGATTTCCCTGATATTCACCGTAATATCCTTCCGCCACAGGCTTTGCTGTGGCTGCACAGACTGCCGCCGGCCGTTCGGCGGCAACGGGATTCGGCATAAACGCACGGCCCGCGGCGCACAATGATGCGGGCATGCGGTGTAACGCGTTCCATACTGCGGGCCGCCCGCCTTACGAAAAGGGTTGCAGCGAAAAGCCGGGAACGGATTTATCCCCGCCAGCAGTATATCATTTGTCAATCGCACATACAAGCGGATGCACGGGCGGCTGCGGCGGGCATCAGGCGCGGCGTTCCGCTCGTTTTCGACTTGGTTCGATCGATTCAATGTAACTATTTGCAGAAAAACACGAATATTTTTCAAGAAAAACCGGGACAAAACGCCAAAAGCAAATACAGGTCAGGCCATCGCCGGCAAATACCTAAAAAACAGGGAGTATACATGGAAAAACAATGCAAAAATTTTCTCCATATGCTCTTGACAGACGCATGATTCTGATGTAGATTGAAATTGCAATGTAACCAGTTACTTTCCGGTCGGTTTTCACACAACTATTCTGCACTTGTTGTCTACGGCCATCCATTTATGACACACCCGACAAAAATTCAGGAATATACCCGATAAAAATTCAGGAATCCCCTGCGGTTGAGGAAACGGACCCCTATTGCGCTGCCGGAGAAGGCGGCGCGGGGGATACGCGGCGAAACGGGAATGAGGGCGCACCTTTAACGAGCGTTCTAGAAAAGGCCTCCGGGGAGGGCGGATGCCCTCGGAAGAGCGGCCTTTTCAGCAAAGCAATCAGCAGAAATTCAACAAAGCAATAAGCAAAAACAGGAGGGATACCGTGATGTGGAAGGATTACGACATCGTAGTGGACGAGATGGAAGGCAAGCTCAGGCCGCCGACGATCGGGCTGAAGCCGTATGAGGCCAAGGTCATTCCGCTGACGACCGGCGAGGATATGATCGTGCGCGAGGCGACGCGCGAAGAGCTCGTATTGATTCTGGATACCATAGAACCCCTGCTGCACCATCAGAAGGATTTCTACGATATCGTGTCCGCGCGCATCTACGCGGAGGTTCTCGGCATGCTGCGTTACCGCGTGCAGGACGAATACTGCTTTGTGGGCGCTGTGGACGGGGAGCTGGCCGGCATCGTCAACGGCCGCATGGTAAACGGCAAGGTCGGCATGTCCTACCATACCATGACGCTCAAACGCGGCGCGCGCGTGGGCGCGCAGCTGTTTGCCGCCAAAATGGAATACCATTTCGATTTCATGAACCAGGATGAGGTGTGGATCGTCGCCGAGTCCCCCAACGGCTTCAAGCGCTGGATGATCGAGTATGAGCTCGAACCCAGGTTCGGTTGCCCCCACGAGCTGGGCGGCGTGCCGACATTCGTACTGACCCGCAAACTCTGGGAAAAGCACAGGGCAAACAAAAACGTCGGGACCCGGCCTGCGTTCGAGGACGTGGTCGAGGCGAACAAGGTCCTGCGCGCGCCCGCCAAGCTCAGCGTCTGAAGGGAGGAGGAACAAGGGATGCGAGAGGTGGGAATCGTTGGCATAGGCCATACAAAATTCGGGAAATCGGCCGTACCGTTTCTGGATATGTGCTGCGAGGCCGCTTTGGAGGCCATGGACGACGCCGGCGCCAAGACGGGCCGCAGGAACGTGATCAATCAGGTGTTTGTCGGCACGATGGGCGCGGGCATGGTCAACCGCATCAGCGGCGCGGCCTCGGCGGTGGTGGATACGTTAAACCTCCGTCCCGCGATGGCCGAAACCGTGGAAAACGGGCCGGCCTCGGGCGCTTCCGCGGTGAAGCTGGGGTATGCGGCAATCACTTCCGGCCTGTGCGACTGCGCGCTGGTCATCGGCGGGGAAGCCATGCGGGAGGTATCGGGCTGGGAAGGCACGGACTTCGTGGCGACGATGCTGCATCCCGAGGGCGAATACCGGTACGGGCTGACGCTGCCCTCGTTCGCGGGCATGTTCACGCGGCTGTGCATGGAAAAATACGGCCTGACCAGCCGCGATCTTGCCATCGTATCCGCCAAGAACCACGCGAACGCCTGCCTGAACCCGAACGCGCACATCCAGGCCAAGGTCAAGCTGGACCGCATTACCGACGAGCGATATATCGCCGCGACAAACCCGCTGGTGGCGGACCCCCTGCGGCAGTACGACATGTGCCCCGTATCCGACGGCGCGGCGGCGCTGCTGCTTGTGGCGAGGGATAAGCAGGAGGAACTGGGCTTCGGCAATCAGAAATTCATCAGGATCGCCGGCATCGCTTCGGCTACGGATACGCACTACGTCGCGGACCGGGAGGTGCCCACCGATCTTCTTGCGGTGCGGCTTTCCGCGCAGGCGGCGTATCGGATGGCGGGCGTCGGGCCGGAGGACATCGACGTGGCCGAATTGCACGACGCGTTCCAGATACTGGAGATCGAGGAATCCGAGGAGGCGGGGCTGTTCCCGCGCGGAACGGGCCATTTGGCCGCGCGGGAGGGAAGGACCGCGCTCGGCGGCGATATGCCCATCAATACGTCGGGCGGGCTCAAGGCCAAGGGACATCCGCTGGGCGCGACGGGCGTATCCCAGATCGTGGAGCTGGTCAAACAGCTGCGCGGCGAGGCGGGGGAGCGCCAGGTAAGCGGCGCGAAAACGGCGCTGGCCGTGAATTTCGGCGGCTTCGGCAACAATGTGGTATCCACGGTATTACAGGCGGAATAGGGGGGAGCGGAAAATGGAACAGATGTATGCGTATCGGTGCACGAAGTGCGGCAAACTCCATCATCCCCGCTATATCGTCTGCCAGAACCCGGACTGCGACGGCCGCGAATTCGTGAAGGAGCCGCTGGAAGGCAAGTGTAAGCTGCTGACATGGACGCGCGTGTACAACCTGCCCGAAGGTTACATGGTGCCCTGGCTGAACTTCGGCATCGTCGAGTTTGAAAACGGCGTGCGCGCATCCGGGCAGATCGGCTTTGACGAGGGCATCGAAAGCGGCATGGAGCTTGTTTCCACCGTGGGGATCGTCAAGGAAAAAGTCATCAAATACAAGGAAACCGTGGTGGAGCCCCAGTACGGGTTCATCTTTCAAAAGCCGTGACCCCGCCGCGCGCCGGCCGTCCGGCCGCGGAGGCAAGTATGCATAAGGCAGTCCAGCTATGCGCCTCCTGGGCGCAGGCGCTGCAGCCGGGCCCGGCGGAGGGGCGGATCCACTCGGTCTTTGACCGGGCGGTGAATATCGAGGTTGCGGGGCGCATGGTTTGCCTGCTCCCCGCACAGAGGTGCCTGTATCCCTGGTCCTGCACGGTGGAGAGCGCCCGGCCCTTCCCCCTCGAGGGGCTGAAGCCGGGAATGCGGGCGGAGCTGAGTTGCTCCGCGGTCGGCGTGCCCGAGGCGCGCTATTGGGTGGACCTCGCCGGCGCGCACGTGAGGGCGCTGACACTCTGGCCCGGGGAACAATCGCACGGCGCCGCCCGGACGCCCGCGAATCTGCCCGCCCTGCGGGAGATTCTTTCGGAGCGGGCGGAGAGGGATGGCCTGTGCTCCCTGGCTTTGGGCACAGACGACAGCCTTTGCGCCGCTAAGGTCCGGCCGCTGCTGGGGGCGCTGGACGATGCGTTTCTTACGCTGGACGCACATGCCGCGGCGCGCGCGGCGGCAGCTCTCGCCGGCTGCGGGCCCGGGCTGACGCCGTCTTCGGACGATATGCTCGTAGGCTACGTAAGCGCGTTTTTCGCGCTGTGCCGGCGGGCGGGGCGCGACCGCGGCGCCGTATGCGCGGTGGCGAAGGCCGCCTGCGAGGCGGCGGCCGGGAAAACAAATTTGATCAGCGGGTCGTTTTTGCGCCAGTGCGGGGACGGCCTGGCCTGCGAGGATATCCTCCACATGCTGGACGCCGTCTTTTCGGACGCGCCCGCATGGCGGCTGCGGGCGTGCGCGGCGCGCGTACTGGATCTTGGCGCCACCTCCGGCGCGGACATCCTCACGGGAATGGTGCTTTCATTGCAGAAGCATGCGCAGGGCGAAGGGATTGGTTAAGCCGGAAGCACGCAAAAACGCGTATTGCGGCGGAAGCATGCGCAAGGTGAAGAGCGGGGTGAAGAGATTGGTTAAGCTGGAAGTTCACAAGAACGCATATTACGATTCCGTAACGCTGATGATCATTTCCAAGGAGCTCAAAAAGCTCGCCGGCGTTTCGCAGGCGCTGGTGGGCATGGGCACCGATCTGAACCGCGAGCTGGCCCGCGGCAGCGGCCTCGGCGCGCCGGGTCTGGACGCCGTTACGGCCAACGATTTCTTTGTGGCGGCCGATTGCCGGGACGAGGCGGCGTTTAACGCCTGCGTAAGCAAGGTGGAGGAGCTGCTCACCAGGCGGGACGATTCCGGGCAGGCCGCCTACTGCCCGCCCACGCTGGAGGGCGCGCGGAAGCTGGATCCGGCGCTGAACATGGCCGTGATTTCCGTACCCGGAAAATACGCGGCCGATGTCGCGCAGAGCTGCCTGGACCGGGGCATCCACGTGATGCTCTTTTCCGACAACGTGACGGTCGAAGAAGAAAAGGCGCTCAAGGAATACGCCGTGGCGCGCAAGCTGCTCCTGATGGGGCCGGATTGCGGCACCGCCATCGTCAACCGGGTGCCGCTGGCCTTCGCAAACGCCGTGCGCGGCGGCAATATCGGCATCGCGGCCGCGAGCGGCACCGGCGCGCAGGAGGTATCCTCGCTGATCGATCAGCTGGGCGGCGGCGTATCCCAGCTCTTAGGGACCGGCGGCCGCGATCTTAAAAAGGAGATCGGCGGGCTGATGATGAAGCAGTGCCTCGGCGCGCTCATCCGCGACCCCGCCACCGAAGTCATCGTGCTCATATCCAAGCCCCCGGCCCGTGAGATCGCCGATGAAATCCTCCGCATCGCGAGGGACGCGGGCAAGCCCGCGGTGGTTTGCTTTATCGGCGGGGACGCGGAGCATATCCGCTCCTTTGGGCTGACGGCGGCGCTGAGCCTCGAGGACGCGGCCCATAAGGCCGTGGCGCTTTCCCGGGGCGAACAGCCGGAGGATTTTTTGGGCTTTGATATGGGCGGGGAGCGCGCCGAAGCGCTCGCGGCGGAGATCGCCGGCAGGTTCGCTCCCGGGCAGAGGTATGTGCGCGGGTTCTATACAGGCGGCACGCTGTGCGACGAGGCCATGAAGCTCATGCTGGACCGGCTGGGCCATATCCATAGCAACATTCCCCTGCGGCCGGAGGACCGGCTGGACGACGCCCGCAACGGCGCGAGCGTCGCGCACACGTTCCTCGATTTCGGGGACGACGCCTTTACGGTCGGCCGCCCGCATCCGATGATCGATCCATCCCTTCGGGCCGAGCGCGTCGCCCGCGACGGACGGGACCCCGCCTGCGCCGTGATCATGACCGACTGCGTGATCGGCTACGGCAGCCACCCGGACCCGGCCGGGGATCTGGCCGCGGCGATCCGGACCGCACGCGCCGGGGCGGAGGCGGAGGGGCGGTATCTGTGCTGCGTCGCCTCGGTCTGCGGAACGGAGGCGGACCCCCAAAGCCTGTTTCGGACGCGCAAGCGGCTTTCGGACGCGGGGGCGGCGGTCCTGCCCTCCAACGCGCAGGCCGCCCGCTTTGCGCTCCGGGTACTGGCGCACCTGAGGGAGGGAAGTTAGATGAGCAAGCTCGACGAATTGTTCGGCCAGGAGCTGCATGTGGTCAACTTCGGCGTAGAGGCGTTCGCGAAGGACCTGGCATCGCAGGGCAGGAAGGTGGTCCACGTCATGTGGAAGCCCGCAGCCGGCGGCGATAAGGAGGCGGCGTCCCGGCTGTATAGGCTGCAAAGCCCGGCCCTGCGGGAGAAAATCGAGCAGGCCAACCGGGAGGCGCTGCGCCGCATTCTCGACGCCCAGCCGGTGCTAATCGGTATGGGCGTCGCCCGGGACGTGATACCGGGCATGACCGAGGATACCGTGCTGCACGCCGGCCCTCCCGTTACGTGGGAACGGATGTGCGGCCCCCAGAAGGGTGCCGTCATGGGCGGCCTGATCTATGAGGGCCGCGCGCGGAACCTGGAGGAGGCGGAGCGGCTGTCGGCTTCGGGCGCGATCCGGTTTTCGCCGTGCCACATGCACTGCGCGGTGGGGCCCATGGCCGGCGTCGTCACGCCGTCCATGCCCGTGTGGATCGTAGAGAACAGGACCTTCGGCAACCGCGCGTACTGCACCATGAACGAGGGGCTGGGGAAGGTGCTCCGGTTCGGCGCGTGCGATCAGGAGGTGTTCGAAAGGCTCCGCTGGATGGCCGGGCATCTCTACCCCGTGCTCCGGGCGGCGCTGGAGAAGAAGGGCGAAATCGACCTGAAGCTGATGATCGCCCAATGCCTGCAGATGGGGGACGAGGCGCACAACCGCAACAGGGCGGCTACCTCGCTTTTGATCCGCGAGCTGATCGGGCCGATTCTGGAGCTGGATATCCCGGACCGCGAGAAGGCCGGCGCCGTCGCCTTTTTGAACGGCAACGACCATACCTTCCTGAACCTGTCCATGCCCGCCATGAAGGCCACGATGGACCCCATACTGGGTATCCCGTACAGCACCATCGTCGCCACCATGTGCCGCAACGGGACGGATTTCGGCATACGCATCGCGGGGCTCGGCCCCGACGCCTGGTTTACGGCGCCGGCGGAGATGGTGCAGGGGCTTTATTTTCCGGGATTTACCGAGGAGGACGCGGCGCGCGACCTCGGGGATTCCTGCATTACGGAAACGGCCGGCATCGGCGGGTTCTGCATGGCAGCCGCCCCCGCCATCGTGCAGTTCGTGGGAGGCAAAGTCGCGGACGCCGTGAACTATTCCAGGCAGATGTATGAGATCACGGCCGGCGAGAGCCGGATCTACAAGATCCCCGCGCTGGATTTCCGCGGGAGCGCCACCGGCATCGATCTCATCAAAGTGGTGCAGACGGGCATCCGCCCCATCATCAACACCGGCATCGCGCACAAAAGATACGGCGTGGGGCAGATCGGCGCGGGGCTGGTGCATCCCCCCGAGGCGTGCTTCAAACAGGCGCTGGCCGCCTGCGCTAAGGCGTGGACGTGATTGCCATAACGTAATATTTTCAATCAAGGAGGGATTTTCCATGAACAAGTGGTCCGACGTGAAAATCTATGAGCTGTCCATCCCCATCGGCGTCGGGACGCCCCCGTGGCCTACCTATGAGCCCTTGCAGATGAAGTTTTTCAAGCGGCTGTCCCCCAACGGCGCCAACGGGCAGATCATCACGCATTCCAACCATGTGGGAACGCATCTGGACGGCCCGCTGCATTTTGATACGGCCGGCCGCGACATCGCCTCCTTGGAGCTGACGAAGCTCTGCAGGCCCGGCGTGGTGGTGGACCTGAGCGATCAGGCCGAGGATTTCGGCATCTATACCCCGCAGGATATCGAAAAGCGCGCGGAAGTCAAGGAAGGCGATATCCTCATCATCAACACCGGCTACCACATCTACGGGTGGGATTCCCCCCAGGCGGACGAGCGCCGCTATATGCTGCGCCATCCGGGCCCTTCGGGGGACTTCGTACAGTGGGTGCGGGATAAGAAGCTCAGCTGGCTGGGCGTGGACTGCGGCAGCGCCGATCATCCCATGAACACCAAGATCCGCGATTGGGAGCCCATGGAGGCCCAGATCTGCGACGAGCTTTTCCATAAGCGCTACGGGAAGGGCCTCAACGACATCTATCATTGGCCGGACAGCTACCAGGCCATGCATATCCAGCTGTTCTGCAAACCCTACGAGGCGATTCATGCCGAGTGTCTGGGCGGCGATATCGATCAGCTGAGCAACAAGCGCGTTGTGATCGGCTGTTTCCCGTGGAAGCTGGTGGGCGGCGAAAGCTGCATCAGCCGTATTGTCGCATTCGACGGTTTCGGCGATATTTGACCCCCCGCGCTTTGGGGCCGGCAGCGTTCCCCGCCGCCGGCCCCGGCGGTTGCGTTTGCAAAACGTGTGGGCCATCAACCAAGGCTGCGACGGAGGAAAGAACATATGGCGTATGATTTAATGATCGCCAACGCGCGTACCCGCCGCAAAAACGCGGAGCTGCTCCAGATCGGCATACGGGACGGCAAGATCGCCGCGATCGCGCCCGCGCTCCCCGATGAGGCCGGGCAGGTGATCGACGCGGGCGGCCGCCTGGTGACCGAGTCTTTTGTCAACGGCCACCTGCATCTGTGCAAGGTATATACGCTGGAAATGGCCGGCCAGGCGGCGCTGGGGGAATACCACCACGGCGGCATGGGCGGCGCGATGACGGCGATCGAGCGCGCGGCGGAATTCAAGGCCGCGTATAACGAGGAATGGATACTGCCCAATGTGCGGCGGGCCTGCGAGCTTGCGCTGCGCTACGGCAACACGCATATCCGCGCCTTTGCGGACGTGGATTCCAAGGCGAGGCTGGAGGGCGTGAAGGCGCTGCTGAAAGCGCGCGAAGAATTCAAGGGCAGGGTGGAGCTGCAGGTGGTCGCCTTCCCGCAGGACGGCGTGGTCCGCGAGCCCGAAGCCGAAGGATTTATGCTCCGGGCGCTGGAAATGGGCGCGGACGTGGTGGGCGGCATCCCGTGGATCGAGTTCACCAAGGCCGACGAGCAGGCGCATGTCGACAGGATGTTCGATCTTGCCGTCCGCTATGACAGGGACGTTTCCATGCTGCTCGACGACGTGGGCGACGCGGAGGAAAGGACGCTGGAAATGGCCGCCCTCCGCACTATCCGGGAGGGCTGGCAGGGCCGCGTGACCGCGCAGCACTGCCGCGCCATGGCGCTCTATAGCGAGAACTATTTCCGCAAGCTGACGGCGCTGCTCAAAAAGGCGGGCATCGGCCTGGTGGCCGACCCGCACACCGGCCCGCTGCACGCGCGGGTGCGGGATCTTGCCGCGGCGGGCATCCCGGTGGCGCTCGGGCAGGACGACATTGCGGATGCGTATTATCCGTTCGGGCGGTGCAACATGCTCGAGGTCGCCTTCCTGGCCGCCCATCTCATGTGGATGACGTCGTTCGCGGATATGGAGCTGCTGTACGATATGATCACGACTTCGGCCGCCAGGGTGCTGGGCATCCGCAACCACGTGCTGGAGGCGGGCGGCGACGCCGACCTCGTGGTGCTGGACGCGGCGGACGTCTACCACGCCATCTGGGAGCATCAGCCGCCGCTCTACGTAATCAAGGGCGGCAGGGAAGTCGCCGTTCCCCGCTGACGCGGGGAGCCTCGCATACCCGGGGAGAAGGATATGGGTTTTCAGACCGTAGGCGCCAGCCCGCAAAGGATGGACGGCGCGGAAAAGGTGACCGGCGCCACGCTCTATACCGCCGATCTGCAGTTCCCCAACCTGCTGCATATCAAGGTGCTGCGCTCGTCCTGCGCCCACGCGAACATCCTGGGCGTGGAGACGGCGGAGGCCGCGGGTATGCCGGGTGTCGTCAAAGTGGTCACGGGAAGGGAGCTGCCCGGCCCCTTTGGCGTGGCGATACGGGATCAGGATCCGATCGCCAGGGAAAAGGTGCGCTATGTGGGCGAGCCGGTGGCGGCGGTGGTGGCGCGCACCGAGCGCGAGGCCGAGCGCGCGCTCAAAAAAATCAGGGTCGCCTACGAACCGCTCCCCTTTGTGCTGGACGCCTGGGAGGCGAAGGACGCTTCCTCCCCCGTATTGCACGAGAAGCTCATGGAGTACCCGGCGCTGCCCTACATCCACAGGGAAGGGCACAACACCTACCAGCATTTCAGGATCCGCAAGGGCGAGGCCGACCGCGCGCTCGGCGAAGCGGATTGCGTGGTGGAGGGCGAATACCGCTTTCCTTCCGTGGTCCACGCCCAGATGGAGCCGCACTGCGCGGTCGCCCGCTACGGGCGGGACGATTCCATGCTGATGTACGCCACCACGCAGGCCCCCTTCGTGGTGCAGGCGGCCATCGCGGAGCTGATGGGGATCCCCTATAACCGCATCCGCGTGGTGGCGCCGTTTTTAGGGGGCGGGTTCGGCGGCAAATCGGATATCACGATCGAGGCGCTGGTGGCCTGCGTGGCGCGGCAGGTGCCGGGCCGGTTCGTGCGGCTGCTGCTCAGCCGCGAGGAAATGTTCTGCGGCACCACCCACGGGCGGAACGCAAGCTGCCGCTACCGGCTGGGGTTCGATAAAACCGGCCGCCTGCTCGCCATGGCGGGCGAGTCCGTTCTGGGCAGCGGCGGAAACGCGGATTACGCCGTGAACATCATCACGGGCATGGCTTCGGCAGGAACCGGGCCTTACCGCGTGGACAATCTGCGGCTGGACGTGTACGGCGTGTATACGAATACGCCGCCCATCGGCGCTACCCGCGGCTACGGGCACCCGGAGGTGCACCTCGCGGTGGAAAGCCTGATGGACGTAGCGGCGGAGAAGCTGGGAATGACGCCGCAGGAGCTCAGGCTCAAAAATCTGCTCCGTCCGGGGGACAAGAACGGACTGGGCCAGACCATGCGCGCTTCCAACGGCGATGTCGTAGCTTGCGCGCGTATCCTGTCCGAAAAGCTCTTCGGCGCGCCGAAGCCGGAGGTTCCTCCGCATATCGCCGTCGGCCGGGGCATGGCCGCCTACATGAAGACGCCGTGCATGCCCACCAACGCGCAATCGGGCGCGTTCATCAAGCTCAACGCCGACGGCAGCGTCAGCATGAGCACGGGCGCGGTGGATATGGGGCAGGGGCTGCATACCGCGCTTGCGCAGATCGGCGCGGAAGCCCTCGGGATTCCCTTCGAACAGGTGCATTTTCAATACGGCGTGGATACGATGGTTTCCCCTTACGATTGGCAGACGGTGGCCAGCCGCTCCACATGGGGTTCGGGGAACGCGGTGCTGCTCGCGGCGGAGGACCTCAAGCGCAAGCTGCGCGAGGAGGGGGCCAAGGTGTTCGGCATTCCCGCCGACCGGGTGACGGCGTATGCGGGCGAGGTGCGCTGCGGCGGCCGTTCCGTCGGCTGGGGCAAATTTGCAACCGGACTGTGCAGCCCGGACGGCACGGCCATTACGCGGCCCGTGGCGGGGATCGGCAGTTTTGTGCCGCAGGGTATCCAGAACCATGACGCCGGGACCGGCCAGGGAAACGCCGCCGCCGACTGGACGCTGGGCTGCGTGGGGGCGGAGGTGGCCGTGGACCTAAGAACGGGCGAGGTAACGGTCCTGCGCCTGATAAACGCCATCGACGCCGGAACTATCATCAACCCCAAGCTCGCAAGGGAGCAGGTGTGCGGCGCCATGCTGATGGCGGCGGGCAGCGCGCTCTCGGAGACGGTGGTATACGACAAAAAAACAGGCAGGGTGCGCAACGATACGCTCGTGGATTACAAAATACCGGGCATCGAGGACATTCCCTGCCGGACCGAAGTGATCTTTGTACAGACGCCCGAGGAATCGGGCCCCTACGGCGCAAAGGGTATCGGCGAGCACGGCGCGGTCGGCACCGTTCCGGCGCTTCTCAACGCGATCTATGACGCGACGGGTCTGCGCTTCCATTCGCTCCCCGCTTCGGCGGACAGGATCATCTCCATGCGCATGGGAGGTGAAGGGGTATGATCACGGCCTCCTACCGGTACGAAAAGCCCGCCGCGCTGCGCACGCTGCTCGAGTACAACGCCGCGGAGGGCGCGAAGCTGCTGGCGGGGGGTACGGATCTTCTCCTGCTGCTGCGGGAGGACAGGATCAGCCCCAGCCTGGTGCTGGATCTCAAAGGCGTTGAGGAGCTGCGCGGCATCTACCCCGTCAAGGGCGGCCTTTTTATCGGCGCGGCGGAACCCGTGCAGGCGGTGGCGGAACATCCGCTGACTCAGGACTACCGGGCGCTGGCGGAGGGCGCCGGCCATATCGGCTGCTATGAGATCCGCAACCGCGCGACCATCGGCGGCAACATCTGCAACGGCTCGGCGTCCGCGGATTCCGTGCCCGGGCTGCTCCTCTATGACGCTGACGTGCAGCTCGTCAGCCTGCAGGGGGAGCGGACGCTGCCGCTGGAACGCTTCCTGCTGGGACCGGGCAAGGTGGACCTACGGCCGGGCGAGGTGCTCCGCGGCGTGGTGCTCAAGGCCCCCGGTCCGGGAGGCAAGAGCAAGTATTACCGCCGGAGCCGCGTAAAGGGAATGGACCTTTCGGGCATCAGCGCGGCGGTGTACTGCGAGGGTCTCAAAAATTTCCGCATCGCTTTGGGCGCGGCGTGGCCCACCGTGGCGCGCGCGCGTAAGGCGGAGGAGATCCTCAACAGGGGCCCGTATTCGGACCGGCTGCTGGAGGAAGCGGCGGCCGCGATCGTCGGCGGCATCAGCCCCCGCAGAAGCAGCATGCGCGCTTCGCCGGAGTACAAGAAAGCGATGATACCCGTGCTGCTTAAAATGGCGGTGGAAGAACTGAATCGGGGTGCGCGGCATGAATAGGGTTCCGGTCTCTCTGGTGGTCAACGGCGAGCGCATCCGTGCACAGGTGGATCCCGCGCAGACGCTGCTGCATTTTCTGCGAAATGAAGCGGGGCTGACGGGTACCAAATCGGGCTGCGAAAACGGCGAGTGCGGGGCGTGCGCGGTGCTGATGGACGGCAAACCTGTGCGCTCCTGCATCATATTGGCCGCCGAGGCCGACGGCGCGGAGATATTCACGGTGGAAAGCCTCGCGACGGACGAAGCCCTGCATCCGCTGCAGCAGGCGTTCATCGCGCACGGTGCGGTGCAGTGCGGCTTCTGCATCCCGGGCGTACTGGTGGCGGCCAAGGCGCTGCTGGAACGGCATCCCGACCCGTCGGAGGAGGAGATCGTGGAGGCGCTGGGCGGACACCTGTGCCGCTGCGGCGGCTACAGGGCCATGAGCGAGGCGGTCAGGACCGCCGCCGCCGCAATGGCTGCGGCGCATGCGGAATCTGCGGACGGAAGCGGTTTCAAACGCGGAGGCGCGTTGGAATATCCCAAGGAGGAACTGGAGGACCGGCCATAACGAAGAAGAAAAAAGAAAGGGGCAGTGGGCATGAAACAGGGGGTAAAGACTGGGTTGGCGTTGCTGCTGTGCGCGATCACGGTTTTCGGGCTTGCGGGGTGCGCACAGAATACGAGCGCGGGCGCATCGGACGAAATCAAGATCGGCTTGATTTTCTCCAAGACCGGCGCCACGGCCATCTCCGAGGAGTGCATGTACAATGCGGCCATGATGGCGATCGACGAAGTGAACGCCGCGGGCGGCGTCAAGGGCAAAAAGCTGGTTCCGGTGTTTGAGGATTATTCCACCGATCCGGCCAAGGCCGCCGACAAAATGAAAAAGCTGATCATGCAGGACCAGGTCGTGGCGACGGTCGGCCTGTACACCTCGGCGAGCCGCGTAGCGGCGCGGCCGGTCGTGGAACAGAACAACGGCGTGCTTGTGTACCCCACCTATTACGAAGGCGAAGATCCCTCCCCCAACATCATCTATACCGGAAGCGTCCTCAACCAGCAGAACGACCTGTTCGTGCCGTGGCTGATGGAGCATGTGGGCAAAAAATTCTTCTTCGTGGGATCGGAGACGGTATACGTTTCGCTGATCCATAAACAGGCCGTCGAGGTGGTCAAAGCAAACGGCGGCGAGATCGTCGGCAACGAAATCGTCCCCTCGGGCAACGCGGACTTCGCTTCCGTGATCGCGAAAATCAAGGAAGCCAATCCGGATGTGATCTACGCCAACCTGAACGGCGACAGCGCGGTGGCCTTCTATAAGCAGTACAAGAGTTACGGGTTCGATCCCGCCAAGATGCCCATTGCCAGCACCATCACGGACGAGGCTTCGGTCGCGGCGATCGGGGACGCGGCTATCGGCCACTACTCCTGCTTCAACTACTTCAATACGGTCGAAAGCGCGGCCAACAAGACGTTCGTGGACAGCTACGAGAAGAAATTCGGCAACAGGAACGTGACGTGCGTCGGGGAGGCCAGCTACGACTCGGTCAAGCTCCTGGCCATGGCGCTCGAAAAGGCCGCCGATTTCAAGCCGGAGACGATCCTGGCGGCGTTCAGGGGCCTGGAAATGGACGCGCCGCAGGGGCACATCAAGATCGACCCGAACACCCGTCACCTCTGGTGCCGCGGCCGTATCGCGCAGGTCGCGTCCGACCTGTCGTTCAAGGTCGTCTACGAATCCCCCGAGATGATCGAGCCCAAGCCGTAAGCGGAGACGGCCGGCGTTTTGCTGGGAGCGCGGCGGCTTAGCCGCGCTCCGAACCGCATTGTTCCGCAGAAAGAGGGGGCCTTCGGGTATGTTTGCACTCCTGCTTGCCAACGGCGTCAATTCCGCGGCGCTGCTTTTGCTGACTGCGCTGGGCCTTGTCATCATCATGGGGCATATGAAGGTAGTCAACCTGGCGCACGGCGAGCTGATCATGGTCGGCGCGTACGCGGCCTACTATATCAGCACGGTGCTGAAGCTGCCCTACGTGTTTTCCATAATCGGCGCTTTCCTGATAACGGGCTTGCTGGGGGCCGCCGTTGAACGGCTGGTGATACGACGGCTTTACGGCAAGACCGGCGAGACGCTGCTCGCCACCTATGCGCTCTCCCTCGTCATACAGCAGACGGTGCGGTTCATCAGCGGCCCCGAACTCAAATACGTCAATATCCCGCTGGACGGCACGCTGGAGCTGGGCGGCGTGCCGGTACCGTATTACAATCTTGTGATCCTGCTGGTCGCCGCGCTTGCGCTGCTTGCCACCTGGCTGCTGATCCATAAAACCACGCTGGGCAAACAGATCCGCGCCATCACGGAAAACAGGTCTATGACGGGCTGCCTGGGCATCAACACGCAGCGGATCGACACCATTACGTTCACGTACGGAACGGCGCTCGCGGGCCTTGCCGGCGCCATGCTCGCCCCCATACGCACGGTTTCGCCGTTCATGGGGGTGCAGTATCTGACCGACGCATTCTTGAACGTGGTGATCGGCGGCGTGGATTCGCTCTTCGGCACGGCGTTCTCCGCGGCGCTCATCGGCGAATCCGTTACCGTGCTGGGCGGCTTCTGGAACGACGTCGGCGCGAAGATCCTGATATTCGTCATCATCATTATTCTCATCCGCTTTAAGCCCGAAGGTATGTTCTCCAAGGAAAAAAGATAACGTTGCGCGCATTTCATGAACAGGGGAGCGGGGTGCCTATGCTGCGTCAAAAGCTGAAAAACATGCCGGTCAACCGTTATATCGATATGGGGGCGTTCCTGTTTCTGGCCGTATTCCCCCTGCTGTTTACGCCGTTCCGTACGGAGCTGATGGCCAAGGTGCTGGTGTACATCATATTCGCCATTTCCCTTGACCTGCTGTGGGGGTATACGGGGCTGATGAGCATGGGGCACGCCGTGCTGTTCGGCTCGGGGGGCTATATCATCGCGCTTTCCTATACGTTCCTCAAGGGAGTGCCGTGGTACATGCAGCAGGCGGGGGTGGAGAAGATCCCGGCGCTGTTTTCGCCGCTCCTGAACCCGGCCGCGGCGTTTTTGCTCGCGCTGCTGATACCGGGGCTGATCGCGGCGTTTTTGGGAACGTTCATTTTTTCCAGCAGAATCAGCGGCGTATTCTTCTCGCTGATTACGCTCGCGCTCGCGCAGATATTTGAGCTGTTTGTGACCAACCAGCACGAATATACGAACGGCAGCAACGGCCTGGGCGGGCTGGAGCGCTCCCTGCTCGGCAGCGGGCCCCTATCGCTCAACGCTCTCTACTATATCCTTTTTGCCGTGGTGCTGCTGGTGTACTTCTTCTGCATCTGGCTCACCAACACCCGTTTCGGCACGGTTTTGCAGGCCATCCGGGAGAACGAAGCGCGCCTGACGTTTTTGGGCTACAAGCCCAACCGCTTCAAGATTGCCGTCTACGTCGTTTCCGGCGTGCTTGCGGGACTGGCGGGCGTCCTGTACATCCCCACCAACGGCTTTATTTCCCCAACCGAGGTGGGGCTGACGCTGTCGACGCTCCTGCTGGTGTGGGTGGCGATCGGCGGCAGGGGCAACCTGACGGGCGCTATCGTGGGGACCATCCTCATCAACTGGGCGCAGACGCTGCTTTCCGAGCAGATATCGGATTATTGGATGCTGATCATGGGCATCGTGGTGCTGGCGTTCGTGTTCTTCCTGCCCGCGGGGCTGATCGGCAAGCTGATCTCCTCCCAGTATGCCCGCGCCAGCGCCAGGCGCAGAAACGCGGAGCTGGAACAAAAGGAGGCTTGCTGATGGCGGAGCCGATTTTACAGGTCACCGGCCTCTATGTGGATTTCAACAAATTTCAGGCCGTCAGCAACATGAACCTGACGGTGGAGGAATGCGAGCTCAGGGTCATCATAGGCCCCAACGGCGCGGGAAAAACCACGCTGATGGATATGATTACCGGCAAAACCAAACCCACCAGGGGCAGGATCGTATTCGACGGGCGCGATATCACCGGCAAAAGCCCCAGCGAGATCTCGCTGAAGTACCGGATCGGCCGCAAGTTCCAGGGGCCCAATCTGTTCGAGAACATGACGGCGTACCAGAACGTGGAGGTCGCGCTCTACGGGTATTCCTCCATACGCCAAACGGTGTTCTTCCGGCGCACGCGGGAGATCGAGGAGCGGGTGCACGCGATCCTGCGGCAGGTCAGCCTGTTTGAGGAACGCAGGACGATGGCCTGTTTCCTTTCCCACGGCCAGCGCCAATGGCTGGAGATGGGGATGGTGATCGCGCAGGATCCCAGGCTGATCATACTGGATGAGCCGACGGCGGGCATGACGGCCGAGGAGACCGCGAAAACCGGACGCATGATCCAGTCGTTCGCTGCGGATCACACGGTGATCGTGGTGGAGCACGATATGGAGTTCGTCAAACAGATCAGCAGCGTCATCACGGTCATGCACCAGGGTACGCTCCTCGCGCAGGGAACGTACGAGGAAATCGAGCAAAATCCCGAGGTGGCGCGCGTGTACCTGAAGGGCGAGGAGGGGGAACCATGCTCAAAGCCGACAACCTGATGGTCAACTATGGGAAAAGCAAGATCATCAACGGCGTTTCCTTCGAAGCGGGCACCAAGGCGCGCGTCGCCATACTGGGGCGAAACGGCGTGGGCAAGACGACGCTGCTCAAAAGCCTGATCGGCGTGCTGCCGCTCGAGGCGGGTACGCTCGAGTTCGAGGGCAGGGATATCAGCAAAACGCCGCCCTACCTGCGCTCCCGCGCCGGGATGGGGTATGTGCCGCAGGGCAGGGAGATCCTTTCCAACCTGACGGTGAGGGAAAATCTGGAGCTCGGCATGCTGGGGCACAAGGACATCGACTGCGCGCGGCAGATGAAAAAGGTGCTCGAATATTTCCCGTCCCTCAACACCCATCTGGAGAGAAAGGGCGGCGTGCTCTCGGGCGGGCTGCAGCAGCAGCTTGCCATCGCGCGGTGCCTGATGGCTTCCCCCAGGATCATGCTGCTCGATGAACCGACCGAGGGGATACAGCCCAACATCGTCAACGAGATCGCGGACATCCTGCTCTCCATTTCCGAAGAGCTCTCCATCACCACCCTGGTGGTGGAGCAGAACCTGAAATTCGCCAGACGCCTGGCCGATTCGTACCTGATGATGCAAAAGGGCCGGATCGTCGCGCGCGGGAGGACCTGCGAGCTGACCGAAGAGCTCGCCAAGCGGTATCTTGCGGTATAGGAGGGATGGTTTTTCCGGAAGAAGGTTCATAAGCGATCGTTCGCTGCCCGTCGCCAAAGCCGCAGCATGCTGACCCGATCTATCTTATGGGAGGTGGCAATTATGCCGGAATTTCTGCAACCAACGTCACTTACAGAGGCGATGGAACTGCTGCGGGAGAAACAGGACGTGCGGTTCCTGGCCGGCGGTACGGACCTGATCATCCTGCTTCGCAACCGTACGGTGGACTGCCGGTATCTGATGGATATCAAGCGCATCCCCGAGCTGAGTATATTCCAGTACACTCCGGAAGGGCTTACGATCGGGGCGGCCGTTACCTGCAACCGGATCCTGCATGCGGACTTTTTTCGGCAGGAGCACGAGCTCCTGCAGGACGCGGCCCGCACGCTCGCCAACTCGCTGCTTCGCAACCGCGCCACGCTGATCGGCAATATCTGCAACGCTTCGCCGGGCGGGGATATGATCCCCGCTTGCCTGGTCCTCGGCGCGAGCGTGCATACCTGCTCGCCCGGGGGGGAGCGCGTCATTCCGCTCAGCGCGTTCTTCACCGGCGTCAAGAAGCACGTGCTAAGGCCCGATGAGCTGGCGGTCAAGGTAACGTTCCCCAACAAGCCGGGGCGCGGCGTGTATCTGAAGAAGCGGCGCATCCGGGGGCATGACCTTACGCAGGTAGGGCTGGCCGGCTTCTACGGGGAGGACCGCAGCCTTGCGTTCGCCGCGGCCTCGGTGGGGCCGACGCCCGTTCTGATCGACGGGATCGGCAGCTTCTCTCCCGAAGAACTGCCGGGCGCGAAGGAAGAGATACTGGCGAAGGTGGCGGCGAGGGCGAGGCCGATTTCGGATGTGCGCAGCTCGAAGGAATACCGGCTGGCAATGCTCCGGTATTTTACCGGACTTGCGGTAGACGCGTTTGCGGCCGGCGAAAAATTGGAGGTGCTCTCATGAAGCGCAGCATCCACGTGACCGTCAACGGGATCGCTTACGACGCGATGTGCAGCGAAAACGCGACGCTGATTACGCTGCTGCGCGAGGAACTGGAACTGACCGGAACCAAGGAGGGCTGCGGCGCGGGCGAATGCGGCGCGTGCACCGTGATCTTCAACGGCGACGCGGTGAACGCCTGTATGGTCATGGCAATGGAGGCGGAAGGCGCCGAGATCTACACCATCGAGAGCGAGGCCGAGAACGGGGAGCTGTCCGACCTTCAGAAGAGTTTTTTGGAGCACAACGCGTTCCAGTGCGGCTTCTGCACGCCCGGCATGATCATGAGCGCGCGTGCGCTGCTCAATAAGAATCCGCATCCCACCAAAGAGGAAATCATCGAAGCGATGGAGGGCAACCTCTGCCGCTGCACGGGCTATGAGACGATCCTTGCGGCAGTTCAGGCGATAGCGGGTGAGCGGGATGGCGAATAACTATCGATACATCGGCAAAAGCGTACCCCGGCACGACGGCTTCGAAAAGGTGACGGGGACCGCGCCTTATGTGGCGGACCTGAAGATGAACGGCATGCTGTACGCCGGGGTGAAGACCAGCCCCTACGCGCACGCCAGCATATTATCCATAGACACAGGCAAGGCCGAGGCGCTGCCCGGCGTGCGCGCCGTGGTCACGGGGCGGCAGGGCGCTACGAAGCTTGGCATTTACATGGTGGACCGTTCCATTATCGCCACCGACAAGGTGCGTTATTACGGCGAGGTGGTGGCGGCGGTGGCTGCGGTGGATGCCGAAACCGCGGCTCGCGCGGCGGACCTGATCGAGGTGGAGTACGAGCCGCTGCCCGCCGTGCTGGACGTCAAGGAGGCGGTAAAGCCGGGTAGCCCCCTGGTCCATGAAAAGCTGGGCGAGTATGCGCACATAAAGGGCGTGTTCTTCCCGGTGGCGGGCACCAATATCGCCAGCCAGATCAAGGTGTGCAAAGGGAACGTGGAGGAAGCGTTCCGGCGCGCGGACGTGGTGATCGAAAACACCTACGAGCAGCCGCAGGTGTTCCATACGCCGCTCGAAACGCACGGCACGATCGTGCAGTGGGGCATCGGGGACCACATTCGGATCTATTCCAGCTCCCAGTCCCCGTTCTCCATACGCGACCTGTTCTCGGTGGCGTTCCGCCTGCCCAAGACCAATATCGAGGTGAACGTGCCCTACGTGGGCGGCGGCTTCGGCGGCAAGAGCGGCATCCATATGGAGCCGCTCGTGGGGCTCCTGTCCAAGGCGGCGGGCGGTCAGCCGGTCAAGTTCATTCCCAGCCGGGAGCAGGAATGCGCCACGCTCCCCTGCCGCCAGGGGCTGGTGGCGCACATTAAGACGGGCGCGACAAAGGACGGGCGTATCATCGCCGAGCAGGCGGAGTACCTCTGGGACGCGGGCGCGTACGCGGATTACGGCGTCAACATCGGCAGGGCGGGCGCCGTGACGGGCTGCGGGCCGTATGCAATTGAAAACGTCAGCGTGGATTCCAAGACCGTCTATACCAACCACATATTCGGTACCGCCTACCGCGGCTTCGGCCACCCGGAGGTGTTTTTCGGCATCGAGCGCCAGCGCGACCTCATGGCCAAAGCGCTCCATATGGACCCTACGGAGTTCCGGCTCAAGAACCTCCTGATGCCCGGCAGCAGGACCATCACGGGGGAACTGATCACCGAGAACACCGGCCGCGCGGACCTTTGCCTCAAGCAGGTGGCGGAAGCGATCGGGCTTAATACCCCCTACACGCCCGAGGAGCAGGCGGAATTCAAAAAGACCGGCAGGTACCGCGCCAAGGCAGCCGCGGTGCTGCAAAAATCCCCCGCCATCCCCACCTGGTGCGCGACCTCGGCGCTGCTGCAAATGAACGAGGACGGCACCCTGCGCCTGAGCGTGGGCGGCGTGGATTACGGCCAGGGCACGTATACCGTGATGCAGCAGATCGTGGCCGAACGCCTCGGCTTCCCCATCGAGAAGATCCACATCTCCCATACCATCAACACCAACCTGAGCCCGTACGACTGGCAGACGGTCGCAAGCCGCATGACGGTGCTTTGCGGCAACGCGGTATGCGAGGCGTGCGACGATCTCAAGGAGCAGCTTCTCGAGATGGGCAGCGTCATCCTGCGCGCCGCCAAGCATGAGATCGCGATCGGGGACGAATGCGTGTTTGTCAGGCAGAATCCCCATCAGCGCCTGCCGCTCGCGAAGCTGGCCATGGGGTATACGTTTGAAAACGGGAACGCCATCGGCGGCCCGCTCATCGGCCGGGGCAAGGCAATCGCCCAGGGGCTGACCAATCTGGACCCGGAAACGGGGCAGGGGAAAACCGCGCTGGATTGGACGTACGGCGCGCACGCCGTGGAGATCGAGGTGGATACCCATACGGGGGACATCGATATCCTCCACATGGTCAGCTCCCTGGATATCGGCCAGGTGATGAACGAGGCGCTGCTGCGCGGGCAGGTGGTCGGCGGCGCGCTGCAGGGCATCGGCACCACGCTCTCGGAGGCGGTGTACTACGACGATCGGGGCCGCCTCATCACCCGCAACTTTACGGATTATAAGATTCCCACGTTCCGGGACGTTCCCCGCAAGGTGGAGGTACTAAGCGTGGAGACGCCGCAGCTCGACGGGCCGTACGGCGCGCGCGGCTGCGGGGAGCACCCGCTGATCGCCGTGACGGCGGTCATCGCGAACGCACTCGCAAACGCCACGGGCGCCGAGTTCTTCGATCTCCCGCTCTCGGCCGACCGGGTATATATGCGGCTGCACGAGCATGAGCGGGAGTGACGGGGCCGCGCGGCGCGTCCGCGGCTGGACAGGAGGGAAGGAGGCGGTTTGAAGCGGCAGCGGGCACTTGGTGACAACGTGTTTTTATCATGAATTCTTACCTGCCAGGCACCCCAATACCAATCCGTGAGAAAGAGAAAGGTGAACCAGTATGGAAAAAAATCCGAATAAAGAGGCCGCCATCGGCTATTTGCCGGACGAGACCCCATCGTTTGGGAAACTGATTCTTTTCGCGTTACAGCAGGTGCTCGTCATGTTCCCGGCCACCGTCACGGTGGCGCTGCTCACGGGGTTCCACGTTTCCACCACGATCTTCGCAAGCGGTCTTGCCACGCTCTGTTTCCTGCTCATCACGCGCGGCCAGATTCCGCTCTACTACGGGTCGAGCTTCTCCTACATCGCCGCGATCGTCAGCATCACGGGAGGCGTGAGCTTTGGGCAGCTTGCGCCGGATGCGCTCATATCGCAGGCCCAGTTCGGCATTATCTGCTCCGGTTTTGTTTCCATAGCGGCGGGCCTGATCGTCAACAAGTTCGGCATGGAAAAAATAGAAAAGGTGCTGCCGCCCACGATCACGGGCCCCATCGCCATGATCATAGGGCTCTCGCTTGCGGGCACGGCCCTTACCCAGGCGTTTACCGATCCTGCCGTCCCGGGGATCATGCCCGGCAGCGCGGTTATCGTGGCGATCGTGACGCTGCTGGCGACGATCCTGTTTTCCGTCTATCTCAAGGGCGTGCTCGGCCAGCTGCCGATCCTATTGGGCATCCTGGTGGGGTATCTCGTCTCCATTCCGTTTGGAATGGTGGATTTCAGCAAGGTCTGGACGGGGAACGTGATCTCGGTGCCGCACTTCACGCTGCCCACGCCCAACTGGATGTCGGTGCTCGCCATCATGCCCATCGCGCTCGCCACCATTCCGGAATCGACCGCGCATCTGTTCCAGCTGGATATCTATGTGAACGACCTGGCTAAGAAAAAGGGCAAGGGCACATACAAGATCGCGGATAAGCTGGGCCTCAACCTGATCGGCGACGGTTTGGGCGATATCGTGTCCGCCCTCTTCGGCGGCCCGGCCGGCACCAACTACGGCGAGAACATCTCCACCATGGCCATCACCCGGAACTTCTCGGCCAGGATGCTGGGCGTCGCCGCCATCATTTCCATCGTCATCTCGTTCTTTACGCCGCTCTCCAACGCCGTGAACACCGTGCCCGCCGCGGTCATTAACGGCGCGTGCATTTTCCTGTTCGGCGTCATCGCGGCGCAGGGCGTCGCGATCATGATCAACCAGAACGTGGATATGTTCGACGGACGCAACCTCGCGGTCATTTCGGTGATCTTCATCATCGGCCTTGGCGGCACCTACGGCTTCGAGGGCGGCATGATCCCGGTGTTCGGGGCGAAGCTGCCCGCCATCGCTACGGCCGCGATCGTGGGGATTTTACTCAACCTCCTGCTCTTGATCGGCACGGATAAGAACAAGAAGCAGAAAAAACAGGCGGATCAGTCCGTATCCGGCTAAGGGCGGCTGCCGACCATTAACGCACTCTGCCGCAGCATCGGAAAGGATGCTGCGGCAGTTGCACTTTGGATACTTAGAGGACCGCCTTGTGAAACTATTTGTCAATACGGTCGTATCCGTACTTATGAACTGGAATAATCGGAGACTTGCAACTGTTCATTGGGCACTCAGGCATACATCCGCCAAAATTGTCGTGCAAGATGTTGCAACGGCAGGCAGTATATTCCCATGAATTAAGTACCGCATCCCAGTCCACTTTCTCATCTTTTATAAAGTCCTTAATATTTAGCGTTTCACGAAACCATGAACAGAAATCCATTCTACCGTTCGGATAAAGGTCCAGTATCTGCCAAGGGGCAAAGCAAACCTTTTTACCTTCCTTTTCTAGAAGCCTTATTGTAGGTGTCCATTCTTCATCAAACAAGAACACCTTTTTTATATGCTCGGCTCGGATTCTATTCCGTAGGTCAAACTCATTCTTCATATTACGGCCCTCAGCCAGTTTCAGGATGTCTGCATACCTTTTTTGCAACTCCCCAAATGGCTCTGCATCCACCTCAGCTTGGATAGGGTCTGCCTCTTTCGTTGGAATCCATAGCCGAAAATAGACGAAGAATTTTTTTGCCAGTATACGCTCTAACTCCATCAGTTTCTTCAGGGCAGGACGACTGGTTTCTGGGCACGAAAAGTAATCACCCTCCATGTTATTTTCCATATAATCAAAGTAATACCATATACAGGATGCCCCGAGTTCCAAGGCAAGCTTTGCAAAATCCACAACATCGCAAGCTGTGTCTTTGTTTATTACCATAGAAAGACTTGGTCCAAAACATTCAAGATTTCTTGACCGCAGTAACTCCATATATGCCCGAATATTATTAATTGACTTATTATAACCCGCTGCTCCTGCCGCTCCTGCCCAGCAACCCTTCTGATAGATTTCTGCATTACTAGCGTTGATGGAGAAATGTGTTTTAAAAAGATTTTCGCAAGCCAACTCACGAAACCGCTCATTAAAAGCTATTCCGTTTGATTCGGTCATCACCGTGATTTGCGGATAATTATCGCTTAGAAATTTCATGTAATTATAGCTTTCTTTTGCGACGAAAGCATCCCCGCCCGTAATGAGGACAATTTTAATTTTCTCATACAGCGGCTTGCAGTACTCATAATACCACTTCGGTTCCATAGACCGCTGCTGCTCTTCTTCACTCCAAGTTAAAAGACCGCAATAGCGGCAACGTCCGTTACATCTGTTCGTAATCCTGATTCGAAGTAAACCGTCCGTTAGATCCGTGCGATATCGCTTATCATTTTGGACCGTCTTGCCCTTTACTCTTAATACACACTTTTTAACTTCCCACTTCGCCTTCCTGAGCAAATTTAGATTTAATCTTTTTACGATATTACCATTCTTGTCGAATTTATATCGAAAAGAAAGATTAATTTTTGCTGTTAGATCCGGATATCGCCCTTCGTTGCGTCCCCATAGTTCATAGTGCAGAAGTGGGTTGACATTTGCGGATTTCACATCGGCGTTTTGCTTTAGATAGAGGGACGTAGAAAAAATATCGGAAGGGTCGTATCCCTCTTTCCATCCCGTATCCAAATAATGTTCCGCACAGTCCTCACTTTGCGGAATCGCATATTGCTTTCGATACCATTCCTCATCGAATAGTTTTGAATTTCGGATGACTTTTACTTCACTCTGTTTCATAATAATTCTCCTATATTTCTTATTTTAAACCTTTATAGATTTTCCGAAATGACCGATATAGAATCGAATTCTTATCACTGAATACGACTTCTGCCAAAACATGTGCCTTATTCTGGCGGATATACTCGTCGATCTGATAAGTATCCGCCAAATTTAATAGATCCACCTTACATGATTCGGAAAAGAAATCCGTAGGGGAGTAATGGTATTCATCAAGAAAAATATGCTGGATTGCTGCGTCATCGATAATATTCATATAATAAATTATGGCGGCTTGGAGACTGATTTTAGGGAGGTACCACTTGTCACTGAGAAGTAGAAAATATCGTTCACATGCGAGTTGTTGGGCATTTCTTGCCTCTCGATTTTTAAAGAGACATGAAAAAGCCTCAATGAAGAGTTGATCGCTCATATTCTTAAAGAAACGCTCCGATAGGATATAATAACTCTCCATAACATCGCGCATAGAGTTCCTCAAATGAGGGGAACTCGTATTTTCTCCACGATTAATAAAACGCCTGTGCTGAACCAACGCTTCTTGAATAATATGGATGGGATACTTTTTTACTATATTAATCCACATCAAAAAATCCGGGAGTTGCCGTAGGCCAAAAGAGTAGCAACCCATTTCTTGATAAAGCTCTCTTCTGATTAGTAGGCTGGGATGACAGATACAATTTCCCTTGGTATAAAATCTGTATAGCCATTCTGCTTGTGTACGGTTTTTTTGCATAAAAAGCATCTCAGTTGCATCGTGAAATAGGCATCCGTTCTCGTCAATAATCTGGGTATATGAAAAACAGGCACCGCATTCGGGATGTTGCTCCATATAATCGACTTGCTTTTTAAGCTTTCCAGGCAGCCAGACATCATCCGAGTTGATAAGAGCAACATATTTTCCCTGACATTTGTCAATCAATCTTTTATGATTAGGAGCCGCACCGATATTTTCCGATAGAAAATCAGCCTTGATGCGAGAGTCTACATATCCTTGGATTACCTTATCAGTGCCATCCGTGGAACGATCATCCGAGATCAGGAGTTCATAATCAGTATAACTTTGAGAAAGAACACTCTCAATTGCCGTAGAGACATAATCCTTATGATTATAGGACGGTAAAATAACAGAAACTGTGGGCATCCTGAATCCTCCTGTTACGGTTGAACAATTATTTAAACACTTTCCCGGTTAAGTTTTCCCTAACTCTTTGCGCGGGCACGCCCTCGTAAATGCCATTGGCTGTTGCATTAGCTGTTAGTACACCACCCATGGCCAGAATAACTCCTTTTTCTACCGACACATGCTCTCGTACGCACGAATTCATTCCCAGGAATACTTCTTCGTCAATCGCCGAATTTCCTGCAACTGCTGCGGCAATAGACATTACAGTATGGGCTCCGATTTTGCTGTCATGTGCGATAACACAATTATAGTAAACCAGCACATCTTCCTCAAGTACTGCACCCGGCGAAATGCACGCATGAGGATAGATAATTGCGCCCGCTCCAATCTGAGCAGCCTCAGAGACATAAGCTTCGGGATCAACAATCGAGGAGATAGCAAATCCAGAATGCGTAACTTTATCAAAAAGGATTTTTCGAAATATGGGTTCGCCATTAGCGATCACAACTTCGGCAGAGTAGCCATTACAACGTTCAAGGAACTGATCATAACAATATACTGGAGTACCATTCACATTCGGTTTCCCCATAGTATCATCAATAAAGCTTATCCCTTGCCATCTGGAATAAAGCGAATTCACACGTGTTGCAATACTATAAACTTCTTGTCCAACGCCCCCGGCACAATAAATATAGAGATCTTTCATCGTTAGTTCCCCTTAAGTTTATTCCAGATGGTGGGTGGAATAAAGGCTTGAAGAATCCATTTGATGATTGGCGGTAACCATTGTACAGCCTTGGATGCAACCGCTCTGATGCTATGCTTGAAGTCGGTTCTCAGCCATGCATGGTCTACTCTCGAGAGCTGCCTTATAATAGTAGCGCGCAAGTTCTCAAAGTCCTTGTCGAAACGATGCCCTGTAAGTTCCTGGTTCACATCAATTAAATCTAGCATCTGAGTCAAACGCTCTTTTTCAGACAAAGCACTCCAGACGCCGCTATCGTGGATACGATATGCATTCATTGCCGCCGACAACGCTCCGATAAAACCATGCAGGCCCAGCACAATATTGACTGTATATTCATATGCAACCCCTTCAAATAGCTTTGGGGGCAATTGCCGCAGCTCACTAGTGCGATACGTACAGGCGGAAAAGTTTCCCACGATCCGATTATCTCTAATGATATCCTGTGAAGTATAGAGCGCCCATCCGTCAGAGCATAATCCGAGGGCTGGAAGCTGATAAATTGCGGTATTAGAGTTAAACAAGTAGAAACGGTTCAGGCACATGACGCATTCTCTATGTTCATCAAGGAAATCTACATGCCTTTGCAATCTTTTGGGAGTTGTCCAAAAGTCATCTCCCTCTAGTATCGCCACATACTCCGCATCACACTGTGCAAAGGCTCTTCCATAGTTTTTTGTGGTACCAAGATTCTCTTCTGCCGCTATATAGCGAAAAGAGATGGGGGTTTTTTTCTCATATTTTTTGATAATATCCACAGTGTAATCAGTGGACTTGTCATCGGCCACAACAATGTTAAAATCAAAATCTGTTTCCTGCATCAGGATGCTTTCCAAGGCCTGTGCAATATACTTCTCATGGTTGTATGTAATTAGAAGAACATTTGCTTTCATCTGTTGCTCCATTTACTTCAGCATCCCCAGGAGATTGTCGCATATTCTGTCCACGGTTTCTTCATCAAGGTCTGCATACATAGGCAGGGTGAGGACGTGATCCGCAGTATACCTTGCTACAGGTAAGTCGGCGCTAAACCTGCCTTTATAACAGTCATAGTCAACAATGAGCGGATAAAAATATTTTCTGGTATAGATATCACCTTTTTTCAACTGGTCGTATACTTCGTCGCGGTTAATTCCTGTCAGCTTTTCATCAATTAGGATCGGGTAATAACTATAATTCCACTCAATTTTTTTCTTTTTTATGGCGAACAGGTCTGGGATGGTAAGTCCAGGAATCCCATGCAAGCGTGCGTCATATCTCTCCGCGGCTTTTTTTCTGGCCTTGATAGCTTCGGCAATATGACGCAGATTACATACGCCCATCGCAGCACAGAATTCATTCATTTTGGCGTTTAATCCAACAGCCTCAACGCTTTCCTCGGAAGCAATTCCAAAATTACGTAGGCTCCGAAAGGGCGCTTCGTACGTCTTATCACGAAATGTAAGGGCACCGCCCTCGATTGTATTAAAAACCTTTGTGGCATGGAAAGAGTACATAGATACGTCACCAACGTCCGCCAGAGAGGTACCGTCGACAGTGACACCAAATGTATGTGCGGCATCATAAATGACCTTCAAACCATGTCTGTCTGCAATTTCTTGTATTCTATGAAAGTTACATGGCATCCCATAGACATGAACGGGTACAATAGCGCATGTATTCCTCGTTATTAAACTTTCGATCTTGTTTTCATCAATTGTATAATCATCTGGTTTAATATCACAGAAGACAGGGGTCAAGCCGTTCATAACAAGAGCGTGAGTGGTTGATGCAAATGTAAATGGAGTCGTAATAACTTCACCGGTCAAGTTTAAAGCTTTGATGGCAACATCAAGAGCCATATGACCATTTACATATAATTCTATATAATTACACCCTAAATATTGTTTCAGGTCCCTCACTAATTCGTCATAGATCGGCCCCATATTTGTCATCCAGCATGTATCCCAAATACGTTTAATTTCTTGTATATATTCTTCCATAGGCGGAAGCATGGATTTTGTAACCAGTATTTTTTTCTCCATAGAGCTTGTCCTCCAGAAAGATTACTTTACAAACCGATCAATGCAAGCAGGCTACTATTAATATAAGAACGACTTTTCATCCGACTTTAGGTACCTTCCCAGCGCATCCTTCCACCCCGGCAGCCGTTTGAACCCCGCCTGGTCCAAGCTTGCCTTGCTCAGCCGGGAGTTCGCGGGACGGTGCGCCTTGGCGTCATATTGCGCGGTCGTAACGGGATTTACCACGGTATCGTATCCTGCCAAATCAAAGATCGCTTTGGCAAACTCCGCCCAACTGCAAAAGCCCTCGTTGGTGGCGTGGTAGGTGCCGTATTTCTCGGTAACCGCCATGTCGCACAGCAAGGGCGCCAGGTCCGCCGTATACGTGGGGGAACCGATCTGGTCGTTTACCACATTGATTTCCTTGCGCTCCTTGCCCAGCCGGAGCATGGTTCTCACAAAATTGTTCCCGTTCCTGCCAAAAGCCCAGGAGGTGCGCACGATAAAGTGCTTGTCCGCTAAACGCCGCACCGCGAGCTCGCCCGCCAGCTTGGTCTTGCCGTATACGCTCAGGGGCCCGGTGGGGGAATCCGCTTCGTAGGGCGTATCGCCCGTGCCCGGGAACACGTAATCCGTGCTGACGTATACGAGCTTGGCCCCGGTTTCCCGGCACGCCGCCGCGATATGCGCGGTGCCGGTTTCGTTGATGAGCCGGCAGCGCTCCGGTTCGTCCTCCGCCCTGTCCACCGCCGTATACGCCGCGCAGTGGATCACGGCGTCGGGCCGGCAGGAGGAGATAAAGCGCAGCGTCGCGCCCTCGTCGGTGATGTCGAATTCCCCGATATCGGCGGCGATCCCCTCGATGCCCCGCGCGGCGAGGACCTGAAGCACATCGTATCCAAGCTGGCCCTTCGCGCCCGTTACCAATACTCTCATGATACCCTCGTCAATCTTTCTCTCAGCGGTTCCCGTACATGCGCTCGTAATACGCGGTGTAGGAGCCGTCCAGCACGTTCTTCCACCAGGAAACGTTCTCCAAATACCATTGTACCGTCTTTTTGATGCCCTCGTCAAATCCTGTTTCGGGTTTCCAGCCCAATTCCCGTTTCATTTTGGCTGGGTCGATCGCGTACCTCAAATCGTGCCCGGGTCTGTCGGTGACGAAACGGATCAGGCTTTCGGGCTTGCCGAGCTCCCGCAGGATCGACTTGACCACCTCGAGGTTGGTCCGCTCGTTGTGCCCGCCGATGTTGTAGATTTCCCCGGCGCGGCCGTCGCGGATAATGAGATCGATCGCGCTGCAGTGATCCTCCACATACAGCCAGTCCCGCACGTTTGCGCCCTGGCCGTATACGGGGAGGGGCTTGTCGGAAAGCGCGTTGATGATCATGAGCGGGATCAGCTTTTCCGGGAAGTGGTAGGGGCCGTAGTTGTTGGAGCAGCGCGAAAGGCTCACGGGCACCCGGAACGTGCGGTGGTACGCAAGCGCCAACAGATCGGCCGACGCCTTGGACGCGGAATAGGGGCTGCTCGTGTGCAGCGGCGTTTCCTCGGTAAAAAAGAGATCCGGCCGGTCCAGGGGCAGGTCCCCGTACACCTCATCCGTGGAAACCTGGTGGAACCTGCCGATCCCGTATTTGCGGCAGGCGTCCAGCAGCACGCCGGTGCCGATCACGTTCGTCTGCAAAAACAGGCCCGGGTTTTCGATGGAGCGGTCCACATGGCTTTCGGCGGCGAAGTTCACCACGATATCGGGCTTCTCGCGCGCAAACAGCGCGTAAACGGCGTCCCGGTCCGCGATATCGCCCTGAATGAACGCAAAATTGGGGCTGCGGAGCGGTTCCGCCAGCGTTTCCATGTTGCCGGCGTAGGTCAGCGCATCCAGGCATACGACGGCGTCTTCGGGATGATTCGCAAGTTCATACCGCACGAAGTTCCCGCCGATAAAACCCGCTCCCCCGGTTACGAACAGCTTCATATGTTCCCTCCGTATACAAAATTCGCGTCGCTGTCCTCTAAAAGCGGGGCCGCCGCGTCCTTTTGCGAAAGAATGGGGGAGCTAACGCCCCATTTTATGCCGATCGCGGGGTCGTTCCACGCGATGCTGCGGTCCGCCTCGGGCGCGTAGGATTGATCCGCCTTATAGAGGATCTCCACATCGTCGGTGAGCGTCAAAAAGCCGTGCGCAAACCCGCGGGGAACCAGAAGCTGACGCCTGTTCTCGGCGGATAGCTCCACCGCGACCCATTTCCGGTAATTGGGCGAGCCGCGCCGGATATCGACCGCCACGTCGAGGATCGCCCCCCGGGCGCAGCGTACCAGCTTCGCCTGCGCGAACGGGTTCCGTTGCAGATGCAGCCCGCGCAGCGTCCCCTTCTGGGCGGAGTAGGAGTGGTTGTCCTGCACAAAGGCATAATAGAGCCCCGCTTTTTCAAGCTCGCGCCGGCTCCAGCTTTCCATGAACCAGCCGCGGCTGTCGCCGAACACCCGTGGCGCAAGGACGAACACTTCCGGCAATTCCGTCTGAATGATTTCCATTGCTGCTTTCCCAATCCTTCATATCAAATCACGAATCTTATCTTCGGCGACCCGCCTGAGATGCTCCCCATAGGCGGATTTTCCGTATCGCCCGGCGGCGCGCAGAAGCTGCTCGTTGCCGATCCAGCCGTTGCGGTAGGCGATCTCCTCCACGGCGGAAATTTTGATACCCTGCCGCTTTTCCACCATCCGGATGAAATCCGCCGCCTCGGCAAGCGCGTCCACCGTGCCGGTATCCAGCCACGCGAAACCGCGCCCCAGCGTTTCCACGGCGATCTCCCCGTTTTGCAGGTAGATGTTGTTGAGGTCTGTGATCTCCAGCTCGCCCCGCTTGCTGGGCTTGAGCGATTTCGCGTATTCGCATACGCGCCCGTCGTAAAAATACAGCCCCGTGACCGCGTAGTTGGATTTGGGCTCCTTCGGCTTTTCCTCAATGGATACCGCGCGGCCGGATGCATCGAACTCCACCACGCCGAAGCGGTGCGGGTCCTCCACATAGTAGCCGAATACGGTGGCGCCGTGCTCCCGCTGCCCCGCGCGCCGGAGGATATTTGTGAATCCGTTCCCGTAAAAGATGTTGTCGCCCAGCACCATGGCGCAGCGGTCCCCGGCAATAAACTCCTCGCCCAGGATGAATGCCTGCGCCAGCCCGTCGGGAGAGGGCTGCACCTTATAAGACAGGCGAATCCCCATTTGGTCGCCGTTTCCCAGCAGATTTTCAAACTTTTCCGTGTCCTGCGGCGTGGAAATAATGAGGATGTCCCGTATCCCCGCCAGCATCAGCGTGGAAAGGGGGTAGTAGACCATGGGCTTGTCATATACCGGCAAAAGCTGCTTGCTCGTTACCAGCGTCAGCGGATACAGCCTTGTTCCGGCCCCGCCGGCCAACAGAATACCCTTCATACACGCTCTCCTTTATACAAATAATAACTGGCCGATCATACGCTTCAGGTCGTGCTTGAGGAACCCGCCCCGCACGAGCGTCAGCATACGCAGGGGCTTGCTGAGCGCGGGCAGTTTCACGTAGGACTCTGCGGCGCGCAGCGCCTTGTCGTCAAGAACCGTGCGATACTGCGCGAGGAACGCTTCGGCCTGCGCATACGTGCGCTCCAGGCTATTCCGGACGTCTTCCGCCTGTTTCAGCCGCCCGGCGTTGTAGCGCAGCGAACCCGTATCCTTCGCGCCGATGGCGTTCTTTCCGTGCTGGCGGTAGGAAACCGTCGCCATGCCGATATAGCCGATCTCCCCGAACGCGGAGGCTACAAGCGCCATCCACCAGTCGTGCATCAGTATTTCCGGGACGGCTTTTGGGGGAAGCATCCGGCACAGCGCCGCGTTTGCCATCACGGTGCAGCCCGTCACATTGTTCTGGCACAGCAGGCGGGGGAACGCCGTCACCTTTGGCTTGAGCCGCTGGTAACGGACGAAGGAAGGGGCCAAAAGCCGCAAGTGCTCGTCCGCCACCGCGAGATCAGTATGTACGAGCAAAGGCGTTTGCGCCCCGCGTCTTTCCTCCAGCTCCCGCATCTTTGCGAGCGTCAGCCGGATCTTGTCCGCGTGCCACACGTCGTCCTGATCGCAGCACATCACATAGGGCGCTTTCGTCTGCGCGATCAGTTGCAGGAAGGTATCCGCCGCCGAATGCGCGGGGCTTTCGTTAGGGAGAACCGTGATCTGCTCCGGGTATTCCCGCGCATAACGCTTAAGGAGGGGCAAAGTGCCGTCCGTTGAGCCGTCGTCCATCGCGAGGAGCCGCCAATCCGTCTCGCTCTGCAAAAGCAGGGAGTGGAGCTGCTCGTCGAGGAACCGCTCGCCGTTGTGGGCGGCCAGTACGATCTCGATCATGCGCGCCCCCGCTTCCCGCGGGCGCGGCCCGTCTGCAGCAAGGAAAGGAGGCTGATGCCCAGGGACACCGCGCCGTTCGTCACAGCGCCGTACCGCGCCCGGTAATGCTTGTTGTAAAACAGACGCATGGAATCATAAAAATATCGTATGGCCGCGGGGCTGTTGCTTTCGGTGACGCTGCCGCCCTTATAGTGCGTCATCGCCGCGCCCGCGAAATATACCACGCGCAGCCCCGCCTGCTTCACCCGGTAACAGAGGTCGATATCCTCGCCGTACATAAAAAACGCCTCGTCGAACCCGCCCGCCGAAAAGAACACGTCGCGCGGCATCAGCATGAACGCGCCGGAAACGCAGTCCACATCGTTGGTTTCCGCTTCGCTCAGATGCGCCATGTGGTAGCGCCCGTATTTGGGGCTGCCCGGATGGCGCTTTTCGAAACCCGCAAAATAATAGAAGGCGGCGGCGGGCGTCGGGAAGCCCCGCTTGCAGCCCTTGTCCAGCGTACCGTCGGGCAGCAGCGTGCGGATTCCCAAGACGCCCACGCATTCCTCGCCCGCGAGATAGCCGAGGCAGCGGTCCAGCGCGCCCTCCGAGAGCGCGGTGTCCGAGTTCAGAAAGAGCAGATAACGCCCTACGGCCTCCCGCGCGCCGATGTTGCAGGCGTTGCCGAAGCCCTTGTTTTCCGTAACGAATACGCGGCCCTCCCCGCGATAGCGAAGCGATCCGTCGCTGGAATTGTCCACAACGATGAATTCGCACGCCGTCTGCCGCGCGGCGCCGCGCGCGGCCGCAATGGCGTCGGCAGTGAGGTCGGGCGTATTATAATTGACGAGTATCACCGAAACATCCATGTCAACCTTCCAGGCTCTTGATGTACGCCTCGCATACGGATTTGGAATCGCCCGCCATCACGGCCTCGCCGCCGCTGAGCCAGAGCGCGTGCGTACAGAGTTTTTCCACGGCCTTATAGGAGTGGGAGACGTACAGGAGCGTCGTGTTGTTGGCGAGCATTTCCTGCATCCGGAGCTCACACTTCTGCTGGAAGGCATAATCGCCCACCGCGAGTATCTCATCCACAATCAGGATCTCGGGCCGCACGATGGTGGCGATGGCAAAGCCCAGCCTGGCCGCCATGCCGGAGGAGAAGTTTTTGATCGGCACGTCCACGAATTGCTCCAATTCCGCGAACCCCACGATCTCGTCGAAATGCTCCTTCATGAACTGCTTGCTGTGGCCCAGGACCGCGCCGTTCAAAAAGATGTTCTCGCGCGCCGTCAGGTCGCCGTCAAATCCGGCGCCGAGCTCGATCAGGGGCGCCACGGTGCCATGCAGCGCCACCGAACCTGAATACGGTTTGAGTATCCCGCAGACAAGCTTTAGCAGCGTGGATTTACCCGACCCGTTCACGCCGACGATTCCCCAGGATTCCCCGGCCTTCACATGGAGGGTCACGTTCTTGAGCGCGAAAAATTCCTGGAACATCAACTGATGCTTCACCAGCTTGATGAAGTATTCCTTGATGCTGTCGATCCGCTCGGTGGAAAGGTTAAAGCGCACCGTAGCGTTGTCCACACGGATGATATAATCCTCTTCCATACGTTTCCTGTCTAAATATATAGGATGAACCTGTCCTGGTTGCGGTGGAAGGTCCATGTTCCGATGATCAGCATCAGAATAGGAATCAATGCCGCCCCCAGCATCAGATCCGGCCCCGGCAAGGCGCCGGTGAGCGTCAGGTCCCTGAACTGCGCGATGTAGTAGTACATGGGGTTCAGGTGCAGCACGTACCAGCGGATGTTTTCCGGAAGAATTTCAGGCGGATAGAAGATCGGCGTAAAATATGTCCACGCCGTGATGATCACGCCGTAAATATACTGGATATCCCGGAAGAATACGGCCGCCTGGGCTAAAAACAGCCCCAGGCCCACGCAGAACACATACAATTCCAGGAATACCAGCGGAAACAGGAGAAAATAGGGCGTCAGCTTCACGCCCGTTACGATGACCACGATCAAAAGCGCCGCCATGGAAAACAGAAGGTTCACGAGCGAGCTTGTCACCTTGGAAAGCGTGAAAATATACTTGGGCACGTAGGTCTTCTTGAGCAGCGCCCCGTTGCCCGTGATGGAGCTGATGGCCGCGGTGGTGGCTTCCGTCATGAAATTGAAAAGCACCTGTCCGGTCAAAAGATACGCCGGGAAATTCGGGATGGAGTTCTTAAAGAGGAAAGAGAACACGATGGTCATGACGCACATGATCATCAGCGGATTCAGGACGCTCCAGAGGTAGCCTAAAAAACTCCGCCTGTACTTCAGCTTCACATCGCGGCTGACCAACTGCAGTAGCAGGTCCTTATATTGCAGAAATCCCTGCAGGCGTTTCGATATCCAGCCCATAGCCTCCCCCGGCGCGGAAATTTCCCGCGCGATTGGCTTTCATACTGGTCCTTATTGTAATCTATTTATCGGCGTATTTCAATGCGCCGGAGGCGGGAAGTCCGGGCATAGCGGCCCACGCGCCCATAATCCGGCATCCTAGCGCGCGTGTTCACGATTTGTTTACCGATACATGGGCGGCGAGCCACCAGCGGGCCCTTCCCGGAATAGTAATAAAGCAGGAAGGGCGCTTGCGAAAAACGGCGGCGCCGGGGAGAACGGAAATGGAAACGCAGCATAAAACGGCAATCGTGATACTGACCTACAACAACCTTCAATACAATCAGGATTGCATAGAGAGCATCCGAACCTATACGGCGCCCGGGACATACGAGCTGATCGTCGTGGACAACTGCTCCACCGACGGCACGCGCGAGTGGCTGCTGCGGCAGCCGGGCATCAAATTGAGGCTGAACGATTATAACGTCGGCTTTCCTGCGGGCTGCAACATGGGCGTCGCCCTCGCCGAACGCGGCAGCGACATCCTGCTCCTCAACAACGATACCGTCGTCACGGCCTCGTGGCTCGATAACCTCAAAGCCTGCCTGTACAGCGCGGACGATATCGGCGCCGCCGGCGCGGTATGCAACCACGACGAGAACCTGCAGGGGCTCGCGCTTTCCTATAAGACTCTGGAGGAAATGCAGGAGCTGGCCGCCGTCAACAACCGCTCGGACAGCAGGCGCTGGGAAGAAAAGGCGTTCCTGATCGGCTTCTGCATCCTGATCAAACGGAAGGTGCTGGACCAAATCGGCCTCCTGGACGTTTCCTATTCCCCCGGCTACGTGGAGGACAACGATCTTTCGCTGCGCATCCTTTCGGCGGGATACCGGCTGATGCTGTGCCGCGATTGCTTCATCCACCATTACCTGGGCTCGCAGTTCCGCAAGGACCCGGACAAGTTTTACCCCGTCCTCAACAGAAACCGGGACCTGTTTCAGAGAAAGTGGGGCTTTCGGACGGCCGCCTTCGACGAGGTCAAATTCGCCTCGCTCCGGATGTACCGGGAAAGCGCGCATGAGCCGCCCAAACGGATACTGGATCTGGGGTGCGGCATCGGCGTCACGCTTCTGAAACTGAAGGCGGAGTACCCGGCCGCAGAGCTATACGGCGTCGAGCCCGACGCCGCGATGGCGCATATCGCAAAACGCTTTGCAGCCGTTTCGGTTGCGCCGGCTGGGGAATTTCCGCTCGCCTTTGCAAAAGGGAGCTTCGACTGCATCCTGATCGGCAACGCCCTTGAAAAAACGCAAGCCCCCGAGGCGCTGCTCAGGGGGCTTCTGCCCTACCTGGCGGAGGAAGGGACGGTGCTGGGGGAGGTGCACAACCTCGGCCATTACGATGTGCTTAAAAGCCTGCTGCGCGGCTCCTTTCTGTACGCCGCGGATGCCCTTGACCGCGCCAGCCGCACGTTCTTCGCGAGGGACGATCTTTTCGCCATTGCCGAGCGCTGCGGCTTCCGGCCCCCGCGCCTGCTCCACTGGTATTCGGAGCCTGCCGGGGAAGAGACGCCCTTTATCGCGGCGCTGGGGACGCTTGCGGGGGAAGAGCGCACGTACCTGTACAGAACGCGCCTGTTCGTGTTCGAAATGGAGAAACGGCAAGCGGCGGCCCCATTGCCTACTTGAGGAACATCCGCACCAGCCTTTCCGCGCGTTTGCCATAGGGCTGGTAGCGCATCGGCAAATCGATCCAGTTGGATTTTTTCACGATGCTCTTGTAGTGCGTGAAGGTATCGAAGCTCTTTTTGCCGTGGTAGCTGCCCATGCCGCTTTCCCCCACGCCGCCAAAGCCCAGATGCGGGCTTGCGACATGCATGATGGTATCGTTGACGCAGCCGCCGCCGAAGCGCACGCTTTGAAGCACCTGCTTTTCCGCCGCGGCGTCGGTGGTAAACAGGTACAGCGCCAGCGGGCGGGGACGCGCGTTGACGAAGGCGATGGCCTCGCCGAGCTCCTTATAGGTCAGCACGGGCAGGATGGGGCCGAATATCTCCTCCTGCATCACCGGGTCGCCGGGCGAGACACGGTCGAGGATCGCGGGACGGATCAGGCGGCGGGTCTCGTCCGTTTCCCCGCCGTAATAGAGCGAGCCGGAATCGAGGAGCCGCTTGACCCGCTCGAAGTGTTTTTGGTTGACGATCGTGGGGAAAGCGCTCATATCCCCGCCGGGGAAGGAGACCTCCATCGCGGCCCTGAGCGCCGCGAGCAGCTTATCGTGCACGGCTTCCTCCGCCAGCACATAGTCGGGCGCGACGCAGGTCTGCCCCGCGTTCACGAGCTTCCCGAAGACGATCCGCTTGGCGGCAAGGGGGATGTCGGCGGTGCGGTCCACGATCACGGGGCTCTTGCCGCCCAGCTCGAGGCTGACGGGCGTGAGGTGCTTCGCCGCGCTTTCCATAACGAGCTTGCCCACCTCCACGCTCCCCGTGAAGAAGATGTAATCGAACTTTTCCTGCAAGAGCGCCTGGTTCTGCTCGCGTCCGCCCTCGATCACGGCGACATATGCGGGATCGAAGCAGCCTGCGATCAGCTCGCTGACCGCGCGGCTGGTGGCGGGCGCATAGGCCGAGGGCTTCACCACGGCGCAGTTGCCCGCGGCGAGCGCGCCGATGAGCGGCGTCATAGAGAGCTGGAACGGATAATTCCAGGGCGCGAGGATCAGCGCCACGCCGTAAGGCTCGGGCATCACATAGCTTTTCGCGTGGAACTGCACGAGCGGCGTCGGAACGGCCTGCACCCTGGCCCATTGAGGGAAGTGGCGCAGCGCGAAACGCAGCTCGTCGAGCACGATGCCGACCTCCGTCATATACGCCTCCATGGAGGATTTGTTGAGGTCCTCGCAAAGCGCGGCGCAGAGCTTCGCCTCGTTCTGCCGGACAGCCTTCTGCAGGTTTTCCAGGGCCGCGAGCCGCACGCCCAGCGGCCGCGTGGCGCCGGTATCAAAATAGGCCCGCTGCCGGGCGACCAGTTCCGTGATCATGGCGTTCCCTTTCCGACATTCCATTTTTAGAAGATGCAGAGCTGATTCATTATACCGCATTTTTACGGTTCTTCCAAACGGCGGAATAAATCACGCGCCCGCGTGAAAGCCAACGTTCGGGCAGCCGCCCGCGTATGATTGCCCGGGAAATTCAAGAATGCGATTTGGATGCAAAAAGCCCCGCCGTATGGACGGGGGCCGCCAGTCTGCTAAAAATCCGGGGAATACCAAAAGGCCGCGGCCTCTTGACGGCGACGGCCTCATATACGCCGACTCAAAAAAAGCGGCTGCGCCGCTTTCAGGCCGTCGACAAACCCCTCCGGGGTTCGTCGACGGTTTTTCTCATGCAGGCCTGGCGTAGCAGGCCTGCATGCAAGGTGTCCAAGCTGACGCACATGTCGTCAGCTTGGACGGATTTTATTGT
>Ga0255336_100538_pt1 | contig 54845 bp, 44 predicted proteins | sample MeOH1_35cm_T3_17_FD_189102 | JGI IMG/M metagenome (GOLD analysis project Ga0255336, IMG submission 189102) | Sandy soil microbial communities from University of British Columbia, Vancouver, Canada - MeOH1_35cm_T3_179 | ecosystem: Engineered > Artificial ecosystem > Sand microcosm > Unclassified ... | reverse complement strand
AAGCCGGGCTGCGCGAGAGAGACGGTGTACTCAAGTGTGCGCCTCATGTTAAGGCTGCGGCTGCTGCCGGAGCGCGGACGAGGGGCCGACTGCTTGGGCTGGTCCCGCTGCTCCTGATTCTGCTGCTCGGGCAGCTTCTGATTGTTCTGGTCGCCGGGGTTGTTCTGGACAGGGGCCGGAGTCTGGTTGGAATCGCTGTCGCGCTGCAGATCGCGAACGCGCGATTCGAGCTCGTAGACGACGCGGAGGTTGTCTATGGAGCGAACGACGCGAGCATTGGTGTCGTAGAAGCTGCGCTTGATGCTGGAAGGTGTAAAGTCGCTGGCCCGGAGCTGCGTGATTCGGACGCCGGTAAGGCTGAGCGTCAGAGCGATGGAGAAGAATGCCATTGCGGCCGTCATGGCAAGCCGCGGCTGCATCAGCGTATGTCCGATGGCCTGGGGACGAAGGGCATTCAGGAAACGCTTATGGAAGGGGATGACATGAGCTGCGCCGTAGCTTGACGGTCCGGAGGCCATGACAGGCAGGGGAGCAGGAAAGTTGAGCAGGGTGCTCTGCTGCGTGCTGGAGAACGCGGGAAGGTCGGCGGCTGGACCGGTGGAAGACAGGATGCGTTCGAGAAGAGCGGATGAGGGCTCAGGGCGCGAATCGTGCAGCTTTTCGAGAAGGTCGGCTCCCTGCCTGGCGTCGATGAACATGCGGGAGCAGTCGGGGCAGATGGCCAGATGGCGGTCGAAGAGGGCCTGATCTTCCTGCGAGAGGGTTCTGTCGAGTGCGTCGGTCAACATGGCCTCGCACTGAGCGCAGTGGTCCGGGTCCGGAGACCGGGAGGGCTGCTTGTTACCGAATTGATTGAACTCTGTCACCTGAAACCACCTCGCTTCCTAACGTTACATCTTCTGTTTTTCTATACGTTGCAAAAGTCTTGCAAGTTCCCCGCGGCCACGACTGATGCGGCTTTTGACAGTGCCCTCAGGGATGCGAAGTACCTGCGCAATCTCCTTGTAATCCATGTCCTCAAGGTCACGCAGAATAACAGCCTCGCGGAGCTCGGGGGAGAGTTGCTTGAGGGCGTCCTGAATGCGTGCCTTGAGTTGAAGGGACGCTACATGCTGCTCCTGAGACTCACGGGTGTCGGCGAGGCGATCGGCCATGGTGGGGCCGTCCTCTTCTCCATCGAAGGTCGCGTCCAGAGAGTCGGAGGCTCGCTCGAGCCGGGTGCGCCGGAAGTGATCGACGAGGAGATTGCGCGCCAGCGTGGTGATCCAGGTCTGGAAGCTGCCCTTCTGGAGATCGAAGCTGGAGAGATTCTTATAGAGCTTGAGGAAGACATCCTGGGTAAGGTCTTCGGCGTCGGAGGAGGAGCCGGTAAAGCGGTAGCAGATGGCGTAGACACGCCGGTGCTGAGAGACAACGAGCTGCTGCCACGCCTGGGCATCCCCGGAGATACACTGCCGCACCAGTCTGGCAATGGCTTCCTGCGCGGCTTCCTGTGCTGCGTCGTGTGCTGGGGTGCGCTCCAACGTGGCCTCAACTGGCGTTAGCGGTTGTACGAGTTTACCGCGTGATCCGGTTGGAATCGCAGGAATGGGAGCTGGGTTATCTGGGGTGGAACGGGCCGTAAAACCGCGCCTGGACGCCGGATGCGTGGTCCGTCCACTGATACGGTGGCCGGTGGCGGGAAGCGCAATGGAAAGGACGCCCATGCAGGTCTATACGCAAGGGCGTCCGGGATGGTTCAGTAATCGCTGTCGTAGTTACTTCATTATTTAGAGGGAGCGATAACGCCGCAGGCGATCCGGTTGCCGGCGTTGCCGGTGGGGTCGGTCTTCATATCGTCGGCCTTCTCGTGGACCATGATGGAAGTTCCGCCATTGGCAAAGATGGAGTTAGCGGCCGAGGGGTCGAGGGAGAGGTAACCAACCTTGAAGGTGGCTGAGCCGGTTCCGGCTGCGCTGACGGTCACGTTCTGAGGCAGATCCCCGTTGTGATGGCCCTGGGGGTTCTGGATGCCGTGCTGCTTGGAGTCGGGGTTGAAGTGGCCGCCTGCGGTCTTGAAGTCAGGAGCATCGCAGAGGGCATGCTCATGAATATGAACGGCATGGTCCCCGGCGGGGAGATTCTTCAGCTGAAGCTTGATTCGTACCGTTTTGTCCTTGCCCGGGGTAAAGGTGGCGGTTCCTGCATCCTGTCCGGTGCTGGTCTTGAGAGGGACGGTAACGGCGTCCTTAGACTTAGCCAGAGCTGGGAGGGCGAGGAGGCTGACGGCGAGGGCTGCGGCAGTAAGGCGCATAGAGTTTCTCCTAAATTTCCGTTCGTGTTTCCATCTCTTTAAGATGCGGAAAATGCATGCAGGAAAAGGATAGTTCACCGAAGGGCTACTTAGATAACTTCTAAGTAGTTGTATCTAAAAATTTTTCTGGAGATGCGAAATTTCCCGCTCCAGTTCCTGCGTCATGTGTGCGGTCCTGAGACTGCTGGAGAGTTTATGCCGTGGTCAGGATGTCTGAGCTCCAGGGAGCTCGAGTTGTTCCGAGTGCACCTCGTCGACCCACGGGTGGAAGTGGGCGCGGCAGCGGGCTTCGTAGAGGCCTGCTGCACCGACGACGACCAGCTCCTGGCTCTGGCCGAGGCGCTGGGTGTGGATCGCGGGAGCGCCGCAGGTCATGCAGACGGCGGAGAGCTTGGTGACCTCGTCGGCGATGGCCATCAGGTTGGGAACGGGGCCGAAGGGCTCGGCGGCGAAGGTGGTGTCGAGCCCGGCCATGACAACGCGCTTGCCCAGATGAACGAGCTCGACGGTGAGGGGAATGATGGCGTCGGAGAAAAACTGTACCTCGTCGATGCCGACGACCTCGATCTCGTCGAGCTGCGGAAAGAGGACGGAACGGAGGTCTTCGACGGTCGTAACCGTCGAAGCATCATGGGTTTGCGAGCTGTGGCTGGCGATGGCGGTGCGGTGGTAGCGGAGATCGATGTCCGGCTTGTAGCAGGCGACACGCTGACGGGCGATCCGGGCACGCTTGAGGCGTCGGATCAGCTCTTCGGACTTTCCGGAGAACATGGGGCCGGTGATCATCTCGATGCGGCCGGGAGGGATGGTGCTCATTGATCCCATGTTAAATCGCTGGTTGCGGCGCGCTTGTGGATTTTGCGGCCGGAATAGTTCGACGGGAAGAGATGTCGCCGGGGTAGCGACATCTCTTCTTGCGGCTGTCTGGTCTGCATCTCTGTAAACAGGTTTGCTGGAAGGAGGGGGAACGAGCGAGGCTGATTTTTTGAAGCTCTATGTTCCGCTTGCGGGTGAGTGGAGATATCGGCTTGCGAAGGTGATGAAGGTCGGCCAGTTGGGCAGTGGAGTATGTCCGCCGCTGTGCTGCCGGAAGGATACGTCGCCGTCGATCAACGGGGTTTCCATCGGGGGGAACTGGGCCGTGCCAAGGTCCTTCTTGCCGAGGAGACGATAGACGGGGCCCGCTGCCTCCGCAGCCATGAACATGCCTCTTGCGTCGACCCAGCCGTCTCCCTGATCCAGGGCACCGCCGCTGACGAAGACAGGTCGAGGAGCGCAGAGTGCGATCAGCTCGTGAGCATCGACGGGAAGGTCGCCCCACTGAAGCGGGCCGGCGTACTTCAGGAAGTTATCCGCCATCCAGTGGTATTCGCCGGTTCCGGCGAGGTTCTCGACGATCTCTCCCCAGTCGCGGCGGCTCAGCTTGGCTCCGCCTTCGCCCGAGGAGCTGATGTAGCCGATGGCGAAGCGTTGGTCGTCGGCCATCGCGACGAGCGCAGCCTTGCCGTAACGTGAGTGCCCCTCGATGCCGACCTGTTTGGCATCGACCGCCTTGTCGGTCTCGAAGTAGTCGAGCGCGCGGCTCGCTCCCCAACCCCAGGCACGTAACACGCCCCAGTCGTCGAGCTTGCGTGGCTGGCCTTTGTTGCAGAGGCCGATGATGCCTTCGGTCAGCCCGGCTCCATTGTCGGCCTGGACACTTGTGGGGACGATTGTGGCGTACCCCCACCCTTTGGCCAGCACCTGCTGCTGCCAGGTGGGGCCGGGGGGAGGCGGAGGCGGCGCCGGTCTTCCAGGGATGACTGGACGCGGGCCGATGAAGCCAAGCTCCAGCATGACGGGCACAGGGCCTTTCGCATGGGCTGGAGTCGTGAGCTCCAGCTGAATGTCGACCTTGACCAGAGGATAGGAGGAGTTATCGACGTGGCCGACGAGGCTCTTGGTGACGATCGGGACGCCTCCGTTGGATCCTTCCTTTGTGGCTGTGACCTCCCAGGCCACCTTCGGAGTATGAGCGGGCATGCGGCCATAGATCTCGCGGTCGAAGAGCTCCACGATCTCCGGACGCCGGACGCTCCACCACATCTTCGCGGTTGTGACTTTTTTCCCGTTGTTCAGGAGAAGAGGATCGGGCAGTTTAGGGAAGGGATTGGCCTTCGCCTCATCGTAGTTGGCGGCATAAGGAGAGTCCGCACGGCCATCCCTGCCGTGCCGAAGGGTGGTGATGTGGAGCAGGTCCATCATGCGCTGGTGATCCTGCTCGGCGGTCAGATGAACTACGGGAGGATATTGCCCGGTCGATTCTGACGATGTCTGCGCAGAGGCAACGCCGGCGGAGGAGATAAGGAGCGAAATCAGTACCGGCACCATCCACGAAGCTGGTCGTGTTTGCATCAGAGGGGTCCTCCTCGATCCTGCATTTTGAAGAAGCGGTGTACTTATCCAGGCCGTGTTGTGGATTTTGCAGATGCGGGACGCCGCACGTTTCTTACAGACGTTCGACGACGACGGCGGTTCCGTAGGCGAGAACCTCAGTGACTCCCTGCATAAGCTCGTTGGCGTCGTAACGCGTGGCGATGATGGCATTGGCGCCACGTTCCGACGCGTGCTGCATCATCATGACGAAGGCGTCCTGCCGGGTCTTTTCGCAGAGCTCAGAGAGCAGGGTAATGTTGCCGCCGAGCACGGTCTGCAGGCTGGCTCCGATCGTTCCAAAGATAGAGCGGGATCGAACCACAATGCCGCGAACCACGCCGATATTCCGAACGATTCGGTAGCCGGGCAGCTCAAGCGCGGTGGTGACCATGCTGGGATCGAAGGCGATGCGAGGAGGCGGTGAGGACATAGGTGGCGATGCCTTTCCTGACGGAATGAATCTCGCCGCTGATTCTATGTCCCGCTGCGAAGCTGGTCGAGAAGTTTTGTGACAGCGCCCGAGTCGATCGTGTGTGCGGCGAGTGCGACGCCGGTGGGAATGTCCGGCGACAGGTCGGCGGCGACCAGTACGGCCGCGGCGTTGAGGAGGACGATATCGCGGCGCGGGCCTTTCTCTCCAGCGAAGATGGCGGTCAGGATGGCGGCATTTTCTACTGCGCCTCCGCCGACGAGAGTCTCCATCGGGGCACGCTGGAGACCGGCGTCCTCGGGCGTGAGGGTGGAGAGGCTGACGATTCCGTTGTGAACCTCCGCGAGATGAGTGGGGCCGGAGATGGAGATCTCATCCAGACCGCGAACGCTTCCATCCGGGCCTTCGGCCGTTCCGTGGACGACGAAGGCATGGCGGGTCCCGAGGAGTGCCATGGTCTGGGCGACCAGAGGAACGGCGTGCGCGGAGTAGACTCCCATGACCTGCGCAGAGGCACCGGCAGGATTGGTGAGTGGGCCGAGGAGATTGAAGACGGTGCGGACCCCGAGTGCGCGACGGACCGGCATGACGGCCTTCATCGCCGGGTGGAGCGAAGGGGCGTGAAGGAAGGCGAAGCGGTGGCGGCGCAGGGCTTCGGAGGCCTCGGAGGGCGTGAGGTCGACGGGGACGCCGAGGGCCTCGAGCACATCGGCAGAGCCGCATTGCGAGGTGATGGCGCGGTTGCCGTGTTTGGCAATGGAGACTCCGGCAGCGGCTGCGACAAGTGCCGAGGCAGTGGAGATGTTGAAGGTGCGGCTGGCGTCTCCCCCGGTTCCGCAGGTGTCGACCAGAAGCTCCTGCTCCTCGGAGCTGAGAGGGACGCGAGTGGCCGCCGAGCGCATGACGTCGACAAAGCCGGCGACCTCTTCGGGAGTCTCACCCCGGGCTGCGAGCGCTCCGAGCAGGGCGGCGATCTCGATCTCGGTGAGCCGGCCGTCGAGGATCTGCTGCATCAGCTCACGGGCCTGCTGACGGGACAAAGAGGCTCGTCCCTCGATGATGTGCCTGAGGGGAAATTGAAGGGGCATCAATTAAGGGTAACAGGAGAGAATTTTTGCATCCCAGCCTGTTTTCGTCATAAATTTCTCGCTTCAGGAAAGAGCAGAACGGTAATCGTTTAGGTCCCGGGATTTTCACATTTCTTCATCTGCTTGCCGTGGTATTGTTTCGATCAGAGTTTGATAGGAGTTATTGTTCGTTAACTTTTTTTATCTTTTGCTCCCTGATGCGATCTTCGGTCTTCGAAGCTCGTTTGTGGTTGTTGCTTTGTGAAAGAGAGGGATTATGCAGAACTTTAGAGGTGTGCGCAGGACCGCGTTTGTCGGTGCTCTGGTCCTTGCAGGTGTGTGTCTTCTGGGAGACACACTCGTCTCCGCAGCCGGACAGGAAGCGGTCAAGAACAGTTACATTCCGGTGAACGATACGGAGACCTTTGCCGCAATTCACAGCCGAATGGTCGCGGCCAAGCCCGCAATCATGAAGCGCCAGATGGATCTTCTGGAGGAGCGTTACGACCTGAGCGACCGTCCTGCCAGAGGCGTGGTGATGGATCGCACCAAGCCGGTGCAGGAGGGAGTGCGCGTGAAGCTGCCCTCCGGTGTCACCTGGGATCAGCTGTCCGGCATGTCTTCCGATCAGATCCGTGACAGGAACGTCTTTCCCAAGGGATTCCTGCCGCTTCCTCACGCGAACCACCCCGAGGGAGGCATGGTCTTCCCGAAGTCGGAGCTGGATGAGCTGAACAAGCAGGAGGCGCGGGACCTGACCCGGTTCGACCTCGATTTCGACATTCCCGAGCGGTTCCTCGCTGAGTTTCCGGCTGCCATCTATCTGACGACGCGGCCGGACCTGGGCGATGTATCGCAGGGCAAGCTGGTGACGATCGATAACTACTACGACCTGTTCAGCGGGATTCTGAATCCGAAGCAGCTGGAGGGACTTCGCCTGCTGCTGACACCCTTTCCGCAGCAGCAGTTCAACCAGACCACAGATCGGCGGTCGGATAAGCCGAGCCGCGGTGTTGCCTGCCTCGACTGCCATACCAATGGCGGGACGAATGGAGCCTTCCACCTTGTCGGCGATATCCGTCCGCAGGAGTTCCGCCACCGCATCGAGACTCCGGCGCTGCGCGGCGTCAACATTCAGCGGCTGTTCGGCTCGCAGCGAGCCCTCAAGACGGTCGAAGACTTCACCGAGTTCGAGCAGAGGGCGGCCTACTTTGACGGCGATCCGGTGGTCGCGACGAAGAAGGGCGTCAATGTGCTTGAGCGCGGCAGCCAGGTCCACTTTATGGCCGAGTTCGAGGAGCTTCTGGACTTCCCGCCTGCTCCCAAGCTGATGTGGGATGGAAAGCTGGATCCGAAGCAGGCTACCCCCGCAGAGCTTCACGGTCAGGATGTCTTCTTCAACAAGGGCCGCTGCGCCGAGTGCCACTCCGGACAGTACTTTACGGACAACACGATGCACGATCTCCATGCGGAGCGCTTCTACAAGCAGCACATGGAGAACGGCATGATGATGGCTCGGGACGGTGCGATCAAGACCTTCCCGCTGCGTGGCATCAAGGACACCCCGCCCTACCTGCACGATGGGCGTCTGCTGACGCTTGAGGATACGGTGGAGTACTTCAACCTTGTGCTGGGCACCAAGCTGACCGAGCAGGAGAAGAAAGACCTCGTGGCTTATATGCGTGCTCTGTAACCAATAATTGATCTGCAGGTGAAAGCGGAGATGGGGAAGAGCTTCTTCCCCATCTTTCGTTTTTGAGCCGAATTTCATCAGAATGGAACTCGAATGGCGCGATAACCGCACCGTTGTTCGTGTTTCGCATTGCGGGTGCTTGTTTGCGTCCGATACACTTCTCGCGCGGGCTGAAGAATATCTATGAAAATTCACGAGTATCAGGCAAAAGAGATTCTGCGTAAGTATGGTGTGCCGGTTCCAGGCGGCGAGATGGTTCAGACGCTGGAAGAGGCGGACAGGGCCGCCAAGGACCTTTTCGATAAAGGCAATGCGGTGGTGGTGGTCAAGGCGCAGATTCATGCCGGGGGCCGTGGCAAGGGCGGCGGCGTGAAGGTGGTCAAGTCCCTCGCGGACGCGTCGACTGCTTCGAAGGCCATCCTTGGCATGCAGCTGGTGACGCACCAGACCGGGCCGCAGGGCCAGAAGGTGCAGCGTCTGCTTATCGAAGAAGGATCGGCGATCGACCGGGAGCTCTATCTCGGCATCGTGCTGGATCGCGCGGCGGCTCGCCTGGTGTTTATGGCTTCGCAGGCGGGCGGTATGGAGATCGAAGAGGTCGCTCATGCGACTCCGGAGAAGATCTATAAGGAGTACATCAATCCGGCGATCGGGTTGCAGCCCTATCAGGCGCGCAGACTGGCGTTCAAGCTGGGGCTGAAGCCGACCCAGATCAACCAGGCGACCTCGTTCATGCTCGGGCTGTATAAGGCGTTCGTCGAGACCGACTCGACCCTGATGGAGATTAACCCCTTCATCACGACGAAGGACGACAAGCTGCTCGCCCTGGACTGCAAGATCAATTTCGACGACAACGCGATGTTCCGTCACAAGGACCTGAAGGAGCTGCGCGATCTCTCCGAGGAAGATCCGCTCGAAGTCGAGGCTTCGAAGTTTGCGCTGAACTATATCAAGCTCGATGGCAACATCGCCTGCATGGTGAACGGCGCCGGTCTGGCGATGGCGACGATGGACATCATCCAGTACGCGGGCGGCTCTGCGGCGAACTTCCTCGACGTGGGCGGCGGTGCGAACCAGGAGCAGATCGAGAACGCATTTGGGATCCTGCTCAGCGACCCGAACGTGAAGGCGATCTTCATTAACATCTTCGGCGGCATTCTGCGCGTGGATGTGCTGGCGACAGCGGTCGTCGCGGCAGCGAAGAAGCTGAATGTGCAGCTTCCGATCGTCCTGCGTCTCGAAGGCACGAATGTCGAAGAAGGGCGCAAGATTCTTGCTGAGTCCGGCCTGAAGTTCGAGGTGGGCGCAACGATGAAGGAAGCTGCGGATCTGGCCGTGGCGGCTGCGAAAGGTGGAAAGTAATGGCGGTACTTGTCGATAAGAATACGCGGCTGATTGTGCAGGGAATTACCGGGCGCGAGGGTACGTTCCACGCGAAGGGCTGCGCAGAGTATGGTACGAAGGTTGTGGGTGGAGTAACTCCGGGCAAGGGCGGAACGACGCACGAGGGTTGGCCGGTCTTCAACACTGTCGAAGAGGCAGTGAAGGAGACGGGAGCGAACGCTACGGTGATCTTTGTGCCGCCGCCGTTTGCCGCGGATGGAATTCTCGAGGCCGCAGCTGCCGAGGTTCCGCTGGTGATCTGCATCACCGAGGGTATTCCGGTGCTCGATATGGTGAAGACTTGGGAGGTCGTGAAGCAGTCCAAGTCGCGGCTGATCGGGCCGAACTGCCCGGGTGTGATCTCCCCTGGCAAGGCCAAGGTCGGCATCATGCCGGGACGTATCCATAAGGAAGGAAGCGTCGGTATTGTCTCGAAGTCGGGAACCCTGACTTACGAGGCGGTCTACCAGTTGACGCAGCGCGGCATTGGACAGTCGACCGCGATTGGAATTGGCGGCGACCCGATTATCGGGACCACGCACATCGATGCTCTGAAGCTGCTGAACGAGGATCCGGAGACCGAGGCGATCATCATGATCGGCGAGATCGGCGGAACGGCGGAAGAGGCAGCGGCGAAGTACATCAAGGAGAACGTGAAGAAGCCGGTGGTCGGCTTTATCGCCGGGCAGACGGCACCTCCTGGACGCCGTATGGGCCACGCGGGAGCGATCATCTCCGGCGGTGAGGGAACGGCTGCTGAGAAGATGAAGGCCATGACCGAGGCGGGTATCACCGTGGTGAAGTCGCCGGCAGAGATCGGCGAGGCCATGGCTCGGGTACTGGGCAAGGCTTAACGGCTCATTCAACTGCGAGGTTTATCTTTGCTGTCGGCGGTAAAAAAGGCCGGCAGCAAGGAAGACCATCGCCACCAGAAAAGCCAGCTGCGCATGCTGCGGGGCATGAAGCCAAAGGCTGATTGCGCCGTCGATAGTCCAGACTGCGAAACCAGCGAACCAGATCCAGGCAACCCAGCGCATGGAGTTTGGATGCAGAAGGACCGGTTCGGGACTTAGCATTGCGGTGCTTTACACTGGAAAGAACAGGAAAACAGCAAGGAGAACCACGTTGTCACAGCGCACATTCAGCATCATCAAGCCGGACGCGGTCAAAAAGGGACACGCCGGCGCCATTCTGGCCGAGATCGAAAAGGCCGGATTCAAGATTGTCTCCATCAAGAAGGTCTCCATCTCCAAGGCTCAGGCCGAGGGCTTCTACTATGTCCACAGCGAGCGCCCGTTCTTCGGCGAACTGACCGAGTTCATGTCGAGCGGACCGATCTTCCCGATGGTCCTCGAGAAGGAGAACGCCATCGCCGATCTGCGCAAGCTGATGGGCGCGACCGATCCGGCCAAGGCCGAGGAGGGAACTATCCGCAGGAAGTTTGCGGCTTCGATCGGTGAGAATGCGATCCACGGATCGGATGCCGAGGAGACTGCGGCGTTCGAGATCGGCTATTTCTTTGCAGGGTATGAACTGAAGTAGACTTTGCAATCTGTTTCAAAAAGAAGCGCCGGGCGATATGCCTGGCGCTTTTCTTTTCGCTGAGGATAAAGCTATTTAGTGAAGAGCTTGAGGTCGATGGATTCGCCCATCGCCTTATAGCCCGCATCGTTTGGGTGGAGGTGGTCGCCGCAGTCGTTTGCGGGGCCAAAGGCAGAAGGACTGGCAGGGTTCTGGGTGGCCTTGTCGAAGTCGATGAAGCCGTCGAGGACGCTGGTGGTGCGGATCCAGTTGTTGACTGCCTGACGCATCTGCTCGCCTGCCGGTGAGGCGTATTTGGCACCGATATAGGGAGTCAGGGTGGCTCCGAAGACCTTGATGCCGTGGGTGTGGGCGCGGGTGGCGAGCTGGCTGAGGCCTGCGATGAGGTCGTCGGCGGAGACAACGTCGTAGGGGTTGACGGGATCCTGAGCGTGGCCGATGTCGTTAATGCTCTCCAGAATGACGAGGTACTTTACGCCGGCTTGTGCGAGGACATCGCGGTCGAAGCGAGACAGAGCGCTGGGGCCGGTATTGTCATGGAGCACACGGTTTCCACCGATGCCTTCGTTCAGGACTGCGAGGTTCCGCATCTTTTTGTCGGCCTGCAGGCGGCGGGCCAGAACGTCTGGCCAGCGTTGGTTGGTATTGGGAGAGCTGTGTGAGCCATCGGTGATGCTGTCTCCGAAGGTCACGATGGCTCCGCTCTTCTCGTCGGTGCGAACGTCGATTCCTTTAAGGAAGGGCCAGTTATTGATCTCGGTGGGGGTATCCAGCGATTTTGCCCCGGAGACACTGCCTGGAGAGGTGTAGCTGGTCTGGTCGGCGAAGGCGTGGTGGGTGGCCTGACGAATGGTTTGTGCGGGGATGACGAAGCTGACCGCTACGTCGGAGAGGGCGGGAAGGCTGAGTGCGGTTGGATCGCTGACGGCGAGGGCTCCCGCGGGAATGGTGATCGATGTGCGGCCATTGAAGGTGATGGGATGCGCTGTAGCGACGTCGATCTCGCTGTCTTTGGTGCGAAGGGCGATATAGGCTGAGTTGATGGTGAGTGGGGCCAGGCCGAACTCGTTGGTGAGAATGATGCGTGAGGTGTCTCCGCCGAGCGAGATGTGGACGATCTCACGGAAGGTGGTGTCGGCGGCGCCGTATTTTCCATCGGCGTTGGAGAGGCCGACGGGTGAGGCCGCCCAGGTTCCGACCCAGTGATCCGGAGGAGCAGCGAGAGCGAAAGAGGAGAAGGCGATGAGAAGGGCTAAGGATAGGGCAGCTGATCTCTTGCGCAGGTTCATGAGCTTCCTTGGAGGAAAAATTCTGACGGTCCATGCTATCGCTGTTTTGCGGGAGAGAGGTCAAATTTTATAAATGGCCCGTGGGCGATTTCTTTGAACCTAAGCGGGTAAAGTATAGTGGCGAGGTTGTCAGCAAACGCCTGTTGCGAGTTGCGAAATAGGCGTGAAGGACTTGAGGAATCGAGAAAATATGACGATGCGATGGCTAAAGGTTATGCTGCTTAGCATGACGACTGCGATGGCTGCACATGGATCGGTGACGAAAGCGTCGTTCGGAACTATGCCGGACGGAACTGCGGTGGATATCTACACACTGAAGAGCGATGCCGTTGAGGCGCGGATTACAACGTATGGCGCGCGCATCGTTTCGATTAAGACAGCGGACCGGAACGGCAAGGTGGCCGATGTCGTTCTGGGGTACGACTCGCTGGCGGGATATCTGGCGGATAAGAAGACCTACTTCGGCTCGATTGTAGGACGCTATGGAAATCGCATCGCGCATGGCGAGTTCAAGGTGGAAGGGAAGACCTATCACGTGCCGAAGAATAACGGCGAGAACTCGCTGCATGGCGGCACGGTGGGATTCGATCAGCTGGTATGGAAGGGACGCGAGGTCCCTGAGGGTGTCGAGATGACGCTGGTGAGCAAGGATGACGATCAGGGGTACCCGGGCACGCTGACGGCTCATGTTCGCTATACGCTGCACCATAATGCTCTGCGGATCGACTACAGCGTTTCGACCGACAAGGCGACGGTGGTGAACCTGACGAATCACTCCTACTTCAACCTGGGCGGGTTGGGGAGCGGGACGATTCTGAACGATGAGATTACGATTGCCGCCGACAAGTACACGCCGGTGGATAAGGGACTGATTCCGCTGGGAGAGCTTGCTCCTGTGGATGGGACGCCGTTTGATCTTCGCAAGCCTACGGTGATCGGGAAGCACATCAATGACGATAATCCCCAGCTGAAGCTGGCGGGTGGTTACGATCACAACTGGGTGTTGCGCGGATCGAATGGTGAGGTGAAGACCGCTGCGAAGGTTTATGACCCTTCGACGGGCCGTGTTCTGACGGTGACGACGACGGAGCCTGGTGTGCAGTTCTATGCGGGCGTTTCCTTGGATGGATCGTTCAAGAGCCCCGCGGGCTGGCCCTACGCAAAGCATACGGGCCTGTGCCTGGAGACGCAGCATTACCCGGACTCGCCCAATCACCCCTCGTTTCCGACGACGGAGCTGAAGCCCGGTGAGACGCGGCACAGTGCGACAACCTTCACTTTCTCAACTCAGAAGTAGGCGGCATGGATAAGGTTGTTGCGTCAGCGGAAGCGGCAGTTGCAGATATTGCCGCCGGGTCGACAATTATGCTCGGCGGCTTCGGTTTGTGCGGGATTCCTGAAAACCTGATCGATGCGCTGGTCAAACGAAGGATTACAGGCCTGCATACGATCAGCAATAACATGGGTGTCGACGGCTTCGGCATGGGACTGATGCTGGAGGCCGGGATGATTGCTTCGCACATCGGGAGCTACGTGGGTGAGAACCGCAAGCTCGAACAGATGGTGCTGAAGGGCGAGCTTAACCTTACGCTGATTCCTCAGGGAAACCTGGCGGAGCGCATTCGGGCCGGCGGCGCCGGGATTCCGGCGTTCTATGTGCCGACCGGGCTGGGGACTGTGGTTGCGGAAGGCAAGGAGACAAGGGATATTGTAGGAAGAACCTACGTGCTGGAGACGGCCCTGCGCGCCGATGTCGCGCTGGTGAAGGCATGGAGGGGCGACCGGCTTGGCAACCTTGTCTATCGCAAGACAGCGCGGAACTTCAATCCGGTGATGGCTACAGCTGCGACGATGACGATTGCAGAGGTGGAGGAGCTGGTGGAGCCTGGTGAGCTGGATCCGGATCATATCGTTACGCCTGGAATCTATGTGAAGCGGGTGGTGGTGGGAGAACAGTATCGGAAGCCTATTGAATCCCGATTCATCAAGGAAAAGATGGCGGGAGGTGCAGCATGAACGGAAAGGAGAGAATCGCCCGGCGTATTGCTCGCGAGGTGAAGGACGGCTTTTATGTGAATCTGGGCATAGGTCTACCGACGATGATTGCTTCGTACCTTCCGGCAGGAATTGATGTGATCTTTCAGTCGGAGAATGGCATGCTTGGGGTGGGTGCACCTCCGAGCGACGCTGAGGCCGACCCGGACCTGATCAACGCGGGGAAGCAGCCGGTGACGGAGATTCCCGGGTGTTCGTACTTTGGCAGCGACGAGTCCTTTGCGATGATTCGCGGAGGGCACATGGATATGAGCGTGCTCGGCGCAATGCAGGTGGATGAAGAGGGTAATCTGGCGAACTGGACGATTCCGGGCAAGATGGTGAAGGGAATGGGGGGCGCGATGGATCTGGTTGCCGGGGCACGGCGTGTGATTGTCGCAATGGAGCACCAGACCAAGGATGGGGAATCCCGCATTTTGAAGCGATGCACGCTGCCGCTGACGGGCACGCATGTGGTGCACGATATTGTGACGGAGCTGGGGTGGATTAAGGTCACTCCACAGGGGCTTGTGCTGACGGAGATTGCGGAAGGAATCAGCGTGGCCGATGTTCAGAGCCGTACCGAAGCAGCGTTGGCGGTCTCGCCGGATCTGCAGACGATGGCGGTAAGCTAAGGATGCCTACTCCTCGTCAGGACATTATCGATATCTTCGAGTATGCGTTTCAGGCCTCTCGAGTGGAACGGGTGATCGAAGAGCGCATTCGATTCACCGGCGAGACGATGGAGGTCGATGGTTCCCGGTATGTGCTTCCAGAGTTCGATCGATGTATCTTGCTGTCGATCGGCAAGGCAGCAGGTCCGATGATCTCCTCCTTCCTGGCGTGCAGCGGAAGGGCCGCGGAGCGTTTCGAGGGAGTGATCGTCGCTCCTGACCCGGTTCCGGTTCCGTCAGATCAGTTCGTGATGTTCCAGGCTGGGCATCCCAGCCCAAATGATGCTTCGATCCAGTCTGCCGAGACGATATTGCGGATGCTGAAGGGGTTGACGGAGAAGGACCTTGTCGTCTTCCTCATCAGCGGTGGAGGGTCCTCGCTGGTCGAACAGTTTCTTGACCCCGATGCGTCCCTGGAGCTGATCGCTGCTACTCATAAGGCACTCGTCGAGAGTGCAGCTCCGATTACGGCAATCAACGCGGTGCGGAAGCACCTCTCTTCGGTGAAGGGAGGAAGGCTTGCTGCTGCGGCGGCTCCGGCGGAGCAGCTTACGATTGCGGTCTCCGATGTTCCGGCAGGGCGTCTGGATGCGCTGTCTTCCGGGCCGACTACGCCGGATGAGAGCACACTTGCGGACGTCTATGACGCGGTGGAGAGATACAACCTGATGGAGCGGCTGCCTCAGCGTGTAACCGCGCAGCTTGCCGCTCATGCTTTGGCTGAGACGCCAAAGCGTGGAGAGCCCATTTTTGAACGTTCTCGCTGGGCGGTTCTGCTGGACAGCTCTTCGTTGGAAGCTGCTGCAGGAGCCCGCGCAGCGGAGCTCGGCTGGCATGTGGTCGTGGACAATACGTGCGACGACTGGAGTGCGGATGCGGCAGCCAGCTATCTGGTCGATCGCTTGAGAGAGCTGCGACAGACTCGGGAGCGGGTGTGCCTGCTTTCCTCGGGCGAGGTTACGGTCACCGTGCCGCGTGGCTCATCGGGCAAAGGCGGCAGAAACCAGCACTTCGTTCTCGAGGCGAGCAGGCTGATTGCTGGGGAAGAGTTTACGGTTCTGAGTGTCGGTAGCGATGGCGTGGATGGCAATAGTCCCGCCGCCGGCGGAGTTGTGGACGGAGCGACTGTGGCGCGTGCCGCCAGAGAGAACTATCCGGTGGATGCGGCGATTGAGGCCTTCGACAGCTATTCGCTGCTTGCGCTGCTGAAGGATGGGATTGTGACCGGGCCTACGGGGAACAATCTGCGTGATCTTCGTATTCTGCTTGCTCCTTAGGGGATCCCAGAGGTCCGGTTGTTGGGATCCCGCCAAAATACAGAGATTCTTCGCTGCTCAGAACGCCGAACGTTAGTGTTAGCTCAACACCAGTCTGGTAAGGAATGGGACCGTCGTATAGAGCAGGACCAGAAGGCCAGCCAGGCAGGCGAGTGCAAAGCTGTGCAGAATGACGAAGCGCAGCAGTGTGCCTTCTTTGCCGTAGTGGTCGGTTGCCGTTGTGGCCACGACGATGCTCTGGGGAGCGATCATCTTACCCATGACTCCGCCAGCCGAGTTAGCGGCGGCCATCAGATAGGCTGATATCCCAAGCTGTTGTGCCGTGAGTTTCTGCAGGCTTCCGAAGAGGACGTTGGAGGAGGTATCCGATCCGGTCGAGGCAGTGCCGATCCATCCGATGAGGGTTCCGAAGAACGGGTACAGTTTGCCGGTGCGCGCAAAGGCCAGTCCAAGGGTGGCGTCCATTCCGGCGTAACGCGTGATGAAGCCGAGGGCCATCAGTGCGGCGATGGTGATGAAGGTGAAGCGCATGGTGACAAAGGTGTCGGCACAGGTTTTTGCCATGACGCGGGGACGGATCCCCATGGCAAAGCCAGCGACGATGGCGGCGATGAAGATTCCTGTTCCGGTGGCGGAGAGCCAGTTGAAGTTGAAGATTGCAGGTTCATTAACCGGAGCAGGGACGGCGGGTGGCATGCGGGTAACGATCTGATGCAGGCCGGAGATCACGATGGGAATGCTGCTTATGGAGTCAAGCCATCTCGACCACTTTGGCAGTCCCCACAGGATGATGAAGATGGAGAGGATAGCCCAGGGAAGGATGGCCTGCTTCAGGAAGCCGTCCTGCTTTTTCGTGGTGGTGCGAGGGGCCTCTGTGATGACCTGAAGGGTCTGGTTAAGGATTCGCTTGGGCTTCCAGACCCGAAGGAGCAGGAGCATGGCGATGATGGTGAAGCTGGATGAGAAGATGTCGACCAGCCAGGGGCCATGCAGTGTCGCAACCGTGAGGAGGGTGAGGCTGTAGACTCCTCCGGCGACGAGAATGGCGGGCCAGATCTCAATCATGGCGGCCCATCCGGCGTAGGTACAGATGAGCCAGAAAGGCACCAGAACGCAGAAGGGCGCAATCATGCGGGCTACGACACGCGAGAGTAGGAGGGTGTCCAGGCCTGTAATGCCGTGCAGGGCAACCATGGGGATTCCGAGGCCGCCAAAGGCAACGGGGGCTGTGTTCGCCAGCAGGGCGAGACCAGCGGCCTGAAGTGGGGGAAAGCCGAGTCCGATGAGGATGGTTCCGCAGATAGCCACCGGGGTTCCAAAGCCTGCGGAGCCCTCGAAGAAGGCGCCAAAGGCGAAGGCGATCAGCAGGAGCTGAAGACGGCTGTCCTGGGTGACGCCGATCAGGCTCTCCTGCAGGAGGGTAAAGCTGCCGGAGAGATGAGTGAGGTGATACAGAAAAAGGACGGGAAAGACGATCCAGGCGATGGGGAACAGGCCATAGGCAGCTCCATAGCCGGTGGCGAGTACTCCCAGCTTCAGCGGCAGGTGAAAGACGAATACCGCGATCAGGAATGCCGCCGCGAGACCTGCCAGAGCCGCCAGATGTCCCTTAACGCGGAAGACTCCCATGGTGACCAGCAGAACGCAGAGAGGAAGAGCCGCCCACAGCGCGGAGAGAAGCCAGTGATGGGCAGGATCGTAGCTTTGAGCCCACGTCGTCAGTGGCTCGAAAAATACGCAAGCGAGAGCGGGGCCGCCGGGAGGTAGGGCTTGGATGGACATAAGATTTGGAATGCGATGCCTCGCGCAAAAAAGAATGGCGACCAGTATGGTGCATTTATCATGCCGCTGTAAATAACAAGCGACGGATAAAAAACCTCATCGGTGCATACAGCGTGAATCTTGCTATCGGGCATCACACAAAAATTATGGAGAATACAGTTGGATGGCATGGCGGCGATGCCGTGACTGCTCCTCTTGTGCTGATCGTTCTTTTGAACTGGAACAGCGCTGAAGAGACCATGACTGCGGTTGCTTCCGTACAGAACTTGGACTATTCGAACTTTCGCACTCTGATTGTCGACAACGGATCAAGCGACGACTCTGTAATTCGGCTCAGGGAGCTGGCGGGGGATGGGGTCGAGCTTCTGGAGTCGCCCGTCAATACGGGCTATACCGGCGGATGCAATCTGGGAATGCAGCGCGCTTTGGAACTGGGCGCGGCGTATATCTGGCTGCTGAATAACGACTCTGTCGTTGACCCCAAGACGCTGTCTTCGATCGTGGCTCTGGCGGAGACGGATGTGTCCATTGGCCTGGTTACGCCACAGATCGCGACACTCGATGAAGACCGGCTCACCTTTGCTGGTGGTGTTATCTCCACGAAGAAATCGATCTATGAGGAGACGCACGATCCTGCGGTCGCGGCGGAATGGAATGCAAAGTATCCGGATTGTGGCCTTGTCATCGGCACGGCAATGTTGGTGCGTGCGGATCTGGTTCGCAGGATCGGGATGCTGGATAAACGGTTCTTCGCTTACTTCGAAGACATCGATTACTCGGCGAGAAGCGCGAATGCGGGATTTCGCAATGTGGTCGACCCGAACTCCGTAGTGCGGCACCTTGAGAAGAATCGCAATACGAAGCCTCTCGAGATCAAGCCGCATTACTGGTACTACATGGCCAGAAATGAGAATCGATTCTGGAGGAAACACCTTGGGTGGGCGGGGAGCATGTCACTTGCGTGGCAGAGTTTCAACAAGTTTTTGCGCCACCTCAATGGCCTGAGTAGTAAGCCGGAGAGCAGAGATGCGATTCTGGCTGGTTTGTGGGATGGGTGGTTAGATCGCGAAGGACCTTATCGTCCCGGAGCGCGCATGCCCGCGCTTCCTGCTGCCGTTGTGCGTATATATAGCCGCAGACGCCTGTTGCAGCCGTAGTGATGAGTCGTTACATGTTCTTAATACGGCAATCTGCCGAGCCGCGAGAGAAGAAGTGTTTCCGCGCGGAATAAAAGATCATCGCGATTCGTCGCCATGCGCAACAGATTTGTCGGCTGCAGGTGAGAAGGCGTATTGAAGCCGCCGTAGAAAGAAAAGCACATCGTATATCCCTGTCTTCTGGCAATGGCCTCGGTCGTCTCGTCGAAGGCTCCTCGAATGCCTACGGGATATGCGAGGCTGCGCACGGGGTGTCCGATATTAGCCTCGATATTCTTTCTGGACTCGCTCAGCTCCCACTCCTGAGCTTCGGGAGACATCTGTCCGAGGATTCCGTGAGACTGGGTGTGCGATCCGATGGACATTCCGGCCGCCTGCATCTCGCGGGCTTCTTCCCAGGTGATAAAACGCCGTTCGGTTACAGGAATTTCACAGCCTGCCTGCTCGCGTATCTCGGCCAGCAACTGTTCCCCATCGTGATTGTCAGGACGTTTGTAGTGGCGCAGGACTTCGCGAATCGCCTGTTCCCGATCGGAACCGAGTTGGATCGTCACCGGGACGGGAGTCTGAAGAGTGATCTGAGATTTCGGTGAATTGCGGACAAGATAGGCGATCTCGTCCCACCAGGGAACGATGGAAGAACCTACGTACTGTGGAACGAGGAAGAAGGTCCCGACACTGTCGTTTGCCTTGAGAATCTGGAAGGAGGTTGTGTAGTCGTTGAGATAACCGTCATCGAAGGTGATCGCAATATGGGTCCGTTTGAGAGGAGTCTTTCCGGTGACGAGTGCTTCCAGTTCCTCGCCTGCAACGATGTTGAAGTAGCGTTTGAAGTACTTCAACTGCATCTCGAACGCCTCGGCGGATGCGCTGAAGACGTCGCGATCAAAACGCGAAGAGGATGCGTCACCTACGCGATGGTGATTGACGATCAGAATCCCGGGCTTCGATGGAGACATCTCCATGATGCGCAGAAGGCCCGATTTCTTCAGCATCGTTGCTGCTAACCCTCTCTTCGACATGCTCTCCTCTGAATCTCAATCTGTTGCTTATATTGTGATGCTTCATTTTGAAGGCAGGGGACGCATCAGGCCGATGGCGCGAAGCAGGGTTCCGGCGGCTACGCGGGCACAGCCTTTGAGCGTGGTCACCGTCGGTCCCCAGTCGTGACGATCGAAGTCGAAAAACGCCAGTTCGCCGCGATAGGAATCGCGGATTTGATCCCATGTGAGCAGGCCGCGCTCTACATATCGCTGCAGAGTAGGAATGTCGCGGCGGAGAGCGATATGTCGAAAACCGAAATGTGTCGCCTCCACGGGATCGACGGGCTGTCCGATGAGGTCGAGATAGTGCAGCCAACCGATGTCGACCCCAGCATACCCAGAGGCGTCGGCGGTCACGCTATATCTCGGGTTGGCCTCGATAAGACGTACGACCCCATCGCGCGTGTCGCGTTTCACCTCGATCTCACAGATTCCAACATAGCCGACTCCGCGCAGAAAGTTGTCGCAGAGAGTGGCTATTTCAGGATCGATCACAGGCTCAACCATAGAGCCGCTTCCAAAGAGGATGGGGTGAGCTCTCAGTTCGTGAACGACAGTGTGTCCGAGCCGTCGGCTACCGGCTCCGTAGACGGAGAGGTAACAGTACTTCGCGTCGTCTCCCCCGGCGATGATCTCCTGGGCTACAACCTCCGGACGGAGAGATTCGGTGTGGGAATAATCGGCGAGCAGTTGTTCGGGGGTGTCCGCTGTGGTTAACTTCAGGCCGCGCAACGGATTGCCTTCTGGCAGCGCATCCCACTCCCTCTGGTGGCGTGGTTTGATGAGACAGGGGAAGCGCGCCTCGGAGGCGAAGTTTTCGAGATCGGCACGCGATTGAATGTAGGCCGTGCGTGGAATCGGAAGACCGTGCTGAGCCGCGAGAGCGTATTGCTGCTCTTTTGTAGCGAGTGCAGCCTGTACCGCGATGGAGTCCAGCGAAAAGATGTAGTGATCTCGCAGGGCTTCGACGTGCTTTCCAAGGGCGGAGACGAAGATATCGGCGGCCGGAATAATAACCGGTTTTGCGCCAAGCTGCTTTGCCAGATCGATCATGAAGGCAACCCAGGCCTCAGGATGCGTGTCCGGGTTTGGGCAGAGGTACGACTTGCCGTAAGAGGAGCGGAAACCTTCGTGATCGCCGTGGCAATCGACCCCTACGGTGCGTACACCGCGACGGAGAAGATCACGCATCAGATTCAATCCTGTCTGAAATACGCTGGCGACGACCACGGGGGGCCAGTCGCTTTGAGCGCGAAGAGGTGTCACTCGTTAATGCCTCCTGGGAACCGGCTTACTTCGGATTCATCCGTTCTGAGACGCTACTCAACCAGAATACCGGCAGGCGGTTCTGAGGGATAGAAAACATTATGAGTTAATGAACTTCGAGGCTTACGGAGTGCGCGACCGCTCCTTGATGCTTTTGGCCAGGCGCTCAATCTCCTGAGCTTTTTTTACAACGGGGACAGAGAGGGTGTCTTTGTTGCTTTTGGCGACTTCCTCTTTAAGTTCCTGCGTAAGCTTATAGAGCTTTTCCGTATCGGCGCGCAGGTCAGCACGCTTTTTCTCTTCAGGATTCAGGGTCTCCTTGGCGGGGGCTGGCTCTACCTTACTGCTTTGCTGTGCCCCAGTCGTGAGGCATGGACCTAGCAATATCCATAACGCCAGCGTGATAGTGAATCCCCGCGATCTTTCCGGCGTCGTCATTGTAATCAGCGTCTCCTCTATGAACTAGGACTGCTTGGGCGATGAAAAGGACACCATTTACTGCCTACGATTCTATTCCCGGGAAGAGGGGGACGAGGTGCGTTGAGAGTTACCTCCGCAAAGAATGACTTCCTGGGTGGATCCAGATTACTTGCCCTGACGGCTGTCCAATTTTAACTTGGGAACAATTTTTCTATTGACACTTCTGCTTCGTGAGTCATAGGGTTCTATCTCGAAAGAAAACGACCCTTCATTTCAGGTGAGGCTTCATCCCAATGATCACGGCACAAACGAAGAACACTGCTCAAAAGTGCGGAGTGTGCTTCCACAGTGTTTCCCCTGTAGGAGGTGTGCGAATACTCCTATCTTGTTTACTGGTTTTAGCCATATTCTTCCCGATGAGTCTGTGTGCCCAAACGGGTGGAGAAGCAGGAATTCAGGGCACCGTGACGGACGCTGAAGGTGCAGCCATCCCAAATGCAACGGTAACGGTTACGAACGACGCAACCGGAGTTGTGATCACCCGCCAGACGACGGGGGATGGCCTGTACACCGTGTCCCCAATCCTTCCCGGCGTATACACGGTGCGAGTAAAGGCGCAGGGGTTCAGTGACTTTCTCCAGAAAAACCTTACGGCAAATGCTCTGGTGATGACGTCTTTGAACGTCTCCATGAAGATCGGCGAGGCGAATACGACGGTCGAAGTCACGGATGCTCCGCTGCAGTTGGTAACGACGAATGCCACGCTGGGACTGACGATTGAAAACACTACTTATGCGAACCTTCCGCTGGCTTTGAACGGCCAGCAGCGGGATCCGACTTACGTCGCCCAGCTTTCTCCAGGCGCAACTGCGGGTACTCGCCTGCCGATCATCGGTGGCACGGGGAACTATCTCGGCCAGCTTTATCTCGACGGTCTTCCCGCACAGACGGTCAGCCAACAGGGTGACAACCGGCTTGTATCGCAAGCCGTAAGCGTGGATTCTATCGATCAGATCCAGGTAGTCACCAGCACGCCGCCGGTGGAGTATGCGGGAGCGGGTGCCTCAAACTTTACGATGAAGTCAGGATCGCTGGCTTATCACGGATCGGTTAAAGATTTCATTCGCAACACATCGCTCGATGCGTGGCCTTTCAGCGGCAAGGTTCGCAACGCGGCAGGCCAGCTTGTTTCGCCGAAGCCTGTCGATCATCAGAACGAGCTTTCGGTGACTGTTGGTGGTCATGTTCCCGGAACGAAGCGGGTCTTCTTCTTCTTTGGGTACGATCGCTACCATAACCGCACACAGGCTAACCCGACGACCTTTACGATTCCCAGCGTTTTGATGAGAAACGGAGATTTTACGGAGCTGAATGGCGGGGTCGGCACTGGTGGTGTCGTCGGGACAGGACCGAATAATCCTGCTTTCCTGTTTGACCCGACCTCCACAACCTGCAGCGGTGGCACCTGTACGCGCAGGCCTTTTCAGGGGCTGAAGAATGGCGTGCCGACCAACAACGTTATTCCGGACAGCTACATCTCTCCTATCGCAAAAGCGCAGCAGCAGTTCATGCCCGATCCGACGAATCCGTCGACTTTGACGAATAACTATTCGGCAGGTCTGGCAAAGGGGTTCGATAATCACCTGTACAACTATCGCGTTGACTTTCAGATGACTCCCAACCACCGCATCTCGACGGTGGGAGCGTTGGGCACGGTCAACTATCTGAACAACTACAACCTGCCCTATCTGCCACAGCCCTACACCGGTGGCGATCTTGCCTCGATCTATCCGAAGGTCTTCGATGTACAGGATGCCTACACCATCAGCAACACGATGGTGAACCAGTTGAAGTTTGGCTTCGTCCGTTTCTTCCAGAACATTCAGAGCTCAACCCAGAATGATCCGAGGTATCAGATCAGCACCCTCGGTATAACCAACCTGCCTCAAGGGCAGGCTGGGCAAAACTTCCCCGCCGCGACCTTCGCCGCGACCAGCAGGTTTGGAACTCCGATTCAGACATGGCAGGCCCAGCAGGGAACCACCCCCAGCAGCACTACCGCAACGCAGCTCACAACTCCGAACAACTATGCTCTGGTGGATAACCTGCAGTGGGTCAGGGGATCGCATACTCTGACCTTCGGCATTACGATTCAGTGGCAGCAGATCAACAATGCTAACCCGGCAACCTACACGGGGCTTCTCCTGCTGCCTTATAACGCGAACTCGACGGCGAACTTTGTTGGGACCTCTCTTTCTCCGAATACCTCGGGACATGCCTATGCCAGTTTCCTGTTGGGAGCGGTGGGGAATAACGGAAACTCTCCTCCTTCGCTTGGCCTGCAGCCGGTGAGCGAGGTCGGAGGACGGTATCGTCCGATTGCACCGTATGTGGGAGATACCTGGAAGGTCACCTCGAAGCTGACGGTAGATGCGGGATTGCGCTGGGATTATCTGCCTCCGTATCGCGAAGTTAAAGACCGGTGGAGCTTCTTGAATCCGGACATCACCAATCCTGTTACCGGAACGCTTGGAGCGATTCAGTTTGCCGGCAACTATGGTGGGGCAGGAGTCAGCTGTAACTGCCGCACTCCTGTGCAGACTTACTGGAAGAACTGGGGGCCACGTGTTGGTATAACGTTCTCGCCGGATGACAAGACGGTCTTCCGCGCAGGTATCGGACGGGTCTACTCGCAGGGCGGCGGCGTCGGTGGACGTGGCGGAGCATTCAACGGCACCGGGCAGCTGGGCTTCAATACGACAGCCACAGGCTCGGCTGAGGTGACCTCGGGTGCGGGCGCGGGACCGTCGTTCTACCTGAACAACAGCGCTTCCTTCCAGTCGGCCGGACTTTCGAACACCGATCTCTTCGGTCGCGGCTACGCTTATCCCTCAGCTCCGGTGCCGAGCGCAGCGTCACAGGCGTTGAACGCAGGCAACTATGTCAGCAACGGCAAGGTAGTGACGGCGAGCGGCGTGTCTTATGCGGATCCATATTTCTCGAGCCGCGCACCGAACTTCATGTTCTACAACGTGGGTATGCAGCGTGCCCTGACCAAGGATCTGACGCTGGGAATCAACTACGTTGGCAATCAGAGCCATCATCTGATCAACTCAACTAACTCCGGAACTGGAGCAGCTCGCGGATACTGGACGAATCAGCTCAATCCCATCTATCTGGCGGGCCTCGGCAGCCAGGTTGGAACCAGCTTGAGTGGCGGCAGCGTTCCCTTGCTGCAGGCTCCTGCGACTCCGGTCAATGTTGCCAGGGCGCAGGCAGCGATGCCCGGAATCAGCATTCCCGGGTTCTTCCAGACGGCTGCTTCTGCAGGATCAGGAGCGGCGACGATCGCTCAGGGCCTGGTCGCGTTCCCGCAGTACAGCGGTGTCACCGATACCTGGGGCAACGTCGGCAATTTCAGCTACAACTCTCTTCAGGTGACGATGGAACAGAGGATGTCGCACGGCCTGACGTTCCAGTTCAACTACACCTGGTCGCGTAATGTGGGGAACGACGGTACATTCCGAAGCGGCTTCGATATTCCCGCGGCAGCTCTTTCAGGCAATGCTCGAAGCTATCATCAGGATCGCATCGATCGGTCGCAGACGACCGTCAATAGTCCGCACGTAATCAACGCCTTCGGCGTCTGGAGCCTGCCCTTCGGCAAAGGACATCTCGGAGGAGGCAATATGATAAGCCGAGCCCTGACGAGCGGATGGCAGTTCTCGGGCATCTACACCTACCAGTCCGGCACGCCGGTGCTTGTGACCTACGGCGGCTGCAACTCGCCGGGGCAGGGTCAGTGCATGCCGGACATCAATCCAAGCTTCATCGGCAACGCTCGTATCAACGGGGGCTTTGGAAGAGGACCCAATGGACGCACGGCCTGCAATCTTGGCCAGGGGATTGGCTGCACAGCGGTTAAATACTTTGACACAAATGGCTTCAAGGCTCCGGATACGATCTCTCCGGCTGGAGTGACTGCCATCAATCTGATCGGCAATGCTCCACGCACAGGAGCACTGCATCTCACCAACCCGGGAGCGCAGAATATCGATACAGCGATCAAGCGATCCTTCCCTCTGCTAAGGGAGGGCATGGCATTCCTGGTCGAGGTAGATTGCTTCAATACTTTGAACCATACAATCTTCTCCCCGCCGAACGCGGTGTGGGGTTCGGCGGCGTTCGGGACGATCAGTTCCGCCAAGAATAGTCCACGCGCCTTTGAGCTCGCGGGTCACTTCACTTTCTGAAAACCGTAACCCTTGCGTGAATCGATATTCACGCAAGGTCACTTTCTGTCGAGCAGTTACGAAAGGATTTCCAGATGAAGTTTCTGGCGGCACGCAATGTCTTATCCGCGACTTCGCTCGCAATTCTGATCGCCCCCGTTGCATTTGCGCAAGCCCGCCCCGATACGCGCACTCCCGATAAGATGCCTACGCAGGAGGAGATTAAGAATCCTCCCAAAACGTGGATCGATAAAGACACAGGGCATCGTGTGACGCGACTGACGGATGAGCCGGGCTCTGCCAGCTTTTACTTCAACGTGAACGGGTATACGCCTGACGGCACGGAGATGGTCTACACCACCAACGACGGTATCAATGTGCTGAACCTGCTGACGCACGCTACGCGGAACGTCGTGAAGGGCAAGATGAGGACGATGGAGGTGGGACACAAGACTCCGACGATCTTCTATATCAAGCTCGATGAGGACGCGATCTACAAGACAAATTTGAATACGGGCGAGACGAAGATGCTGGCGAAGGTTCCTCCGCGCGGTCGTGTGATTACGGTGAATGCCGATGAGACGCTCGCGGCAGGTACCTATGACGAGGTGGACAAGCCGAATGAGCAGTTCGGAAGCAACGGGGGCAAGGCTCCAGCTCCCGGCAGCCCGCAGACCAGTCCGCTGGAGCAGGCCGCGAACAAGGGCGAGATGATGGAGAAGCGGCTGGAGGCGCGGATTCCACTGGTGCTCTTCACGATTGACCTGACGGGAAACGGAAAGATCACGCCCTTGCTTCACAGCACCGACTGGGTTAATCATCTGCTCTTCTCGCCGACGGATCCTACGCTACTGATGTATTGCCACGAAGGCCCATGGCAGAAGGTCGATCGCATCTGGACGATTCGCACGGATGGAAGCCAGAATCAGCTGATGCACCAGCGCACCATGCCGGGCGAGATTGCGGGACACGAGTTCTGGGGTAAGGACGGCGAGACGCTCTGGTACGATCTGCAGACGCCGAAGGGCGAGGACTTCTGGCTGGCCTCGTACAACATGAATACGAAGGACCGCCTGTGGTATCACCTGCAGAGAGATGAGTGGTCGATTCACTTCAACGTAAACAAGGGAGCTACGCTCTTCACGGGAGACGGTGGCGATCCCCGGCAGGTTGCCAAGGCGAAGAATGGCGAATGGATCTACCTATTCCGTCCTGAGATTCTGACGACCAATGGGATTACGAACAAGAGCTGGCCGACACCTGGGGTTCTGCATGCAGAACGACTCGTCAATATGTCGAAACACAATTACACACTGGAACCGAACGTGAGCTTCACCCCGGACGGCAAGATGGTGATCTTCCGCTCGAATATGTTTGGTCCGACGTATGTATTTGGAGTCGATGTGGAAAAGGCCCAATGAAGGCGTCGTCGATGTTTCAGAAGTTGATGCCGGAGATCGAAACCTTATCCTCCTGCTGTCCGGAAGACAGCTTTGCGAGGGAGCGCTCCATGTACCGCTCCGGCTGAAGCAGGGACGAGAAGCCGAAGGGCTGATAGAAGGCCTGGGCATCGTGCGTGAGTAGAGAGATCCTGCGCAGTCCCTGCAGTTTGGGGTGCTCAAGGACGCATTGGATCAGCCACGAGCCAAGTCCCTGCCCCCGAAAATCCTCGAGGATATAAACGTCACAGAGGTAGGCGTAAGTCGCGTAATCGGTGATTACCCGTGCAAGGCCAATTTGTGTGTGATTCTCTAACAGCGAAAAGCACAGGGAGTTTCGAAGGGCCTTCTTCAGCTGGGGAAGAGAGAGGCCGTACGACCACGAGGCCGTAGCAAGAAAGTATTGAACTGCCGCGAGATCGAGTGATTTTTGGTCGGTCAGGATGTGAAATCTTCCCTTGTCCCAGTGAACGGCTTCTCGTGCTGCGGTCAACTCAACTCCTTCGTTAGAACCTGATTCATTCTAGGGTTGAGGTGTGATAGGAATGTGAAAAAATAACATCAATTGAAGGCGGACGGTTTTTACGTGGCATACCCATTACGAAGTATCGCCAGCATTCCAAGAAGAACGATGCCAAAACCGAAGAGAGCCTGGGAGGAGATTCGTTCCCCCAGCATGGCAACCGCGAGAAGCACGCCGAAGATAGGGACCAGGTAGAGAGAAGTGGAGGCTACGATGACGTTGACATAGCGCAGGGCATAGAAGAAAAACAGCATTGAGATGCCGTAGATAAAAATGGCAAGAAAACTGAAGGCGGCCCACTGGTGTGAGTTGAAGATATGGAAGCAGCTGAGGCAATGTGGGTCGAGCGAAAAGAGCAATGGGATGCTGAAGATCGTTGCGGTGAGATAGCTGAAGAAGAGGACGTCGATCTCGGAAAAGTTGTTGAGGAGACGCTTGGAGTAGACGTTGTAGAAGGCTGAGCCCAGGCACCCGAAGGTGATGAAGAGATTGCCGGTTAAGCCACGAACGAGGCCGGGACCTGAGTGCGAACTCCAGTGCATGGGAGAGAGAAGAATAACGCCGGTGAAACCGAGCAGGAGAGCCCCGATGTGCCACGGTGTGAGTCTTTCACGGAAGAGAAGACAGGCGATCAGTGCGCCCAGAATTGGAACGAGGAGATTGAGGATGGCCCCGTTCGCCGCAAGCGAGCGGGAGATGCCGAGCGTCATGCCGACCTGGGCTACGAGCTGTCCCCCGACTCCGGCGATGATGAATTGATTGCGATGACGCCAGGCGGCGCGGAGCGTGGAACGGTCTCGGTAGCGCAGAAGAATGGGAATCAGGAGAAGCGTTATCAGGTAGAGGGGAAGAAGTGCGATGGCGATGGGGGTCATCTCGCCGTTGAGCATCTTCACTGCTATCCCCTGGCCAGCCCAGAAGAGATTTGCGAGGACCAACAGGGCTGTGGCTCGCAGCAATTGAAGGCGCGAGATCGAACTCGGCATGCGGATTACCTGGCCTGCATGGCGAAGTGACGGAATCCTTCGCCATGGAAACTGTCCGCACCGGCGGAGCTGCCTTCGAAGACATGTGGAGTCTGGCCGTAGGGTTGGCCGAACTCTCTTACGATTTCGCTCAGAGCCTGGGCTCCATGATCGGCGCCCAGGACCGCTACAGTTCCTCCTCCGCCACCCCCGGTCATTCTGGCTCCGTAGAGCCCCGCGTTGGGGCCGGCGCGACGGACCATCTCGACTAGATCGTCGCAGCGGTCGGAGCCGAGGCCACACTCCCGATAGGCGTTGTGTGAGCGACTCATAAGCTCGCCAAGTTCCTCAGGGTCGGGGGGCTGAGTGGACCAGTTGCGAAAGATCGAGGTGAGTTGTTGAATGCGCTCGTTCTCTTCGATCGCGTATCTGGCCGCTGCGCGAACGGGATAAATGGAACCGGCTCTGACGGTTGTGAATGGATCAGCGTGGTGAGCGTAATTTTGAAGAAATTCTGCCCCGGAGAGAGCTTCGGGAAGGGAAGCTTCATATCCGGCGCGAAAGATGGAAGGCTCCAGGTTCGAGAGATATCCGTTCCAGAGAGGGTCCTTCCAGCGCGGCACAGCCCCTGCGTCGTCCAGTGTGAGATGAAGATCTCGCTGCCTGCAGAGAATGGTGTATGCCATAAACGCTGCGGCGCGGGCCTGTTCGTACTCTGTGCTGACGGTAGAGCGCGTTGTCATGGAATCGATGCCCCATACTTTTACCCCGGCGGGCAGGGGAAGAGTGGGGTAGACATGCAGAGGCTGGCAAAGTAAGGGGAGGAGTGTATCCTCCTGGCCATAGACAACGGCAGCCTGGTCCATGATTCCGCAGGCGGAGTTTGCGATCTCGTTCTCAACCCATTGACCGGCTTTCGCGAGAGCGTGCCCCGTGAGGGGAGACCCACAAGCTGCAGAGGCTGCTTTGAGGACTGCGATCTCCAGCGCGGCGGAGGAACTGACTCCCTTGTTGGGAGGCAGATTGGAGTAAATATAGATATCGGCTCCACATGTAGTGAAGCCGAGGCCTCTCTGACGCAGAAGATGAAGCGCCCCACCTACATATGTTGCCCATCGCGTAGCTTCGGAATGACAGCAAAGCTGGCGGAGACTATCAGCGCGATTGAGATCGTCAAGATGGAGGGAAAGATCGGGTTGCCACCCGAAATTGGCGGCGCCGGGATTGCGGAGGTGGACCATCGGGTCCTGTCTGAGTTGAACCGCGGCCCAGACTCCTTCGCGGACGGTGCTTTGCAGCACGATACCGCCGGTGTAATCGACATTTCCTCCCATGAGATCCAGACGCCCGGGAGAACGAGCGACCGTCACCTCGCGATCGAAGTCAAAGAACTTCTGCTCGGTCAGGAGGTCAGCGATCTCGAGTTCGTTCAGCGTCATGGGCGGGAAATGGGTGTTTATCTGCCCACGACTCTACACTTCGCAGTGAAAGAGGAGATGAATTTCAGGCTCCCGGGACGATCTGGACCGCCGTCTTCTGTTGCAGCCTGGCCAGGTCGTCGGGTTTGATTCCGCTGTCCGTGAGGATGAGGTCGCAGTCTTCGATGCCGCAGAGGCGATAAGTGGCTTCGATGCCGATCTTGCTGCTATCGACGACGAGAACCCGTTGCCTGCCCGCACGAAGGAGATCGCGCTGAGCGTCGGGATCGTGAACCATGATGCCTCGGGTAAGAGAGACGGCCGCTGCTCCGAAGATGACACGGTCGGCGCAGATAGAGGAGAGGTACTCGCCCACGGCGTGGCCGATGAGGTCGTGACTGCTGGAGCGATAGACGCCTCCCGTGAGCTCGACCCGCACCGAATCTACCGATGCAAGTTCTTCGAGAACCGCGAGAGAAAACGTGAAGATGGTGATGTTCTGCCGTTCGCGCAATTGACGGGCGATATAAAGAGTCGTTGTGCCGGAGTCGAGCACGACAGATTCGCCATCGCGAACAAGGACGGCTGCGGCCTCGCCGATACGGCTTTTAGCGGGAGACATCTTCTGGAGTCGTTCGACGAAGGTACGCTCCATGCCTCGCCATCGCTCAATCCGGACGCCGCCTGGAATGCGAATGACCTGTCCAGTCTCAGCCAGTTTCTGGATGTCGCGCCGAATCGTCATCTCGGAGACACCGAATCTTTCGGCGATCTCGCCGATGGAGGCGCTGGTGTGCTCTTTCAAAAGCTGCAGGATCTCGCCAAGCCGTGAGTGTTCGAGGGTATCGGACATAAAGTGATATTAAACGTTACGAAATAACACAGGGCAATCTTTGTAGAATATTGGCTTTTGCAAAACGTTTTGAATTGTAAATAAGCTATTTATCGATAAGGTAAAACTTTCTCGTAAGAAGGTAGAAGGCAACTATATGTGAAAAATGAACTCATTAATGTGATTATTTGTTTTTTATTAACATTACCTGATTAGGGTGAAACTCACGGCTCATCTATGAGCTGCCTGGAGTTCACCCAATGCATAGAAAGATTGCGTTTCTCTTCTCTCTGATTCTGTTGCTTACGGCGGCCACGCAAGGGATATTTGCACAAACTTACAGCGGCTCCATTCGTGGACGGGTTACGGACGCAACAGGCGGAGCGATAGCCGGGGCCGATGTTGTCGCTACAAGCCTTACGACCAATTCTGTGGAGAGGACAAAGACGAGCCAGTCCGGCGACTACACACTCTCCTTCCTGAATGAAGGAACGTACAGGATTGAGATATCGTCTTCCGGGTTTAAGTCGCAGATCACAGATAAGGTCAAGCTGGACCTTAATCAGCGAGCGACAGTGGATGCAGTCCTCCAGACGGGGCAGGTCTCAGAGTCGGTTAACGTAAGTGCCGACTCAACCCAGTTAAACGAGGTGTCGTCAGAGATAGGGGACGTGATCGATAAGGAGAGGCTCTCGGAGCTGCCGGTGCAGGCGGGATCGAATGGCCGTTCGCCTCTCCTGCTGGCGAAGCTCTCACCGGGGGTGAGTTCGACGAGCAGCAACAACAGCAATATTAATAACTTCAGCCTGGGTGGTGGGCGCGCCGTTACGAATGAGATTCTTGTCGATGGTCTGCCTACGACGAACCCTTCCGACGAGACTTACACACTGACTCCTGCTCCGGAGGCGCTGAGCGAGATGAAGGTGATTACGACTCCCTTCTCCGCACAGTATGGGCATACAGGCGGCGGTGTTCTGTTGCTTACGACCAACGCGGGAACTTCGCAGGTGCACGGTTCCGTCTTCGACTTCCACAGGAATCGCATCTTCAATGGCCGCAACTACTTTACCCCGGTGCAGAGCAAGGTGAAGTACGTCCTCAACGATCCCGGTGCCACGCTGGGCGCTCCGATTCCGCTTCCGTGGGAGCGTCATAATCCGAGGACATTCTTCTTCGGAGCCTATAACATCACCTTGTTGTCGCAGGGCGCTATGTACAGTGCCCTGGTCCCTACCGATGCGCAGAAGTCCGGCGACTTCTCTGCTTTGCTCAACACTTCGAAGAGCTATGGCATCAATCCCTGTGACGGCAGCCCGATCTATCAAGGGCAGATCTTCGATCCTTCTACGGCGAATAAGGTAGGCGGGGTTCCCTGCCGCAAGGCGTTTCCTGGAAATGTCATTCCTGCGAGCAGGATGGACAAAGTAGGAACGAAGATCATGAACTTTTTCCCGGCATCGAATGGGGCGTTCACCAACGGCATGAACTATCTGGTGAATCCGGGTTCGTTCCACTCAACGGGGCAGTGGATTGCTCGCATAGACCACAACTTCAGCGATCGCGATAAAGGGTTTTTCCGTGTAGGAGGGTTCCATCCTGCAGGTAGTGCGGCGATTAATATTCCGAATGCTGCGAATAACACTACCGCGGGTGGATGGGTAGATACGCAGGCTGTCCTGACGGAGACCCATGTGTTCGCTCCCAATCTCTTCAACGACTTCAGGTTGGGATTTGTGCAGGAACACAATTTTACGAATGAGGGAGATGGCTCTGGGCAGGAGCTGGGATTGCAGGGTGTTCCTCTTACACTCTTTCCTGCAATTACAACGACCAACTATGCGAACCTCGGGTCTTCTGCGTTGTTTCGTGATCGTGACCGAAGCTGGATCTATTCGGATGCCTTGAGCTGGCAGCTGGGTAAGCATGCTCTTACCATTGGCGGAGAGTATCGACGCCAGATGTACAACGCCTATCAACCAGGCAAGGCGGCTGGCAATTACGCTTTCAATCCGACGTTTTCTGCCTACCCCGGGAATGCCAACACCGGCATCGCGCTCGCCGATATTCTTCTTGGTTTACCTTCGACTACTCAGATCAATGTATCGGACTATACCTATCATCTGAACATCAATAGTGCATCGCTTTACTATCAGGACGACTGGAAGCTGCTCTCTAATCTGACGGTGAATCTAGGGCTGCGCTGGGAGTACGATGGTCCCTACTCGGAGGCGAACAATCAGTTCTATAGCTTCAATCCTGATCTGATCGATCCGACGACGGGGCTTCCGGGAGCTACACAGTTTGCCGACTTCAACGGGGCGCCGAAGCACTTTACACCGAATATCTATTACAACTTCCTTCCAAGAGTAGGTTTTTCGTGGAAGGTTCGACCAAAGACGGTTCTGCGTGGCGGCTATGGAATCTACAGGTTGCCGAACATCGGTTTTGCCAGCGCTGGCCTGATTACGAAGTTTGGTATCAGCAGTACGTTTTCGAGCAACGATAGTGGAATCACGCCTTTCTACCAATTACAGAACGGCGTTCCTGCTTACTCTTACAACGTAGATGCCCACGGAAATCCAAATATACCTACGAGTGTTACAAATCCTACACAGACCGTAACACAGCTCGAACTGCGCCACCGTACGCCGTACGATCAGAACTACCAGCTTGGAGTCCAGCAGGAACTAGGTCATGGTTGGTTTGCCGAGCTCGATTATGAAGGAGCGCTGGGGCGGAAGCTACCTGCAACCTTCAACCTCAACCAGCTGTTGCCGAGCCAGTTTTCTACTTCGGCACCGCAATCGCGTCGGCCCTATCCACAATATAAAGGCGTGAGCGGTCTGCTGAACGGAGCTGGCTCGAACTATCAGGCCTTGCAGACTAAACTCGTGCATCGATACAACGATGGTCTGGTAGTGGAAGTAGCCTATACCTACAGCAAGACACTGGACGACGTCGATGCTCCTTCGCGGTCTAATGCTGCCAAGACGCAGAATGTGTACAACCTTCAGGCGGAGTACGGTATCGCCGGTTCGAATATTCCGCAGCGTGCTGTGGCCAGTTACTACTGGATTATCCCTATCGGCAGAGGCGGAAAGTTTCTCAGCAATGTTCCGGTTCTCAAAGATGTAATCGGTGGATGGTCAACCTCTGGAATCGTGGAGTTCCAGGTGGGGCTGCCTGTATCGGTAACGCAGTCGTCAAATGCTCTGGGTGGTTTTACCGATGTTCAACGACCCACGATGGTTGCGGCTCCTCAGCTGTCGCGAAGCCAGAGAACTGTGGCGAAGTGGTTCAACACAGATGCATTTATCAACTCCCAGGCTCTTCAGCTTGGCAACGCGCCCCGCTTTCCATTCCAGGGGCCTGGACTCGAAAGCTGGGATCAGGCTGTGATGCGAACCTTTCCGGTTTATGAGCGTGTGAATCTTCAGTTCCGCGCGGAGTTTTTCAACTCTCTGAATCATACGAACTTCAGTGCCCCCGGAGCTCAGATCGGGAGCAAAAACTATGGCGTAATCACAGGAGCGTTGGACCCACGCATTCTGGAGTTCGCTGCCAAACTGCAGTTTTAGTGCTCTAACTAATTAGATAAAGGAAAATATGAACAGCAGATTGATTCTCTTTGCGTGTCTTCTAAGTACGATATCCTTGCGTGCTCAATCGCAGCAGCCTGAGCATTCTCACACAACGGGCAAAATTGTAGTGATCTCTCATCGAGGTGAGCATCTGCATCATCCCGAGAACACGCTGGCTTCATTTCAGGCCGCTATCGATGCAAGAGCGGATTATTTTGAAGGTGATATCCGAACAACATCTGATGGCAAGCTTGTCTTGATGCACGACAGCAGTGTGAATCGTACAACGGATGGATCAGGACAGGTCAAGGATATGACCTTTGAGCAGATCCGAGCCCTCGATGCAGGCGCTAAGTTTTCACCGGAGTTCAAAGGAACACGGGTTCCGACCTTCGATGAGGTTCTGGATCTAGCGCACGGTAAGATCGGAATGTACGTCGATACGAAGAACGCCGATGCGAAACAACTGGTAGATACTATCGTTCAGCATGACATGCAGGATCATGTTGTTATCTATGGCAATCCATTTTTTCTTTATGAAGTGCATAAGATACGGCCGGATATCAAGATCATGCCTGAAGCTGGTAGCGCTGATATTTGTAAGTTTTTGACCCGTACGCTGCAGCCTCAGGTGATCGCGTTCAGCGAAGGCGATTTCAAGGAAGATGTTATTGCAGTTGCAAAGCAGGCGAAAGCTCAGATTTATGTCGATCGCTTAGGGAAGGCCGACAATGTAGAGAGCTGGCAGGCCGCGATTGATATGGGAGCAGATGGAATTCAGACAGATCGGCCTGCAGAGCTTGCGAACTATCTGAAGGCTCACCATCTATCGAACCACTAAGAACGTTGTTGCCAAGAAAATACCCGACTCATAACGAGTCGGGTATTTTCTTGGAGTTCTGATGGTAATGAAGTTAGAAGTTGATCTTTCCAGCGAATTGGAAGACGCGTTGTCCGGAACCAGTTATCGTTCCAAAAGCGGGTTGAACCGTAAAGCTGGTGGGATCGTTGGGATTGCTCAGTGTGTTATTCGACAACGTTACATTTGGAATTGGGTTAGTTGCTACTCCGGCATTTCCATGGTTCAAAGCGTTGAAAGCCTCGACACGGAACTGAAATGTAACGTCCTCCCAAATCTTGAAGTTCTTGAAGACAGAAAGACTATTTTGAGCGAGTTGGTTAGGACCGTGCTGGTCATTGCGACGAAGGTTACCGTATACGCCTTGCGGAGGTAGAGCATAGGCTGTTGTATCAATACAGCTTCTGGTGCTGCCATATCGAATGATGAAATCCTTATTGCAGTTGTTTCTTCCTGCATGAACATAGTTTGGACGCTGAGCGCTTCCAGGGGTTCCAACATAGACTCGATCACCTGAAGACGTGACGTTGAAAGGTATACCGCTGCGAATATCTAAAATTCCATTGAGCTGCCAGCCTCCAATGACTTGCCGGACCAGAGGATTGTATCCATTGAACTTTGGAAGCTCGTAAGTTGCCGTAGCAACGAAGCGATGACGGATATCATTGCTGGCGTTGCCATAATCGAATCTCAAGTTTCCTTGCCACATTGCACTTCCACTGGAATTTGCATCGTTCGAAGTGTCCAGATTATGCGACCAGGTGTAGCTTGCTGTCATGGAAAGGCCACGAGTCATACGCTGTCTGAGGATTGCGGTAAGACCGTTGTAGCTGGCAAATCCATCATTTTGAATAGTGCGGATCTGGCCCCAGTACTGGTTTGGACGATTGGCGTTGATAACAGAAGCGGACGTGGAGTATCGGCTGGCAGGAGCATTAGGACCAGGGGGCGCTGGCTGGTTCGAGTACCAGCTCTCATTCAAATGAACGCTCTTCGATCCAATGTATTGAAGCTCAAAGCCGGCGTTGTGCCACATCTCCTGTCCGATATCAAGATTCCATTGATACATTCTTTCGGACGGAAGATTCCAGTTCTGAGTAATTGCAGTAACGTAGGTACCCAAGGTTCCGCCAACAGGAGATGTGGACCCTGCACCTGGGGTAGGGGTTTGGAACGTCACATCAGGAGATCCACTTCCGGCGGGCCTTCCAGTAAATACTGTTGATGAGGAGTAAGGATAGTTTTGATTGGTTAGAGTAAATGCGTTCAGTTGGACTGCGTTGTAGTAAATGCCGCCACCGCCGCGAATGACCGTTTTATCGGTAGCACGATAGGCAAAGCCTATGCGCGGTGCGATGTTGTCACGACTTGGGTTGGTGTATTCGTAACCTGGATAGCTCGTCGCATTCTGGGCATTGGTTCCGCCCTGCGCAGGATATAACCCGATCTGATCAGGAGTGAGTTTTCGACCGACACCGTTCAAGCTGTAGGCCACCTGAGGCAATTCATAACGTAAGCCATACTGCAGGGTGAACTTCTGCGTAACCTGCCAGTTGTCCTGGACAAAGAATCCGTCGCGCCATTGTCCCACTTCAACCTTTACCTGGAAGTATGGAGTGGTGCTCGTTTGTGCCGTTCCTAGAAGAAAGTCAGCTGCAGCTCCCCCTGAACCTGTATATTGCCCGCTAAAGGTGAACGTTCCACGAGCACCATTGGTTGATGCCCGACCGAGAGTGAGCTTGCGGATGCCAACACCAGCCATTAGGTTGTGCTTGCCGCGTGTGTAGCTGATTTGATCGTAGATGGTAAGAGTTCGATCGTCCTGGAACCAGTTGGTGCCGTCACTGCCTAAACCCTGATAGCTTGTAATGTTGATGGTTGGAAGACCAGGATTATTATTTACCACGTCAGCTGTAAAACCCGGAATACCGAGTGCAGAACCTGCGCCCTGAATGTTGTTATAGGAGAAGTAGTTCAGATTTTGTGTAGTGAGGATATTGAATCCACCCCGAAGGTCATTTACCAGGTTGGGAGTGATAATGTGTGTGTATCCAGCAGCAGCATTCCGATTGGTAGTCGGCGTGTAGGTGTTGCTTGTGGGAACAATCGCACCCCCGATGTTGAATGTCTTCGTCCAGGCAAAACGCCCGAAGAGCCGGACCTTATCTCCGATGGTGTGATCGACCCGATCAAGAGTGTTATCCGCATTTACAACATTCGGGACGTTCCCAGAAAAGTTATTGATTAGCGTTGAGGTGGTTGGAGCCGGAATATATCTAAGGAGCGCAGCAGAGATGGGATTGATCTGGTATCCCTGCTGATCGAACCGATTACCGGGAACATTCTTTTGCGTTGTAGGATCCTTCAACTGTACTGGTGATTGTTGTTGCAAGAGCTCCGAAAAATCAAGAGTACGCATCTTGTTGGTCAGAACAGTTCCCTGCATCAGAGATGCATTTGATTGTCTAAGTCCTTCATAAGAAGCGGTAAAGAAGGTTTTATTCCGACCGTTATAAAGAAACGGGATCATTACCGGACCGCTAAGTACACCACCGAAGAGGTTGTATCGCACCTGGCTCTTGGGTGTTCCCGGAATGGCCCCAAAGCTGTACGAGTTAAACATGTCATTTTGAAGATAATCGTATGCAGTTCCATGGAACTGATTGCCACCAGTTTTCGTAACCATGTTTATATGCACACCGATGTAATCGCCGTACTGAGCTGTGTAGTTTCCGTTCTGAGTCTGAACGGAATCGAGAGCGTCTGGGTTTGGCGACAGGGTGGCAGTCGTGATCAGGTTGTTCACGATCGAAATACCATCCAGCGAGATGCTGTTATTTACTCCACGAGTGCCAGAACCACTGGCTGTATTTCCGGGAGGATTACCCGTAAGGGTGTTTCCGGCGATGGTGATATTCGAGGTCGTCGCCGCAAGCTGAATAGCATTACGGCCATTCAGTGGGAGATCGTGAACTCTTTGTGCCTCAATGGTTTCTCCGAGAAGAGCATCATCTGTCGAGAGGGGCGGATTATCTGCCGAGATACTCACTTCGGAGCTCGTCGATCCGACACGGAGGACAACATCGGTGCGGACCGCCATATTGATGGCTACGATTACACCTTTGGTGAGGACTTTGCTGAACCCCGATTGTTCGACAGTAATGTCATAGGTTCCAGGATTTATGAACGTAATGGAGTAATACCCTTCCTGGTTTGTCGTTGCAGGGTATTCCACCTTCGTATCGACATTGGTGCCAGTAACTTTAGCCCCAGCAACGACATTGCCAGTTTGGTCCGTAACAGTTCCTACGAGAGAAGTGTTGTTGGCGACCTGCGTGTATCCCACGAAAGGACACAGGATAAGTGCGACAGAGACAAGAAGTTTCTTCATGTGTAAGACTCCTGTCGACCAGCGTTCCCGAAAAAAGATAGACGAATACTGTTTACTTCGCCTTCGGTTAGAAGACCTTGAAGTAAAGCAGTTTCACCTTTGCCTGGTTGATTGGATGAAATTGAACTCTATCTATCTAAGTAAGTCATTAGGCTGTTGTCCCTCTTCTGAGCAGGACAAATTACCTATATCTAGGCGGGAATAGTAAGAAAGATAGTTGTAAGGGAAGGATCTTTCGACTTAGTCGAGGTAGTTATTTATCCCTGCGAAGAGATCCTGTCAGTTAGCTTAACAGATCTCTTCGCAGGGGCCAAGTCGTTGCACATCAAGTGTTACGGTTGAGTTGGCTTGTTCTGTGGTGTGCGTCTCGCTGTGCCAAAACCGCGTTCACCCAGAGTCGACCAGCGACGAGCCTGACGGCTGCCAGGGCCGGGCGGTGCGTCCCATGGATCACCGGTTATGCCGTTCAGATCGTAAACAACTTTGCCGCTTCTAACGGTGAGATCGCAAATCATGCGATCATGGCCGACGAATGTTGTGTTGTACATGTCCTGAAGGGCATAGTTTCCATGTTGAATGCTCAACACGGCTACATCGGCTGGAGCACCTACAGAGAGATTTCCTAACTGAGGACGTTGGATCTCGCGTGCAGGGTGCCAGGTCATATCGGCGACTACATCTTTCAGCGGCAGTCCCAGGGCTAGAAACTTATCTCCCACATTCAAGAGATCCTTCATATCAGTGTTCATGCTATGGACGTGAAGATCGGTGGAGATAGAGTCAGGTAGAAAGCCAGCCTTCACGAGCGGAACTGCAACCGCCCATGAGAAGCTACCACTTCCATTTCCAACGTCGAAGATAACTCCACGAGCTCGTCCTTCTCTCATTCCTTTTCCAGGTCCGCCTGTCTGGCTGTCCTGCTCTCCACGGTGGCCAGAGTACATGTGCGTGTAGATGTCGCCGGGCCGAAGAACGCGTTCCAGCAATTCAGAAAGAGGGCGCTCGATCCGCCGCGCTCCGTAATCGATCATGACCGGAACGTGGGCTATGGTGCCTGCTTTTACCGACTGCTCATAGGGCAACCACTCCGGGCCGTTGAAGTGAGCGCTTTTGATGCCGACGATGAGGTCTGGATATTTAAGAGCCATTGCGGCAGTCGGTTCGGCTTGCATATCACTGAGATTTTGCTCGGCCTCGCCACCGATCATTCCAGCTCCCACGATGTTCAGCATGGCCAGGACGCGTGTCTTCGCATGATCGATAATGTGCTCTTTGAACTCAGGAAAGGTACGCCAGCCTGAAGAGCCCGCATCGACCACGGTGGTGACACCGTTGCGAAATGTAAAGTCGTCGGGAAAGACGCCGTGTTCGAGCATATGAGGCTGATCGACCCAGCTGTGCGTATGGATATCGATCAAACCTGGGGTAACGTATTCGTCTTTCAACACAACGGTTTTGACCGCGGAGGCTGCCGGTATATCCGCATCGACCTTTGCGATGACACCATCTTTGATGGCTATATCCATCACGCTGTCTATATTGTTTTTCGCATCGATAACGTGCCCTCCTTTCAGGAGTAAGTCATAATCCTGTGCGAAGAGACAGGGAGAAACTGTACATGCAGCAAGGACGAAGGCGCGGATCGCCAGTAATCTTGTGGCCATTAAATCTCACCTGAGCTTTCATGAAAGATGGAAATTAAATTTATTGACGGATTCTACATGGTCTCTCTGAATTGGAGTTTGTAGCCGCAGTTTGTCGTTAGTAGAGAGAAGACTGTACGGAATCGGACAGCGATTTCGAAATCCGGACAATTCAGATAGCTAAAAAGTTTACTAACTCCAGCGATGTCAGCAGAATTGATTGGTGCTTGGAGTGCTAATTCTGAACCATTGCATTCATCAGGAGTCTTCGCATGGCCCAACTGTTGATGAGCTTTTTTGCCGATTTCCGCTATGCCGCCCGCCAGCTACGTCGTTCACCCGGCTTTACGCTGACCGCTTTGTTGACTCTCGCTCTCCCCATCGGAGCTACCATCACGATGGTCAGTATCGTCAATTCTGTTCTGCTCCAACCGTTGCCCTATCCCCAGCAGAGTCGACTTGTCGGCGTGGCTTTCACCCGGCCAGAGCAGGCGCCCAATAACGAACAGACTGGGGCGACAGCTAATTTTCTGATTCAACATGCACAATCGTTCCAGTCTGCCTCCGTATATTCGGAAGGCACTGCCGGAGCAAATCTCGCTATAGGTAAAAACACGACAGAGGGAGCCATCCAGGTTGCCGCACAGGCTGTCGATCGCAATTTCTTTCCCACGCTTGGTATTCAGCCCTTTATTGGGCGCAATTTCTCAGCAGATGAAGATCGTCGAAACGGCCCAAAGGCAATCATTCTCAGTTACGGATTGTGGCAGCGACTCTTTAACAGCAATGCTGGGATCATCGATCAGGTCGTTCACATCAATGGGGAAAGTGCTACCGTCGTCGGTGTCATGCCGGCCAGTCTCTCTTTTGGAAGCGATGATCCCCGGTCGCTCAGCGCGGTTGCTGATGTGTGGCAGCCACTGAAGCTCGACATCAGCGATCCCGGCTACCAAGGCACGAACTACAACATGATCGCCCGGTTGCGCGATGGAGTTACTCTCGCGCAAGTCCAGCAGGAGATCGCTTCGTTCGATCAACCTCTCTACAAAGAGTTTCCATTCCTGTCGCAATGGCTCAGCATCTCCAAAACTATCCCTGAGTTTCGTCTCTGGCCTTTGCAGCAGGTTCTTGTCAGCAACATTCGTTCCAGCCTGCTTACGCTTACCGCCGCCGTGATTGCGGTTTTGCTGGTCGCTTGCTTCAATCTCGCCGGACTCATGGCCGCTCGAGCCAGCCGCCGTCAGCGCGAGATCGCTCTGCGCAGTGCGCTCGGTGCCTCCAGATTCGTTATCTTTCGCCTTCTCCTTTCGGAGAGCCTTTTGCTCGCAGTTGTCGGTTCAGCAATGGGGATCGCTGTGGCAAATCTCATGCTTCCGTCATTGCTGGCCAGTTCTCCAATTCCCATTCCGAAGGGTAATGGCAGCAATCTTGGGATGCTCATCGTTTTCACGCTTCCTGTTGTCTTCGCTGTTACGCTTTTGTGCGGGTTGTTGCCCTCATGGCTGATACTTCGTCGCAACGCCTCCGATGCCTTGCAGACAGGACACTCCGCTGGAGCCTCGGCATCCGACGTTCGCCTGAGCAAGAGCCTCCTGATCTCGCAGACGGCGGTTGCCGTACTGCTTCTCTCTGCGGCGTCTCTCCTCCTCGCTAGCTTTCTGCGTCTTCGCTCAACTCCGTCGGGAGTGCAACCTCAGCATCTGGCGATCGCACAGGTCAATCTCAAGGGCGCAAATTATGCGTCCACGCTGCCGACCACACAGTTCATCCAGAAGGTCATGGACCAGCTCCAACACTACCCCGGTGTTAAACAGGTGGCAGCGATTAACGGTCTTCCTTTCGATCGCGGTCTCAACATCAATATGCCTCCAACAGGAGAGGCGCAGGAGTCATACACCGTGGAGCTTCGCTTAGTGACGCCCGGCTACTTCAGTACGGTTGGGATTCCGGTGCTTGCCGGCCGCGATATAGTCGAAACCGATCGCGCCGATACCGCCCCTGTCGTTCTCGTTAGCCAGGCTCTCGCCAGAAAACTCTGGCATGGGCGCTCCCCGGTCGGAGAGCATATCAAGCCCTTTTGGGGGAAGAGTTCTACGCCTCTTACGGTGATTGGTGTGGTCGCTGATGCCCATTCCCATTCGCTGGCTGAAGATCCGTCGTTACTTGTCTATGAACCCTTCGTCCAGCAACCTGACACCGTTATGAAGACGCTCAACGGCTGGTTTCGAACCAGCTTCGCCATTCGCAGTTCGGCCAACGTCGATCTTGCGGCCGCTATCCAGCAGGCCATCCACAACGCCGACCTTGGCATTCCGGTCTCCCGCTTCACCACCATGCAGGTGATCATCGATAATTCGCTGGCTCGACCGCGCTTCTTCTCCACGCTGGTCTCGTCATTCGCAGGCTTCTCGCTTTTGCTGACCGTCATTGGACTCTTCGGCCTGCTTAGTTATCAAGTGACGCAGCGTACCCGCGAAATCGGAATCCGCATCGCTCTTGGGGCTACCCGTCAGCAGATCCTTACATTCATCCTCAATCGAGGAATCAACCTGACTCTCATCGGTCTTGCCGCAGGCTCTGCGCTGAGTCTTTTCCTTCCTCGCCTCATCCGTGCCGTGCTCAACGACAATATTTATTCCGGCGGCAAAGGGCTTTCGACGACCTTCTCCAGTACCGCGTCCGCTCTTGCTGCCGCGTGTGGAGCCATGCTCTTAGCCGCTGCTCTTGCAAGTTATCTTCCTGCCCGCAGAGCTTCGACAATTGAACCGACGGAGGCATTGCGCACGGAATAGATCTGTCACCCTCTGCCCTTGGCAGTGGCATAAATTCTCCCGTTATTCAAATAAGCGTGGCCGATCTTCCAGCCGTGCCCTAATTCTTGTGCAATTCACAGGAGGTTTTTTAGATCTTCAAGCAAGGAATTGCATACTACCCATGTAAGCCCAAATCCTGCATTCGAGGTGAACGAAGATGCGTGACAGCAGAATTCGTCCAGGCGTAGTGTGCCTACTCGCGGTGATCTCCGGCATGTCTGCATGGGCAAGTAATGCACCCGCGAAGGCCACGAAGGAGACAACCACCATCGCAGCGCCGAATCCGGAACAGTTGATCAGGGATACGGTTTACAACGAAATGCACGACCATGAGGCACACGGATACTGGCAGTACGTCGTTCGAAAGAAAACTGTAAATGAGCTTGATTTATTGGAGCAGGTGGAGACGACGAACGGCCCCGTACACCGCTTGGTTGCAATCAATGGTGAGCCGCTCTCTGCGCAGCGTCGTCGCGCCGAAGAGGCCAGACTTCAGGAGCTGATCTCCGATCCTGGCAAGCAACGCAAAGTTCGCGAACAATATGCCGACGATGAGAAGCGTATTGGGCGCATTATGCAGTTGTTGCCGGTTGCTTTTCTGTATGAATACGAGGGCATCGAGGGCGAGAACTATTGTCTGGGCTTCCGGCCCAATCCGGCCTTCCATCCTCCCACCATCGAGGCGCGAGTGTTCCACGCGATGCAGGGCAAAGTGTACGTGAACACCCGCTGGAAACGGCTTGCTCGCCTGGACGGACATCTCGTGGACAATATCGACTTCGGTTATGGTCTGCTGGGACGGCTTTATAAGGGAGGCTGGTTCAATCTGGAGCGTGTGCGCGTGAGTGAGACAGACTGGAAGACAGGGGTGCTCGAAGTGCATGTCGCGGGTCGTGCGGTTCTCTTCAAGACGATCGCCAAGGACACGCGAGAGGATCGTTCTGAGTTCCACGAGATTCCTCGTGATACCACCATGGATGAGGCAAAACGTATGCTGGACGCTGAGTACTCCGTCGCGCGCCGGACAGATTCCAGGAATCCAGCCTCACGATAAACACGCGTCTACCGAAATGGTGCTGCGCGCTGGGGGAAAGGCAGTAAATTTACCCCAGCGCCTCATTTTGGAGACTGATTTCATGTGGATCGGCATCTTTTTCTGTTTCGTATCGGCATGCCTTGCAACATTAGGGGTTTACAGACACGATTTGGCTCTTGAAGGGGCCGCGATAACCTTCGCCATCCTGGGCAGTACGGTCTTAACGAGCGATATTTTTCGAGGAAGATAGTGGGTGCAATACCCTCCGCCTTCGAGCTGGAGGCAATACCTTTTTGATTGCCCGGAAGTTGTACTGTGTCTCCTCTTAGGAAGGAACGGGCATACCAGTGTGAAAAATTTTTCCTTCAGGGACGAGATCGATAAGAATAGGGTCTAGTCCTTTAAGTATATTTATTTCAATGGTTTAAATAGAAAAAGATGGTTGGTCGGCAGATTTGGCAATTCAGATGCTTGAATAGTGTTGTTTTCCCGTTGCAATCAGAACGGATCTTGAAAGGACCACTACTAATGCGCATTTGGGCTATTTCTCGTTTCTGCCTTGCTCTCACAGTGACGTGCCTCATCGCGTCTGGTGCGAGAGCTGATTCCATCTTCACTGGTTCTCAGGCTGGTAAGTGCTGCTTCGATGTCAACCTGCATCAGGTTGACTCCAACAATATGGAAGTTACCGTTTCTCTTACCGATGGCGCTCAGTACTTCGTGAGCACTGGTTCGGGAAACCATCCTGGTTTCGCCTTCAATTTGGATGGTAATCCTACCGTCTCCATTACATCCATCAGCACTCCGTGGGCCCTCTCGGACGTCAACCTGTCTTCCACGGGAACAAACGGTCCAAGCATGGGAACGTTCGACTATTTCATCGACAATCCCGGTCCTGGAGCAAGCCAGCATAACGATGGCCCGCTCGTCTTCTCGATCTTTAGTGCCTCTGGCATCGCGTATAGCGATTTCGTTGCTAACAACAGCGGTTACTATTTTGCGGCGGACATCATGGACGCAGCCGGCAATACCGGTATGTCCGGAATCAATACGCCGGGTTCCACTCCTCCTGCAGTCCCTGAGCCCTCTTCTCTGGCTCTGTTGGGAACTGGCATTCTTGGAGCTGCTGGATGCTTGCGGCGTAAGCTCTTCAATTCCTAATCGAATCTCCTGCAACGAAAGCCCTCTCCATGTCGGGGAGGGCTTTTCTTCTTCTGCTACGCTCGATTCATGAGTCCCGGAAGAAGATCTGCTAAAGCCGACTCGACGGACATCAGCGCCAAACTCGCTGAAGCGCTCGCTCAGAAATCGAAGCCTGAGGAGAAACTCAAACCTCACGACGTTCCTGAGGTCGGCGACAAAGTAACGATCGGTTCCTCCGACACCATCTACGCGATCATAAAGGTCTCTCACGACGGCAGGAAGGTTGACCTCAATCTTCCCGGCACCATGTTTGAGCGCTACCGTGTCTCCGTCGACGATCTCAACTTCATCGAGCGCTCACCCCGTAAACCAAAGGAGCCGCCAAAGCCCCGGGTAAACCTTGAAGAGGTCAGGGAGCACATCACTTCCGTTCATCACTCGATGATCGAGCATATGACTGGAGAGGTAGCGGCTTTGAAAAAGTATTTACAGAAAAAAGGCGTTTCTGCGGGTGAGGCCCTGGATAAGTTCTCTGAAACTACCGAAGAGCAGTGGAAGGTAGCGGTCAAAGCGATAGAGAAAACTCTGGACGAAGAATAAAGACTGATACGCTTTCCGGACAGGCGCAAACGCGCAGATCTCTCTCATAGACAACAAAAAAGCGAGCCTAAACAGGCTCGCTTTTCGTTATCTGAACTTTGGAGCACCGAGTGGGAATTGAACCCACGAATACTGGTTTTGCAGATGCGCCATAACTTTTATTTTCAGGTACTTATGTGAACTGCACCACCCTCAAAAACCCTGAAAAGTACCCAAAGGAATCTTCTCAGTGGTGTTAAAGTGGTGTTGTTTTGATGCGGTTGTGTTGCGTGCAGCAGATGTGAAATCAGGTGTTTCTTTACCCTCTTCGGCCTTGCCGCGTGCCCTGCGAACCATTCCTATCTAGTGGCTATTGATGACGAAAAGGGCGTTTCCCAGTACTGATCCCGCAAACTGCGTGAAGAGGCAGCTCGACCTGCCCGCCCTGCACATTATTGCGATGCGAACACCAGCTTGGGCTTACCGGAGCTCTTCCAGTTTTCTGCGACCGTGGAGAGTGGGACGACCTGTGTAGCAAGGTAGAGTTTGCCGCGTGCCGCCAGATCAAAGGTCCGGCGGATGCTCTCCAAGAGATTGGGAAACGGAACGGATTTGAGGCCGCTACCCATCAGCTGAATGGCCGAGGAGCGTAATGCCGCGGCGGGCAACTCTACGGTTTCGCGGCTGGCTTCTCCAACCTGGACGAAGCGAACAGGGTGCGCGTCCTCCACGGCTTTGGCAACCGCAACGATGATGGTGCGTGCGCTGCTACCCCAGAGATAGTCGACGACGACGTCCAGTCCATCGGCGAACGTGGACCGAAGGGCCTGCTCAAAGTCCTCGATGCCGTGCACGTTCTCGGGGCGAAGATCAAACGGAATGACGACATCAGCGCCGAGGGAACGCAAGGCTTCCAGTTCCTGCGCATTGCGACCCGTCACGATCACCTTCCTTGCCCCAAGCTGTTTCGCTACCTGAACGGCAATGGTTCCTGCAGCGCCGGTTGCACCGTTGATGAGTACGGTCTCACCAGCCTGGAAGCGGGCTCGTTCGATCAGAGCAGCGAAACAGGACATCCCGGGATTCGCCAAGGCGGCAGCGACCACGTCGTCAAGGTTTTCGGGCAAGGTGATGGTGCGACGAGGATCGACGAGGGTCTGTTCCGCCATCGCTCCGAAGGGAGCTTCGGGCATTACGAAGTACACGCGGCGGCCGTCCGCCAGTGTGCCTACACCGTCCACGCCAGGTACAAAGGGATAGTGATTGTCGGAGCTATAGTGCGAGCCAGCAGCTCTACCTTTCGTCAAATTGGTTAGGGCCGCAGCGGCGACGGTGACAACTTCGAGGCCTTCGTGCGGCACCGGGCTCTGGAATTCGCCAAAGGTGGGGTTCGTACCGGGGGATAATACGATGGCTGCTTTCATGGAAGTACTCCTCTATCAGTAGTCTAGGAAGATCGTTTGTACGACGCTTGACCGCATATGCCAAAGAATGACCCAAGACTGCCAACCGTTTTGAAGAGGCTAGGTATCGCTGCATGGGAGTTGCCACGAGCCGCAATCCGGCAAACGTCCGCGCACAGCCATTCTGAGGCGCAACTGTGTGGTCTCGACACAGGACTTGCCATCCTAGAGACAGAGTCAGGTGCGTGGACGTGCCCGCCGGGGCGTTGCGTATGGATACCACCTGGCATTGTGCATTCCTTGAGGTCGTGCGGCAAGATCAGCGGCTGGATGGTTCGTCTCAATATCAACGAAAGAGCGAACCTCCCTGTCGAGCCTCGCATTCTGGCCTTAGCTCCTTTGCTGAAAGAGATCGTCGTGCGGATGATGACGTGGGTGGAAACCCCGGAAGCGAATGCTGCCAAGCAACGCTTGGTAGACGTGCTGTACGACGAGATTTGTTCGGCTTCACCGATGCCTCTGCACCTGCCGGTCCCTCACGACCCCGCGCTCAAGCGTCTTGCAATACAGATGGCGGGAGACCAGTCTGGGGCGGCCAAGGATCTGGCCGTGCTGGCACGGGAGGTTGGGGTGTCGCAACGCTCGCTGTTTCGGAATTTTCAGAAGGAAACCGGGCTAAGTCCGGGTCAATGGCGTCGGCAGATGCAGGTGCTTCGCTCTCTTGAATTGCTAATCAGAGGGCGGACGGTGACAGAGACCTCTTTTGAGGTTGGTTATGAGAGTGTCGGCGCATTCATCCGGGCTTTTCGTCAGACATTAGGCGTAACGCCGGCTACGTATACTCAGGATCGCCGCAGGTCGTGATTTTGGGACATACGCACTGATCCCGGCAATCACTTCCAGATCAGTGCTCCCAATTCATACGCTCAACGTGAAACGAAGAAAGCAACAGGCACAGCTCTGCACTTATGCATTTTGTTCTTCGGGATGAGTAAAGAGTTGGACGAAGGCTCTCACGCGCTCTTTCTGGCGGCTGCGCGGAAGTCGTTTGGTTCTGGTTAGGTCGGCGAGACCGTGAAGACTCGCCCAAAACAACTCCGAGAGAACTTCTGCCTTCGAGCCGTGGTTCCTGAACAACTCCATGAGCTGCGCAAATGCGAAACGTAACTCGGCAGGACTCGCAGGGTCTGCGAAAGGGACGGTCAGGCTCAGCGAAAACATTACTTCATACAGCGCTGGCGATGACGAGGCGAAAGCCAGATATGCGGAGGCGATTGCTTCGACCACAGCATCACCCTTTGCCCGTTTTCTGGCCTTTTCCAAGGAAGTGCCCAGTTCCTGAAAACCTTCGATCGCAACCGCAGCAAGAATGCCTTCGCGGCTTCCGAAGTGAGCGTACAGGACGGGTTGGCTGTACGAAATCTCATCCGATAAGCGCCTGACGGTTACGTTGGGCCATCCTTCACTTTCCGCGATCCGGCGCGCCGCGCTGATGATCTGCGCTCGCCGTGCCTGCCTATCGCGTAGTTTTCTTTCCGCAATGCGGTTCGGGGATGTCACCGTTTCCATGATCCAAATTATAGCGGCGCTAGAAAATATTGCACATGTCCGAATCTTTCTTCGTTTGCATTACATCTTTTATATCGTTGCTAGATTTTATAAAGGAGCTATATTCATGCACACCACCCTTCCACTTTCCGTGGCAGCCCTCTTGGCGGTCGGGATCATCATCATCGGGAGTTTCTACGTCGCTTCGCCAGAGAAGATGACAGGGAGCTTCGGCCTCAGGCTGCCCTCGCCTGATCCTGATACTCGGGCCTGGCTGCGCCTTAAAGGAATCCGAGACATCGTATCCGGGTTCGTTGTCCTGAGCCTGATGCTTACGACGAACCCGCGGACGGTAGGCATCGCCCTTCTTGCTGAGTCCCTCACCGCGTTCGGAGATATGTCGAATGTGCTGGGTTCAGGAGGGTCGAAGCAAGCAGCCTTCTCCATCCACGGCGTGACCTTCGCGGTCATGGTAGTCGCAGGCCTTTTCCTGATTCACGTCTTTTGAGACGTCACCGTCATTAGCGCTAAGCATTGGCTCGCGGGCAGCGCTCTCCGTGAGCCGGATTGGTGACCAGATGCGGCCTTCTGATCAGTGGCTCTCAACAAATCTCGCGGCAAACCGCCCGCATATATGCAGTCAACCTTTACAGGTGAACTGTATATATGCGATGCTTATTCTATGAGCCGTCCGGCACCTTCTGCTGATAGCGAACTCGCTTCCACACTTGCCCTTGAGATCCGCACAGCATTTCGCAAGATCAAGCTGCGTCTTCGCGACCAGGGGAAACATGGCGATCTGACACCTTCTCAGATTTCCGTTGTACTTCGACTGGAAGAAGGGGGACCAGCAACGGTCTCCAACCTGGCACGGGCCGAAGGCATGCGCCCGCAGTCCATGAGCGGCGTGATCACGCCGCTGCAGGAGGCAGGCTTGGTAGGCGGTAAGCCTGACCCGAACGATGGCCGGCAAACTCTGATGTCTCTCACGCCCAAATGCCTCAAGTGGCTTAAGGAGGGACGGGCCGCGAGGCAAGACTGGCTGGCGAGAAGGATCTCGGAAAAGCTTTCTATCCACGAGCAGGAAAAACTGCGCGCAGCTCTGAGTCTGCTGACAAAGCTGACTGAGGACTAATCGCTTCACCCTCTTCCTCGTTCTCTGCCTTTGCTTACAGGAGAACCAGCCATGCCGCTTACCGCCCTTGATCCCATTACCGCGCTGATCGTGATCGACCTGCAGAAAGGTATCGTCAGCTATCCCGTCATCGACCCAATCTCACAGGTAGTGGACCGAACTCGGAGGCTGATCGATGCCTTTCGGGCGGAGAGCTACGCAGCCGGGAGTACGACAGCAAGAAGACGGACTCCAAGCAGCGCATCTGGGAGATCAAGGTGAAATCCATCCTCAAGCTCGACCGGGCCGAACAGGCCGCCGCCGAAGAAGCGGAGTACGAAGAGCACGAGGAACTCGCAACTGAGGACGCGGCCGCTTAGGCCGCTTTCTCTTACCCAAGCGGGCAGCCCGCTATCTCTGGGCTGCCTACTTCTCTGAGGACGCTATGAGCTTCGAGTTGATACTTCCGTTCCTTCGCCCCATCGAGTCGCTACTTTTGGACGACTGCGTAAGCGAGATCATGGGTAACCCCGATGGGTTGTGGTGGTACGAGCGCCGTGGAAAGCTCTACGCCGCGCCCGAGGTCAAGTTTGAGACGCGGCAACTCCTTACCGGCCTTGACGTGATCGCCAACAAACTGGGTCGCAAGCTGGGAGCGGACAAACCCCTACTCAATGCCCAACTGCCGGACGGAAGCCGACTGGCCGCCGTCATTCCGCCCATCGTCCGGCCCCATCCCTCTGTCACGATCCGGAAGTTCGCCAGGACTCGCTACACCCTGCCTCTCCTCATCCAGGAAGGCGCATTGGATGAGTCGCTGGGGGAGTTTCTGAGCGGCCTGATTGCCTCTGGCAAGACCGTTCTCATCAGCGGCGGAACTGGTAGTGGCAAGACCACATTGCTGAATGCGCTCACTGATTTCATCTCGGAATCAGAACGAATCGTCGTGATCGAGGATACATCCGAGCTTCGCATCGCCAAGCCGAACCTGCTACCGGCTGAGTGCCAGACGGACGGGCATACCGGCCAGGTGAGTTTCAATGACCTCCTGAAGGCGGCGCTACGCTGGCGTCCTGACCGGATCATTCTCGGAGAAGTTCGGGGAGACGAGGCACGGACTCTATGGTATTCACCGCCAGCTGACGCGACTTGGACACAAGTGCACAGTGGCCGCGCCGTCGATGATCCCGCGCAAGCCAGGGGAACGGATCAAGACCGACCGGCGCGATTCAGAGAAGCTGGCCATCCTGCACCGCTCCGGGGACCTGACGCCAGTCTGGGTTCCAGACACTACTCACGAGGCGCTTCGCGATCTGGTCAGAGCCAGAGTGGATGCATCGATGCACCTGATGCGTGCGCGCCAGCAGTTGCTCGCCTTCCTGCTTCGGCATGGCCGCAGCTACCCGACCGGGAAGCACTGGACACAGCGCCATCGCTGCTGGCTTGCGGGGCAGACCTTCCAGGAGCATGCCCATGGCATCGTGTTCCAGGACTACCTGGAGACGGTGTGGACCGCGCAACAGAGACGAGATGCCCTGATCGAGAGGATCTCTGCGATGGTCGGAAGCTGGTCCCTCGGACCGCTTGTGGAGGCGTTGCGGGGACTGCGCGGCATCGACTTGATCTCCGCAGCTACTTTCATCGCTTCTACCGGCGACCTCAGCCGTTTCGAGTCCCCGCGCCTGTTGATGGGTTATCTCGGTCTCGTTCCTTCTGAGCACTCCAGCGGCGGGACGATTCGTCGCGGCGGCATCACCAAGACTGGCAACCGTGAGGCTCGGCGGATGCTGATTGAAGCAGCATGGAGCTATCAGTATCCGGCTCGCATTGCGAAGGAAAAGGCCGAGATCCTCGTACGCTTGCCCAAGAAGATCCGCGACATTGCCTGGAAGGCACAGACCAGGCTGTGTACTCGTTATCGCTCCATGGTCGCTAGAGGCAAGAAGCCCACCGTCGTCGTTGCTGCGATTGCGCGCGAACTTGCTGGCTTCATATGGGCTATCGGTCAGGAGATGAGACTGCTGATGGCTTCTAGCCAGTAGAAGCTTAGTACCTTGGCTTGAACAGAACCGCGAGTTGGACGGCAACCGCTGAGCAGAGATATGCGGCTCCGAGAGTGTCTATCGGATTCAGTTGAGGATTCGGACTGATCGTAAAGGCTCGCAAGATCCATAACCCGACGAACAGCGCCCATAGGGATGCAGCAGACCAACGCACAGAACGTATGCTCAACAGGAAACACGGGAACGGCAAGATGAAGCACACCGCTAACGAAAGCTCCGCTGGTTTCCGGTAGTCCAAAATCAACGAAGCCAAGCATCCCCATGCAGTTATCAAGAAGGAGCTGACGCTGCCAACGGAGAGCAGCGCGTAATAAAACTTCGTGTTCCGTGCCTCATCCATACGAGTTACCGGTTTCGATTTGTCTTCAGAGAAGTTTAGCAACACAAGGAGGAGTGTGTGTGCCTGTGGAGTGGGGAGCCGGGCAACCGGTCACGGTGATCCTCGAGAGCCCCTTGGGCCGGAGTACTTTCCGACGCCCGCGCTAAGTCCGAGGCAAACCTGCGACGACACACGTTCGTGCGGTACCCAACCCGCGTATGGAAGTTTGAGCGACTGTCGCTGATCGTTGCCCGGTTCCCCAGTCCATAGGAATTCGAGAAGAACACACCTCTACGGATGCAGGGGCTGACGCACCTGCGCCTAACCATTGACAAAAGACATGGAAGGGGGCTTTGCCCCGGCTCGCGCCCGCAAGGGGTTTCCCCATAATTTTTCTGCGAAAAATCACGCGGTGAAGCCGCGCCCTACGGGTGGGCGATACCCGCTCCCCTTGCAGTTGCTACCCCCCACCTTCGCCAGGTGGCGTTCGGCATGTACATGCCGCGTTTCAACGCGGACGTGCAAGAGCCAGAACCAAGGAGGAAGCACCCATGAAAACCATCAACTCCGTCACCCCCATCAACGAAAACCCCAAGCAGCCGCAGCAACGGCAAACAGCCAAGGAAATCATTGCCACCAACGTCAAGAGCCTCATCAAGCAGTTAGAGGCAGGACACAGTGACGCACTCACGGCCTACCTCGACGCGATGAGCCGATTCCATCACTACAGCTTCGGAAACATCTTGGAGATTGCCCGGCAGCGCCCGACCGCAACCCGCGTTGCTGGCCTGTACGCATGGAACCAACTTGGACGGAAGGTGAAGAAGGGCGAGAAAGGGATTCGTATTCTCGCCCCCATCATCGGCATCAAGCGCAAGAAAGACGAGGAGGCCGAAAAGGACATCACCAAACAGAACACGCGCGTCCTGGTCGGATTTCGCAACGCCTATGTCTTCGACGTGCAGCAGACCGAAGGAGCAGAGCTTCCCGCTTTGCGTGAGATAAGTGGCAGCGTTGGCGACAATCGCGACCGTCTTGTTTCGTTCATTGAGCAACAGGATATCGAGCTTGCGTTTACCGAGAAGATCGCCCCCTCGTTTGGCATCAGCTACGGCGGACGCATTGCCATCCTGCCCGGACAATCCGAGGCCGAGGAGTTTTCCACGCTCGTTCACGAACTGGCACACGAGATGTTGCACAAGGCCGAACGACGGACGACCACCACCAAAGTTGTCAAAGAAACCGAGGCCGAAGCCATCGCCTTTGTGATTGGGAAAGCCGTAGGACTGGAGACGGGTTCGGCCTCCGCCGATTACATCCAGCTTTATCACGGTAACGCTTCGCTCTTGGCCGAAAGCCTTGAAGTCATCCAGCAGACCTCCGCCGTCATCCTTGCCGCATTGCAGCCGCCGACCGCAGAACAAGCGGCCATGCCCAATGCAGAACTGGCGAAGGTGGCGTAATGAAAACATTCAATGCAGGTTGGGGTTTGCGATGATGTCGCCTTCTGCGATGTCGTTTTTGTTGCGGATTCTGTGGGGTAAGGGCAAACTGGCTAGAAAGGCAGGTGGCGAAAACTACTTGATACAGGCTTAGGTTGACTATCGAGGTTGTGGCTCGCGGGTGACTTGTTCGATCAACACAACAGTCACTTGTGATGTCCACTTCGGCATGTGACACGCGACTCCTGACTTCTGCGATATCGCAGCTCCGATGTTGAGTTCTTATAGGAGAAGCCCTTCGCTGTGTATCGACCCGTTCCCCGTAACGAGATTTCTGACGCAGTCGCGCACCTCCGTGACCTGCATCGGCAACTCAGGCCGTCGAACGACCGCGAGCGCTATGCCTTCGAACGGCGTGAACTCGTAACAAAGAACCTACTCTCAAACTTGCATCGCACGGGAAACCATCCCACGTTGAGTATGCTGCTTGAGATCGCGGATACGTTCTCGTTGACGATCGAAGGCGCGCATCGGCTGTTTGGATACGACCTGGACGGGATTCGAGAGTACGACCGCCGATTGAATGGTGGACGAACCCATATTGAAGGTTGACATCAGCGTGGTGGCCCCGGAGAAGTCCATCGTGCCTTGTGCATGGGCCACACACGCGAACGCAAGTGTGGCAAGCATCGGCCACATCGCGCGCGCCGCTTGGAGGAGCTTTCGTTTCGTGAAGG
>Ga0255336_100537_pt1 | contig 54972 bp, 44 predicted proteins | sample MeOH1_35cm_T3_17_FD_189102 | JGI IMG/M metagenome (GOLD analysis project Ga0255336, IMG submission 189102) | Sandy soil microbial communities from University of British Columbia, Vancouver, Canada - MeOH1_35cm_T3_179 | ecosystem: Engineered > Artificial ecosystem > Sand microcosm > Unclassified ... | reverse complement strand
CGTCCAAAGGATCCGCAGCGATGGGTCGCCTTCAAGATGTATTACCGGCTGTCTGCCGCTCAGACTGCTGACCTGGGGGATGCCTCCGAGTTGACGCTCTACGCCAGCGGCTACGGTGGTATCCAGCCGGTGGAAGACGGCATTACGAATTTCTGCTGTGTAGTACAACAGCGGTATTTCGCCCGTGCTGGCCTTCGTTGGGAAGGCCTTATCGAAAAGATGCAGCAGGACTGTCCTCACCTTGCGGTGCGGCTTGAGGGGGCTGAGCCGCTGCTCGACAAACCCATCACCGTCACCCATATCCCGTACGGTTATATCCGTCCTGCAACCGAAGAAGGGCTTTACTGCATCGGCGACCAGGCCGCCGTAATCCCTTCGTTTACCGGCGATGGTATCTCCATCGCGCTGCACACTGCCCGCCGTGCCGCCACCGCTTATCTCGCCGCCGAACCAGCGCCGGTCTTTCAAGCAAAACTACGTTCCGCGATGCTGCCCCAGATGCGTCTTGCCGAGATCGCAGCCAACGGCCTAAGCAATGCATTCGCCCGCGCTGTATTACCGTTCTGCCTCAGAGTCTGGCCCGGCGCAATGCGCGTTACAGCGAGGCTCACACGTGTCACTCAAACCGATGTTGTTGTCCCGCAGGCGTTCGCAAACTCATAATCTGGCTTTTCCGGAACCAACTCCCGCGAGCCGGTATCCTCCAAGGGGAGATGCAATGAAGTCCTTCGCAGTCTTAGCTCTCGCGATCACACTCGTTCCAGCTGCATTCGCCCAGCACCAGACCTTTGCTGTCAATACCGATGCCAGCGAGGTAAAGATAAAGCTCAACACGACGCACGAGGTCGTCAACGGCACTTTCCACGTACAGTCCGGCGCGATCGATTTCGACCGCACTGCCTCCCATCTATCGGGAATAGTCATCGTTGCAGCGGGGAGCGGCAAGACGGGAAACAACAGTCGCGATAAGAGGATGAATAACGACATTCTCAAAGTGGACCAGTACACAACCCTCTCCTTTGCGCCTAACGCCTACACTGGGACAATCGCGCCCTCTGGAGACTCAACCATTCAGGTGAGCGGAGTGTTCACCTTGCTCGGCGATTCCCACGATTTAGCGATTCCGATGCAGATACACATGGATGGCCCGAAGGCAGCGGCGAGGTCGCACTTCGTCATTCCCTACGTTCAATGGGGCGTCAAGAACCCAAGTTTCCTGATCTGGAAGGCAGAGAACGACGTTGCGATCGACATTTATCTTGTTGGTCAGATTTCCTACTAACCGAGCGTCTCCGTCTTGCTGCGCAGAGAACAGATAACACAACGGTTGAATCGGCATGCTGTAAACCCGCCCGGGAAACCGGTCTTATTCAAAACCGAACGAAGTTATTGGGAACGGCATGCGCGGATCTCATCATGGCCTGGTCGCCAAAAGCGGCCAACTCGCGAGAGCCGGATACATTTACGCAAACCGCTCTGTGTCTGACAAATCTCTACGCTTGCAAAAACGGAGCGGACCATACATTCCCTCCGCAATGTCCTTCAGCACTAGCTTCTCCAGGTTCAGGCTCGCGACCAGACGCTTCAGCTTCGCGTTCTCCTGCCCCAACTACTTCAGGCGCTTCGCTTAGTCCGCCTGTAGACGGCCATAGTCGCAACGCCAACGGTAGTATGTCTGCTCCGTGATGGACGCTTCCTTGTCGGCCAACACAGTCGTCTTCCCGTTCACTATACTCACTTCAACCAGAACGCAACAGGGTCACCACCTGCTCTGCCGTATGCCGCTTCCTTGCTATATCCAGCTTCTAGTACGCAGTTTCTATGGTTGCAACTGGTACAAATCAAGCCCAGCAGACCAGCTAGAGTCCGGCAGCGGGGTGAAGAGCCCTAAAGTGTAGGAGCTTTTACCAGAAGTGGGTATCCACGACATATGGTGGCCCGGAGTCGCCATTGACCACTTTGGTTGCAATGACAATTTCCATGTTCATCTTTTCCCATCGCTTAGGCGCACGGTCCAAAATTTTCCTGAAATACTCGTCATGGCTCAAAAACTCTCCTGCTGCGATAGTCCCATATTCTCCCAGCCCCGAAGCGATCACTACAGTACAGCCACAGACGGGATCATTGAACCGGCCGACGAGTCCATAATCTACGACGATGTTTTTGTAGGGAGTTTTACTGTTGATCTCAAGATCGAGTCGGTTATGTCTCACTCTGTCTACAATCCAGTGTTGACCAGTTTTTTGGTCGTTTGAAAAGCCAAAGCGTAGGTCTCGCGTCATGCGCAGCGTCCAATCATTATTAAAGGCGCCAATCAATATCACCGGCCCATGACGCAACTGATTCAAACCCACGGACTGTGCGGCGGCCACTTGATAGTCTTTACCACGCGAATAGAGCACTCCAGCCATCTGAGCGAGCGCAGTTGCATCGGCAAGTCCGAGGCGATTTACCCAGCGGTCCTTTTGATATGAAAGAAGTTCGGAATTTTTATTCTCTAAAGCGGTGGGCTGACCGTTGGGTGGATAGTCGTCTTGAACCGATACGCAAACGAGCGCCGCACCTTCGGCTGAGGCGATAGGGGACCAAAACTTCTTAAGAGGTGTGGTGGTCGATCCTATCGCATACCATAGAACCGGAACTATCGCTAAAACGAGAAACGCTGCTCCAAAGAGCAACTTTGTACCCCACCTGGTCCGAATAGATTGGGTGAGGCTGGGTTTTTCGACCAGCTCTCCCGGTGTCGTCAATTTGAACTGACGGCACAGGTTTCGTTTCAGCGCGACAACAAGTTTTATGCCTCCTATGTCCGGAGCCTGTCCGAGGGCACGCTCAATGAATCCGATACCTACCTGGGCGATCTTTCCTCGCCGTTCATCCGCGCCAATCTGTATACCAATCGAGCAGGAGATATTCCGAACCGGTTCTTGACATGGGGCAGTGTGGCGCTCCCATGGAAGATCAAGGTATACCCGAAGGTCGAGTTGCGAAGCGGCTTCCCCTATCAATCCGTCGACGTCTATCAAAATTACATCCAGAATATGAAGACCGGGAGCCCCCGCTTTCCCACCTACTTTGCCGCGGATGTGCGCGTCGCCAAGGACGTCAAGCTTAATTCCAAATACACCCTCAGACCATCCATATCGATCACGAACATTACGAATCACTTCAATGCGCTTCAGATCCATAACAACACTGGCGATCCGCAATATGGTCAGTTCTTCGGAAGCTACGACCGGCATGAGCGTTTTGATCTTGACGTCGTGTTCTGAGCCGTAGGCTTTCCTGGCGACGATGAACTAGCTCATGGTCTATTCGCCTCAACGCAAGCGCGAAGCAAAGTGACCTCTCGCTTACAAATCCATACATTCTCTCCACATTTCCTTACCGCATCACGAGCCCCCGCTGGATACGCTGACAACAGCTACAAGGTGACCTGTAGCTGTCAGTCTGGATGCAGAGTACCGCACGGGCTGGAGGGCCATAGAGAGACCACGAATCCGGAGAGTGTGAGCCTGTTGTTCCCAGGTTTCACTCTCCGTCTCGTGCAAGATCTGTCCATCGAGCTAACACCATATGTCTTCAAGGAAACCGGTGCCTGGCTCGATCAAGAGATGCATAGAGGATCCGGTTACGGAATTAGAGAAAGAAAATACACGATTGCGGCGACTGGTTGCCGAACTCCTGCTAAAAAACCAGCAACTGCGTGACGCGCATCCACCCAGCCCGAACAATTACGAAAGTCTTGATATGCCAATCCCACTCGCATCCCTTTTAGGCAGGAAATGACGACTCTCTATCAAGACGAACCCTCTTTGACATCCACTTCGTACCGGACAGATTCACTTACTATCAGATCAGCCACAATCCTGGTGTCATCGATGGTCTGCTGCGCGTTGACCATTCGAATTGCGGTCGTGGTATGCAGTTTTCACAGCATTGCGGCACCTTCCCATGACCATGGTGCATTCGGTGCGGAGATGGGGTGGGTCGCCCGCAGCCTGGCTTCGGGCCACGGATTCAGTTCGCCTTTCCTCCCAATGACTGGACCCACAGCTCTTGTGCCGCCACTCTTCCCAGCACTCCTGGCGCTGGTCTTCCGTATGTTCGGGATCTACACCGCGAAGTCCGCATTCGCTATCCTGGCCCTCGACAGCATATTCTCGGCGCTTACATGCATCCCAATTTTTTTCAGCCTGAAGCACGTCGCGGGCGAAAGGCCGGCGCAATTGGCTTGCTGGCTCTGGGCAATCTATCCGTTTGCGATCTACTTCTCCGGAGCTCAGATCTGGGATTACGCTTTGACCTCTTTCCTCTTCGCGATCTGCTTTTGTTTCGCTCAGCGACTTCATTTGCAGGAACGTTTCGCGGTATGGTTCGGCTTCGGCGTTCTCTACGGAGTCACGGCACTTTCCAATCCCTCTGTTCTCTCGCTGTTTCCTTTTCTTCTGACGGCGGCTCTTTGGAAAGTTCGACGAACCGGCGGCCGGTGGTTGCTCCGCGGCATTGTGACTGTCGCCGGGCTTGCCGTTGTCGTTGGACCATGGGCTGTCCGCAACGATCGCGTTATGCATGCTGCATCTCCCATCCGCGACGGTTTCTGGCTTGAATTCTGGGCCGGTAATTCTGGCGATACCTCCGCGTCAAATCCGGTCTGGGCGCATCCGGCCACCAACCCCGTCGAAATGCAAGCGTTTGAAGCCGAGGGAGAGACGTTCTACCTTGCACACAAGCGCATCTTGGCAACAAGCTTCGTGCGCCATCATCCTCTCCTTTTCGCTCGCGTCTCGCTCCGCCGAGCTGTCCGGTTCTGGGCTGGTTTCTGGAGCCTCCGGCAAAGCTACCTGCACTCCGAACCGCTGGATGTACCGAATGTCTTCTTTTGCACCGGGATCACATTTTTCATGCTTCGAGGAATATGGCGTTGGTGGAAAGTAGATCGGGAACTCGCGATTCCTTACTTGATGTTGCTGATCGTGTTTCCCTTGCCCTACTACCTGACACACTCGTCCATGGACTATCGGCAACCGATCGAGCCCCAGATTGTCATTCTAGTGGCCATAGGCATCTTCGGGTTCAGAAATTGGCGTGCGCCGGGACAGTCACAAGAGCTGGACACCATCGAGTGGAGCCAAAATGAGCCTACGCTGGTCTAGAGTGTCCTCGGAGAACCGATCAAAGCGACGAGGTGTCTCGGAACAAGTGTGGAACAACACCCATGACGAGCTCATAGCAGCTCCGGACACCGTAGACACTTTCTCGGATGAGGTGATGCAATGGCGGGATCGTGAAGCAATTTGCGTGGTGGAACGCGAGGATGTTGTGATGCAGTCATGGTTCGCCGGTGTCTACAGTTCTCCACGTGCCGACAACTTTCCCGACGGAATACCTGTCATTGCTCAGACCGGAATATAGGTGGTCATTCAATGTCTAGAAGAACATACTTTGTTTGCAGAACGATTGTGTTAGCCCTGTTCGTGGTTGGGACTGCCCCTGTTAGGGGCCAACAACCAATGCGTGCCGACCTTACCGGAAAGTGGCAACTCAGAACACAAGACGATAAGGGCAAGGAAAACATCTTCACGCTGGACTTGATCGAAAGCGGATCGGCATTGCTAGGCACGGTTACACCTTTGAGAGGAAGTGCAATGACCATCAGCGACGGTTACTATGTCGACGCCGCTATCAATATCTCAGCGTCTGGAAGGCAAGGCCTGTTTTCAAGATCGATAGAGATTTCGGGACACATAGAGGGAGACAAAATGATCTTGAACGTCAAAAAAGGAAATGGTGTGACATATCCTGCAGTTGCAGAGCGCATGCCAATGGCTCCGCAGAGATAAATCCCGCCGCACCGATGTCCTAGAAACATGGTGGTAGCCGATTGATATAGCTACAGAGGTCATCGGTCTCATAAGCGGTGTGGTTGACGCCTCCATATGCATATGGTGATTGGAAGGGACGTCTAATATTCATGGACAATGGAACATGAATCGATCGACTTGGAAATCCAAGTGGGCACTTTATTGTTCTGGTGAAATAGCTTGCGGTTGATATCAGGCCAGAACTCTTTGAAGACAAAGGTTGTCGCGTCGATACCTACATCGAGCCCCCACTGCGCTACACCAACAAAACTGCTGGTGCAAAACATCGGTCAGGCCAATGCAGTCCTTCAAGGCTTTTGAGACCGGTACTCATGTCGGCGCTCGTCGCCAGTCTCGGATTTGTTCCTATGGCTATTTCCACCTCGACTGGTGCCGAGGTGCAGCGGCCCCTCGCTACAGTTGTGATCGGCGGTCTGATCAGCTCTACGTTGCTGACGCTGTTTTCGCCGCCTACATTCTACGATTGGTTCGCCAGATCCCCTATATCTGAAGAACCAGCACATGCTGGAGACCTGACCTCTGTGTGATCCTAAGCTCAAAGATGTCTGAGATTTCCCTGTAGCAATGCAGGCCAGCACCACCCAAAAACTTGAAAATCATGAACGAAGTTAGGAAAAGCAAGAAGATCTGACCTGGCTTTGTGTGCGGGAAGAAGAAGTGCATTGCTCTGGGAAGAATCCTTGCGAAAAGATGCCACACGGTTACGCAAAAGGGGATACCCAGCACAGTAGCAACCCACCCATACAGGGTAAATGCCTTCAACTAGCTATGAAAGCGGCTGACATCTTAGCCAGCAACTTACCCAATGGCAGTTTCTCCCGCCTATCCTCTCGGCCAACTGCGTCGACGACCAGACCGAGCGGCCGCAGATCTTTCTGAAGGACGGCAAGTACTACCTCTTCACTATCACACATCGCTCAACCTATGCGGCTGGAGTTGACGGGCCTGATGGTGTCATGGGATTTGTCGGCAACGGCATCCGCAGTGACTTCGAGCCCATGAATCGTGGAAGCGGACTGGTGCTCGGCAACCCAACCAATCTCAACGAGCCTGTCGGCGCGCCGTTCGCCCTCGATCCCAACCAGAACCCGAGGACCTTTCAGTCCTACTCGCATTACGTTATGCCCGGCGGTCTCGTCGAGTCCTTTATCGACGCGATCGGTACCCGCCGTGGTGGAGCGCTGGCTCCGACGGTGAAGATCAACATTGCAGGATCGACTACAGCAGTCGACACTACTTACGGAACCAATGGACTCGGAGGCTACGGAGACATTCCCGCCAACGAAAACGCGCCCTCCGGAAATAACCAGTAGCCGAGGGGCAATTTACAAAACATAAGGGCGGCAGCACACACTGCCGCCCTTATACACTGCAGCGACGCGCGAGCATATTCTAACCACGGCGTTGGATATAAGCCGATCCAATGACAGCAAGGTCATGAGCCAAAAGCCATCAGGCGTGTGAATGTGGCTGTCCCGCCCTCGGCGAACACACCGAAATGGGAGTGTTGCAGATCTTCCATGCGTGAAGTCAAGGCAGCTTGGTTGTTCACGTAAATGACTGCGATGTCCGCGTCGCCGATGGCGGTGACATGGACATCCTGATTGCGAGGCAGAGTCAGAGGGCGTTCCAGTCCCATCATGAAAGGGCTGTTGGCATCAGGTCTAGGATAGGACTCCACACTCATCCGGGAGCGTTCCGGTTCCATTCGGATAGTGTAACCTCGGCTCAGTTGCTGGTCGGCGTGCAGCGCCAGCCCCCAGACCCGCGTATCGGGGCTGACTCGCACAGTAGCTTCCAGCCGCCACTTTGAAGGCAATTGTCCCAGCGTTATCGATGCAAATCCCTTGCGTGCATCGAGTTCGACTGAGCCCTCATGAAAAGCGGCATGCCCAAATGGAGACACCGGTGTCAGTGGCACTTGTTTGCGGATCGAAGTTCGCACTTCTTCAGGAGGCTTTACGCCAAGGGTTCCGTCTGTGAGGAAAACAATTTCGTGGAATCCAAGGTTGCCGCCCCAGTTCCAGAAGGCGTAGTCCTTATTCTCGTTGCGCGTTGGAATCCATCCAAACAGCAGGCGCCGTCGGCCATCATATGCTGTTTTGGCTGCATAGAATGCTCGACCGTCAAAGGTATCGTCCACCGGTGTCATCCAGGGGCCAGCAAGCGAGCGGCTCATGCGATAGCGTGTGACCGAGCGATCCGAGAACTCCGAAAATATGAGATACCACCATCCTTCGTGATGGAAAAGGTCTGGGCACTCATGGGTTTCATATAAGTCCGGAGCGTAGAAAGGCGGACGGGCGTCCCAGCTCTTCAGGTCTTTCGATACGCAGAGCGCCGTGCATCCACGCCTGCGCGGTGGACCATCTTTCAAGCGGGCTGCGCAGAGCATCCAGTACTCGTGAGTCTCTTCATTCCAGAAGACGAACGGATCACGCCAGTCATCCTTTTCGTAGATGGCCGTATCTGCAAAGAGCGGCGCTTGTGTCGATTTACTCCAATGGTCGAGGTCTGTACCCGTAGCATGGCAGATTCCTTGTTCTGGTTGCCCGTTCTCTTTTCGCTCACGGCTGTAGCCCGTGTAAAAGGCATGATATTCGCCCTGGTTCTTGAGAATACTCCCGGTAGCGACGCTGGCGTCTTGCTCTCCAGGCCGTCCTTTACCGATCATTTGGCCTCGATCGGTAAAGTGGAGCAAATCCCGAGTACTGACCTGGTACCATTCCGTGCCCGGAGGGTGATGGTTAGGATCTCGCCAATCGTGCAGGTAGAAGATACGGAAGACACCGTTCTCGCAGTAGGGAATCGTGTCTCCTACCCATGCGTTTCCCGGACGCCAGAATATTGACTCAAACGATCCCTCTGCGGCCATTGCATAAAGGGGGGAAACGTCAAAACCTCCTGGGTGAATGGCCGCCATGCCAATCGTTACTAAAAAGGATCTTCGCGATATCTTTGATAGTCGTTTCCTAGAGTGCATCGTCATCTCCTGACTACGATGTTGTTATCCGCCAGAAGCTCGCGGAGTGTCATTGCCTAGCTAATGGATGCCGAAGTGACTTTGAATCGCTTCCAGAGATTTACCTTTTGTCTCCGGGTACGTTGTGAGCACCACGACAAACTGCAAGAGCATCATGCTGGCGAAGAAGACGAAAGGTATCGCCTGGGACTTGGATGCGATCCATGGAAAAACTCCTGCGATAATAGCGTTCATAATCCAGTGCGATGATGAACCAAGACTCTGGCCTTTTGACCTCACACGGGAAGGGAAGACCTCGGAGATATAGACCCAAATCACGGAGCCCTGTGATATTGCGAAGAAAACAATGAATAGAATCAACAGCCAAACCAACAGTTCAGCGTAGGAATGTGTGTAGAACACGAGTGCGACGCCAGCCAGCGCGCACGCCATTCCCACGGAGCCTACCAAAAGGAGAGTCTTTCTCCCAATCTTGTCGATGAGACTCATGCCGAGAATCGTCGCAACCAGATTGACCAGCCCCACGCCTACTGTTTGTAGAGCAGCTGAACTCGAACTGAAGCCTGCGGAGGAGAAGATGTAGTTGGAGTAGTAAAGAATTGCATTGATCCCTGCCAACTGATTGAAAAGGCCGATGGTAATCGCAAGAAAGATAGGTTTTTTGTACTTGCCGTTGAAGAGTGATTCCTGGCGCGTGTTCTTTTCTTGATGGAGAGAATCAATAATCTCCTGTAACTCTGCTTGCGAGTTTGGAGATCCCATCAGCTCAAGAACTCGCCGGGCCTCGTCCGTCTGGTTCGTCGTCACGAGCCATCGGGAGCTGCGCGGCACGCTGTAGAGCAAAAATAGGAAGAGGACGGAGGGGAGGATGGCGACTCCAAACTCCCAACGCCATTGAAGAGTTCCCAGCCTCAGCCCAGTAATGATGTAATTAGAGAGATAGGCGAGCAAGATGCCGATTACGACATTAACCTGAAACATACCGACCATGCGGCCCCGCCATTTTGCGGGAGCCAGCTCCGCAATATAAACCGGGCCGAGGACAGACGATCCACCAATCCCCAGACCGCCGACAAGGCGGGAGATCATCAGCACGTTCCAATTGGGTGCCAAGGCGCACCCGATGGCCGATACCGTGTAAAGAATGGCCATGATGCGGAGTGCCTCTCGTCCTCCAAGCCTTTGTCCGAGAACTCCCGAACCTAATGCTCCGATGACAGTGCCGACGAGGCCAATGAAGACAGTCAGGCCCAATGTTGTAGGGGTGAGGTGAAATACATCGGTCAGCTGCTCTGTAGTGCCTGCAATCACTGCCGTATCAAAACCAAAGAGCAAGCCGCCAAGCGCGCCGACCGCCGTTGCCTTAATCAAGTATCGGTTCAATATTCATCTCTGTGTCCATCCCATACAGGAATGTAGTTAGTAAGAGCTGTTGAAAGAGGTTTTCCGATTCAAAGGGGTGAGCCATTGCCTGGTACTAATGGCGCATCCCTTTTCCGCTAGAACAGCACTTTGACTGCGAACTGCAGATCTCGTGGTTGATTGATCTGAGAGTTGATTGATCCTGCGTTAGGATCGCCGGTGGTTGTATTTGGGGCGCCGAACTGCACGCGGTTGAAGATATTGAACGCTTCAGCTCGGAACTCAACTTTCAGGTTGTCGTGAATCGGGACATTCTTGAAGAGGGACATGTCAAAATTAGCCACACCAGGTGCGCGAAGTTGGGATATGTAACGGGGTGTATTGCCGTAGGTGAACGGCCCGGGAGAAGTAAACGCATCCACGTTGTAGTAGCGAGTAAGGCGCTTCTGAACCGGTCCACTTATATTGAAAGGTACTCCCGTGTAGCTCGGACGTTGAGCGCCCCCGTTATTGAATAGAGTGTTTGTAGACAGTCCAACCGAGAGCGGATAACCACTCTGAAAGGTCGCTATGCCGTTGTATTGCCAATTACCGAGAGCCCAGGCCATGATACCCCTCTGCAGAAAGGGCTTGCCTTTACCGAATGGAAGTTCCCACACGCCACTGATCGACGCATTGTGTATCAAATCATTCGAGAAAACTGCTCTTTCCTTTGATAGATCACTAAAATCTTGTATCGGTCCCCCGAGATTGTCGATGCCCTTGCTCCACGTATATGATCCACGGAAGCTGAGGCCCGCCGTGAAACGTCGGTTTACCGAGAGTTGCAATGCGTGATAAATGGAGCTTCCATTCGCAAGGTTAGAGTTCAGGTAGCTGAACTGCGGATAGGGAACGAGAAGTTGAGAACGGGGAATAGTGGGACCACTCAGGATGCCAACCTTAACAATTCCATAGAATGGATTTGGAACTTGATCTTGAAGGTGTGGACCGAGGGCAAGATACTGGTTTGGCAACTGATTCAGGAGAGTGAAGTTATACAGGTCCGAACCCTGACTTCCGGCATATGCGAGATCCATGGTGACGGCTCCCGGGAACGCCTGTTGAATATCTACATTCCATTGCTTGGCAATCGAGACCTTCTGGCTTTTGTCGATGCCCGTCCCGCCTTGGCCAATAAATGTAGCCAATCCCAGAGAGCTTCCGGTTGGGGTAACGAAGCCATCAGGAAAAGGGTTCGATAATGGATGGATCGGAGTCACTCCGTCAAGAGACGTTGTCCATCCCGTCCGCGCGGAGTATCCATCGGTCGGCGTACTGCTTCCGACAATCGGACCATAGAACATACCAAATCCTCCACGGAATACCGTGTTTGGATTTGGAGAGAAGGCAATACCAACACGTGGAACCACTTGGTTGAGGTGCAGGTCGGAGAGATAGCGCGACGCTCCATTGACGCCAGGAAACTGGAACCCGCCCTTCAACTGCAGTCCGGGTACCTGGATAGGAGAAGGAGAGTTGAAGTCCAGCTGCGTCAGCCGGTTCGCACGTTCTGTATATGGCGTGTTGATGTCATAGCGCAAACCAAGGTTGAGGGTGAGTTTTGGGGTCACGCGCCAGTCATCTGCAAAGTAGACACCGTAATGCTTGGTCGTAACATACGTTGGCGGCTTGCCGGATCCGATGTCGCCGAAGTTTCCGACGCCGAGTAGGAATGATGCGAAGGAGCTTCCCGCATTGGAGGAGAAATTGTATGGATTTGGACCTTGAGTACGATCTTTACGGAAACCATAAACTCCGTCTGCGTCTGCATCATTCTTGCCGAAGTTCTGATCGACCTGAAATATTCCTCCGAACTTAAACGTGTGCGTAGACACAGTCTTCGTGAAGTTTGCTACTTCCTGATAAGCCTCGACGACATTTCTCACGGCGCCGCAGACACCAACTGGAACTTCACCGCCCACTCCAATCTGTGCGGCCGACCAGTTGAGGCCGTTTCCTGTATTGATTTGAGGGAAGCAGGGAGCAAGGCTCTGCTGTTGGCTCAATGAAGCAAAGTTTGAGGGAAAACCTAGTTGAGTCGGATCGTATCCATAGCCGGGCGGAGTGCGATTGAGGGAATAGCGATTATAGCTGGAGTTGAGTTGCACTACGAAGGATGAGCTGAGGGCATTGGTGTAATCCAGTACGTGCTGATATTCCATCAAGCGGTCGACACCGAGTGTCGGGGCAGCGACCGCAGCCAGCGTGCCGGCGTAGGGATTGGGCCTTTTGAAGAGCGTGAGATTTTGCGAGTAGCGCCCGAAGATGCGCTGCCGGTCGTTGATCACATGATCGATGCGGAGTGACCCAGTGTCCTTCGTCGTATTTGCGGCATCTACCGCGGCAAAATTGTTGTTGTTGGTGAGGGGATCACCTTGTGTATTTGCGGTGGGGAAGAAGGGAAGAATGTTGTTCGCGACTCGATCGAAGCGGCTGGAAGGGATCTTGTTTCCGGGAAAAGGATCGCGTAAGAACTGACCCGCATTCGCTGGATCCGGGCGTGTCGTCCCAGGATCGTAAATCACAATCAACTTGCCATTGGAGTCGAACGTCTGCGAAAAATCACCTTGCCGTTGCAATGACGTGGGAAGAGAGCCAGTCGCAGTCACGCTCTGCGTGAAGCGGAGACCTTCGTAGGAAACGAAAAAGAAAGTCTTTTTCGGGCCATTGGACAGAAATGGAATGGAGAGCGGCCCGCCGACCGAGGCGCCGAACTGATTGTACTTATACGGTCCGATGGGTATGCCAGCGCGTTTCGCGAAGTAATTGTTGGCGTCGAAGAAATCGTTTCGCGCAAACTCGAACCCTGATCCGTGAAAATCTTTTGTTCCTGACTTCGTAATCACATTGATCACGCCACCAGCTGAATTGCCAAACTCAGCGCTGAAGTTGTTGACTTGAACCTTGTACTCCTGCACCGCGTCGATCGATGGATAGAACGTCGGCCCATTGAACGCGGAATTAGAGTTGTCTCCACCATCCAGCTGAAAGCTGCTTTGGTTGTTGCGAGATCCGTTGATTGAAACGAACTGCTCGTTGTACATGCCGACCGAGAGCTGTGTGAATCCCGAAGGGGCATTTACGCCTGGTACGAGCGCCGCGAAACCGTAAGGGTTGCGCCCATTCGTTGGAAGGTCCGTGATGGTCTTTGTTTCCAGTTCGTAGGCAAGCGACGAGCTCTGCGTTTGTAGGGGAGGAGTATCACTTGTCACGTTGACCGTTTCTCCGGTAGATCCGACAACGAGGCTTGCAGGAATCGCAACTGTTGTGGCGACGTCCAACTTGATATTTTCCCTGACATATTCTTTAAAACCGCTCGCCGAAATGCTGATTTTGTACACCGCGGGCTGTAGCAAGCTGAATGAAAATACCCCAGATGCGTTGGACTGCACGGTGTGGTTGTCAGACGTTCCCACGTTGACCAGAGTTACGGTGGCGCCCGGAATAACGGCGCCCACTTGATCGGTGACAATTCCATTGATCGTTCCCGTGGAAACCTGTGCGACGGATGAGTGGCTAATCAGGAGGAATGCGGCGAGGATGAACATGAAAAATCCACGAACGCAGGCTCGCTCCCCCTTTGAACGGTTTGGCAACATACAGCCTCCTGTAAAGCGGAACAGAAGAGTTGTATGAATTTGTATGTGCGTGTGTCAATACATTGGTCTATGTAACTTCATTAAAGTTGTATATCTATCTTCCCTGACTCAATCTATTTGCCCCCTCGCCACAGGATCGGCGCACGACAAGGTGTCCGCCCAGCAGGATAGAGCGGGTAGGGAGGCCTGGGTTGCTAACCCGCTCGAGCATTGCTGACATACCCACAGCACCAATATCAGCGCAGGGTTGATGGAGCGTCGTCAGCGGAATCGGGAGAAGATTTGCGTATCTAACGTCATCCACTCCGGCGATGCGGATGTCTTGCGGGATACGGACGCCCAGAGCGAGAAGAGTCTGCATCAGGTTGGCTGCGGTGTGATCGTTGGCACACATCACCGCATCGATCTTGGTGGTCCGAAGGCAACGATCGACGAATGACGAGTCACCTGCATCCCCCCGTAGGACCAAGTCATGAGAGATCTCGAGTCCTTCCGCGAACAACGCTTCTCGGTAACCGACGATGCGATGCTCCACGGTCTGCGCTGAGAACTCACGAGAGAAGAAGGCGATTCGTCTCGCACCTTGTTGGATCAGATGCTTTGTAACGACATAGCCGGCGTGACGATTGTCGAGGCCGACCAGGTCATAGTCGCTACGCAGAGGGTACTCCAGGTAGTCTTTATCCAGCAAAACCACCGGTATTCTGGCCTGTTTCAGTGCGCGAAGGATGCGGCTATTCACATCCCGGTGGATCGGAAATTCGAGCGGAGCGAAGAACACACCATTGACCCCCTGATCGATGTAATGGTGGCAAAGATGTTCTGTCTCATCTTCTCGAGCTTCGGTCGCTGAAAAGGCGTTCCCCCACAGGAGAGAGTGATTCTTCACCGCAGGCGAGCGCATCATGCCTCGACAGATAGGTTCAAATATCTCTGTCTGTCCGAGATCTGGAATTAGAAGCCCAAAGGTCTTATGCTCGTCCAGGCTGGTCCCCGTCGCATAGGTGCCGGACCCTACCCGGCGATTCAGCATGCCCTCTTGCTGTAGTTGCTTGATCGCCTTTACCACTGTCATGCGGCTGACACCAAATTTTCGAATCAGCTCCGCTTCGCTGGGCAATCGTGAGCCAGAACGATATTTTCCAGACTCAATGTCCTTACGAAGGCTCGTTACGATGTCGAGATATTTCGTGCGCTTTTTCAACTCCATACCTTCGCCCAAATTCACCTCTTTACCGCCTGTATCGTCGCTCATCATCTAAGCACACACCGAACGCTCTGACAGTGCGTCGACTATTTCCGCAATCCATACTAGACAACTATTGTGCAAGTTGACTATCTTTATGCAACCTAAAGTGCGGAGCGATTTATGCAGGTTTTGAGTGTAGGGGAGGTCCTCTGGGACGTCTTCCCGGCCGTGGAGCACCTCGGAGGCGCACCGCTGAATTTTACGGCGAACCTTATCCGTCTTGGACACTCGGCAGCGCTAATCACTGCAGTCGGAGACGATTCGCGAGGATCTCGCGCAGTGGAAGAGATGGTGAAGCTGGGCATTGACGTGAGTGGAGTTGAAAGACGAGAAGGAAAGCCGACGGGAATTGCAATTGTCGGGACCACCTCTGACGGTGAACCAGCCTACGATTTCCCACGTCCTACAGCCTTTGATTTCATTGGGATACAAGATGCAGCTCTTCAAAGATTCAAAGCTCTTCGTCCCCAATGGCTTTATTTCGGCACACTTGCGCAGATGGAGCCCCGTATTGAGACCGTCGTCGCGTGCTTGCGTTCCGAACTTTCTTCCACTCGTTGTTTTTACGACATAAATCTCAGACCTGGATGCTGGAATCTTGCGCTTGTCCAAAGATTGGCGCGAGCTGCAGACGTTCTGAAACTGAACGAGGCTGAGGCCGAAGTCCTTTGGAATCTTACGAGCTTAGATAGAGGGCGATTCTCGCTGGAGCGATTCTGCGAACAATGGACAGGGCTCTTTGCGTTGGACTGTATATGCGTGACGCTCGGATCTGAGGGATGTTTCTTCTACCGTCAGGATGAGGTGCAGATCGTGCCCGGTTATCCTGCCGTGGTGCGAGATACCGTGGGTGCCGGCGATGCCTTTGCTGCGGGCTTTCTGCATGGTCTTCACCGAGGTTGGTCTCTGGAAAGGATAGGCCGATTTGCCAATGCACTCGGATCCATCGTCGCCAGTAGGCCAGGTGCAACACCCGTATGGACCTTGGAAGAATGCAGCATACTGGCGGCCACGTCGCCACAGATGAGGCAACGGCCGCACGACGATCTAACGTGGGAGACCGCCTGATGATCCGCTTACAAAAGAGGATTCATATCATATTTTTGATTGTTATGTTCGCTGGTCTCATCAGTCCTTCAGGGCTCGCGCAGAATGGATATGACCAGAATTATCGTCCGCAAGTCCAGTTCTCCCCGAAGAGTAACTGGACGAACGATCCCAATGGGCTTGTGTACTTCGAAGGCGAATACCACCTGTTCTTTCAGTACAACCCAGAAGGCAGTACTTGGGGCCATATGAGTTGGGGACACGCGGTGAGCCCAGACTTACTTCATTGGAAGGAATTGCCTGTCGCCATTCCTGAGACTCCTGACGAGATGATCTTTACGGGAAGTGTGGTCGTAGATGAAAAAAATACGAGTGGGCTCTGTGAAGGTGACAAGCCCTGCCTTGTCTCTGTCTACACAGCCCATAGCGGCGCTGGGAAACGGCAACGCGAGGTTCAGAATATCGCTGTAAGCCAGGATCGTGGGCGCACATGGAAGAGCTTCTCCGCCAATCCGGTGCTTGATCTGAAGATGAGCGATTTCCGCGACCCGAGCGTTTCGTGGAACGAATCCGCCCATGCTTGGATCATGGCCGTGTCCTTGCCCAATGAACATAAGGTAGCCTTCTACTCATCTCCGGATCTCAAGCAGTGGAAGCGCGAAAGCACTTTTGGCCCAGAAGGTGCCACGGGAGGACAGTGGGAGTGTCCCGACCTCCTCCGCATACCTGGGATGAACGGGACGAAGGATGTCTGGGCTCTTAAAGTTGGGCTTAATCCAGGCGCGCTGCAAGGTGGATCGGGAGAGCAGTATTTCCTGGGCGACTTTGACGGCAAGACATTCATCCAAAGTAAAGAGCAGGGGAGTCATGGCTGGACGGATTATGGAAAGGATAGCTACTGCGCGATCAGCTATAACCATCTGCCAACCGGTACCCCACCTACTCTAATAGGATGGATGAACAATTGGCAGTATGCCGACAAACTTCCCACTGCTCCCTGGCGTGGACAGATGACGCTTGCTCGCCGCATATCAGTGATCCGTGACCAAGCCGGACTTGCACTGACTCAGGACCCTGTCATCGCTAGCCAGCGCATTGTGCCGGCGCATCGCATCGACATTCGGGTAAAGGCGAAGGACGCCACTGCGCAGGTTTTAGATTCCAAAGCCCCCCTCGAATTGCGACTAAACATTGAATCGACAGATGCTTCTACATACGGTCTACGAATCTATTCTGATGAAGAACACTGGTCCGAGATCGGATTCGATCGAGACTCCATGAAGTTTTATGTGGATCGTCGCAAATCAGGATTGGAAGTGACGACAGACTTTCCAACGCGAACTGAGGCACCTCTGATTGGATCTCGATCGAATGACATTCATCTGATTCTCGATCGATCTTCAATAAGTGTTTTTGCCCAATCAGGAACTATCGCGATGACCAATCTCATTTTTCCCATCAAACCAGATGCTCGCATCGTGTTCTTCCGACGGGGAGGCGTCAAAGCCCTTCGCCTGCGCGGAGAGGCCTTCCCACTCAACTCGATCTGGTGACTCACTTGTGACAATTTGCGCAGAGGACGAGATTATCGGCGTGTCTACTAGGGATGAGCAGTAAATTTCACATGATCAACGGAGAAGATATGGACCCTTTGCCTGACTCCTTACAATTAGATTTTCTGCCCCTGATCACTGGCTCATTTTCATCACCTGCGCGACAGAATCCTACGTCTCCAATGATCGAAGCGGCCTATGCTCAGCATGGCATTCATGCGAGATATCTAAACTGCGAGGTCTCACCTGCATCTTTAGCCAATGCTGTCCGCGGCGCCCGAGCGATGGGATGGATAGGCTTCAACTGTTCTTTGCCGCATAAGCAAGAGATTATCAAGTACCTCGACGGCCTCGGGGAATCGGCTTCGTTAATTGGGGCAGTCAATTGCGTTGTGAACCGTGGCGGAAGATATATCGGTGAGAATACAGATGGGTCAGGTTTCCTTATCTCGCTTCGTTCGATTGTCGACCCAAGGGGAAAGCGAATTGTTGTCCTCGGCGCGGGAGGTGCGGCACGGGCCATTGCCGTAGAACTTGCTCTGGCAGGTGCCAGCGCGATCATTCTGGTCAATCGTAATAAAGAGCGCGCCAGTGCCGTCGCCCAGCTTATTTCGGAGAAAGTCGGTACAGAGGCAACGGTCGTGGAATGGAAGTCTGCGTACCGTATACCAGAAGGCACTGACATCGTCGTCAATGCCACCTCTATTGGAGGTTATCCGAACGAGAAGGCGTTGGTGGATATTGATCTGGAAACCCTCTCGTCCGGGATGATCGTGGGAGACGTCATACCGAATCCGCCTAATACGACATGGCTGCAAGCTGCTGCCCAACGGGGTTGCCAAACCTTGGACGGCCTTGGAATGCTTGTATATCAAGGGGTAGCGAGCATAAGGCATTGGACGGGGCGATCTGTAGAGCCAGCTATCATGCGCAGAACGCTGGAAAAGATCTTTAAGGTAACGTCCTAGTCAAGATTTGTGTCTTCAGCCCATCATCTATGGATGAAGTGCGGCTGGCTGGGTAACTTTGAGCCATCATTGTGCTGGTCGCCGTGGAACGCATTGACGGTGGATAAAGCAGGGCATGCGATTTTCTAGTCCCGCTTCGAGTTCACAACATTCACTGCTGTCAGCATGGCGGCAATTGTGTCGCTAATCGATCCTGCTGATCCATCGAAGCGATAGTCTCGATGTCCAATCAGAATGGTCGAGTTCATCAAAGGAATCGACCGCCTAACTCATTTCAAGATATGAAGGCGCACTGATCGACGAGGTTTTTTCGCCAAGAGGCCGATTTAGGTCGAGTCTCAGCGAAGTCCGCCGGATACCTGAATCAACTGCCCAGTTACCTGCCGGGCATCGTCAGTTGCAAGAAATGTCACCACATCTGCGACGTCCTGTGGTGTGCCCGCGCGGCCAAGCGGGGTTCTCTTTATGAGATCGGCTACAAAGGGCGTCTCAACAGTCATCCCGGCTGAGCTGACGCCCTTTGTGAGAACAATTCCCGGGTTCACCGTATTCACGCGGATGTTTTGTGGTCCCAACTCGTTGGCTAACACTCGCGTGATGGAGTCGATCGCCCCTTTTGTCGCTGTGTAAGTCACAGACCCGACCAGGTTGTCTGGGGACGACGATACGGGCGTCGCTAATACAGGAGCACCTCTCGTTGAGATCCAGAAGGACGGAGTGCGCATCGGCGTCCTTATACAGCTGAGAGAAAAAGACGGTAGGGCAATTGGATCACTCGGTCTGATGTATCCCTTCCATCAGGGGGATGACCCGGAGAAGGTCTTCGAGCGCTCTCAGCAAATCCGTAATCAGCTTGCGCAGCAGATTCCTGATCTCAAATCTCTCTTTCGGGAAGAGGCGGCGAACGGTAAGAACTGACGCAGAGCTAGATATTCCAATCATCGAGCGGTTCGTGCCATTCCCAATGGTGTAGCAGGTGTAGCGTCCTGTCGTGCAGCCGTTCACCAAGAAAGTAAACGGCGGAGTAAAGCAGAGCAATAAGGAGAACGCCGCAGGCAGCATTTAACAAGATTTCGCCCGTGGGTGTCCGGTCGTCGTCACTGCTATCGGCGACGGCCCCGCAACTCGCGCATATCCGATTGTTTCTGTGACTGCCGCCAGTTGCCGGATCATGCGGGTATACCGTATCGGTGCTCCGGTTCGCGATCATCGTCTTCAATCTCCTCATTGGGGTAGGACCGATCTCTATAACTTTGTCTCGCCGTCGACGCCACCTCCTTGCCCTTGAGCAGGCGGGCTTTGTCCGGCTGACTTGTGTGGCGGGATTTCGAGGAACAGCAGTAGTGCAGGTAGGCTTCGAAAAGCGGATGTTTCAGCGTGTTGCGCTTCAACACGTCCTGCAGGTGGTACCGGTACAGGTGATTGAGCGCGTCCACCGTGATTGAGTAGCAAGGCCTGCCACCGAGATCCCTCATGGTCGCGGGAAGCCAGCCCTTTTCAATCCAGAGGAGAATCTCTGAGCGCTGCACGTGAAGAGCACAGGTGATGTTTTCGAGTGAGAAAGCGTCCCCGCGGATGTTCCGCAAATTGAACCCTTCTCTCTTCAGTTTGCTGCGGACAGCTTCTGGGGATCGGCGCAGTCGCTCTGCGACCTCTTCAATAGTGTGGTCGATAAGGCCTTCGTGGAGCATCTGGACTTCGGCATTGGACCAGCGGCGATGATCGACAGATGCTTTGAGGCCGTACTGGATCACGAAGCTCCATGACACTTCCTTCGATTGGCCGAAGCGCTGCTGTATCCGCGTGACCAACTGTTCGAGCTTGGTCCCAGAGAGGACCTTGGCCTGTGCAACGATGGCCAACGCTTCATGATTCGTAGACAGAGATGTCTCCATGGACGGAGAAGTAGTGTTCGCCATGTATGCCTCAAGCAAATGGTCGTCAAGAATATTTCCCCTTCACTCCTTAAGTCGTCGAAAACAGAAAAAGCGAACACGTCAATGAGGAAATTTCGTCTTAACGGTGGATATCGCATCTAAATTGGGATAACGTTGCCTTACCAAGAGGGCAGTCGCGCCACGGCGTGGATGCCTCGCGACCAGTAGTGGGCCGACTATGAGATCCCCCTCTCCGTCCGATCTATGCTGGGTCATTGGTCTTACGCCACAGGGAAGGTGGATCGCGCCAGTATTGCGCGCCGCCGTGAAAGTGGAGTGGCCTGACGCACAGCAACTCGCTAAGTCGAGACTGGGCGATGTATCGCTTGCTCAGCAGTTGATGGAAGAAGCGATCGAGGAAACAAAGGAACATCTTGAGACCATGTCAGCGGTCGATGTCGAGCAGGCACGTGCTGTGCTTGCTCGCTACTATCGCAATGCCGTCCAGCGTTGGCAGCGTTCGCAAAATCGATTTGTGTATCGCGGAACGACCGCGGACATCGAGGTCCTATCTCGGCCTACTCCTCCTCAAGTTGAGGCTGTTGAGGCCCACCTGGACCTGAAGAAATTGCTCGAGGACACCCCTCCGGATCTACGGCGGGCCTTGCTCCTCCGCTACGGCGCTCGGGGCAAGTGGGATGAGGTTGCCGAAGAGATGTCGAAGTCAGCAGATGCCATCCGAATGACGTGCCAGCGCGAGATAAAACGCATTCGAAAAAAGTTGGGCATCCACGGGAGAACGGGATGAAAATCCTATCTAACTACTGACGAGAAACGGGAAGGGATCTGTGGACGAGCTGCAAAAGTTTGTAGTCGACGATGAGAACGACACCCTCCTGTTCAACAGGCTCCAGCAGCATGTACTGGAGCAGTACCCGAACCCCGAACGTGTAGGGTGTTTCGACCACGAGACATTAGTTGCGTTTGTGGAGACGCCGGGGAAACTCGATCTCGAGGACCCCAAGTATCTTCATGTTTTTCAATGTGCTGAGTGTACCCGCGAGCTCATGGAGTTGCGGCGCTTGCGTGAGGAGCGTCTATCCCAGGCCCGCAGGAGCAGATCCTCCCGGACCTGGCAATTCGCTACGCTCGCCGCGGCCGTCGTCTTAGTGGCCGCAATCGGATTTGTTGGGTGGAGGTATCGCTCCGGGCGCTCAACGGAGACGGCAAGCAATCTTGGTGCGGTTCCGATCAATTTGGACCTGAGTGCAGCAGGAATCTCGCGCGATGCAGGGGAGCAGGGAACGGAGACCCTTGCGACCCTGCCAGCGAGGCGGGTCGATTTGCATCTGGTCCTTCCGTTTTACAGTCCAGGAGGCCGTTATCGGGTTACGATTACCCGCGATCGAACCCTGAGACACCCTGAGGCGGAAGCGTGGGCGCCGGCGGTGGTGAGCGGGTCTCATGCGGAACTTACCGTGCCACTCGACCTCTTGCACCTGTCGACCGGAACATACTTTCTGGGAACTCTCCGCGAGGATGACGGCGGCCCGTACTTCTATCAGGTCACTATTCAGCGCTAGCTGCTGCGCCTTTTTCAGCCGACTTTCGAGATGAATTCGTCCGTTGTTTTTTCGCGGGGCGAGTGCCTCGCCTTGTCTCACTCGCCGGCATTCCAGGAGGAGTCGGAAAGTATCGATTTTTGCTGAAGTCGAAGAGTTCTTTTAGAGGAACATTCAGGACCTTGGCAATGACTTCGAGCTTTTCAGCCTTGGGGAAGGAGTTTCCGCGTTCAATCTCTCCGGCCTGCTTCAGGGACAAGTCGATCGCTTCGGCGAATGTCGCCTGTTTCATCCCCGCGAATCGTCGCAGTTCGGCAATCCGCTTGGCAAATCGATACTTTAGAGTCGTCACATCCTAAGTCTTGCGAAGTAAAGTCTCCTATTACACCCCTGTATAGGTTATAAAATGTGTAGGATTACTGCACATTCGAGGACCGATGTGCTGTAATGTAGGTACAGGAACACCGCAAAAGAGCCGTAATTAGCCACTCCGGGGCCGGTAGGTCGCGACCGCGGGTTGGAAGAAACGAGCCTGGACGGTGTGCCTCAAGAAAGTAACTGGCGTCGCTCTGCTTCTCCTCAGGTTCTGCGGTTGTACGGGTCTCTCAAGTGCGGGAGGCCCGTCGGTCAGCCGGTCTCGCAATTTGGTTGGGGTCCTTACGCAAGCACTGTCGAAGAGCGAAGTCTGAATGCTCGACACAAAGGTCTCATGGTTGATCGCGGCCATGAGCGTTACCAGCTTGATGGGATATCGTCCGGCAGCAAGATGATCACGTCCGCTACATCACGCTTTGTTGGAATCTTGGGATTTGCCTATCGCCGGATAGTTGGCGAAGGTTTCAGGAGGCCGATCGAGGTGTCGGTCACACCAAGTGAGATCTCGGAGATCGCCTCTCGTTCTCGGGCGCCATCCTCCTCCTTCTTCGAGGATGCCCCAGAGGGGCACGTGAGCAACCTGGAAATCGAACTCAAAGACCAAGTCCAGGAGTTAGAAGCCGCTCGGAAGGAACTTGTGAGCCGCGAGAGAAATCATCTGGAGTGGCTCGCATATCTTAGTCATGACCTCGCGACTCCGCTGGTACGAGTACTGCGACGGATCGAATCGATACAGTACGACTCCGAATTACTTCCTCCAGCCAGAGAGGAGTTGCTCGAAGACGCGCGTCGCGACGTGACCGAGCTTGCTGAGATCGTCGGTTCGCTTAGCCAGTTTGCGATTCTTGAGAGCAGTGTCGAACGACTCTTCGTCCCAATCTCTCTTGGCACCCTTCTAGAGCAAACGGTTGAGGGTTTTGCATACGAAGCTTCATGCAAAGAAATCGAGCTGAGCTTATCGGTCCAAGCCAATGTAGGGACCGTACGGATCGAAAGAAGTCTCGTCAGGCGGGCCATAGAGAACCTGATCTCGAATGCGATCCGTTATACGTCTCCTGGCGGGACAGTTACAGTGGAAGCGCACCTGATTGAGCAGCAGGTGCAGATGGTGGTGGAAGATACCGGCACAGGTGTTCCAGTTCAGGAGCTCGAACGGGTGTTCGACTTCGCTTTCCGAGGCGAAGGTCAGACTCGCATAGGCAAGGTGGGGGCGCTCGGATTGGGACTTGCGCTGGTCAAGAAAGTGGCCGAGATTCACGCGGGCTCGGTCACCGCCAGCAATGTGGAACCACATGGCGCCCGGTTTGTGCTCTCGATCAGAGCTTGAGCGAGTTGGGTTTCAAGCGGTTAGTTTGTGCGGAATCTTGTCATGCTGAATCGCCGCGACCATTTGAGTGGCAATACTGCGCAGATAGCTCTGAAGGCCGGGGTTCTGTTCGTAATGGGAGAGGATCCATTGCTTGCGGTTCGACAGATGTGCAGTGAGGGTGAGGAGCCGCACTGTGTGGAACGCATCGCTGGTCCTGGTCTCTGACAAGTCAACACCCCATTGGCGGCAATACAACGCGCTGATGCCCGGAAGGGAGATACGTGCTCTCGGATTCTGTTCGAAGTGCATCCGGAGTTGATCGATCGCGAGTAATGGATTGCCGATAGCAGCCTCCGCCCAGTCGGTGAAGATGCAGGAACCATTCGCCATCAGTACATTGCCGACATTGAGATCGCCATGAACGAGGGCATCGGGCAGGTTGAGTTTCCTGAGCCTCTCACAGGCGCTTTCAAATACCGGCAGGAGACCTCCCAGTCCTCCTCTCAAGGTATATGCAGCCTTATCGGTCCGTGATGACCTGACAGCTTCCTGGAGATACGGCAACAATTCCAATATCGTGTCACGCAGAGCAGGGAATCGATGATCGTAAAGCCCGTACGTTAGTAGATGGCCAGCATGCGAAGAGCTCGCCTGTTGCAGCTTCGCAAGCCTGGCGCCAATCTCCGCAACTGATCGATTTGGAAAGAATGCGCCGTCGAGGGTGAAACCAGCATCTCGCATGATCCACCCCTGCCAGTCTCTCCGTGATCCAACGATGGCAGGAAGGAACTCCGGAAACAGCTCGCTCAACCTGAGAGTTAAATCGAACTCGCGGTCATCGGGTATCGCGACGGCCTTGAACCAATAGGCGAGGCCGTTGGAGTACTGGATCTTCAAAAGTGCACATTGAGCGGTAGCGTTTAGCTGCTCAATCCTGTTTACACGCGCAAAACGGTTTCTGGGAGTCACCGACGATACCCAGTCCAGGAGCTCCTTTATCCAACCGAGTCTCAGAAAGGGGCTGTCGTTCGGTATGCCACGCGCGGTCAGCGTTGCGAGGAGAGGGCGGATCGTATCATTGGGGCTTCTGGTAGCCTCCGCGGGGATATCAGCGAGCGGTAGCCATTCCATCCCCTGAATGTTCGGTTCAACATTGCTAGTCTCGATCAGTTCGGAGATTGCGGTTAGTTCGAGTCCCTGGCTATCGAGGAAGCAATCCATCACGACAGCCCGAAGTCCCCACCGTGCCTCGATAGAGACCTGGATCTCAGCCGCGGTTCGAGACCATCTTGGAATGGAGAGTCTGGGAAGAGAGATGGCGGTTCCGGTCGCTCGCTCTGCGCAGTGAGCGAGAATGCGTTGCCCGGTCGGCGACACCAGTACCAACCGACAGGAGACCTCGTGTGGACCTGCATGCCACGCCAGAGCGCACCGCCCTTGCCATAGCGCCGGGACGAGCGCTGGCGACTCGAGCTTGACAGCAGGAAACATCTACAACAATCAAAAACGTATCGGAGAGTACGACATTTTCTGGTCGCGGCTATAAAGCCGCGACCACCTCAAGAGCACGATCCAGTTGGTTATCTCGCCCTGCCCGAGCCTGTTCGGGGTCAAAGGCGTCATAAACATCTGGCTGGATCGGTTTGCCTTCCAGGGATTCGCCCTCCTTGTTTTCGTAAGACCCAACCGGCAGCGCGAGCCAATAGCCATTAGGCAATGAAAACTTCCCGCCCCCCTGGACGCGCCCCGGTGTAGCTTCGCCGACTACGGTGGCAAGTCCATGGTCACGGGCAAACGCTATCAGCATCTCATTCGCGCTGGCCGTATGCCGGTTGACGAGCAAAACGACACGGCCGTGGAAGGGCATCGTGCCGAGACCTTCAGTAGCGATCATGATCGGCATCTGGTGGCCGATCGCTTTGCGAAGCGCCGCGGTTGCATAAAAGCGCAAAGCAAGCGGCAGTAGATGGCTGGTTCGAGCTGGAACCTTATTGAACACAAAGTGATAGCCAGCAGCACCGTTCATGGGGCCCAATTTGCCATCGGAGTAACGGCCTATCGGCAACGTGGAGGGCGTCAGCAGGCTCATTGCCCGCAAGACACCGATCCCTCCGCCTGTGTTTCCTCGCAGATCAAGAATTAGCCGTGTGACGTCGCCGAGATTCCGGACCGCAAAGGAGATTTCATTTGCAACGTCGACACCAATGGAACCAGGGTACATCGCAACCCGGATATACCCTACATCGCTCCGAAGACGTTTGGATGTGACGAGCGGAGTTGGAATGACTTGCGGTAGCTGGCCGCGCATGCGCTTCGCCGCGGGAATCTTGACGGTCTTATCCTGTTCCTTCAGGTCCTTTGTCAGTACCTTGAGCGTTACGTTCGATTCGACAGCAAAGGTCGGATGTTCGGGAGGGACGAATGTTCTACCGTCGACGCTCAGCAATACATCTCCGGGGCGGATACCGGCGAGAGCTGCAGGACCTCCGGCATGAACATCCTGGAATGTCCAGTATTGGCCGGCGGCGGTCTCTGAGACCATGTACGTCGCGGCAAGAACCATCTTGCTACTCGATCGGGAGAGTCCTTCGTGGAAGAAGCCCACGTGGGACTTTCCAATCTCTGCCAGAAGGGCAAGCATGAAGCGTTCGAATTCTTCATCGGAAGCGGAGTTTACGATTTGGTCCCGGTGTCTGGCGACGGCAGACGGCCAATCGAGAGAGACCATTTGGGTTTTGCAGAGGCGCTTCGTCACGATCGCTGAAACCTTGTTCAGCACCTTCTGCCGCTCGGCAGAATTCAGCAGCGGCGCCGTACCGCTGCTCTTGGCCAACGAGAAACCTTTCATTCAAGAACTCCTGCGGGGTCTCCAATAACCTCAAAGCTAGCCCAATAGTAGGGAGAGATGCCGGTTCGCATCATGGTCAATTGTGCCTGCTGCAACGCCTGCGCCTTGCTCTGATGAGTGGCAAGGTTCTTGTAGAACGAAGTCATCAGTTCCATGGTCGTCTGGTCGTTCAGTTCCCAGAGGGCCGATACCACCGTCTCTGCGCCGGCCTCGATGAAGGCGTGGCCGAGGTCTGCCACGTCTACCGCGCCGACAGGTCCTACTCCAGTGTTGCATGCGGACAAGGTGACAAGCCGGGCCTGCAGGCGCAGCATGCGTACTTCGCGTACTTCTAGGAGTCCATCATCCGCTCCCGGTCCCTGTGGAGCGAATACCAGCGCGGAGCGATCCGGGTATTCAACATCGGCGTACCCATGCAATGCCAGATGGAGAACTCGATACTGATCGAGGGGAAGAGATTTGAAGCTGGTTTCTGTTGCGGCCGGGCCGAGCAGCAGCGTGCTCGGGGCGCCAAAGTTGAGAGCAATCGTTTCCACCTCTTTCTTGGACGATGGCAGCGTCTGCAGTTGGTCCATCTTCGGCATCGAGATCGAGCGGAATATCCCACCGAAAGGGGACTTTGGTTTTTCTCCACTGGTCCAGGCAGCGACACCAACATATTGATAGCGATCGGCGATTGCGGAAGACTCACGTTCTCGCAAGAGACATAGCACTGTCGCGGATGGGCTGGAGCTGAAGGTGTGAGTCGCTACGACATAGGCCCCCTGGTCGGCGAGGGCAGGGAAAGGAACGAGGTTAATCTCCCCGTCAGGGACCACGATGACTGATGGATGGGTCCTGTACTCTTCGATCGGACCAAGCAGGCTGGTGAGGAGCGTCTGGGCCACCGTATCGTCTTTCTTGCGACCATGGATCGCCTTTCGATACTGGGATATGAGAGGGAGCAACGCGTCGCGTGGTGGCAACAAGTGTCTCTTGGCTGAATGCGACGTAATGGCAAGGACTGACGAGTGCGTGTCGTCGAGAACGTATTCCAGTAGCAACTCATCTGGCCGCAGGCGCTGTTGCACGTCGCGGATATCCATCGGGCGCCTTACCGTGCTTGCCGCGAGACTTGAATCATCGAGCTGAAGCTCCGCTTGGTAGAGAGATTGAGCGAGCTGCTGGCGAGCGGCTGGGTTGTCGGTCCTGATCAGCTCGAGGTTCAACTCGGAGATCCGTCGCTCCTGCGGCGTCGGCGCGTGCGGCTGGACAGCCGTGTGGTGTTCGAGTGCCTGTACTTCAACCAGGCCGCGCGCCTTTTCGATTGTTCGGAAGCCCGAGTTCAGGTTCCCCTCGCTACACAAGATGTTGTAGTAGCTGGAGTACACCTTTTCGAGCTCACCCACCAACTGGCGCTCGACATTCGGTGTGGGTACAGTGGCCAGGAGGGAGTCTATCAGCATCATGCTCTTCTCGTAGAGGGCATGCGATTCTTTCGTCCTTCCCATCCTTGCGAGGATCTCCGCTTTGATCGCAAGGTTGCGCGGTGAGAAGTAGAGTTCGTCCGGGAGTTTCGTATTATCATCAATTGCTTCGTTTACGCTCGCGAGCGCAGCCGGCAAATTATCCTGATGCTCATATGCGACGGCAAGCAAGCCTCCAGTCTGGCTGATGCCGCGCCAATGTTGCAGGTGGCGCCCATATTGGAGGGCGTGCTCATACTGGGCGATGGCCTCACTCCAATTGCCCATGTCCCCGTGGATCGTTCCCTTTGAGGTCAGAATATCGAACAGATGCGCATCGAGATGATTCGCGGGGAGCCTCTTCACAATCTCGTCTGAGAGATCAAGAGCTGCTTTGTACTGGTGGAGGCCTCGGAGCGCATTGATCTTGGCGTTGAGGGCTATCGAAGGATACGCAATCCTTCGATCCTTCGTTGCCGTGTTGATCGCCTCATCCAGAGCGTGGATGCCTTCACTGTACTTCTGCAACTCCACCAGACCGGTACCGTAGAGGCTCGCATATCTCACATGAGCTGCGCCATCGCTCAGCGCCTTTGCAGCAAGCCAGGCCCGCGTCACACGTTTTCTGGCGCTGCTGAAATCTCCTCTCAGAAAGTCCGCCACTCCTTGCTCCCCCATCGCGCGGAACATGAGTCGGATTTCCCCTCGCCTCTCGGCCAGCGTTTCAACCTGGGCCCAGGTCTGACTGGCCATTCCAGCGTCATAGTTGGTTTCGATCATGCCCCGGATGACCAGGAGCCGGAGTTTGGTATTGGCATCCTGAGCAGTTTGCAATTGCTGGTCCTGTCTCAACTCGAACAGCAGGCCTGGGAGAGGTTCCGCCTCAGCGCGAGGGATGAACTGGCTCACATGCGCATAAAGCGCTTCTGACTGCTTCCCCTCTTCTCTAAAGAGCCGCTCGGCCCTTGCATAGAGGGGAGCCGCCTCGAGCCAGTTATTGTTCCAGGAGAGCGCATCCGCTCTGGCTAGGATCGCTTCGGGTGTGTTTGCTTGAGCACGATGGCGGCGCAGCACGACCAACCCGATCGCCGCTACGATCAGGCCGGTCAAGACAACTACGAGCCCACTTCTATTAATCCTCGCCATGAGCAGTATGCAGTGAGGCAACGATTCATTGGACGATGCGACCTTGGATCGACACCAGGCTGGCAGCCTGCTGATTCAACGTGTTCTCGGGAGCGAACAGGGCAGATATTACTTTGCTCTGTCTCAGGGGCAAACAGAAATCGAGTCGGAGAATGCGACAAAATTTTGATGCAGCGAAGGCTGCCGAATCTTGGGCTATAGCCCAAGATTCGGAGTGGACAAACCTGTAGTATGGTGGTCGCAAGACCTTGGTCGGCAACCGCTTAGCTGAAACGAATATGGAACTGAAGACATCATTCCGGCAGACTGGTACGGTCTCGCTTCTTAAACTCTGTGGAGGCATTCAGTGGAATTGGGCTCCTCTCTCATTAAGACGCTATTCGATAAAGCACCGGTCGGGATTGCACACCTGGATTTAGACAGAACGGTTCGATACTGCAATCCAGAGTTCGCGCGGATTTACGGATGGGACGATGATGGGATCATCGGGACCGTCTTGCCGATTCCCGAACATCAGAAAGACAACTATGAGGGATTGGTCAGGGACCTTCGCCGCGGCCTGCCCTTCGTCGGTATTGAGACGGTGCGCGTCAGGAGAGATGGCAGCGAGTTCTATGCGCGCATCTCCGGAGCACCGCTAACCGATACCACTGGGGAAGTCCACGGGTTCGTCGCTTCCATTGCTGTGGCTGAGGAGAACTATTCCGAGCAATTGCAACAGCGCAACCTCGAATTTCTAATACAGAGTTCCATCGAATTCATGTGCGTCACCGATCTCAGTTTGAATATCCTCTTCATCAACGATGCCGGGAAATCAATGTTGGGGATCTTGCCGGATGACGAACTGGACGGGCGGACCTTGTCCGAACTTGTAGCGACCGAGAGCAATCCGCGACTGATGGAGATCGTTCATTCTCTGGGTGACAGCAATATAGGCGCAACGACGTCCATGAAGTTGAAGCATCAGAAGACAGGGGCGTCTATTGATGTCTCGTTATCGATCTATCTTGTCAATGATCCTCATACGGGTGAACCGATATCGATCGGATGCGTCGCTAAGAACCTCGTACCGTGCAAAGAGGTGGAACGACGCGCTGAAAGGGCTGACGCGGCGTTCGAGACGCTCTTTGCGAGGTTGCGTACGGGACTGGTCATGATGGATTCGGCTGCTCGCCCCGTTGACGCGAACCAGGCGATATGTGATCTCCTGGGCTATACCGCAGAAGAGATGAAGAAAATGCCGTTCAGGGATCATTTTCATCCGGAGGAAGCGGAGAACGAGAGGCTGCGGTTTCGCCAGTTGCTGTCGGGAGACGTCGCGGTCTATGAGGCTGCGACCCGGCTTGTGCGCAAAGACGGGAGAATCGTGCCTGTCATGTCGACAGCCTTCCTGATCCCGGATCGTGACGGAGGAACAAAGCGCGCAATTTGCGTGATTGAGCCGGACCGACGCAAACGGACACTCAGGGATTGGAACATCTTGTCCGATCCATCGCCGATCTTCATGTTGCTGACAACGCTTTGGCAGTAGCTCTCGGTCATCGCGTGACAACGGGGACAACGAGTGGAGGCACGCTGCTCGGGTCGTTTTCCATCTCCCCTCGCTCATACAGTTCGCGATAGAGCTCGGATTTCTGGTACAGCTCCTCGTGTGTTCCATCGGAGACGACTCTGCCGGCGTCGAGTACGATGATCCGATCGGTCCACGTCAGTGAACGAAGCCTGTGTGAGATCAAGATCATCGCCATCTCGTTGCGATAAGCTGCGATCGCTTTGAACAAGGCATTCTCAGTGGGGAGGTCCAAGGCTGAGGTGGATTCGTCGAGTATCAGAATCTCCGGCCGCCGCAGCAGAGCCCGCGCGACGGCCACGCGCTGCTTTTCTCCCCCGGAGATGCCAACGGCATCTGCGCCGAGGGCAGTATCGAGACCGTGATCAAGAGATTCAATCACGGGTAGCAGTTGGGCTACCTCGATGACGGTTTGAACCTCCGATGGGGAAGCGTGTGGGTTCGCCAGTAGCAGGTTGTCCCGGATGGACCCAGAGAAGAGCACAGGATGCTGCGGTACGTAGCTGACGATGCGCCTCAGTTCTCTAAGCGAATAGTCGGTATGCGGCCGGTGTTCGAGCCTTACCTGTCCGCTTGTGGGATCTGCAAGCCGCACCATGATGCGGGACAGCGTGGATTTTCCGGATCCGCTTTTGCCTACGAGAGCGATTCGCTCTCCGTTTCGAAGGTACAGATTTACATCTGCAAAGATACTCCGGCCGGTTCCATACGCAAACGTCAGCCGATGGCAGCTGAGCCCTACTCTCAATGGAGACTCGATATGCCGAACGCTTCCGGTGTCCGGGACGCTCGGTTCGGTATCCAGGACCTGACGGAGGCGCCGGGCACTTGCCAGCATTCGCTCCGTCCGTGCATAGAGTTCCATCGCCGACGAGATCGGTTCAAAGATCCGCGTCGCGTAAGAGTAGAACGCAACGAGGCTGCCGATGCTGAGGAGGCCGACGAAATACTGACGCGCTCCCAGTCCGAGGACAAAGAGAATTCCTGCCGCCAGTACTGAAGTAACGGCTATGCTGAACGCGACTTCGGCCCGGCGCTGCAACCATTGAGCCGATACAGCTCCAAGCCAACTGTCGATGGTCTTGGACAACCTTATATCTTCCGCACCGAGCAACTGGACCTGGGGGACCGCGGCCAGGTGCTCCGTGAGATGAGCGGCGGCGTTACCGATCTCCGCCTGAGCCCTGTCCGCCCGATCTTGTATGAGATTCCTGAAGCGAAGACGCAGCCAAAAGAAGAGCGGCAGCAGCGGAAGAAGAGCGACGGCGATCTGCCAGCTCAACATCAGCATGATCACAATATTGACGACAAAGAAAACAGCAGAACGAACGATGGTGTTTCCGACATCAGACCCGTACTGCGAGATCTGATCGACGTCCTGTTCGATTCTTGTCACCTTTTGCCCTAGCAGTGTCTTCTCGTGCCAGTCAGCGGACAGGTTGGTCATGTGAGTGAGCAACTCTGACCGAAGATCCTGCGACAGCCTCTGTGTGACACGGAAACTAAGAAGACTCGACACTCCACCCAGAGCGGACCTGCCCACGAAACAAAGCGCAATCAGTGTTACGTAAAGGAAAGTCCTCCAGACAAGTCGTTGCGGCAGACACTCATCGAGGACGAGGCGCATGAGCAACGGGTCGAGCGTGGCCACAACACCGACCGCGATCGAGACCGCTATGCCCAACGCGATCTGCCCATAGTACGGACGTAGTATTCGCCATAACCAATGACATGTGCTCGAATCGTTCATAGCATCACCGCTCTCGAATTATTAAGTGAAGCTTAAGGAATTCGTAAGATTCACTGGTAAATGTGGGATAGGACGCGGCATGCCAATCTCCATTGGTCGGTATACTGACCGCAGCGAACGGGATCACGCAGTGCCAGCACGACCCAACAACATACTCAATACGTGTTTCTCATAAGCAACACGCGCTCTCGATGTCTTGACACCAACGTCACGGCGTTGTTTGCTCAAGCAAGGGAAACACGACGAAAAATGTATCGACGTTCTGTTGACACTCGTCCAATGTTTGCCAAGGTTCTGAATTCCCCTGACGAAGAAGGAAACGTGCACATGAGAGCTCCACTTGTTTCCCAGACTCGATCCAGAAGCCGACCGGATCATCTCCTCACTGGTTCCTTCGCAGTACGAACGCGACTGATAGGTCTGGTCGTCCATCTCCGAAGTCAGATCTGAGCCAGATGGTGCTTGCTTCAGAGCTCTCCGTCTGCGCAAGGCCGGGTTCAACGATGAACCCACAACGTATATCGTGCCGGGCTTCCTTGTGAGCCAAAGAGTGCGAATGGATTGAGGCCCAGTCGAAGGCCTTGACCGCATCGCTTTCCCAGTCTCAGTCGTGCCATTGCGGTACTGACTACTTTTTGTCCCGAGGAAGGGTTCGTGAGCAGTCGTGGTTCTAAAAGTCTCTCCGCTGTGGATGGAGAAGTGATCGAAAAGATTCGGACCTGGAGAGCGTCGCTGGACGATGAGTTCCATAAGGAGCTCCTGCAGCATCCTGCGCGCGTGATGCACCACTTCATCCTTCTCTATCACGGACACGTAAAGTTCCATTTCAATCCCATTGCCCGAGAGCTCGGCGTCGAGATGAGGACGTTGGAGCGTGCTTACATCGAAGAGTTCGGCAAAAGCATGTTCCAAAGCCTGGTGGATGCTCGTCTCTCTTTCGCACTGACACTCCTGCGCATGATGCCGCCACCCAAGATCAGCGTTGTAGCGAACATGCTTGGCTACGATGAGGCACGCGACTTCCATCACTTTTTCGAGAAGCATATGGGCGAGACTCCATCCGCATGGGGCCGCAAGGAACGCGAGAGAGCAAAGCGTGAAGCTCGCATCGTTGCCGGTAGCCAAGAAGAGATCTAGCTTCCAGAACACTGTAGCGCAGCACTTCAATGGGCGGACGGAGACTCGGTACTTTGTCGCAGTATCCGACTCTGTTTCGATTGCTTCCTCTTTGCGAGTAGTGCAAAACTCTCCATCAACGTTGGGTTGGTGAGTTGTGCAGCATTGCTTCAGCGATCCTCGCACTGAATGCAGGAAGCCTTCATCGTAACTGTCTACTGTGTATTGGAAATGCGTAGAAGGCTTCTACATGACGCGGTGATTTGATCACCCCCTTTGAGGTGAAGTACATGATTATCACTCGTCCCGATCTTCATGCGACGATCGATGCTAATGGGGCTGCCATTCTTAGTAGCCCCCGGAATGAGATCACACTCCTTGATCCAATGGGTGCCTATATTTGGAAGAAACTGGAAACCGGGATCGATCCCGAGGATCTCGTCCATGGTCTTGCTCGTGAAACAGGCTATGACGTCGAGAGTATTAAGAATGATGTCGCAGAGTTCTTGAGTGATCTACGGTCTCGACATCTGCTCGTTGGTCTCGGTGTTTGAGAATGTTCTGAAAGCTATGTCAACCAATTACTACATGTCGAATCAGGTGCCATACACTCTTCTTCTCGTCTTACCGAATACGAGACAGATTCTATTGATTGAGGATGAGAATGGTTTGGTCCTACCGTCCGTTAAAATCGATCGCTGTGCGCGACCGGCGGAGCGGTTGACATTGCTTATTCGACAGCAATGGGCAGTGGACGCGTTGTGTATCGAAGTCATCGTGGAAGACAACGCGCCAATGAAATACGCTATTTTCGAGGTTCGCACATCTCTCTCTGCTGAAACGTGTACGTCTCTTCACGCTCTGGAGATCGATAGCATTTGCGAGGATGCAGTTCCACCTTGCGTGATCGATGCGCTTAGAAGTTTGCTGAGCGGACAGTCGCTTGGTAGCGGTCGCTTCTCCAGATTTGGATGGTTCAGGGAGGTAAATGACTGGCTTTTATCGCTAATTTCAGAGCCTAACGTCAACATATCAAAGTATGACCAGTTGAATGCTGGTGGGAACTTTGCTCTCATTCGCCTGGAAACGAGTGGAGGTCAAGCGTACTGGTTGAAGGCCGTTGGTTCCCCAAATACACGAGAGTTTCCTATTACCCGTCTGCTCGTCAGTTCGTTTCCCAGCTACCTCCCGAAAATCCTGGGCATGAGGGATGATTGGAACGCATGGATCATGGAAGAATATGGGAAATCGCTTCACACTTCAGTAGGAATTGAGGCATTCGAGCGTGCAGCCCGTAAGCTTAGTTCTTTGCAACATGACGCAGTTGAAAGCCGAGAGCTACTGCTAAACTCAGCCCTGCGAGACCACCGCCTCGATATACTCGATAGACACATTGATGCGATTATTGCCTACCTCGACCAGGCAATGTTATGCCAGACAAGCCTCAAGGTTGATCCACTTTCTACCGAGCGACTTCAGCTGATCCAGCGATTTCTTCACAATGCATGTGAAGAAATGGACACCCTGGGAATTCCTGACTCCCTGATGCACGGAGATATCAGCCCAGGAAGCATATTGGATGATGGAAAAAATTGTGTGTTTACCGATTGGTGCGAGGCCGCGGTAGGGAACCCCTTCATTACGTTCGAATTGTTCTGTGTCCACGTGCTAGCGAGAACTAATACGCCTCGCTTATGGAGAAACCGGCTATCCATGGTCTATAGGACTGTTTGGTGTGACTACCTAAGCAAAACACAGACAGATAGTGCACTTCATTTGGCGCAGCCTCTAGCGGTCCTTTCGTACTTGTACGGTACAGGTGACTGGCTGAGTGAGGTGCGTCGGTTCGATCCTGAGTTTCAGAGCTACTCACGAAGTCTAGGGAGACAACTCGATGCTATGACGCGTGAGGAGAAATTTGGGAGGCTTCTATGATCAGTAATGATATTGAGCTCGACGGCGCAGTGGACATCATTCATGGCAAAGCTGTTAATGATCCCTTTCGTGTTCTTGAAAATTCCTCCGATCCCCGTACGCGACAGTGGCTAGCCTGTGAAAAGGTTTCATTTGAAAAGTACTTCCGTAAGCTCGGGCCCTTGCACTCGCTAGAACACAGAGTACGAGAACTTCTTGATGTCACTTCGTTTGACCAACTGGGGCGAGTGCGGCAGCACTACTTCTACAGAAAACGGTTCAAGGGGCAGCAGCAATACTCGATTATGTGCTGCGATAGCGAGATCGATGTTGAACGTGTCCTTGTTAGTCCCAATGATATTGGAATTTACGCGACAGTCGCGATTCATCATGTCTCACCGGATGGAAGCCTCCTTGCGTATGAAGTAAAGATTGGAGGGGAACATAGCAAAGCGATTCATGTGGTCAATGTTGATTCCGGGGAGCAATTAGAGGATCACGTGGCACAAGGGTTTGCCAGGGGGTTTGCCTTTCGACCTGATAACAGTGGGTACTACTATTGTCAGGATCCGTTGAGTGCGATTTCTGGAACTGGTGGATATCACGAGATTCGTTATCATACTCTTGGAACTTCAGATGAACGAGACGAGGTCGTATTTGCGCTACCAAAGACGCACTTCAGTAAGCTGGTGTTGCGCGCTAGTGATCGCTTAATCGGGGCGGCTTATTTCCATGAACACTGTGGGCAACCTGCCGTTGATTTTTACCAAACTACGATATCCGACCACGGCTCATGGAAGTGTGTCGTCCAGGATCACATTGTCCCGTTTGCGCCATTCTTTTATCGCGATAGACTTTTCGTGCAACTCGCAGGTGCACAGCAAAACGGCGAAATAATCGAGATTGACCTGTCGACGGGTGCAACAAAGAAAGTGATAATCCCAGAATGGGACTGCACTCTAAACCATACAATTATTGCTGGTGGGCTGCTCTACGCAGAATATTCTCGCGGCACTGAGTGTATTGTCAGAGTATGGACTCTTGACGGCGTATATGTAGACTCCGAGCCTTTAGATACGGGATATTCGTGGCATATCCTTCCGGTGTACTCGAATGAAGAAGATGAGTTCTTCTTGCGGTGCGAATCGTTTGCTGCACCACCCTCCCTATTGATATGTAAGGGTGACGTCTCCGATCTTCGAGTGTGGATGCAATCTCTGCAATCTCGAGGAGCTACGGGTTGTTCAATCACGCCCGTGACCTATCGGTCAAAAGACAGTACCCCAATCGAAATGTTACTGGTCGCGGCAACAAGCACGACTTCGTTGCAGGTGCGTCCTGTCGTGATGATGGGATATGGAGGCTTTGGGGTATCGCTTGGTCCCCACTACTCGGTACTGGTAACGGTTTTACTAGAACTCGGCTTTGTTCTAGCGTTGCCAGGAATTCGAGGTGGAGGTGAGCACGGAAAGCATTGGGCCAATGCCGCTCGAGGTCGTCGCCGACAAATTGCGTTTGATGACTTTATAGCGGCTGCTGAGTGGTTGTGTGAGTCAGGGGTCACAAATCCAACGAAGCTGTGTTTGTTCGGCGCATGCAATGGCGCATTGCTTGTTGGTGCCGCAGTTGTTCAACAGCCCAATCTATTCCGCGCAGCGATCTGCATCGCTCCGCTTATGGATATGGTTCGTTATCAGAGATTCGATCGAGCGTTTGTGTGGAGCGACGAATACGGGGATGTCGGCAACGTAGAGGAATTTCAGGCCCTCTATTCATATTCTCCTTACCACAATGTGAATGTCGGAGTGAACTATCCAGCGATGCTGATTGTTTCGGGAGGCAAAGACACTCGTTGCAATCCTGCTCACGCTCTCAAAATGGTAGCGAGACTAAAGAGTAGACCGAAACAGCAAAATGCCATTCTTCTGGACTACAGCGAAGAACGCGGCCACTCCCCAACATTGCCACTAGATATTCGCATATCTGCTATAGCGCACAGGATCGCATTTTTCTATCACGAACTTGGAATACCGGTAGGAAAGTGAGGAGCCAATGCATCTCCGGCTGATATGTGAATCATTGTTTAGTCTGCTTCGGACAGAATGGGAACTTCATCTTCACAAGGATCGACCACTCTATGCCTTGCTTGAGGGAGCTACTGACGCGAAGTTGAAGCAGAATGGATTTTCAAGTGACGAGATATGTCACGCAATGGACGTTGCTTGCTTGCTCTATATCAAAAGAGTGATGTGCCTACAGCATTCAGTGGCGGTTACCATGCTCCTCCGCAAGAACGGGCACTACGCTGAAGTCGTGATCGGCGCTGAAATCGCGCAAGCTTCCTTTCACGCCTGGGCTGAGATGAACGGTCGGGTGCTAAATGACAAGCCCTACGTTCACGATCTCTACCGTGAATTGTATCGGTGTTGACTTAGGTCTTGCTGCGTTGGAGGTGGTACATGAGTGTGATTTATGGAAAATATTGCCTGACGGGATCGGAGGTTACTCGAGCCGATTTGGCTGATCTGGCAATATCTACAGCACAGTATGGGCAAGATGGGACTTACATTGCAACGCAGCACAAAATTGGGATGGTGTTTCAGGTGTTTATCACGGACTCTCGGACGGCGATGGGGAGTCAGCCAGCAAGAGGTCGACATGGCAATATGCTTACGTTCGACGGGAGGCTAGACAACTGGCGGGAACTTGCAGATCAATTAAGCATCGACTCGTCTTCTGCGTCAGATTGCCTGCTAGTTTTGACAGCATTTGAACGGTGGGGCTCTGGTAGCTTTTGCCGATTAGTAGGAGATTTCGCGTTTGCGTTGTGGAGCGCCTCCAGCGCCACTTTGTATTTGGTGCGGGATCATGCTGGTACCCGTTCACTCTATTTTAGGCGATCGGGTAATGAAATAGTCTGGTCAACGTACTTTGAAACGTTCTTTCAGAATGTGGTGCCGCCAGCCATAAACAATGAATATCTAGCACGGCTCATTTCTTATGAGCAAACTGCAGACATCACACCCTATCGTGGTATCTGCTGTGTTCCGGCCGCTCACTATGTTGCTATATGTGGTACGAACATGAAGGCGCTGCCCTATTGGAGCGCGATTCCGGATTCTGAGATCAGATATCAGAATCCAGAGGAGTATGACGAGCAGTTTCGTACTCTTTTCGAGCAGGCAGTAAGACGTCGTACAGCGACAGGAGAGCGCATCCTGGCAGAACTCAGCGGGGGAATGGATTCATCTTCGATAGTTTGCATGGCCGACGTGATTGCTAACAGTCAGAAGAATGTGGATGGCAAACTGCAGACGGTTTCTTATTTTGATGATTCGGAGCCAAATTGGAACGAACGGCCATATGTCGAGGAGGTTGAAAGATTTCGAGGAAAGGTTGGATTCCATATTGACTGTTCAGTTCGGAGGCCAACGTATAGCCCCGTGGTATCGCTGAATCGACCTTACCTATACGTCTGCGGTGATCAGAGTGCATTCAACATGGAGCATCGGTTCGAGGAGATTGTGGGTCCTGGGAAGTTTCGGGTAATTCTATCAGGATTAGGGGGAGATGAACTGTTAGGGGGAGTACCAACGTCGCTTCCGGAGCTTGCAAATTACATGCGTTCCGGAAGAGTCATTCAACTATTCAGACAGGCAGCACGCTGGGGGATCGTCACTCGCGTTCCTCTCTATCAATTGCTAAACCAAGCCATGAGGTACACGATTGATCTTTATCTTCGTCGTTCTGCTTCAGAAGGAATCAGACCTCCATGGATTTTGACAACAAATGGGGAGACCTCCCTTCGCCGGGACGAGATTCCGGTAGGTATTGTAGGTGTTCTTACCTGCCGTCCTAGTGCTGTTGCTCTTGCTCGAGCATGGTGGTCTATTGTCGGTACCCTTCCACACCTACTCCCACCCAGCCAAGGATGCTACGAATATCGTTACCCATATCTGGACCGTGAACTCGTTGAATTTCTCGGGCGCATCCCGCGAGATGTCCTTGTCCAGCCAAACCGCCGCAGGCAACTTATGAGGCGGGCGATGAGAGGAATTGTGCCTTCTCTTGTTATTGAACGCAGGCGAAAGGCCATTGTTTCTCATGGTCCGATTGTGGATATACGAAACTCTATTTCACGAATAGAGGAACTATTTGCCAACCCAGTGTCAGCCCAGATTGGTCTTGTCGAGCCAAGCCAATTTATCAATAGCCTTAGGGGGACAGTGGCTGGAAATCTCACGTGGTTGGGGCAGGTGACGAAGACACTAGAAGTTGAGCTGTGGCTGAGAGGATTGGTGTCGGCAAATGCGACTCTTCAACCTCCATCGTCTCCGACGCCTTTCAAGTGCCAGGATTAGGCCTCTGAAGCTGAGGTCGAAAAGCTCCATGTGTGAGGTGCTTAGAAGAGACTTCTTGCATGGAAATTTGCAATCGAAAGGAAACACACGATGAAATACACCAAACCGCATGTACTGACTACCCTCAACGCCAACATTGCCATTCAAAGTGGCAGTGATGCGTCGATCAAGAGCAATCCCAGATTCGTCGACCAAGTGCAAGTGAAATCAACCACCGCCGCGTATCCTGCTGACGAATAGTCAGAAGGGGCGGTTAAATGCGCTACTTTCGATACGGTGGCATCTTGCCGCATGTTGTACGATGTGTTTCGCACACCTTCTTGGAAGGATTCCGGATCGTCTCTCGGAAGGTGTGCGAATTCTTCTTATTGGCCCCTTCTATCTAGAGATAATACGAAAACCCTCATTTTTTTCTGTAGTAGAGTCTCTGATCTGCCGCAACTTCTCCCACCGCTCATATTGTGCCCTCTTCGAAGGAGTAGAATCCTTTTCATCTTGTAGCCAAAAGCGATACCAGTCGAGGTTCCGTTGTAAGCTAGTTAGGCGAGCGAGTGGGTGATCGAGTTGATGGGCTTCGTTGGGATAGTAGTACATCTCCACCGGCTTTCCCAAGTGTTCAAGTCCAATCCGGATTTCATTGTGGTCAGCCAAATAGGCCGAGAATATATCTGCCGATGTAGCTTGTGTACTATTACCCATCTCTTCCATAAGTAGTGGAGTATTGATTTTATCGAGGTTGAAAGATACTGAGTAGGTCTCCCAGCTTGTTAGTGACAAGCCATGGGGCGGTCCCCCGAACATCGCCTCTTCGCTCTTCCACATGGAAGGGAATAGCCAATATTCACTAAAACTAAAGTGCACGTTATCTGCGGTGGTTGCCGCAGCATACGAGATCCGAGAGTGAGCCAATGCAAATTCTGTGTAGAAGCCAGTTCGACTGAAACCGATTATGCCTATTCGCGCTGTATCCACAATTCCGGCTTTGTCTAACATGTCTACGGCACTCTCCCATATGTTCATATTCTGGACAGCTTCACTGATCTGGCCTGGGTAGCCGACAGGCATCTTATCAAGATCTTCCTGATAATTCCACGAATCGTCAAAGCGTCGGATTAGGTATAGTATGCCCGCACTCGCGAGGGGTTGCGGGGCAAACGATGGGTAATGGTTCGGGCCTGAGTCGCAGGTGAACCATCCGGAATCACCCTTTGTCTGTATGACGAGTGGATAGCGCTGACCGGGCGTGTAATTGGGAGGTAAAAACAAAAACCCTTTGACCGGCAATCCGTTTTCGGTTGTCCACTGTATTGTTCGTGCCTGAGCCAAAGTAAGGCGTTGGATCTCAGGGTTCAGATTTGTGAGCATTTGAATTTTGAGGCGGCTTGGATCGTATGAGAACAAATCTTCTGGCACAGTAATCGTTTCATGTACTCCAAAGATGCTCGTGGCATTTGCAGTAAGAAACATATAGTAGTCGCTACCGTTGTTTGGAAGCTTAGTGGTTGACTGGAGTTCCCATATTTCCCCATTCTTGCGGAAATGGCCTACAGAAGTACTATCGGTTCTTGTAACTACATCTCCATTTGCTCCAATGTACAAAGGGCCATCATCGTCGAACAATGGTGGAACGTGCCGAAATACCTCTGATACTGTCCCAGTATCAGCTTCAACCTGAAATAAATTGACATCTTTTGCCGATATCTGGTTGTTGGTGATGTCTTCGGCCTCCCAGCGGCTTCCGACTGGAGAATGCGTCACCAAAAAGAAAGAACGACCGTCGCGTGACCAGATGGGTTGGCTATAACATGTGATGTTGTCGAATGCCAGTTTGGTCTGTCTGGAACTTGTGTCGTACAGCACCATAACTTCCATAGATGAATTGATGCTGGCGAAGTCTTTTATATAAGGATTGCTCATCCAACTCGATGGAATGCCGGTCGTTAGATAAGTGAAGAATAGACGCTTGCCATCAGGGGATAAGCTTAAATGCCGAGCATACTCCAGATGAATATCCTTGTGATGAGTGAATGGGTTGGCGACAACCAACTGCTCAGGAGGGGACCACCGTCCCGTCTTGGTGAGCCGGCTAATGAATACAGATTTGGTTCTGTAGCCATCTGATAAGGTTGGTGCGGATTGAACACGGTACCCAATCTCAATGTTGTGAGGTGTTGGCGGGGAAATTTGGGATGACTGACTTGGTTCATCCTCAACACTGAACACAATCGTCGTTCCCGCATCGTTGATTGTGTATCCCGATATACTCATGGAGGTTTTGATGGGCTCTGTCGTCGCACCAGTTTTAGCGTCTGCAAATACCAGATGCCTGAGGTGTCCCCTCATTTGAAGAAAAGCAATTTTTCGGTTGGCGCCGAACCATGTTACGTCGGATATTTCAACTCGAGAAAGGAGCTTTCGTCCGGGAGAGATGGTGCGGTTCGTTGTATCTTTGACGTACAGATCGTACTCATTTCGATTTTGAGCTATATTAGGCACTTTCAATAGGTATGCAATTTGGCCTGAGTCTTTGTCAGACCACATTCCAGCGATATATTTCACCGTTACGCAATCACTAGGCTGAACATATCGAGTTTGAGCAAGTGTAAGCAATGTGAGGTGGAAGACCATTATTGGGATGAAGATCATGCGATGAAGCAATCTGATCATTGAAAACCTTCAGTTTCTGTTGCGAGTAAAAAGAGATACAGGCGGGATGCTCTACCGCCTGTACTTGAAAATTGAAATGAAATCTGGCTGATATTGCGGTAGGTACAGCAGTCCACTAAAACATTACTTTTAGAGCGAACTGCATGGAGCGCGGTCCACCTTGCTGGTATTGAGAAGCGAGTGTTCCTAAGCTCTGATTTAGCATCTTCGTCGCTTGACCAAACGTTGCGTCACCCAGATATGGATCGATGTAACCAAAGGTTGCATGGTTCAGCACATTGAAGGACTCTGCACGAAACTGCAGTGATAAGCGATCATGAACTGGGAACTCGCGACGGAACGCGAGATTGAGTTGAGCAGCTCCGAAACCACGCACAAAATTGCGAGGTGCATTTCCGGTTCCATCTCCAACTGGATAGGCGAACGCTGCGGGGTTTATTGCACGCCCGCCAGGATATTGATTTCCATGGACGTATATTGGGATATTTGGGAGCAGGTCAAGATTTCCATAATAACCACTTCCGTTTGCGGGATTTATGAGGTAGTTTCCCTCGAGCGTAACCGGGAAGGCGGTTCTTGCGGTGAGCCTAGCGTCGGCACCCCAGTGGCCAACTAGTTTGTTAAGCAAATCGTTTGTCCCGGGTGTGGGTATGTCATAGCTCACACCTCCAGCGAAGTTGCTTCGGACGTCGAAGTCGGAATTCCCTCTAGTCAACGGAAGAGCAAGGGCATTGGACCCGAAATCAATTGAGTGTGACCATGTGTATGAGGTTAGGGCCTGCAGGCCCTTTGCGACGGTTCGTTGAAATTTGAGTTGGAGAGCATGATAGTTCGAGGTAATTCCTGAGATGGGATAGGCAACTGTTCCAAACTTCGGATTTGCTCCGGATAAGTCGAGGAGTTGTTCCGCAACAAGCCGACGGCCATTTGCTCCGACATAAGAGACTGTGAATGATTGCGGTCTTCCTAATGACTGTTGCAGGCTCACGTTCCACTCCAGCGTATACGGAGCTTGGAGATGCAACGGATACGCGTAGACGTCGTTGTATGGTTCTGACACTGCAATGGGAAAATCCACTTGCGACGTTACTAGTGGTAATGACGCTCCGGAGTATTGCTTGTATGAGCTCATTCCTAAGCCGCCGTAGCCTTGAGTGGCGTTTTGATTGTTTGTGTCGAAAAACACCCCGCCTCCAGAACGGAGCACCGTTTCCCAGTTTGGTGTAGCGTTGGCAATCCAAGCTACTCCGAGGCGCGGCGCAAAGTTGAACCATGATGCCTTCCATAGGGGAGTCCCTCGTGGCGCGAGTTGTAAGCTCTGTGGGTCTGATATGGAACCAATAAGGGTGTAAGCATCATTTCCATGTGCTTCGGTAGGAGGGGGATCGACTTCCCATCTGAGACCGAGAGAAAGACTTACGCGATCAGACACTTTCCACTCATCCTGCGCAAAGATGGAGGTTTCGTTATAGATCGGGGTTACAGGAAGACTCTTTGTCGCTATAGCAGTGTTTGCTGTATTAGTCAGAATACTCTTGGCAGAAAAGAACAATACTTGCGCTTGGAATGCCGAAGGAACAGCAGGCGACTTAATTTTGCGATAGTCAACCCCAAATTTGAAATGGTGCCGGCCGCGTGTGGCAGTGAGCGTGTCTGTAACATTCCACTGACGGCCGCCATTGCTTGCGTCGTTTGCGTAATATAAACCTGTGTTTCCAATGCCTGCGAAATTTAGCAAAACAAGTGGATATCCACTCGTAGAGGTACCTTGAGCCATCGCTGGGAGGAGGTCGAGTGGTGTACCACCACCGAAAGAATCGAGAGTTCCATTGCGAATGGAATCCGATTGTAGGTACCCTAGGCGGAAGTCATTGCCAATTCCGGGTGAGATTGCGCTCGTGGCGCCAACTGTATACGTGTGACTAGAGATTGATGCCGTGGACAGACTGGACAATCTTCGTGTCTTGGTTGAACTGGGTGTGAAGCCATATCGAAAAAACAGAGATAGATGTGGGCCGACCTCTTGATCGAGTCGAATACTTGTGGAGTCAATTTTGCTCGGAAGCGAATAAGTCCCAATGAATTGGGCCAGACTTGGGGAGCTAGCACTTCCATAGTCGAAACCGTTTTGCACAGGAAATCCATTCAAGATTGACTGTATGGGCTGCGGTGCCTGCTGCCTCATGTAGGTATCGGGGACGTACTGGATTGAGGCAGCCTGCGGTTGTGTCAGACGCAGACCTTCGTAGGACGCGAAGAAGAATGATTTATTCTTGCCGTTGTAGACGAGCGGAATCGTAATAGGACCGCCAAGCGTGCCACCAAAATTGTTCTGGCGAAGCGGTGAGATCGGCTTGCCATAGTAGTTATTGAACCAATCGTTTGCGTCGAAGAAGTTATTGCGTAGGTAGTCGAAGGCACTGCCATGAAAATCGTTGGTGCCGGATCGTGTCACGAGTGAAATTTGCCCACCTGGATTCCTCCCATACTCCGCTGAATATGTGGAGGATTGAAGTCTGAATTCTTGCAATGCATCGATGGAGACAAGACTCTGGGTTGTGCCTAAGGCCGTCGCAGCAGGAAGCGAGCCACTGGCACCGGCACCCTGGCTCCCGTACCCGTTTCCAGTGAGACTGTTACCTGCGATTCCGTCAACGGTGTAATAGTTCGATTCAGTCCGCTGGCCATTGATGCTGAAATCTCCGCTTGATGCAATTGCGGTACCGGCTTGGGGACTTTGTGTAACGACACCAGGGGTCATGGAGACAAGATCTTGAAAACTGCGTCCGTTGAGTGGAATGTTTGCTACGAACTTTCTGTCGATGACCGTGCTAACGGAAGCGTCTGTGGTATTTACTGTTGATCCGCTCGCATCTACGGTTACTGTCTGGCTCGTTGGTCCAACGGTGAGCACGAGCGCAAGAGTCTTCTGATCGCCGATATTCAAAACGATATTGTCTACTGAGATTTCTGAAAACTGAGGCTTCGATACGCTAAGTGCATAACGGCCTGGCTTGAGAAACGGAAAGTCCGCATTGCCTGTTTTTCGAGTCTTCGTATGCTGTTCCTGATTCGTGTCCGTATTACGAAGGATGAGTGTGGCATCCGGGATTGCTGCTCGTGTAGCGTCACTGATAGATACCGATATGCTTGCTGAACTTGACTGGGCTTCAGACTGTTGCAGCGGCATCAAGAGGGTTAAGGCCGCAACCATACAGAAGCCAGCCTTGCGAACGATTGCACTAATTGTGGGCATACGTCTCCTGGGCTCTTTCAAAGCCATTTACGGCGAGAAATTGTGGTTCAGTTACAACTCGCGTCAGCGTTGTTCGAACGATTGGAGGCGCTCAACGGTGTCGTGGAGCTTGCTCTCCTGATCTCTCAGCGTGGCGATCAGCTGCGCGATAACTTCCAAGGTGGTACCAGTAGATGGAGTGGTTGTGGACAGAGTGAATCCCACCGTCATCAAGTGTTGGAGACGTTCACTCTGCTGATTGAGGGCGTGAGTTGCGATGCGAAGCTCAGCGATGGAAGAGATCGAATGTGCCGGCGGATAGACAACGGCAGGTAAGCGGGCGTTACTCAATGGAGCGATTGCTGCCACCTGTCGTTCAAGCTCGCCTCGCTCATTGGTAAATGCCCGGATGTGTTTGTCGAGGAGTGTCAACCAAAGCATCCTGTCTCCAGGTGACATCCTCTGCAACTCTTCAGGGGTGAAATCGACAGCGGCTACCTGATTGACGTTCCATGCTTCTCGGTGAAGGCGAGAGCAGCGTCGAAGTGCATCGCTGGCAAACTGGTGAATCCTTCGATCGAGATCGAGCTCTGAGACGGCTTGGTCTTTAAGCGCTGCACGGAGTTGGGCATCGACGGGGATGCTCTGCTCGGCTACTGGAATAGTGTCGAAGACCTGGAGTTGGACTTTGGTTTGAGTGGTGCGGGCGGCAACTGGTTCATCCGCCGCATGTAGATCGAGGGTTAACGAACCTGTTCGGGACAGGGGTGCGAAGACGCGCTCGACGGAGGTCTTATCGGCAGTCGTCTCGAAAACACCATTCAGAGTTGTTGCGCCGTCGGGTGTTCGCTCCACATCGACGATTCGCTCGACATCCGGCCCGAGATTGGTAAGGAGCATGAGCGCTTCAAGTGTCAGATGGGCGTTCTCGAGACTGCTTGGAGTTCCTGCTCCTTCGGAAGTGCTGGTCGTTGGTTCTGCTTCGGGGGGCGCGAAATCACTTTCAAGTTGCGGGCTCGCGGGCAGGTACTCGTACGACAGTTCCTGAAAGCGATACTCATTGGTGTGGTGACGGTTGGCGATTGTGAAGCTCTCGCAGATGGGGCGCCTGGAGGGACCGTTCAGTGTGATGCTGGCTGCAACCAGGGTTGGTTCGGCTGATTGGATCGTATGAGCGTAGCCAATCTCGTAGCCATCGGGAACCGGTTTGGTCGTCAACTTCGAGACATCTCCGACCAAGGATGAGAAATCATCTGCCTCAGGGAGACGGATCCACGGAATCGAAGCCAGCTGCACCGGTTCCTTTACCGTGGAGCGCGAAGTGTGGTTGAAGGCGCGGTCTGTGGCCTTTCCAGACGCGCTTACCCAATGTCCAGCTAAGAGCCGGCCTGTTGGATCGTAGAGTCGGACCACACGTCGTGCCGGCTCCTTTCCTCGGAGGCTATCGACTATTCCTTTCTGCACAACGGCACCATTCTCCTGTCGGACTTCATACGAGAAGCGTCGGTGAAGAGCGCCCTTGGAAGGGATCGCTGCGATTTCATTTCGCAGGGACTCTTCAAAGAAGACCGCTGGAGTCAACGGTCTTGCCGGACGTTTCCTATCGGCGTAGTAGGTAAGGACGCCAAGGGCGAGGAGCGTCAGGCCGGTAGCAAGCGCAATGGGAAGAGGGGCCACCCAGTTGGTACCGGAGAGCCAGGCAAGGAGTTGCCGCCACTTCGCGGGTTTCTTCTCCGGCTCGGTGCGCTGGCTGAACGCCCGGATCTCCTCTTCGGCGAACCGCGGTCCTTCGTTGATCAAAGGTTCGGAGAGATGTTCGTCGAATGGAAGATCATTGTAGGAGATATTTACCGAAAGACCGTCACCGCTCCAGACCAGTTCTACTGTCACGGAGCGGTTGTCGCTCAACTCGACGCGTCTACGGTGCAGTGGAAGTCCGCTGCCGCCACTTGCTTCCTGTAGATCAAGGTGAAGCAGCGTGATGCCTTGTTCGCTGAAGACCTCGATACTTTCGGGCTGGTGGACGCCCTTGAGGCTCAGCTCAAACTCGCTGAGCTCTCCGGAGACGGCCGAAGTTCCTAAGAGTTGACCGTTGACCGCTACGTTGAGCTGGGCCGGTCTGTGTTCGAACGCCGATTGTTTCTTGCGCCGGAGCTTCATCCGGGTGCGGTTGTTGTGCTGTGAGCTGCCGGGAGGATTCGGGCCGCCGGAGTCGCCTTCGTCTGAGGAGGTAAAGTGCATATCGAGACCCGGAATTCCTAAGAGCTCATTGGTCGTATCGAGGCAAGTCCTGCAGGTCACCAGATGCGCCAGCTCAATTGCGTTCGGAGAACGCTCGGAGCTCTCCTCATACATGCCTGAGAGATCCGTGTCGGTCAGGCACAGCCCGTCGTTCCATGAAAAGATCCGCCTGCGGAGCTCTGCTTTCAGCTCAGAAGGATCGTCTGGAAGGTTCGTCTTCGGTGTTTCGAGCGCCGCCTTCCGTGATCTCTGTATCCGCTTCTGTTCTTTTGGTTGAAGGAAGGGAAGTAATGCTGGGCGGGTAACATAGGTACGCGCCTCAAGACGCGCGGTATGCGTAAGCCTGTCTACCGCAGCTCGATTGGTCTTGAGGACCTTGGCGATCTCGCTCGGGAGATACCCGAAGAAGAACCTAAGGATGAGAACGCTGGCCGCCTTATGGGTCAGACGCCTTTGGCGCGCGTACTCGCAGATCTCGCTAAGCCGCGTCCGAACAAGGAGTAGGTCGTTGCCGTCTACGGCAGACAGGGCGATCTCAACAGAGTCGTAGTCGCTGATCGTCAGGTGAGAAGCAATCTTGCGGTTGCGAATGCTCTTGCGAATGAAGAGGTTCTTCAGGATGCGATAGAGGTATCCACGGAGGTTGTCCGGATCGTGCGTGTCGACGTTGGCTTCTGACAAAACAAAGCTGACGTACATGTCCTGGACCAGGTCCTCTGCTTCTTGCACGGCCCCGTGATACAGTTCGCGCGCACTCTTCAGGAGCCAGTCGTAGTGCTCGAGGAAAATATCCTCGTGGCTTTGGGACTTCTGGATCTTTACGACCTTTGGGGTGCCCACTGTTGCTCCTTTACCTAGCTCTAGTCACGAAACAAGGATTTCTCCCCCGGACAAAGGTGGGCAGTCGTGCCCATCTTCATTCGGAAAGGGCACACGTCCATGGCAAAGAGATAGGCCCCTTAGCCATCAACTGCCCAACAGATTTTCAGGGGAGGTAGGAGCAGTGCCCGCAGCATTGTCACTGCGGACACCTGTCTCTAGGTAGGAGGAAAGCTAACGAGGCTCTGGAGCTCTCGAGACCTTCCGGTTGCGAAATTCAGGTTCTATTCAGGATGAGCTACGGCCGGAATACTCACAGGCGCTTGGGACACGAGCCGGAAACCTTGTCCTCTGACGTTTTCAATCAGGTCTTCCAGTCCGCTGTTCCCGAGCTTTTTCCGGAACCGCTTGATCACTGCGTGAAGGGCTCCGACTGATTTGTCCAGGTCCCTTTTGCCCCAGGCGCCGTCCAGCAGCTCTTGTGGACTGACCACTCGCGTGGGATTGGTCGCGAGGATCTCCAGGATTCGGGACTCTCTGCTGGTGACAAGAATCGACTTATCCTCAGTGGCAAGCACACGGTGGCTTCTGTCGAGGACAAACTTACCCATCCCCAGCTTGTGTGTCGCGCTCTTTCGCTTTCCTGTGTCCCTCTCATGGCGCCGGATGTGGGCCAGAAGCCGTGAAATGAGAAGCTCTACAGAGGTGTTCTTCAGAATGTATCCGTCAGCGCCTGCTTGCAGAGCGGCCATCTCGTAGTACTCGCCTTCGAGCACTGTGTACATCAGGATCGGAAGCGTGACGCCCGCCACACGAAGTGCATGGACGAGACCATGTCCGCAGACGCTCTGCTTTGGTTTTCCCTTCGGACCGAGGTCGAAATCGACAAGGATCAGGTCGAACTGATTCTCTTTAGTCAGTTTTAATGCCGTCTCTACATTGTCCGCCAACTGAACTTCGAATCGGAAGTTTCGGAGTGTCCGCTGTAGTCCATGTGCGACGACGGCTTCATCGTCTACCAATAACACCGAGTGAATTGAATTCATTCATAACCATCCAGCATGGGAGAAATGGGTTCTTGGTCAGAGGGAAGGGCTTGACCTCTTGTCCATCGTTTGCCTTGTTGTGGACGGGTCATTGATGGTCATTATAGACACGCTCTTAGGCGGTTCATTCGGCAAATCAGATCAAATATTTGTCTATTCTTTTGATTTGCTGCTGGCCAAGCTTTCAGATGTTGATGACTCCTCAGTCCGAATGATTTCTGTGAAGGTGATGTCATCGGTCAATCGCGTGATTCAGAAATGTAATGACTGAGATCGCCCCTCGAAAGTACATCCCCTCAAACTGAATATGACGCCTGTCGTGTGCCGTAGAAAATTGCTGTTGATATCGCGTTATATTGAACCGGCTAAGAATCAGAAAGAACAGCTCCAGGAGGTCGATCCTGCGCGGTGAAGTGCTGCAAGACAGCAGTGTAGTCGCCTGCCCTCCCTCGGAACAGAGCGACTTACCACGCAAAAAATCGTGTTCTTAACACAATAGTCGATGTTGGACTATTTCAAAATCGCATAATTATGAAAATCTCTTCGGAAGAGTAATTCAGCCCTAATCTGCAACTGCTAAATGCCCAATAGATCAACCCGTGTATACAACAGGTTGGTTGTCGTGAAGCTCGCTACGGTTCGTTGTGTTAGCGGGCGGGGGCAGCCTCATCAACTAGGCCAGGCCCCAGGGAGAGACCATCCAGCGTCTTTCCAGGCGCACGTCGCATATAGTCCAGAGGTTTTCCGGCGTTCCGGGGATGTTTTTCAGCTCGCCGCCGGAGAGATATATGCTGTCCTTCCGAAGGATCGCCCGGAAGTATGCAAAGTTTGCAAGATACCAGCTATGCATTGCGGCACCGTTTACTTGAGCCTCGAAACCCCGCCTCTGCTGTTCGCTGACCCTAGCCTGAGAACGGCTGAATCGTTAGCGTGGTTTGTCTAGAACCACGGTGGCTCCGTATGTGTGGAAAGCGCCGTCGAGCGTCAGTTCACTGATAACTCAGGCGGCTGCGGCGTAGATGTGATTGGTCTAAGCTGTGCTGTATCAATATATTACGGTAAAAACATGAGATGATGGGAGAATGTGCTTTAAAGCCTCAGACACCGTTCCTGGAGTCCTCGCTGATGCCGGATGGGCGTTTTTGAGGCCCACCTTGGCCTGGACGCTCTTCTCTGATTTGGCAGTGAGGACACTCCTTTTACCCGACCTTGTCTTCTTCAAAGCTGTAGTAGTCGATTTTGGACTATTCGAATCTGAACTTTAGCGTGAACGTCACGGGCGTTCATGGCGGAGAAGAAGGCAAAATTCAGTCGCGAATATCGCGTGTTTCTGGAGCTGCTGCGCGCCGAGCGCAAGGCGGCCGGGCTGACACAGGCGACGCTCGCGAAAAAACTAAAGATGAAACAGGACGTCGTCAGCAAATGTGAGCGGGGTGAACGGCGCGTCGACATCATCGAGGCCCGTAGATTCTGCAGTGCCTTTGGTGTGGAATTTGGGACCTTCGTTTCCAAGCTCGACGCCGCAATCGAACAGGCAGCGGCGTCCAGGAAGTCTGCCACTCGCGATTAGCCACCGAGCGCCGCGATAATGCTAGACAATGACGCTACCAATCGATGTAGATGACCCTTCGACTTGGCCCGCGGTGGTCTATGAGACTGCTTCCGAGTGGGCCTACAGTTGCGTCGGGCTGGCAACGAGCACCCTCGATCTTCCCCTTCCGCTTGAATGGGACGAGGTCTTCCGCCGGCTCCTTGTTGGACATCGTGTGCGAGCGTATCACTATACGAACCTTCTGCCCCATGAGAAGAACTTGATCCTCCGCGATGGGTTGCGGCCCCTGTCGGCCGAGCTTCTTTCCGATCGAATTGACGCAGCGTATGAAGCAGGTGTCTTCTCTTGCGGCGAAGCGGAGGTGCTAAAGCGGACGCATGTCTTTGCACGCGGCGGGCAACAGTACCGCGAAAGCAAAGTATGCCTCGTTTTATCGAAGAATCATCGAGAACGAAACCTGGAGGATTGCCTTCCCCTGCTGACCACCTGGGGAGGAGAAGGCATCTATCGATTTGCGGAGGCAGAGCCGATTCTCGACCAGCTTCAGAGACTCGGCACGCCTACGGTTGTGAGTGCGCTCGTCGAGATCAATGATGGCGTGCTGAAGATGTCGATATTTCCCTCACTGCACAAGGCGTTTGTGGCATCGCTCCTGGGATTGGAAGATGTGAGTGCGGAGGTGCATTATCCAGCGCCTATTCCGCCGGCTTCCATAGAACATATTGAAGAAGTCGATCTATCTTGACAGCCTGCGGCCCGGCGGTGGATGAATCTTGGGAAAGTATTATCCGCCTGCTTTTTGTTTCGTGAGGCCCACTCCCATCTCGCGGTTCGCCCGCGCCGCCATCACTATTCCCGTCAGTTCCGCAATCAAGCGGCAGTTTGCAGCGACCAAATTGTTGAATGCGCTGTAGCCTTGCCACTGGTCACGGCTCTGCCACAGCAGATCGAGATGGCGCTCCACGTCCGCGAATGCCTCTCTAATCTGTTGATCACTCGTCAGGGCAAGATAGTTTTCCGGCACCAATTCCGCAAGCTCACGGGCGATTCCGCGACAGTGTCCCAACAGGTATGAGAAGGCTTGCAAGACCGGCAACGCCAGGTCCAGCGCTAGATTCAACGCCCGTATTCTTGCCTCGATAGGTGCTGCGAACGCAGCCCTGGGTTTATCCCTTGAAGCCAGGAGCGCATCGACATTCTGCCGGAGTAGTTCCTTGAAGTCCTCACTGCGATCTGGATCTGCGTACGCGGAAAGTCTGCAGGCTGCGTATTCATTCCAGGCAATCTGCTGTGTCAACGCGATTGGTTGAGCCAGAGGCGGGTTGAGTAGCTCTACTGTCGTGAGACACTTCGCTCGTGTTTCCAAATCCTGTAGATGGGCGCACTCGTGGGCAAACATGTACGCGTAGAGCCGGGCTCCGTCTTTCTTCGCAATCTCCACAGCGGCGGCAATCGGAAGGAAGATGTGGCCCTGAACACGACCATCTCGGTTTGTCGTGATCATTCGACCGACAATCGTGTCCCGCATTGCTGCGGCGTGATCACTGGGATATCCCGCGTCAAAGCTCTTGAGAGACGCCGCAAGATTCTCAACAACGGAAACGCCTTCGAGTCTTTCAAGAGTGATTGAGTTTGTGGTCTCTACCTCTTGGATGAGGGCCTTCAGGTTGTTACGTAGCTGGGTTTCCAGTTCTGGAAAAGGCCATTCCGATAAATGGAGGGGGACAGTCTGTGAACTCATACCTAAATGCTAGAGGGTGGAGGCGATCTTGAGGCGTTCGCTATCTCGAAATCCTGTGAGAGGAGCATTTAGCCGGGCGCCCGGCGTGAGCCCTGGTCGCTAATCGAATTTACTCGCGCTCGCCGTCCAACGTCTGAAAAACAAATCGTGTGTTGGTTAGGTAGACTTGTACTTGCCTTTCTCAGCGAGAAAACCTGTAATGACCGCGGTAAGGATATTGGTTAGCCTTGGCTCAATCTCGACGACTGCGTGCTTGAGCTGCGGATCGCTGCGATAGAGTGCGGCAATCTCGGAGCCAGGTGTTGCTACCTGCCATAAAGCTCCTGCCATGTACGTCGCGGAAGCAATCGTATCGAAAGCCATCTGGTTGGAAATTCCGAACATCCGCTTCAGCTCGGAAGCGATTGCCCTCACTTCATTCAAAGCCACAATCTTGAATGCTCGAATGGCATCGAGAGACACATTGCGTTCCAGGTTCAATGGCGTCTGAGCAAGTAAGTCGCAGAATATCGGACGCGCGGTGAGTGTTTTCGCTAAGATCGCGGCGACCCCTTTGGGAGTGATCTCCTCTAGTCGGCGTAGCTCCTTTCTGACATCCGAGGACCATTCAGGCCAGTACTCCCCGGTCAGGATGAGGAAGATTTGCTCTCTATTTTCGAAATAACGCAACAAGGCGGACTTGTGCATTCCGACGGACTCGGCAATGTCTGTGAGTGTTATCTGCCGAACTCCGTGCGTTCCGGCAAGGGTGCGCGCCGCCTTAAGAATTGCAGCCTCGCGTAGTTCTTTCGCTTCATCACTACGGGCACGCTGGAAATTTTGTTTTGTCTTCATTGTCATAATAAAACAGCGTTGCGGTAATAACGCAACAGCGTTATCTTAAGTTTAGCCCCAACGGGTTAGGAGTCCAATACTATGACAGCTCATCAGATTTGGTTCATCACAGGTTCTTCGCGCGGGTTCGGCGCAGCTCTGGCTTCTGCCGCGCTGGAAGCTGGCGACTCAGTAGTTGCAACGGCCCGTCGCCCGGCACAGCTTGCTGCTCTCGTTGAGAAATATGGCGAACGTGTCCTTCCCGTAGCTCTCGACGTGACCGATGGCGCGGCAGCCCAAACTGCCATCGAAGCCGCAGTCAATCGCTTCGGGCGTATCGACGTAGTGGTGAATAACGCCGGATATGCGAACATTGCCCCCGTCGAAACCGCATCGGAAGAAGACTTCCGCCGTCAGTTTGAAACTAATTTTTGGGGCGTGTACAACGTCTCGAAGGCTGCCCTGGCGGTGCTGAAGAAACAGGGATCGGGCACCATCGTACAGTTTTCTTCCATCGGCGGCAGGGTCGGTGGTACGGCGGGCCTTGGATCGTATCAAGCCGCCAAGTTTGCCGTTGATGGATTTACTAGGGTTCTAGCCACTGAAACCACTCCGCTCGGTATCCGCTATCTCACAGTCGAGCCAGGTGGATTCGCCACAGATTGGGCCGGAGCTTCGATGGAGGTTCACGGAATCCCCTCGGAATATGACAAGACTGTCGGCGCGATGGCGCGTCTTCTTACAGGTGATGTTGCGAAGGCCGGTGATCCTGTGCGTGCTGCTGAAATCCTTGTGCGTGTTCTCAAGCGGGCACATCTGCCGACGCATCTCCCCCTCGGTGCTGGTGCAGTCCGTATGGCCCAGAGCTACTCGCAAAGCCAGATCGCGGAGGTCAAT
>Ga0255336_100536_pt1 | contig 55113 bp, 47 predicted proteins | sample MeOH1_35cm_T3_17_FD_189102 | JGI IMG/M metagenome (GOLD analysis project Ga0255336, IMG submission 189102) | Sandy soil microbial communities from University of British Columbia, Vancouver, Canada - MeOH1_35cm_T3_179 | ecosystem: Engineered > Artificial ecosystem > Sand microcosm > Unclassified ... | reverse complement strand
TGCCGATCTGATCCCACCGACTGCCATTGAAACGTATTACACCCGCCTCGGTATTTGCCCAGATCGTGCCTTCGTGGTCCTGGATCATGGCGGTAGGGTGTGATCTTATGCCGTCAGCGTCACCGTAGCTTCTGACATTGCCGTTCCGGAGGACACAAATGTTGTTTTCGAGCCTATAGGCGATCAACAAACTACCATCTTTCAGCGCCAGCAGGCTACGCACCGGACCTTCAGGAAGCTTGTCCCCCAACCCGGCTACGTACCGTTCAAAGCGAACGCCGTCAAATCGGAATAGCCCGTTATCTGTGCCAAGCCACAAAAATCCATCCGCGGTTTGAGCCAGAGCCTCCCCCCTGCCTGGATACCCCTCCTTTTCGCCCCACGACCTATGAGCGAGCTGGTGGATATCGCGATCCGGATTGAGAGCTCTGGCGGTTGCGACCTGCCAGAGAAGGAAAACGCAGATCGAAATCGTGCGGACGATCTTCATGGTCATCCCTTCGGTCACGCGACTATAAGGGAGGCGGCTTCTTCATTGGTCACGTCGGCGCACTTTCCCGGCAACTGCACGCCAAGTTCTATCCGTGACGGAGGTACAAGAATTTTACATCCAGCCATCTGGATCGAAGAGCCATTTTCAGAAGAATACTTCGGGCCTTCGTTGCCCGGAGCGGCGACTCAAACTTCGACCCTCCTGAGAGCAAATTCACGGATGCTCTTCCGGCAGCCCGACGAGACTTTGGCCAGCCTCGACTCCTGGCAGCCAACAGCGGCCTCAATCCGTCCCTATCAGACTTCGGCATGCGCTCGATCCAATTGGCGCTGAGGGCAGCTTTGAACCTTCAGACAGACACACGAAAATGGACCGCCATCTGAGTCGGATCAATAATCCTGACTCGACGCGCTGGGGGAACTTTCAATGCTAAGTATCGATTGTTGAGAACAGGGCAATGCGCTCATCCGGCCGGATTGTGACTGCGAATTTAATAGGATGTCGGGTCAGGACAACGTGATCCTTGCGCACCCTGTTCTCAGCTACTGAGGCATTGGGGGAAGGCCCGGAGGAGGAACTTGACTCCGGCACGCAGCCGGCGAGTGAAGGCCGGAGTAGAGCGAAGAGGGTGCAGGGGGAAACGGCACGTGTTCCCCTGCCATTTTTGCAGACAGAGAGAGGGACGGCAGAGCCGCCCCTCGTAGGTTCGTCTTGTTGGTGGTCTATGCAGCTTTCTTGGCTTGCTTAGCAGCGGCCTGTGGCGTCTTCCTTGTTTTCTCCTTCGCGGCGAACTCCTGCTTCACCTTGAGGGCGATGGCTTCGGTGTCCACCTTGTAGGCAGCGGCGGCTTCTGTGAGAATCGAGGTAGGATCGCCCCGTGAGGACGCCAGCAGGATACTGGCCTCCACCAATAGCCGAGAGAGTGTCCCCTCATCCGCCCGGCGAATGAACGCAATCAGCGTTTTGCCGATGCCACCATCATCGCGCTTCTGCCGGATGCCATGCTGTCGCGCCAGCATCTCCACGCGGTTCTCATCCATGATGCTTACCAGCTTTTCGAGAATGAAGAGCAGGTCACGCTTGAGCAACCGAACGGGAACGGCGGCGCTCACAGCGGCGAGGACACGGAGGCCGGTCGTGTTGGCGATGGCCTGTTCCTTGCGCTGCTTGTCCTGCTCGGCCTTCCACTTCTCATCGTTGCGGCTGGTTGACTGCTTCGGATGATGGACGGGGCAAACTGGATTGGCACATACCTTATGGATGGTGCCAACGTCGCTGCCTTCGGTGATGATGGCCTCGGTAGTGAACTTGCACACCTTGAACTCGGGCCGCTTCGCGTCGTCCTTCGATTTCGGCTTATCGTCCCGAATCGCCGTGTACTTGTTGCGGGGCAACACCGGGCTGCCTTCTTTCTGTCCACCGTAGGCCGTGCTGATCTGCACCAGTTCCGGCTTCGCCGCTACGGTCTGAGCGACGTGAGCCAAAACCTTCCCTTGATAGCAGGTAGGGTCGGTGCATCGGTCGCCCTGCCTTCCGAGGTCATCGCCAAACAGCAGCTTGTTATAGCCTGTCCGCTTAGGGCAGTCGACGCAACTGCCAGCGGCGGGAACAAGCTGCGCATCGCGCTTGTTGAATGGCGCGTCTTTCAGGACTAGCAGGATATTGCTGTCGATCCAGAATTGCAGGTTTCGGACAGGCAGCAGAATACGAGCGGGTTTCGATCCTCCGTTGTAGACCTCCTTGAAGCAGGCTTGGAGCGCGGCTTCCTGCTGGTCGGCGGGCAGTTTCGCCAACAGCAGCGCATGGCCGACGCCGATTGCATCGGCATAGAACGCCTCCACCGCTGCTGGTACAAGGTCGGCCAATTTCAACCTCGAAGCTTATGTGTTGACCTGAATTATGTGGTCCTCGATGGTTTTGCGCCTGTTACAGACTAATTCGAACGTTGAACGACCACATAATCAGAGTGATTTCACAAGTGCCTCAGAAATCGTAATGGGGGTTGAGGAGCGCCTACAGTTGGCATTTGCGGCTTCAGTGCTGCGATGTTTACATAGGCGACGACCAGCAACTGTTTCGTATATGGAGCTTGTAGAAATCGGGGATGAGTGGGCATTCCTCTATATGTACTCAGCGGTTCTCCACGAGCCATACGAAGTCGCCGATACGATTCGCGAGTTGGGAGCGTAGACCGGGTGGCAGGTCATGTCCCATCCCTTCAATCAACTCCAGTTCCGCACGTGGAATAGCCTCAGCAGTTGCTCGCCCCCCGCTAACATCGCACATGCGATCTGCGAGTCCATGGACTACTAGGGTTGGGACTCGCAGGTGCCGAAGACGTTCGGTTCGATCGCCAGAAGCCACAGTCGCGATCGCCTGACGAGCACTGCCAAGAGGATCATGAGAGCGGTCATACGCGCTGCCCGCTCGGGCAGCGACCTCGTCCTCACGGCTTGGATAGCCAGGGGAGCCAACAATGCGCATGGCCCGGAGAGCCTGCTGAATCACGTCGTCGCGTGTAACTGCAGGCGGCCCGGCGAAAAGCTCCCGCAGGGTTTCTTTCGATGGCTGTCCGACAGACATGTTTCCTGTTGTCGACATCATCGAGATGAGCGAGAGGACGCGGTTTGGATGTTCGATCGCCATCGTCTGCGCAATCTGACCACCCATCGATGCTCCGACGACATGCGCCTTTTCGATGCCGAGCGCGTCGAGCAACCCGACGGTATCAGCTGTCATATCCGAGAGCGTGTACGAGACCGATTTCAGATCTCCGGCGAGCGCTGCGGGCAGGTCTGGAGGCGGAGCTTCTGTCATGTGTGTTGATAACCCGGCGTCGCGGTTATCGAAACGAACAACCTGCAATCCGCGATCAACGAGTGCGCGGCAAAACGAATCGGGCCAGTGAATGGACTGTCCCGCGACTCCCATGATTAATAGAGCGACCGGAGCATGCGGGTCCCCTAGGCGTTGATAAGCGATATTGATCCCGGCGCGCCCAACCTTTACAGCCATTTCATCCCTGATCGAACTATCGAACCCATCCAGAAACTCGGGCATGTAATGCCTCCTTATGGTTTTCCTTGTGCTGCCCGAATGTAAGCGAAAGCGAAACAAAAAAACAGACTGTTTCTGGAACTTCCAACTTGCTAATCTAGAAGTAGAGAGAGCACGTGATCGCCCTCTGAAACCTCGTTCTTCGCCCTTCTAATCTGCGCGGAAATGCCCTCTTCCAATAAGCTTCCGCTGCCGATCGCTGGTACGCTACAGAATCCGCTCTCTCCAGATCAGGTTCACATAAATAGACGCCGCAGTGGCTAGGCATGGACCCTCGATGCAGGAGGAATCCATGTTCGAAGTTTTATATCGTTGCAATCGGACCATCGAACGTCACATCAATAGCCCGCTGGCAGACTCGCGGCGGCGGTATCTGGAGCATCTAGCGACAGGGGGTGCAAGCCCAAGCATGATGCGGAATGTAGCGGCACTCATGTACCGGGCCGTGCAGCTTCTGGATTTAGAAGCCGATCGACCTGTGAAGAGCACAGAGGTTGAGCGGGCAGCAAAGAAATGGGCGGGGCGAGCCTATCCTCATGCCGGCGAGAGTGGCGCTAATACTTCGGAGGGAGATTTCCGCCATGCTGTCTGCGCGTGGTTGAAGCACGAAGGCAGGTTGCTGGAAGAGGAGCCAGAGCCGGTCCCACATGCGCAAAAGATCGACGAATACTGCGTGGCAATGGACAAGGAGAGAGGGTTCTCACCGGCAACCATCGACACGGCCAAGTGGTACGCGAATCTGTTTCTCCGTCATGTTGGCGAATGCAAGTTGAAGCAGCTACGCCTTGTGGATGTCGAGCAGTTCCTGGAGTCGCTTGGCAAAAAGGGCTGGACGAGAAACGGCATCAGATCGGCAGCGCACTACGTTCGCAGCTTTTTTAAGTATGGCGAACGTAGTGGTTGGACAAAACGCGGTCTGAGCGGGCAAATCCACGGCCCGCGTGTGTATAGACAGGAGGATATTCCACTGGGGCCAGCGTGGCCAGATGTGCAGCGGCTGTTGGCGAGCACGGAAGGATCGTCAAAGAAGGCAGACATCCGCGATCGCCCGATCCTGATGCTGCTGGCGATATACGGGCTGCGCGTCGGAGAGGTGCGGCGGATAAAAATCGAAGACATCGACTTCACAGCAGGCACACTGACAATTCCACGCACGAAACAGAAGCGGGCGAGGGTATGTCCACTCACGGGAGAAGTGGCACTAGCAATCCAACGTTACCTTGCTGACGTGCGGCCCCAGAGTCCGCACCGAGAACTGTTCCTGTGGCTGGCGTTTCCGCATCGCCCGTTCGGACACGGCGGGATGTATGGGATAGTTGCATGGCGCATGAAAAAGCTTGGCATCAAAGCGGCTCACAATGGCCCGCACAGCTTGCGTCATGCCTGCGCCACTCATCTGCTGGCCCAAGGACTGACGCTGACCGAAGTCGGCGATCATCTTGGGCACAGCAGCGTCAATGCGACGCGTATCTATGCCAAAGTTGATATGCCTATGCTGCGCGAAGTAGCCAACCTGGATCTGGGAGGGCTGCTATGAACATCGGCGACGCGACGCGCGAGTACGTGAAATACAAACAGGCGCTGGGACAACGGTTCGAAACCGAGGAAGTCATCCTGCGCGCCTTTACAAAGAAGGTTGGAAGACGGACTGTTGTCTCGAAGGTCACAGCCAAGCAGGTTCTCAGTTACCTGGGGAGCCGGGGAAAAGTGACCCGCTTCTGGCATCGCAAGCACGATGCGCTGTCCGGCTTCTGGGTGTTCTGCATCCAGAGAGAATGGACTGACCGTTCTCCTGTCCCAACTGTCCGGCCGGCCTATCCGCCTCGGTTCGTTCCTTACATCTACTCTCAGGAAGAGTTGCGCGCTCTTCTGGAGGGCACAACTACCTATCAGCAAAAGTGGCTCAAGCTAGAGCCGGTCACGCTGCGCACGCTTCTGCTGTTGCTCTATGGAGCCGGGCTGCGAGTGAGCGAGCCCATAGCTCTGTGTTGTTCCGATGTGGACTTCATAGAGAATATCCTGCTGATCCGCGAGAGCAAGTTCTACAAAAGCCGCCGCATCGCGCTCAACTCGCAACTTGCGACGACGATGCAGGACTATGATGCGAGTCGTGTCCGCGCAGGTCACTCCCGCCATGCCGATGCGCCGTTCTTCACCTACAAAAATGGTGAAACCGTCGCTCGCTTCGTGGTAGAGGATGCTTTTCTTCGGCTGCGCCAGCATGTCGCTGTACGCCGGCTCAATGCCCGTTACCAGCCGCGACTGCACGATCTGCGCCATACCTTCGCGGTGCATCGCGTGTTGGCTTGGTATCGCAACGGACAGGACGTGCAGCGGTTACTGCCCGGACTGGCGACCCATTTGGGTCACATCAATCTCGCGTCCACGCAGTGGTATCTGACCATGACACCGGAACTACTGGCGGAAGCATCCGCGCGGTTCGGAAGCTATGCGGCGGAGGTGATCGATGCGCAAGAATGAGACGCTCGGTCCGTGGGTGCGCAGGTTCCTGCTCGATCATCTCGTCAGTGAGCGCAATCTGTCACAGAACACACAACTCAGCTATCGCGACGCTCTGGCGATGCTGCTACCGTTCGTTGCCAAACAGCAGCGCAAGTCAGTTGATCTGCTGGAGGTGCATGACCTCTCTGCCCGAGTGGTTCAAGCGTTCTTGCTGCACTTGGAACAGGAGCGCAAGGTGAGCCTAAGAACCCGCAACCTGCGGCTCGCAGCAATCCACTCTCTGGCTCACTTCATCGCACAACATAGTCCAGAACATGTGGCATGGTGCGGGGCTATTCGAAATGTGCCGTTCAAGCGGCATGTGCGAGCCCTGGTGTCTTATCTTGAGAAGAACGAAGTCGAGGCGTTGCTGCGGGTACCTGACAGAAGCACCTCCGGTGGCGCCCGCAACTATGCGCTGCTCTTGTTCCTCTACAACACCGGTGCGCGGGCAAGCGAAGCTGTAAACCTGAGAATCGCGGACTTGACGTTGACTGCTTCCCCGCGTCATACCGACAGCGTGGAGTTCCTTGGCAAAGGCAGCAAGCGGCGCCGATGTCCACTCTGGCCAAAGACCGCAGAAATACTGAAAGCCTTGGTCCACAACCGCCAGCCGGATGAACGGGTGTTCCTCAATCGAAGAGGGCAGCCGATGACCCGATTCGGCCTTCATGCAATCATCAAAACCTGCGCCACTGCGGCTTCTGAAAAGGAACCCTCTCTTCACAAGAAACGAGTGGGACCGCATACGCTGCGGCACTCCACCGCGACACATCTGCTTCGGGCCGGCGTAGACATCAATACGATCCGTGCGTGGCTCGGACATGTCTCCGTGGATACTACGCTCATCTACGCCGAACTGGATATGGAGGCAAAAACCCGAGCACTGACAAAATGCATGACTACCAATCTTCCAATGCCAACTGTAGCCGTCCCAGAACCTCTGATGCACTTCCTCCGGTCGCTGTGAAATCAGTCAGCTTATGTGGTCTTCCGTTCTTCCAAATGCTCCCAAGAACAGCGCAGAGGCATGGAAGGCCACATAAATTAAAACAACACATAAGCCGCGCGGTTGCGCTTGACCGAACTGTCGCAGACCGTCGTGGATGCGTTCTACCGTGAGGAGATCGGCGTCGGCCACGCACTTTTGCTGGCGAAGCTCCAGCCAGCGCAACAGGAACAGGCACTCGCGGCTTGCTTCAAAGAGGATTGGAGTGCGGGAGGCCAGAAGGCCAAACGCATCTTGCTCCCCGCTCGCAGTCTGCATTTCTGGATTGAGACGAACGTTCTTCTCCTCCTCAAACCCGCTCCCTTCGACAAGCGCGATGCACAGCTTGTGCCAGCAGCGGGGAGTTGTGTGGACTGCCCCAAGCGGACAGGACACAATAAGCTCCTCTTTCTGGACATGGGTAAGCAGGACGCTTGCACTGATCCCATCTGCTATCAGGCGAAGGTCGATGCCCATGTTGCTAAGACCCTCGCCGCCAAGCCCAGGCTCGTGCAAATCAGCACGGCCTATGGGCAGCAAAAGGAGGGCACCGCGACGTTGCCGCGTAACAAGTACGTCGAAGTCCGTCCCGACAAGCCCACCAGCAAAGAAGAGGCGACCCGACCGGAGTTCAAGACGTGCAAGTTCACCACCGAAGCCATAGTGTCCGAAGGTATCGACAAGGGCGAGATTCGCAATGTATGCACGGAGCCAACCTGCCCAGTGCATCGCCCCAAGCCGCGTTCGCAGAAGGTCGCGGATGACCCGAAAGCGAAGGCACAGGAGGAACGGCAGCGTAGGGAGGCTGCGATTGCCAACACCACAGGCATCCGCACTCTTGCTGCCATCGCCGAAGCTGTCCCGGTGCGGTTGATGAAACGCGACTTGCTCTTCGTTGCCGAGCGGCTTGCTTCGTTGTTGGACGAAAACCGTTTGTCTGTCGTCGCCCGCAGGTACGGCATCAAGAAGGCTAAAGATAGTGACTCGCTTGGGAAACTGTTTGCGGCCTATCTCCGTCGTGCCGAAGAGAGCGTATTGTGTAGCGTCTTGATCGAAACCACCATCCTCTACATGAGCACCCGGCATAACCCGGCTCAGGTACTCAACGAGGCCGCTGCCTTGTACAAGGTGGACACCGATGCCATCGCCCTCAAGGTGAAGCAGGAGTTCGCCTCGAAAGAGAAAGCGAAGAAGGCAGCGCAACCAGCGGCCAAGGTCGCGAAGAAAGCTGCTTAGCGGCAACAGGCAAAAGGGCGGCGAACCCGCCAACCTTTTGCCTTGTTGTGTGCGCCACAAAACGGCGGCAGGGAGACACCTGGCCGGTTTCTCCCTGCACCCATTTCCAGCTTCCTTCCGGCCTTTCGCCCGCCGGCTGCACGGCAAAGAGTCAAGTTCCTCCTCTTTGCATTCTGTCCCTTCATTGCCAGCGGCTTAGTTCAAACCCCGTTGTCGAACCTGTGTTTCCTCTCCACAGCCCAACTTCCTCTACTTGCTAAGACTGGCGTATCTCAGTCTCTTTTGTTCTCCATAATTTGGAGGCGATTATTCCAAGCGGAATTGTGAGCATAATCCATGACAGCGCGTTCCACACTCCATCTCCGAACAATGCACAGAGGAGCCCCGCAATTGTAATGCCTGCCAGGAGGATTGCGGGACCATACACTTGGCGATATGAAAGCAGTTGTTTCATCGGGTAGTCACTCCGCGTTTCTGCCCTTCTGCCGCGACGAATTCGTCTAGTTTCTGTTCCATGGCCGTTCTGCTGCGGGACAGCCAGAGGTACACGCCGCTGATCATGACTACCATCAGCACTACGTCAAAAAGCGCCCACAGAACCTTCAAGGGCATGCCGCCATAATCTCCAAAATGCAGCGGACGAGATACCTCCAGAACTCGCAGGTACCAGGGCAATCGTTTTGCCATGCTCACATGGCCGTTAGCTGCGTCCACCAGCACGGGCGTAAACAGCCGTGAAGTAATGGGCGTCTTGCCACGGGTCCAGACCACGTAATGCCTTGGCGATCCGACAATGCTATTGGGCATCAACACGGACGAAATTTCCATCTGCGGCAAAGCCTTTGTGGCACTGGCCACAGCAGCCTCGATCGCCGCAAAGTGCTGTGGAATCGGCTGCCCGTGATACGGAGCGAGAAGGACAGGCATGGTCTGTGCACGCCACAATCCAAACAGCGGTGCTGAGACAGCATTCATGGCTCCTGTAACTCCGACGACCAACGCCCAGGACAGCGTCACATACGACCTGCGCGATACCAAAATTAAGGTTAATTCTGTCTCCCCAGGCTTTGTCGCTACCGACATGAACAACCATACCGGGACGGATGCGGTCGAGGAAGGTGCGATCGCGATCGTACACCTCGCTCAACTGCCTGACGATGGTCCGACCGAGAGCTTCATTCACAAAACGGCACATACCCCTGGTAGTTGCAATCTCAGCTAAATCCAGACCGGAGGGACAGCGGCTTCGAGCAACCAATGCTGAAGCCGTTTTCTTCCACCAATTCTCTATCAGCTTGCCACGAGGTGGCCATCAGAGACGGGGCTTGCAGCTACCTGCTTTCATTTCAGTTAGGACACCACGGCAATGTGAACAGTCTTGGCAATCAGAGAGTCGACGCTCTTGTGCTTCCTGAGACAGGCTACTCCAGCCATACCGGTCAGTATGATCTTCGCTTTGTGAACGCATTGACTGTTGGTACAAAAACATCGCACCCATTTATGTCTTCCGATTGTAGATAAATCAGGAGTAGTAAAGATCGTTCTGATCGTCGGCAATTTCTGATGGAGGCGGAGCCTCCGCGGCGAAAGGCGACTGATTATTTAACCTCGCTAAGTGCAGACTGGCGAACAATGCGCCCATTGCAAGCACGCCTACATCTCTTGTCGATCGCAGATCGAATTGGCCCACGCTTGCCACGAGAAGGAACCCGGCGACAGCGCTGCAGAACCCCCACAGAACGTTCATCGTTGGGCAAGGGAGCCGTTTCCCCCGCAGTCTTGTCCAGAATGTAGGAAAAGGTTGACCCATCACGCCGCTTACACAATGGGGTACGGCGTGGGCTAGAAGCACTCCTCCGTAGAAATACAATAGAAGACCCAGCAAATCCATGATTGCTCCTTGCTTCCGGCAGATTGAGAATGTCTTCGACGATGCGGCCGCTTCGAGGATCAGAAACGCCTGAAGCGACCAGCCATGCAATGGCCGGCTCCGCTATGCTTTTCCATTCCATTTTTTTCTACTTCAATTCAGACGCAGCAAGGAATGCACCGTCGCGGCAATATTTATCGAGTTTTGTTGAGCAGTTCGTGATGGAGTGACATATTCTACATTTTGTCAGCCGTGGCGAACGGTGTGGATGATAGGCTTGTGCTTCTCTGCGCCGAAAGGTTCAACATCCGAGGATGTGATAGGTTGTCAGATCCCTGCGTGGACCACCGTGCGGTATGGCGGTTGAATGACATGGGGTGATCGGTCGGCATTATGGTGAGTCGGCCGATCATCCATGCCTATGAAACTGCCAACCTACTTTCCGCCGTGAACTCGTGGCTTATGCCTAGCGTGAGCCTCCTCACTCCGTGTTTGCGCACCAGAGGTGCCGGCACCGCCTTCGGCAGTCTTGGCAGTGGGACTGGTGCCGCTCCCCGAGCTTGATCCTCCGCCGTGATATTCACCGGATCCGCTCCCACTTCCGCCACCATTCCCAGATCCGGTCCCTGTCCCAGACCCCCCGTGGTAGCCACTGCCGCCATTGTTCGCGCTGCCACCGTTATTCCCGTTGCCGCCGCTATTCCCGGAACCGCCATGGTATCCGCCTGAGCCGTTGTATCCGTTCCCGCCGCCAGACCCGCCTCCGTGGTAGCCGTTGTATCCGCCGCTGCCTCCACCGCGATATCCGCTATAGCCATATCCTGTTCGGTATCCGTAGCCGCCACGATATCCACCGCCGTAGTAGCCACGAGAAACATATGCCGCGTGGTTGTAGTAAACAGAGTGCGAACGTCAGTCCGTCGACCAATGGTTGCAGCCCCACCCGTAAGAGCTAAAAGCAGCCACCGCAACGCCGGCTGTAAAGCCGATCGCAGCCGCAGCTACGATGGCGCCGCCTGAAGGAGGCGGAGGAGCTACATATGCCGCGTAGACTGGAACGGGTGCACCATAGACGACCCACGGGTTGTAGACCGGGACGTATACGACCTCAGGGTTAATCGGGACAATCACAATGTTTCCAGGCGAATAGAGCACCGTCTCCTGCGTTGAGTTCCTGAGCGTGCCAGCAGCGTAAGCTCGCTGACGCATTGTCTGCACGGCTGCCATCACATCCTGCGGCTGATTGAAATACGCATCGCCGAGCTTCGTTGTCCAGGTGTAATTCGTGCTCAGGTTCGAAAGGATTGTGGGAAACGCCGTTAGGGCCTTCACGCTAGGATCCCACGGCTGAACGTCAACGATGCGCGCCAGTTCCTGGGGTGGGGCGCCGCTATTGCGGACTACAAACGACTGCGCTTCAACAACCTGAGGACCGTAGGTCGAGGCCGCGAGTATTTGGGCGACGAGCGCGTCAGGATAGAGAGCGATCGGCGCAACCAGTTGGTTCAGCTCTGCGAATTGAAGCTGGACATAGGCGGCCGCCGGCGGGGGAGGTCCCTGGGGTGGCCGCCCTTCCTGTGCGAACGCATCTCCTGCACTGACGAAGAGCAGGGCTGAGATCAATGCCGTTGCTACTGTGGCGCGAGCTCCCCGGAACAGCGGCCCCTCTTTCGCCTTATGCGACCGACGTAGGGTGTACCTAGAGAAAGCAGTTCGGCCCCAAGATTCCTGTCCACTTCTTTGTTGCTGTCTCAGTGTCATGGTCAACCTTCGATGTTTTCAATGTGACGCAATGCAGAACCTCTGGGAATCCCAGAAGGAGTTCCTTAGATGACTGTCGCGTCCGCTTGTTTGAAACCGTCTTTGCACAAAGTGATGCGGCAAGTTATGTCGAGATTTGTCATCCATAACGGTGGGCGATACAGCGGTGATGTTTGTCGAATTTTGTCAAGCTGGCCGTAATGGAGTGACAGAACCCTTCTTTTGTCATCCTATGAACTAGCATGGGCTCAGAGCAGTGCCGAAACCATGTTCTCTATGGCTGTGCAGACATCTAGCAAAGGATCGCGAGGGTGCACTACTTCACCTGCTGCTCCACCGGAACCTCGGCTGCACGCTTCGATGAACAATGCGTATCAAGATTTTATTCGTGAGGAAACCAACAGGTGTCAGACAATCAGAACGCTAGGGCGATCCCACCAGAGACCAGTCAGCAAGCCAAGAGCGAACATGGACATGCAACGGCCAGGCCACTGAAGTGGATCGTTTGGGGTCTGATAGTGGTCGTGGTTGCTATTGCGGTTGTCCTGCACAGACGGAAACGCCCACAACAAGCCCAGGCTCCCGATCAGTCTGTGTTGCCCCACATCAAGGTTGCGGCCGCGAAAACGGGGTCCATCGGTGTGTACATCAACGCGCTTGGAAACGTCACTCCTGTTGCTACTGTCAATCTCTACAGTCAGGTCACCGGGCGTGTAGAAGCGGTTCACTACACCGAGGGCCAGATCGTACGGCCGGGCGACCCGCTCATCGACATTGATCCTCGCCCTTACCAGGCTCAGCTGGAACAGGCTGAGGGCACTCTTCAACACGACAATGCCTTGCTTAAGCAGGCAGAGATGGACCTCGAGCGTTACCGGCAAGCAACTGCCAATGATGCGATTGCACGACAGACCTATGAAGATCAGAAACAAACCGTAGAACAGTACGAGGGCACCGTGAGGAACGATGCGGGACAGGTGAGCTATGCAAAGGTTCAGCTCAGCTACTGTCACCTCACCTCCCCGATCAGTGGCCGTGTCGGTCTCCGTCTGGTCGATCCCGGGAATACAGTCTTCTCCGGTGGATCGACGCCGATCGTGGTTGTGACACAGCTGCAGCCCATTACGGTCGTGTTCAACGTGGCTGAAGACTATCTCGATCAGGTGCATGGCGAGATTACCCGCCGGCGGGGATTGGAAGTGGACGCCGTTGATCGATCGGACTCGAAGAGAATTGCGACGGGCAAACTGCTCACACTCGATAACCAGATTGACACGTCTACGGGTACGGTTCGTTTTCGCGCGCAGTTTGGGAATGCGAATCTGGCTCTTTATCCGAATCAGTTCGTGAACGCGCGCTTGCTCGTGAAGACTCTTCAGGATGTCGTTCTGGTTCCTTCGTCCGCCGTGCAGCATAACGGCACGCAGGCCTTTGTGTATGTCATCGGCGGCGACGCCGCCAAGCTCCATCCCGTGACCGAACTCGCAAGCGAAGGCGACATCACCGCAGTAAGCGGTTTGACGCAAGGAAACATAGTGGCGCTTACAGGGTTCGATAAGCTGCAGAACGATACCCCGGTCATCGTACAAGAGCACATCTCCTTCGGAGGAGATGCGCCCGCAAAACAAGCCGGGGTTGGTCAATGAACCCGTCCCGCATCTTCATTGAGCGCCCGATCGCTACAGCCCTATTGATGGCAGCGATCCTCGTCATCGGCCTCGCGGCGTACTCTGGACTGCCTGTGTCCGCGCTTCCAGAGGCCGATTACCCCACGATTCAGGTGCAGACCTTCTATCCGGGCGCAAGTCCCGACGTCATGGCGTCCGCCGTGACCGCGCCACTCGAGCGGCAGCTTGGAGAAGTCGCTGGTCTTACGCAAATGACCTCGACCAGTTCCGACGGCAGTTCGATCATCGTCCTCCAGTTCACTCTCAGTCTGAACATCGACGTAGCCGAGCAGGAGGTGCAGGCTGCGATCAATGCGGCGCAGGGTTATCTGCCGACTGATCTCCCGGTGCCACCTGTATACAGCAAGTCGAACCCAGCCGACGCGCCCGTTCTCACGCTTGCCCTGACCTCAGACACCATGCCGCTTTCGAAGGTGGAGGATCTTGTCGATACAAGGCTCACTCCCAAGATTTCGCAGCTGACCGGAGTCGGTCTGGTGACCATCAGCGGCGGCCAGAAGCCGGCAGTGAGGATTCAAGCAAACTCCGTGGCGCTTGCATCCTACGGAATCAATCTCGAAGATATCCGGACCGCTCTCGCTACAACAAGCGTGAATTCTCCTAAAGGAAGCTTCGACGGGCCAGCGCAGAACTTCCAGATCAACGCCAATGATCAACTGCTTACCAGCGCTGGTTATCAGGACGTCATCGTAGCTTACAAGAACGGAGCCCCAGTCAAACTCACCGATGTCGCGAAGATTACAGACGGTGTGGAGAACACGAGACTGGCGGCCTGGATGGACAAGACCCCAGCGGTAATTGTGAATATCCGCAGGCAGCCGGGGGCGAACACCATTGCTGTCGTCGATGAGGTCGAACAACTTCTTCCGAAGCTGCGGAGTTCTCTGCCGTCTTCGATCAAGCTTCAAATTCTCAGTGATCGAACCACCACTATCCATGCATCGGTCCGGGACGTTGAATTCGAACTGACGTTGACGATCGGTCTGGTCATCATGGTGATCTTCGTTTTTCTGAGGAACCTGACCGCGACGATCATTCCGAGTGTAGCGGTGCCACTCTCACTCATTGGAACGTTTGCCGTCATGAGCGCGCTCGGCTACAGCATCAACAACCTGACCATGATGGCGTTCACGATCTCGACTGGCTTCGTGGTCGACGATGCCATCGTCATGATCGAGAATATCTCGCGCTATATCGAACAAGGTATGTCTCCAATGGAGGCCGCGCTTAAGGGCGCGGGCGAAATTGGCTTCACGATCATCTCTCTGACTATCTCTCTGATTGCCGTGCTGATTCCTCTGCTCTTCATGGGAGATATTGTCGGACGCCTCTTTCGCGAGTTCGCGGTCACGCTAAGCGTCACCATTCTTATCTCCGCTGTAGTTTCGCTGACCCTGACGCCCATGATGGCATCCCGGCTTCTGCGGCACACGCCGGAATCGGAACAAAACCGGTTCTACCGACGGACTGAGGACCTCTTTAGGAGAATCATCGATAGCTACGGGCGCAGTCTTCGATGGGTTCTTCGCCATGAAACTCCGGTACTGATCGTCGCCGCATCGCTGCTGATACTGACGGTTGTGCAGTACATCGAGATTCCCAAAGGATTCTTCCCAACTCAGGACACCGGCATCCTTCAGGGAGTCACGCAGGCACCGGAATCGGTTTCCTTCGCCGCCATGTCTCAGAAGCAGCAGCAACTCTGCGCCGAAATCTTGAAGGACCCGGCGGTTGCAAGCCTGTCATCTTTCATAGGGGCGGACGGCACCAACACGACGCTGAATAGTGGACGAATCCAGATCGACCTAAAACCGATCGATCAGCGTCATGTCAACGCCAGTGAAGTGATTGCGAGATTGCAGAAGCGTCTACGACAGCAGGTTCCGGGGATAACGCTATACCTGCAGCCGATCCAGGATATTACCGTCGATGATCGTGTCAGCCGGACACAGTATCAGTTCACGCTGGAGGATGTTGACGTCCAGGAGCTTAATGAGTGGACCGCCAAATTTGTGGCGGAACTCAATGAGCTGCCCCAAATTACTGACGTAGCTACGGACCAGCAGACAAACGGAGTTGGTTCTCATCTCGAAATTGACCGGGCGACCGCTTCGCGTTTCAACATCACACCCGACCAGATCGACTCCACTCTCTACGATGCGTTCGGGCAGAGGCAAATCAGCACGCTATACACGCAAGCGAACCAGTACCACGTCATTCTTGAGACGCTTCCTGACTTTCAGAAAAATCCAGCCCGACTGAACGATATTTACCTGCAGAGTTCTTCAGGAGCCTCGACTGCAACGCAGAGTGTTTCAGGACGCAGCTCCGCCAACACGACGACCAGTGTCGCGACACTGGTTCCGAAATCTGGTTCCGCGCTCTCACCGACGACCTCCCCCAGTCCTCTGTCAAATAGCACGGGGAATTCGTCCTCAACATCGGCCACAGCGAATGGCAACGGCTTGTCGGCATCGAACGCAACGAGCCTCGGTTCGACAACCCCTTCAGGTTCATTGTCATCCTCATCTTCTTCAAGCTCCGGAAGCCAGTCGGCGGGATCGCAAAGTTCCGCTGGGGCATCCTCGAGTTCACCGACGCCCGTACCACTCGCGGCGTTCAGCCATTTCGTCACGACGACTGCGCCGCTTACGGTTGCCCACCAAGGTCAGTTTCCCGTCGTGACCGTTTCGTTCGATGTTGCGAATGGATCGTCGCTGGGACAGGCGGTCGCCGCTGTTACGAAGGTGGAGCAGAAGCTCAAGATGCCTCCGAGTGTACAGACGAGCTTCCAGGGCACTGCCGCTGCCTTTCAATCTCTTGGCTCCAACGAGGCCACGCTGATCCTCGCAGCCTTGGTAGCCGTTTACATCGTTCTCGGCATTCTTTACGAGAGCTTTATCCATCCAGTGACGATCCTATCGACATTGCCATCCGCGGGCGTGGGAGCATTGCTTGCATTGCGGCTGTTCCATCAGGATCTCGACCTTATCGCCATCATCGGGATCATCCTTCTGATTGGAATCGTCAAGAAAAATGGGATCATGATTGTCGACTTTGCTCTTGAGGCAGAGCGCAACAGTGGCAAGTCTTCCGAGGAGGCTATCTTCGAGGCTTCCAAGCTGCGGTTCCGTCCCATCCTGATGACAACCCTTTGCGCCCTGTTTGCCGGCATTCCTCTTGCTTTCGGCTCCGGCATCGGCTCGGAGCTTCGCCGCCCACTGGGTATCGCGATGGTCGGAGGACTGCTGGTGAGCCAGGTGCTGACTCTGTATACGACACCCGTCATCTATGTCTTCTTTGATCGGCTTGGTCAACGCTTCGGAAGCCGGAAGCCAAGTGAGCCCAACAGTGAAGCTCTGGCGGAGCAGGCATGAACATCACCGAACTCTTCATTAAGCGGCCCGTCGGCACAACGCTTTTTGCGATAGGTATTGCGATCGCGGGAGCGCTAGCGTTCGCCGTACTTCCGGTCGCCTCGTTGCCCCCCGTGGACTTTGCTACCATCACGGTTGCCAGCGCTCTACCGGGAGCAAGCCCGGAGATCATGGCGTCATCCGTCGCGACCCCTCTGGAACGGCAGTTTGGTCACATCGCTGGGATCACCCAGATGACCTCATCGAGTACGCTCGGCGTCACCTCGGTTACATTGCAGTTCGATCTCACACGTAATGTGGATGGCGCCGCTCGTGATGTCCAGGCGGCCATCAATGCGGCACGCAGCTATCTGCCGGCCAACCTGCCGTCCAATCCGACCTATCGAAAAGTGAATTCGGCGGCAGCACCCATTCTGGTGATGAGCCTGAGCTCGGACGCACATGGGCCAGGCGAGCTTTACGATACGGCATCCTCAATCATCATGCAAAAGGTGTCGCAGATTCAGGGAGTCGCTCAGGTCATGGTTCTCGGCAGCTCACTCCCTGCTGTACGTGTGGATGTCAACCCACAACAGCTCAATGGCTATGGGCTGGGAATGCAGGACGTCACGCAAGCCATTTCGCGGCAGAATTCTAACCGCCCAAAGGGTCAGATTAGCGATGACCAGACGATGTCCGGCATTACAGCGAACGACCAGATCTCGAAGGCAGCCGACTATGCGCCTCTGGTAATCGCGAACAAGGATCAAGCTGTAGTTCACTTGCGGGATATCGCGCACGTATATGACTCGGTTCAGACCGTCCGCTCAGCCGGTTTGGTAAACGGGAAGGCGGCGATCATCCTACTCGTGTATCGGCAGCCCGGAGCCAACGTCATCGACGTTACGGATCGGGTCAAACGACAGCTTCCCTCCATTCGGGCCTCTATTTCAAGGGGCTCGGATCTGGACATTGTGGATGACCTCACCACGACCATCCGGGCATCGGTAACGGATGTCGAGCGTACGCTAATCATCTCGACCTTCCTTGTCGTAGCGGTCGTCTTCATCTTCCTACGCAGTCCCCGCGGAACCTTGATCCCAGCTGTTGCAGTGACGGTATCGCTGATCGGGACGTTCGGCGTGATGTACCTCTGCGGTTTCAGTCTCGATAATTTGTCTCTCATGGCCTTAACGATCTCGACGGGGTTCGTGGTCGACGATGCCATCGTAGTGATGGAGAATGTCACCCGCCACATCGAAGATGGGATGCAGCCAAGGGAGGCTGCGCTCAAGGGCGCAGGAGAGGTTTCGTTTACCGTTCTTTCGATGAGTTTGTCCCTGATCGCGGTCTTCGTACCAATCCTCTTCATGGGCGGGCTGGTGGGGCGTCTCTTTCATGAATTTGCGGTCACACTCGCGACAGCTATCGCCGTCTCGATGGTCATCTCTCTGACCATCACTCCGGTCATGTGTGCCTACATTCTCCGCAATGAGAAAGGAACGAAACACGGCTACTTATATCGTTTGAGCGAGCGCGCCTTCGATGCCCTGTCGGCGGGGTATCGAAGAAGTCTCGCCTGGACACTGGATCATCCTGGACTCATACTCACGATTTTCCTACTCACCTTCGTCTTGAACGGATTCGTGATCATGCGCGTTCCCAAGGGTCTATTCCCCCAGCAGGATACGGGCACCCTCCTGGGCGGAATCCAGGGTTCACAGGATGCTTCCTTCGGTTCGATGAGCACATCACTTCGCGATGCGGAAAATATCATCAAAGCCGATCCCGCGGTTGCAGCGGTTGCGGGCTTCACCGGTGGCCAGGGCGGCCCCGGCGCCGGGGCCACCAATACCGGCTTCATATTTATGAGTTTGAAGCCCTTGAAGGACAGAAAGATAAGCGGGGCAGCCGTACTCGACCGTCTGAGGCCAAAACTCGCTGCGCTGCCTGGCGCCTCCACATTTCTGCAACCGTACCAGGATCTCACTGTCGGCGGACGCCAGAGCAATGCGGCCTACCAGTATCAGCTTTCAGCCGATACCGTCGATGAGTTAAGCGAGTGGGGGCCCAAGCTCCGTGAGCAGATGCTCGCAATGCCACAACTCAAGGACGTGAATACCGATCAACAAAACAACGGCCTTCAGATCTTGCTCAACTATGACCGCGCTACGTCTGCCCGGCTTGGGGTCACGCCGCAGTTGATCGACAACTCGCTCTACTACGAGTTTGGCGAGGCACAAGTCTCTACCATATACAGTCAACTCAATCAGTACTACGTGATCCTGGAAGCTGCGCCTCAGTTTTATCGCAACCCAAGCACTCTCGACTCCACCTACGTTCATGTGTCGGGAGGTGGCTCGGTTCCCCTTGCAGCGATTGCTACGAAGCACGCCTCGACATCCGCATTGGCGGTCAATCACACTGCCTTCTTCCCGTCCGTGACGATTTCGTTCAACCTCGCTCCGGGAGTCTCTCTTGGGCAGGCAACCGAACAGATTACGCAAATGGCACAGCGCATTGGCGTTCCTTCTTCAATCCGAACGCAGTTCGCGGGGACCGCCCAGGCATTTCAGAGCTCCCTCTCAAGCGAGCCCATGCTGGTCGCCGCAGCCTTACTCGCAATCTACATCGTTCTCGGAGTTCTTTACGAAAGCCTAATCCATCCCATCACAATCCTGACGACACTACCGTCCGCCAGTGTCGGAGCAATTCTGTCCCTCATCGTTTTCAAGAGCGAGCTCGATGTAATCTCCTTGATCGGTATCTTTCTGCTGATCGGCATCGTGCAGAAGAACGCCATCATGATGATCGACTTCGCGTTGCAGGCAGAGCGCGAACAGGGCAGGAGTTCTAAAGACTCTATCTTTGAAGCCAGCGTTCTGCGCTTCCGTCCGATTTTGATGACGACGGTCGCGGCGCTTCTCGGAGCATTTCCGCTGGCGTTCGGTCAAGGGACCGGTTCTGAACTCCGCCGTCCGCTCGGCGTCGCGGTTGTTGGCGGCTTGATCTTCAGTCAGGTCCTTACCCTGTACACCACGCCCGTGATTTACCTCTACTTTGACCGGCTCTCACAAATATTTGGACGCAGCAGCAGAACGGCCGTAGAACGGACGCCTGGAAACGCGACCGCCTAGGAAAGGCATTCTATGAACCCACCGTCATTTCGCTTATCTCGTCCCGCACACCTGAAGGCGTTCTTTGCCTGTACATTGGGAACCATCTTGTTGCAGGGATGTCTCGTTGGCCCGAAGTACAGGGTGCCGAGCGTGCGGGCACCCAGTGCATATAAAGAAGCAGCCCCGCAACAGGCACCGGACGGTACAACCTGGGACCCGGCGAAGCCCAACGACGCAGCACTCCGCGGCAAATGGTGGGAGATTTATCAAGAGCCGGAACTCAACAGCCTCGAAGACAAGTTGAATACCGATAACCAGAACATTGCGCAATCATTTCAAAACTTCATGGCCGCGCGGGCTCTGGTACGGCAGGCGCGCTCCAACTACTTCCCGACGGTATCCGTCTCGGCTTCCTATACCCGGGCGCGTTCGTCAGGGAGCGAAGGCACACCGCAGGTTCCCGGACAAAATCCCAACAGCAATGATTTCAGTCTGCCAATCGATGTCTCCTGGCAGCCGGACCTATGGGGGCGGGTACGCAATACAGTGCGGGAGTACGCCAATGCCGCACAGGTCAGCGCCGCGGACCTGGCCAATGAACGCCTCTCCGAGCAAGCGAACCTTGCCATCTACTACTTCGAACTCCGCGGACAGGATGCGCAGATCTCCCTCTATCAGCAAACCATCGAGGTATATAAGAAAAGCCTCACTCTAACCAAGACCCTCAACACCACCGGGGTCGACAATCAGCAATCCGTGGCACAAGCGGAGCTGAATCTCAAGAGCGCCGAATCGGCCCTTACCAATCTCCGCATCGCCCGTGCACAATACGAACATGCGATCGCTCTCTTGATTGGTCAGCCAGCATCGAGTTTTTCACTGCCGTCGAAACCCCTCACGACTCCCGCTCCGGCAATTCCTGCAGGCTTGCCCTCCGAGCTTCTTGAACGTCGTCCTGACATCGCGGCGGCAGAGCGAACGATGGCGCAAGCCAACGCTCTGATTGGCGTCCAGACTGCCGCGTTCTACCCATCGTTCAGTATCACCGCAGAAGGTGGATTGGAAAGTTCCACTGTTGGGAACTGGTTTACCTGGCCCAGCAGATTCTTCTCAATCGGTCCCTCAGCTTCGCAGACAATCTTCGACGCAGGCTCTCGGCGCGCTCTCCTAGACAACTATAAAGCTCAATATGAGGCCGACGTTGCCGCCTATCGCCAAGCCGTATTGACCGCATTCCAACAGACGGAGGATTACCTAGCATCGCAGCGGCTCCTAGCAGAGCAGCTTAAGCAACAACAGGCGGTCATTGATGCAGCTCAAAAATATTACGATCTGGCGATTACTCGCTACCGAGTCGGTGTCGATTCCTATCTTGATGTTTCTACCGCCCAGACATCCCTCTTAACCCAGCAACAGACCGCAATCACGCTACGGACGCAACAGATGACCAGCAACGTCCAGCTCATCGAAGCGCTCGGCGGCGGATGGGATCAATCCCAACTCCCGTCGGAGAAAAACGTTGCCTCCAAATGAGGCAACGGCTTTGAACTGTCTTACTAACATCACACCACCGGAGGATTCATGAAACGAATTGGCACGTTCCTGGCTTTGCCCACGCTAGCTTTCTTGCTAACCAACACTATCGGCTTCGCCCAGGATCATCATGATGATCACCCTCCCCAGTACGGTAATCACCAACGCGATAACTACCGATACGTTCAACACCGTGAATGGACGAGGGGCGCTCGCATGAACCATGATGATTGGGCCCGAGGCGAACGAATCGACTATCGCCGTTATCACCTTAATGGGCCGCCAAATGGATATGAATGGCGTCGCGTCGACGGGAACTACGTGATGGCTGCCGTCGCGACCGGCCTGATTGCTACCGTGGTGGTCGCTTCAGCAGTTCACTAGAGTTCGAAGTTTACGCAAAGGCAAGGCGTATATCCGTTGGGTCCTCTCCCAGCGGCTATACCCTTTTGATCTAATTGCTGGGTCGAATCGCACCTGCTCGTCGGCGCTACTCGTTTGGAGCATCCGAAACTGGTTTCATTCCGAGTACGCAAAGAAAGACGCCACCGACGAAGACGCAGACTTCGATTATGTGTTTGAGCCCCGCAGCCTTCCAGGATGAGCAATGCAGCAGAGATCTTAGGGTCACGTAATCGGGTTGTGAAGAGCAACTCCAAACGGCCGTGCAGAGGCAAAGTAAGCCGGCTGCGAGACATACCCATCGCACAATGACTGATAAGTTTTTCATCTCAAATCCTGCTGCTAGCCTGGGCTCCGTGGGTTGGACTGACATGACCAAGAGAGGCTTGTGTTGCGTCGACGCGCAGACGACGTCAGTCGGTTGGCGCCCATCGCGGGCTTTTCCCGTTACATCCTTCAGGATGATTACGGCGCGCCAAGAGATTCATTTCTCAGTAGCGGTTCTCCAGAAGAACTGCCGGGGGCAAATCCCAGGGCGACTGAATCGACCCTATTGGGAGGGGAAAGCCGGATTGCAGCATGGGTCAGTGGCTCGGATGACAATATTCGACAAATGTCACCCTCAGAACGCGAGACAATAGAAAGGTGAGGGGAATCGTGGCTCACCGTACAGTCGAACCCAGCCGGATAAAGGTCTGACGGTCAGAATTGAACTCCCATCGCGTCCACAGAGCGCCAGGCCGTTAGTGGGGCCGGGGCACCTTGGCATTTGAGAGACGAGGACAGCCTATGAGCAGGTGGAGCTACTTCATGGGGGGTGTTTTCCTCGCAAACGTTTACACTGCGCATTCGACGGCTGCTGGATGAATAATCTGGTCGGGCTCACCTATCCCACCCTTTGGCTGCTGGTCTTTGCGAGTCAGCTTTGCCTTCCAGTACCCGCGACCATTTTTCTTATGACGGCAGGTGCTCTCGCCGGCCATGGCGAGTTCAGGATAGATCGAATCATCCTCGTCGGCATCTGCGGGTGTCTCGCCGGCGATCTGGTTTGGTTTGAAGCAGGCCGGCGATGGGGCAACCGGATTTTACGGATGCTCTGCAGTTTTAGCAGCGATCCAGGCAACGCCGCCCAGCGAGCAAGACGAGTATTCAGGCGCTGGGGCCCGCACTCCCTTCTTGTTGCGAAGTTCATTCCCGGACTGGATGGTGTGACCCCTCCACTTGCAGGCATGGAGGGCATCCCGATTGTCTATTTTCTCGCCTATGATGCCGTCGGTTCTCTGCTATGGTGCAGCTTTTATGTCGGTGCTGGCTATGTGTTCGCTGGGCAGCTTCAGATTGCAATAGCCTATGTAACCCGTTTAGGGAATATGGTGGCCTTGGGGCTCGGGGTTCCATTGCTTCTCTATGCAGCGTGGCGGGCAATGACCCTCATACGGATGATTGCTAGATTGCGCCTACGTAAGATAAGCCCATCGCTGCTGCGCCAAAGGCTGGAGCTGAATGAAAAGATCGCCGTGGTCGATCTCGTGAACTTCGAAAACAGCGAGCCCTGTGCGGGCATCCCGGGGGCTATTCGGATGCACCCACATCGGCTCCGCGGTCCCGGCCGCGTTGAATTACCGAAAGGTCTGGATGTCGTTCTCTATTGTTCGTCTGCCCGCGAATTGACGAGCGCCCGAGCCGCTCTCGCACTCCGAAAAAAGGGCGTTTCAGGAGTGTGGGTTCTGGAGGGAGGATTGAACGCATGGAAGAAGCTAGGGTATCCCGTTGAAGCGGCCCCGATCTCCAACCGACCAGCTATCGAGCGCCTTGGTATCCGGGTTCTAGATAGTCAAAACCGGCCATCGCCGGAATACATCAGTGAGTAATGGCGGCACTCTATAAGCGCTTGCAGGCGATAAATGCAGGGAGGCAGCGTGAAGACCGGAACCCCATATCCATTAGGCGCAACTGTGACGGCGACGGGCGTGAACTTCAGCGTGTTCTCCTACAATGCAACTCGTGCCAAACTGTTGCTTTTCGAGACGGAAGATTCTGCCGAAGCCAGCCACGTCATCGATCTTTTACCAGGAACAAACCGTACCTCGCCCTACTGGCATATTCACCTCCCCGGAATAAAGGCGGGGCAGCTCTATGGGTATAGGATGACCGGGCCCTATGCCCCCGAACTGGGACATCGTTTCGATCCGCAAAAGGTACTTCTCGATCCGTACGCCAAAGCCATCTCCTCCAGAAACTATCAACGCAGGGCTGCGGCCAGTCCCGGGGACAATATAAGTGCCTGTGCTAAGAGTGTTGTTGCGGATCTCGGCGAATATGACTGGGAGGGTGATCGTCCTCTCGATCACCCCTTCTCCAGCACTGTCCTCTATGAAGTGCATGTTGGCGGATTCACCAGGAATCCAAACTCTGGCGTTGCCGAAGAGAGGCGCGGCACATATGCGGGATTGATCGAGAAGATTCCTTATCTGAAGGATCTCGGGATCACCGCTGTGGAACTGATGCCTGTCTTCCAATTTGATGCCCAGGACGCACCGCAAGGACTGGAGAACTATTGGGGCTATAGTCCGATGTCCTTCTTCGCGCCCCATGGCGGTTACTCCTCCCGGCCCGATCCGTTGGGGTGCCTCAATGAGTTCCGCGATATGGTGAAAGCGCTCCATAAGGCTGATATCGAAGTAATTCTTGATGTTGTGTTTAACCACACTGCGGAAGGCGGAGTTGGTGGACCAACATTTTCGTTTAAGGGTCTGGACAATCGCTTCTATTACCACCTTGCGGACGACCTTTCGCAGTATGCCGACTACACGGGCACAGGCAATACGATCAATGCCAACTTCACAGTTGCACGCCGGATGATTAGCGACAGTCTTCGACATTGGGTCTCTGAGATGCACGTCGACGGTTTCCGCTTTGACCTCGCCGCGGTTCTGACCCGGGATGAACATGGCCACCCCATCAGTGACGCACCCATCTTGTGGGACATCGATTCCGATCCAGTGCTTGCCGGCAGGAAGCTGATGGCTGAGGCTTGGGATGCAGGCGGACTATACAAGGTCGGGTCTTTCGCATGGGACCGGTGGAAGGAGTGGAATGGTCGCTTTCGCGATGACGTTCGACGTTTTCTCAAATCCGACCGAGATACGGTACCCACTCTGCGGCAGAGACTTCTTGGAAGTCCAGACATCTATACGAAACGGAGCCACCCTCCAGAGCAAAGTATCAACTTCGTGACCTGTCATGACGGGTTCACGCTGAATGATCTCTTCTCGTTCAATGAAAGGCACAACGAACCGAACGGGGAGAACAACCGGGATGGAACTGAAGAGAACTATGCATGGAACTGCGGCGCGGAGGGACCCACCGGTGATCCGGAGATCGAGCGCCTGCGTTCACGCCAGATCCGAAACGCGTTGACGCTCAATTTGCTTTCCGTCGGGACTCCCCTTCTCCTCATGGGAGACGAGGTCAGAAGAACGCAGCTGGGCAATAACAACGCGTATTGTCAAAACAACGAGGTGAGCTGGTTCGACTGGAGCCTTCTCGAGAAGCACGCCGATCTTCATCGGTTCGTTCGACTTCTGATCCACTTGCGGCTACGATTTGCTTCTAACCGAAGCGGGGAAGTTCTGTCGCTAGCCGAGTTTATCGAGCGGGCGAAAATTCAATGGCATGGTGTGCACTTGTGGACACCCGATCTTTCCGCCGACTCTCATAGTTTGGCCGCCACCGGCTATCATGCAGCGGGCGGTGGGTTCCACGTAATGGTCAATGCATATTGGGAACCGCTTTGCTTTTCTCTACCATCGGCCCCGGAGGGCTGTAGCTCCTGGCAGCGATTGATCGATACGTTTCAGGACCCTCCCTCGGATTTTCTGGAGGAGGGAGCAGGAACGACACATAGCTCCACCTATACCGTCCAGCCGCGCTCGATTGTCCTGATGGTCGGGAGCCGTTGAGAACCATTAGGTTATGAGATCTACAACCTAGCCATCACCTTCTGCTACGGCAGCCATCGGTTTCGCCATCATCAAGACTGCGGCAAAGGCTGCGAGGAATGCGGCAACTGCGGCGATGCCGAGCGACCATCGTGGGCCGAAATGATTCGCAACCCAACCGAGGGTGGGAGCCCACATCGCTGTTCCCCCGAGCCCAGATGTCAACGGTTCAACCGTGGAGCAATCCGGGTATCGCTTCCAATCGCGTGGCTCTTCGCACTCTCTAAACGCCGACCCGTCCAACAGGCTACGATGCAAACAGGAGTCGTCCATCCCGCCGTCGGGTAAGGACGCAACAGATGACCAGCAACGTCTAGCTCATCGAAGCGCTCGGGGAAATCAATCCCTGCTCTCTTCGGAGAAATCCGTTGCCCACAAATGAAGCACTTACTTTGAATCGCCTTACGCGCATCGGGTCTTCCCGCTTTTCATCGCTTGGCGCATCTCTCTCTTTCTGAACGGCAGCTTCGCTTCGCCGCCCAGCAAAACGCCTTCTGGCGACGAAGCGATCCTTCTGGATTATTAGCGATGTTGTAGCTCCCGCAGTCTAGTAGGGCTAGCCCGCGCCGCCGCCCTTGCTCACCACCCTATTGACACGCTTCGAGATGTCCTTCGCGATGTCACGGGCTAGGTTCAAGCTATCGGAGTCGCCTCGCTTACTCTTCTTAATGTCTTTCTCCAGAACGATTACTCCGTGCGGGTCTTCAAGCTTGACATGAAAGGTAACCGAAGTGACTCCAACAAACAATCCAAGCGGGCCGGTGGCGGCGCGCAACGTCTGGTTTCCCTTGCTGAAGCCTACAACAGAGATATGGAGTGTGAGCGCCGGACACCTAGCCGCCGCCGAAGTGTCCCCAGGCCTCAAGTAACTATCTGTGAGGTCCGTGGTACTCAGCACATGATGTATGTGCTCGTAGAGCAAGACGCGGTATTCGGCGGGAAGATCAACACCCTCCACCTTCACCGACGCAAGCATGACAGTGTTAGGCACCGGAGTTGCGGCGTTGCAAACCAGCGGGTCCGGGATGGGGTGCGGGGGCGGGGTCCGTGCGGCGATGGCGGTTTGAAACGCTGCTCCACTCTTCATAGGAAGAGCGAATACCGTTCCGTGATAGCCACCGTGAATGTCTCGATATTCAATGCTGAGAAGATCGACCTGCTTCTGGGAAGCGAGGGAGAAAACCGGACCGACTCCATAGGGAATCTTGCGGGCCACGGCGCCAGCTTTTCCTCCTGCTTCTGTGCGCTGTCGCCCCACAAAGACATCAACAATCCTCTTGTAGGTTATCGAAGCGTGAATGTCGCTCGTGGCGAAGTCCACCGAGTCTTTCGTGAGCTTGAGTACACCGACCACCGATGGCTTCGTATCGGGCAGCCCGATCAGATGAATTGCATTGGGAATGGAGTCCGGATCTGTACTCATCTGTCCGTCGATCGCTGTTTGGTCCGCTGGTTCTTGTGCATGAATCAGGACTGGACCAGTAAGGGCAACTGCCAGGATTGTGCAAAGCCGCACTGTTGTGAAATATCTCAAGAGAGTTTCCTTTCGTAAGCATCACAGCCTCGCGGGGAAGCGCGACTTGATGGATGAGAGTTCCCGACTGGCCTCTATTGGATCGCTTGATGCCGGTTGTGCATCTAGCAGAACCGTGGTTGTACGTACCGTCCGTGATCGAATAGATCGACGGAACCTGCGATGCGCCAGATTCGACGTAAGCCAGCATTCAATCAAATAGGCCACGACACCCTGATCGATGTAGTCCGCTAGTGACAGCCGAGGCTTGGCCCGGCTTTATTGAGCAGGCCTTGAAAAGTCGGAGTCGACCGTTGAGATCTGAAGCTTCTTCCCAACAGCGCTTATCGAAGTAACGCTTGGGTAGACAGTTGCGTCCGCAAGTTCGGAGAATCGAACATCGGCAGTGAGGGGGTCCTTGGGACTGTCGAAGTACGTTTGAACGACGATCCTCTGAATTTGCAGGCTGTCAGGATTCAGGGTAAGACGAAGCTGGTCACCGGGTTTTGCGTAATCGTTGATGATGACAGTGAACCCTGTGGCCTGTTCGTGCTCATAGTCCACTCGCCGGCTATGCAACGCATCCTTGAGGCGCCCGTTATTGAGCGGGAGATACTGAGCCGTAAGCCCGGTCACCTCAGCCATTTCATCCTGAATCTCCTCAATCTTCTTTTTGATGATGTGTTTCTTCAGCGGGCTGCCGGTTATCTGGGGCTCAGCCGATCCGCCCATCGGCTTCTTGATCAAGTGGCCGTCGGCGGAATAGCTGCACAGTGACTGCTTGGGTTCCATAGCCTTCCCATTAATGGTCAGAGTGGTAGCTTCGATCCACTGATAGGAGTGCAGTTGCTGTTGGCTTCGGGCCGACGCTTGCTGCATGGTTTGCAGCCTCTGTTCCAAGGGCGCTGATTGTCCCAGAGCTGACGAGAGGAGATAGAGTGGCATCACAATTACGCACATTTTCCGAATGATCTTCTTTCGTGACATAAAACTCCTTGAGGTTTTATTTGCTGCTTGTGGTTCTGAGGAACAGTCCTTGGGTGGTGTAGAACCAGGCCGCGCGGTCGCTATGACAATCACAAACGACTGGCCCGATAGCAGCCCCTCCCCAATGGGTTTTGTCCTGACTTCATCTGTTCAGACGCAGCAAACGATGAGGAGTAGCGGTCAAGTTTGTCGAGTTTTGTCTAGTTGATCCTATCGAAGTGACATAGATGGTGATTTGTCATTCGCACACAGTAGCATTGATGCAGAGAAGCGCCTGAGCCGCTTCTTATTCGGTGGTCATCTACGCGATCTTCATCGAGACATGGGGATTCAGCAAAATAACTTCAGATGCTCTCAGACCGTCGCATCCAAATGAGTCAGCGGGGCATGCTGGGGAGACGTGGAAGAAGGGGAAATCGCGGTCCTGTGGCGAGCCAGAACAAAAGGGCGGAAAGCGATGGCTGGAACAGAGAAGGAGCACCTATTCGCAACTATCGGCACTCGCGCAATGCAGAAGGCGGCTTAGATTCGATCTGCCTGCACTGCGGCATCATCGTCGCAAGTTCCAACGATGAATGGAGCTTACTGACCGACGAACGTCTTCACATTTGCAGGACTGGCGAGAACCCCGCTAAAGAACACCTGCCTTGAAGCCTGCATTTATCAATCGAAAGAGTCGCCGTACATCTGCCGTTCTGGGATCGCCGGCGAATTTCCTGACGCGGTCGGGATTCACAAAACCATGCATCGCGTCCAGCAAAGCAATTGCCGCCGACGGAACACGGCGAATGCGATAGATTTTGTTCGCAACGCAATCCTGCAGTATTCCAATAAGCTGCGCGCGCAGGGCAGCGTGATAGCGCTCAATGACCAGAGTATTGTTCTTTGCCAGGAGCCGATACATCGAGAACAGTTCAGGATCGTCAGTATAGATCTTCGAGAAGAGGAAGGAGAAAGCCACCATCCATTTCTCGAGGCGCCGATCAGCTGGTGCTGAACTTACGGAAATCTTCTCCAGAGGTGTAAAGACCGCCTTCAGCCAGATCTCCATGACGGCCTCCTGGAGGGCGCTCTTGTTCTTAAAGTGCCGATATACGTTTGGATGGCTCATGCCCGCCCGAGCGGCGACTTCAAGAACCGTGACTTTGTCCGGTCCGTGCTTCCGTAGTAAAGCGGTGGCAGCAGAGAGGATGCGCTCGCGGGTTTCATTGGGAGGATTTAACACTCTCCAATCATAGACGTGCTTCTACATGCTGGGAGCGGTTCTCTCCGATTAGCCCCAAAGATCGTAGCAATCGAATTGGGCGGCCCTTTTGATGGCCGCTCGATGGCGGAAATGGCAGTTAGGTTCTGGAACCGATTGGAATGAATAGTGCTGTCGAGCGAGCCTCCCGCGAAACGGCAGGAGTTCGCTAGGACAGATTTCTCTTCGGAGTGCACCGCTCTGCATCTTCTGGCGTCTATAGGGAAGTGTTCAGTCGGATCGCAAAGGCTCCGACGATGGATGACAATACTCGACAAATATCACCCTCAGAACGCGAGACAATAGAAAAGTGAGGCGAATCGTGGCTCACCATACAGTCGAACCATCCACGCTGCTCCTGATCGACGACGACTGCTCGCTGGCATCGTTGGTCGCGGATTACTGTTCGGAGGACAAATTCACCATCACTTCAGCGGTGACTGGTGAAGAAGGCCTGGTATTAGCCAGACAGCAGCACTTCGTTCTCGTGATTCTTGATGTCATGCTTCCCGGCATTGATGGCTTCGAGGTGCTGAAGCGCCTTCGCCGCTCGTCAAAGGTTCCAGTTCTCATGCTGACAACCCGCGGGTCCGCAATGGATCGAGTCCAGGGGCTCGAAAGCGGAGCGGACGATTATCTCGCCAAGCCGTTCCAACCGGAGGAGCTCGTAGCGAGAATTAAGAGCATCCTCCGGAGAGTACATCCGAAGGAGACTCCAAGCCGCTACTCGGTCGGCGATATTACAGTTGACCAAACAGAGCGATCAGTCGTCCTGAATGGCCAGCGACTCAGCCTTACCGGCTCGGAGTACCAACTCTTGACTTTACTGCTCACCCAGGTGGGCGATCCCTTGTCCCGGGAAGAACTCGTTCCACGGGTCTTTGGCCGGGATGCAACGAGTATCGATCGCAGTATCGACAACCTCGTCAACAATCTTCGCAGAAAGCTCGGGACGCATTCGGACGGAACGGATCGAATCAAGAGTCTACGCAATATCGGCTACACCTATGTGAGCGCAACTGTCGGAGCAGATGCTCAGTGAAACTTTTCATCCGGCTCTTGATTGCATGTTGGAGCATTATCCTCATAGTCATTGTGACAGTTAGCTTGGCGCCATCACTGTCGCTTTCGGTCGACAACGTACGCCTGAGAGAAATTCCTCTCGCGACCCTTCAGACCTGTGCGCGCGATGCGGTGAAACGCTACCGGGACCTTGGTGTAGAGGCTCTACACCAAGAGAATTCGAACTGTTATCGAGGACGGTTGGTATCGCCAGGGCCAGATGCGGCGCATGATCTCGCTGGCCGGCCTCTGACGCATGAGGAGGCGATGCTCGTGCGCTCGGCTTTTTATAGTTCAGAGACGGCAATCGATGCGCAGCCCGATGTCACGGTCGTCGCCTCGCGTGCCGATACTGCCAACGCACAATCCTATATTTTTATTACGAGCATACCCGTGTCCCACCATGCTTACGTCCTTTGGAATCTTGAGCGGCTGTTTAGGGCAGTGGTGATATCTGGACTGTTCTCTCTGATGATTACCGCGTACGTAGCACGCCCGATCACGATCCTGACGGGGGTAGCTGAACAATTTGGCGCAGGCGATCTAAAAGCGCGGGTGGCCTCTTCCACCATCAGACGCAAGGATGAACTTGGAGATCTGGGCAGGGTCTTCAACCAAATGGCCGCACGCATCGAGTCGCTCATCGAAAGGTACAAGAGTTTCCTGGCCCACGCATCCCACGAGCTTGGCTCCCCACTCGCGCGACTAAATATAGCGCTTGCACTTGCAAGACGCAGGGCAGGACCTGATTTTGAGGCAGAGCACGATCGCATTGGACATGAAGCGGAGCGCCTCAGCAGCCTAGTACGGGAATTACTCTTGCTCGCTAGGCTTGAAAGTGGAAATGAACTCAGCCAGCACCCAACTCGATTCGATACCGCAAAGCTCGTCGAAGAAGCTTGCGAAGATGTTCGATTGGAGGCCGATCAGGAACAAAAGACTGTACAAATCTGTCGCCATGATGGATTCCATGTCGAGGGATATCCCGAATTGCTGCGCCGAGCGCTCGACAACGTTCTTCGCAACAGTCTTAGATTCATCGAGCCTAGCGGGTGTGTTGAAATCTCATACTTTCTAGACGGTGCGGCAACGGGTGTGATTCAGATTCAGGACGACGGCCCCGGTATTCCGCCTGGGCAAGAGGATCTCATATTTGAGCCATTCGTCACACTATCCGGCAATGGCGGTCAACGACGGGGTTCTGGCCTGGGTCTTGCGATCTCGCGCCAAGCGGTCTTTGCAAACGGAGGAAGGATCTATGCACAATGCCAACCGGGCAAAGGTTTGACGGTTACAATTGAACTCCCCATCGCGCCTCCAAATACGAGGCTCTCTCTTTGATTGACGAGTTCATGTCTTACCGAGTCAGCTATCTTTGCCGTCTCACAAGGACCGCCTCTCTCATCGATCCGTCTCACCAATTGAAAGAATTGTGAAGGACAAGACTGAAAATACGTCGGCACCTCAACTAGTTCATGCGCACATCTGCGCTGCTTGTGGCCGTGCATCGCGGCGCGAAGACCCAGATGGAATGCCTGATGCCGCTGGTGTTTTTCATTGCTCGCAATGTGGACATGAAGGTCCCTTGAACGATGCGGTGATTGAAGAGACAGACGAGCGCTTCCGCCGCTAGACGGCCAATGGAAGCCTCTGCTGGTCGCCGTCGCTCTTTTGTTCGAGCTTCCTCTTAGCTGATCTCACGTACTCGCTGGTCAAACGAGTTCGGTCATCTGCACGAGTGATGAGCGTTATTTTCACCGCAAGGGTCGGTTCATCTATGGGGCGCATCGTCAACCCGTTTAAAGCGACCCGCCAAGCGCTAGTGCGATTTAAGAAGGCTATTCCTTGATGTTTGGCCACAAGGTACGCCGCCTCTTCCGCTGTCGTGAAAGAGTGAATTTCGCTGGGTTTAACACCCAGTGTTTCGGCACGGGACAGGATCAAATCGTGCATCGTAGGATGAACGTGTTTTGCAAACAGCACCCATACTCGATCATCAAAATTTTCTAAACAGACGGCCCGCTTTCGCGCCGCAGCGTCCTCAGATCTCATAAGAGTGAAAAGCGGATGGCGTTCTAGTTCCAAGAAGTTCAAGCGTGAGTTTTCTTCTGCCGCCGCGACGATAGCGATGTCCAGTTCACCCGAGCTGACTTGGCGCATCAGTTCTTGTGAAAAATGACTGTGAGTATGAACACGCATCGTCGGAAACAGCGAAAGCCGAACAGAGAGCATAGTCGAAACAATGTACGGGTCGACGTATGGAGAGCTTCCAAAGTTGACGACGACCTCCGCTCCCTTGGCCGCAGCGCGAGTCAAATGTACGGCACGCTCCAAATGGAACACTGCCAGTTTTGCATGCTCAATGAAAACCCGGCCAGGTTCCGTAAGCTCAACGCCTTGGCTATTTCGCTCAAAAAGTATGACGCCCAGTTGAGATTCGAGGTCTTGAATCTGTTTGGTGAGCCCCGGTTGGGTCAAATGGAGGCGCGATGCTGCCCGAGAGAAATTAAGCTCATCGGCTAACACAATGGCGGATTGAAGGAAGGCGAAAATCAATCTGACTCATGGGCCCAAAACTCCGGACGATACCTGGGAACCCCGTGTCTCAGTAAGATGTGAGTGACTTTCTTCTGGGTTGGCCGAAGCGCTATTCCGCCGAGTAATAGTTCCCGCACAACTTTTCATTGGACGTACAGCTACGACATCAGCCAAGTTGGAATCGGACGTAAGCCTTGAGTACTGGAGTCACCAATGGTTGACATGAAGAAGCCCCCCGCGAGCGTCACGATGGACAATATCCATGAAGCCCGATTCCCCCATGAACGAGAAAGTTCGTCTGACAATGTGCTGGATCTCAAGGAGGCCGCTGCCGTCCTGCATTGCCACCCGAAAACCTTACGACTTATGGCACGAGCTCACAAGATCCCTGCCGTTCGCGTCGGAAAGCTATGGCGCTTCTCCAAGGAACGGCTCAGAGATTGGCTTGAGGCTAGCTAGGCCTCTGCCGGAGACGGCAACGAGGGTAGAAGCATTTCGATGACCCGGTTATTCGCCTCTCGCTTCTCAGGTGACAGCGCCCGTCCGTAGACATTGAACGTCGTGCTGATGGCAGAATGGCGCATCAGGTCCTTCGTGACGCCTGGAGCCACGCCCGCCGAATCCAGCCAAGTCCGATATGAGTGGCGCAACGAATGGAAGCCTAAACCTTCCAGTCCGATTGCCTCACCAGCGGGCCGAATCCAACGTTGCTGAAGACTGGGTGACATGTACGGCATTCCAGTGTTGGGATTGGCAAACAGCCATCCAAATTCATTCTTCTTGAGAGGCCGTTTTCGCTTCCGTAGTGCCGCTCGTTTCTGCATTATCTCCTCCCGCTCCGACCACTTGATCTTCCATGCAAGCAGCAATGTCGCGAGGGTAGGATGCAATGGGAGCTTGGCCTTCGAGGAGTTATTCTTCGTGTCATCGATAGCACCACGTAGGCGCTACGCCGGATAGAAACTGTCTGCTTCTCCCAGTCAATGTCTGACCATTGCAGACCCAAGATCTCGCTCACTCGCAGACCAAGGCACGCCGCCGTCATGGCGATCATGTTGACGTGCTCAGGCAGTCTCGGTGCGATCTCACGGAACTGTTCAGCCGATAAGACCAGCACTTCGTTTGTCCGCATCGTGACGTTCTTGACTTTGACGATCTCGATGGGATTGCGCCGTTCAAGGGGCAGGTACTCCCACAATGTCGCGAGATCGAACAGCTTGTGCATGAGGCTTTTGATATGCCCCTTGGTGACCGGAGCGAGGTCTAGTTCTTGCAGCCAGGTATGAACCTGAGCAGGTCGAATCTCAGGCAAGAGCATCGAGCCCCACTGAGGCCTCAGCTTGCTATTGATGATCGAGAGGTATCCACCCTTGGTGGACTTTCGCTGAGGCATCTCCTCGGCGATGTAGCGGTCGAGCAGAGCGCCGAACGTAACGCCGGCAGAGCGGGCGTATTCGGTTTTTCGTTGAGCTTAACGACAAAGCTCTCCAAGTGTTGACGGAGAGCTTTGTCAGTCTTGTAGATCGCGGAGTCAAAGGTCTGTACCTTCAGCTTCCGTACCGACCCTTCCATGACGTAGTAGCGAAACTCCCAGGCGAATCCCTGTGCCCGTTTCACTTTTCGTACAGAGCCGTGTTAATACCGATCGACCGTTTTCTTGAGCATTGCGGGCCTCCAGCAACACTCATATTTTATCTCAGTGGTGTTTAGTGGTGTTAAGGCCCTACGTTATTTCTCGTAAGTTATTGAAATTATGGAGCACCGAGAGGGGATCGAACCCTCGAATACTGGTTTTGCAGACCAGCGCGTTAGCCACTTCGCCATCGGTGCTCATCTCTCTGCCAGACAGCAGTTACGGCAGAGCATGCTGCAGAACAGGATACTTTACTTCGGCTGAGCCGTCGTGCGCAGATAAGGCTTGACCGTCTTGTAGCCCGGGAAGACCTTCTCCGCCTCTTCGTTCGACACGGCGCCGGTGATGATCACATCGTCGCCCTGCTTCCAGTTCGCAGGCGTCGCTACTTTGTGCTTCGCAGTCAGCTGGATCGAATCCAGTACGCGGATGATCTCATCGAAGTTGCGACCGGTTGTCATCGGGTAGGCGAGCGTCAGCTTGATGCGCTTATCCGGGCCGACCACGAAGACCGTGCGTACGGGAGCATTGTCTGCAGGTGTGCGGCCTTCGCAGCTATCCCCGTCGTCGGCTGCAAGCATGTCGTACAGCTTGGCGATCTTCAGCTCAGGGTCTCCAATGATGGGGTAGTTCACATCCGCACCGCTGACATCCTTGATGTCCACGGCCCACTTGCTGTGGTTAGCGACGGGGTCGACGCTCAGGCCAATCACCTTGGCTCCGCGAGCTGCAAACTGCTTCTCCAATGTGGCAACGGCACCCAGCTCTGTGGTGCAGACGGGGGTGAAGTCCTTCGGGTGAGAGAACAGGACTGCCCAGTTATCTCCAACCCACTCGTGGAAATGAATCGTACCGTGCGTTGTTTCCGCGGTAAAGTCTGGAGCTATATCGTTGATACGGAGTGACATGTTCACTTACCTTCCGGGGATCAACCCCACGTTCGAACTTCAATTTGTGCTCTGCAACAGAAAGCCCACCCTGCTCGGTGGCTTGGGGTGGGCCCTGTGCTACTCGAAGACGCCTACTTCGATTCGCTCACGCACACACCCACGCTGGGCTACAGCAACAGCACATCGGGGGCATATTGAGCATCATCGTCATCGCGTCAAAACTTTCGTACCGCTGCTAGCTCAGCTAGCATCAGGCAGGTTGGCCTGATTGCGGTCTAACCAAAAACATAGCTCCGGGAGCCTGTCATGTCAAATCTTCCTTCGCCACCCAATGCCCATGTTGCCTTCGACTACGCTCTTGTCGACGTCTTCGCCGAGCGCCCTCTTGAGGGGAATCAGCTGGCAATCTTTACCGATGCCCGGGGTCTGTCGGATGAAGAAATGCAGGCCCTCGCTCGAGAGACTAACCTCTCCGAGACCACCTTCATTCTTCCTCGATCCCCTCAGACCGAGCGTGAGTGTGGTGTGCAGGTTCGCATCTTCACCACGAACGAAGAGCTTCCTTTTGCCGGTCACCCTACTCTCGGTACTGCAAGCTGGCTCTATTGGAACCATCCTGAGCTGCAAGGTGCGGAGACAATCCTGCTCGAACTCAAGGTCGGAGGCATCCCCGTTCGTTTCACTCCTTCTCAACCAGGAGAGCAGGGAATCTTCGGAACCATGCGTCAGAACGATCCCACCTTCGGACCTCCGCAGGATCGCGTCGCTCTTGCGAAGACTCTTGGACTTCCCTTAGACGATATCGATCCTGATCTTCCCGTCCAGACAGTCACCACCGGCAATCCCTTCTGCATCGTCCCTTTGCGTTCCTTAGAAGCGGCTCATAGATTAGCGGTTCCTCAGACAACGCAGGTGCAGGACTATCTGCGACAACATGACGCGAAGTTTTTTTATTTCATTACTCGTGCCGAAACGGGAAGCGGGGCGAGCTGGCATGCTCGCATGATCTTCTACAACGGAGAAGATCCGGCTACAGGATCAGCGGCTGGCCCTGCAATTGCATGGCTTGTGCGAAATGGAAGTGTTGCCAGTGGGGAGACTGTCGTCCTCGAACAGGGAATCGAGATGCGTCGACCCAGCCGTCTTTATCTCTCTGCGAAGTTCAATAACGGGAAAGTCTCCGAAGTGTGTGTTGGAGGCCGCACCATTCCTGTTGCAACGGGACGCTTTTTCCTGCCGTGATGCACTTAATTTCAACAGGAGTCTTCTGTGAATCGTCAATAAATTCGCGGCTAATTCATTCCGCGGTGGATGTGCAAGTTCTAATCTTTCCTTTTTTCGCTCTAAATTCGCTATTGCGCTCCCGCCTGCCTCTTCATACTCTTAGCAAGCGTTAACGATTGCTCTTGCATGCAACGTGCAAAACATCGCTGATGAGTCTTTCGCCTGTACTACTGACAACCTGAGTTGAGAGACGCTCGACTGCCGCACAGTCGCGAGCCCTCGAAACGCATGATCGCTGCCTGCACTCTCGCAGTCTGCGCGAGCCGCTTTTTTTCGGCCCACGCAAGTACCGCACTCTCGCAGACCGATCTTTGCATTCGATGATTCCTCGCATGGCAACCTGCGCTGGCTGAGCTTCTCTCTTACCCCGCGGTCCGGTCTTTACGTGACGGACGGTGGCACTGTTCCCACACGGAGCAGACAGGAGAGCTTTGCCTCTTCTGATCTGTTCCCTTCGGGAGCGGACGGCCCACTACGCGCCTGAATCGCATCGGGCCGGACCGGCGGGGATGTCCGAAACATCCGGACCTGCGGAGCGCAAACCAGCCGATCCGCAGGCCCGGCCCATCCGCCGGAGCGCCGTTACGGCTGCCCACCGGCAGAAGCGAGTAGCCTTTGCGTCCAAAGAAGACGATTCTCTGCGTTGATGACAACGAACAAGCCCTCTCTGTCCGTACTTTTCTGTTGGAAACCCGGGGGTACCGCGTTATCCCTACGCTCTCTCCTCAGCAGGCTCTCGAGGTCGTCGAGCAATCGACCCCCGGCTCCCTCGACCTGTTGCTTAGCGACCTCAACATGCCCCAGATGGACGGCAACGAGCTCGTCCGAAGGGCCAAACAACTGCAGCCTGCTCTTCCGGCGATGATCGTCTCCGGAACCTCGGGCACCTCGGAACGTGCCTGCTGCGCCGATGTGTTTCTTCCCAAAGGCGCCAGCTCGCCGGCCGAGATGATCGAGCGCATCCGTATCCTCGTCGCCCGCAAACGCGGACCCAAGCGGCACATGGCTCCGCATGTGGCCTTCAACTCTGCAATCGCGTCCTGAGAGAATGGGAGAGCCGATCAGGTTCCGATTTCGATTCGCAACCTGATCGGCTCTTAGTCTCCAGATCGATCTCTGCTCTAGGCTTCCACCAATCCATAACGGCGCTGCCACTGATGTTTCAGCCTTGACCAGACTGCATCGCGTTCTTCCTGTGTTATGGCTGGATCAGGCTGTTCGACAAACCGCGCAGCCTCCGACTTCGCCAGCTCCAGCACCTTACGATCTCGCACCAGGTTTGCCACGCGGAATTCAGGCATGCCTGCCTGACGCGTCCCAAAGAACTCCCCCGGTCCTCTCTGCTCCAGGTCAAGCTCTGCCAGCTCGAAGCCGTTCTGCGTTGCGACCATTGCATGCAGCCTGGCCTCTGCGTGTTCGCTCACGTGCCCGCCGGTCATCAGGATGCAGTAACTCTTCGCCGCACCGCGCCCCACACGCCCACGAAGCTGATGCATCTGCGCAAGACCAAAACGCTCCGCGTGTTCAATCACCATCACAGAGGCGTTCGGAACATCGACGCCAACCTCGATCACTGTCGTAGCAATCAGAACGTCGATCTCTCCGCGTTGAAAGCGCCGCATGACGATCTCTTTCTCGTCTGCGTTTAAGCGTCCATGCAGCAAGCCAAGACGCAACCCCGCGAGCGCACCGGTGCGAAGCTCCTCATACATATCGGAGGCGGCACGAAGCGCCTTCTTCGGAAAGAGCTTCTCCGCCTTCGCGGGTTTCTTTGTCTTCTTCTCTTTGGAGGCAGTGCTGCGCGAACCAGATCGCCGCGCCACAACCTCCGGGGCCCTGACCTTGGCCTCTTCCTTCGTCTCGTCATGCGCGAAGTCAAGCTCCGGCTGGTCGTCCTTCGCGCCTTCGATCACTGGATACACAATGTAGGCCTGCTGTCCGGCCGCCACTTGCCTGCGCACAAACTCCCAGACGTCCGCAGCGCGTTCTTCGGTCGTTCGCCGCGTCACCACAGGAGTTCGTCCCGGTGGAAGCTCATCGATCACGCTCGTCTCAAGGTCGCCGTAGAGCGTAAGCGCAAGCGTTCTCGGAATCGGCGTCGCCGTCATCACCAGTACATCCGGCTCAGCGGAACGTCCATCCGGCCCCGGTTTCTTCATCAATCGAAAACGCTGTTGGACGCCGAAACGATGTTGCTCATCGACGATCACCAAACCAATATTGTCGAAGTCGACCTTCTCTTCGATCAGCGCATGGGTTCCAATCGCAAGCTCTGTCTCGCCACGATAGATCCTTCCGCGAGCTTCGCGCTTGGCCGCGTCATCGAGTGATCCGGTCAGCAGGGTTACGCGATACGGTTTTCCCGTTCGCGGAGAGATCGCATCGCCCAGCAGCTTGCGGGCAGAGAGATAATGCTGTGTTGCCAGAATCTCAGTGGGGGCCATCAGCGCCGCCTGGTAGCCGTTCTCGATGGCAATCAAGGCAGCCTGCATCGCGACGATCGTCTTGCCGGAGCCCACATCTCCCTGTAGCAGTCTCCGCATCGGCTGCGTCCTGCGCATGTCCGCTGCGATCTCGCCCAGCACCCTCTTTTGAGCTGCGGTCGGGTGGAAGGGAAGAATCTGTTTGAGCGCCTTACGGACGTTATCGCCGGTCACAAATGCTGTTCCTTCGCGCTCTCGCAACCGGCGACGCTTCAACTCCAACCCCAGCTCCAGATAGAAAAGCTCCTCGAAGATCAACCGTCTGTGTCCTGGAGTAGAGGCCGACATCAACTCGCTGGCCGGTGTACCCGCCTCAGGAAAGTGCACCGTCCGCAGCGCTTCAAGCCGACCTGGAAGCTTCAGGCGCTTCAGCAACGCCGCAGGAAGCGTCTCCGGCACTCCGCCACTCAGCTCTTCCAGTAGGCCCCACACCACGCGCCGCAGCCAGCGAGAGGTTAGCTTCGCTCCCCACGCAGTCGTTCCTCCCAGAAACTCGTACACAGGAACGATGCGTCCAACCTCCAGCGAGACGAACTCTGCCTCTGGAGAATCCAGCGCGGGCAAAATCTCAAACTGCGGCTGGATCATCTTGAACTTGCCCGCCGTGGACCGCGAGGCCTCCAGCTTGCCGTACAGCGCGACCATCTGTCCGGCGCGAAACTTGTCCTTCAGATAGTTGCCGTGAAACCACATGCATTTGACCGTATCCAGGCCCTGCCCGACGGTCATCTCGAAGATCGGCATCGACCGTGTGCGCAGCAGCGCCGAGCCGCGCACCTCGCCGATGATCGAGGCCATCGTTCCGGCCTTCAGATTACGGATCGGCAGAGGATTCAGCCTGTCCTCATAGCGGAACGGAAGGTGATACAGCAGGTCCTCCACGGTCTCGACTCCGCGCTTGGCCAGCGCCTCGGCAACGCGTTCTCCCACGCGTTTCACAAACTTGATCGGGGTCGAAAGTTCCAGCACAGCATAGATGCTACCAAGCTCTACGCGGATGGTTTTGAACTCCCGGCGAACCTATAATCCATCTTGGCCATCCAAGATGGCCCTTGGGGCAACCTGGCCTGCTCGTAAGGATCGAGAGATTTCCATGACGTTTTTAGAGCAGTGGTTCGAAGAAGTATGGAACAAAGGCCGGCAAGAGGCGATCGATGCCATGGCCCTGCCCCATGCAAAGATCCATGGTCTCAGGCATCCGGACGGAACCGAGGTCGAAGGTCTGGCGTCATTCAAGGCCTTCCATAAGCAGTTTTATTCCAGCTTCTCCGATCTTCATATTCATGTGGAGCACACGGTGACCGAGGGCAACATGACCATGGCGCACTGTGTCGCTACCGGAGTACACACGGGCGACGGTCTGGGCCTGCCTGCCACTGGAAGGCCTGTCAGGATGACTGGCATGTGTCTTGTGCGTCTCGAAGATGGCCTGATTGCGGAGGCGTGGAACAACTTCGATCTCGACTCGCTGTTTCGGCAGGTTGGCGGTCGCCATCGGCTCGAGCCTGCCTCGATGAAGGACGCTGCTCCTCCTGCTGCCCTGCTAAACTGGCCTTAATTCATCACACGGGATTCCATGGCTATCGTTGAACTTCAGAAGGTCCGCAAAGCCTACGACATCAAGATCGCCGTCGCCGACCTCAGCTTCCGCATCGAACAGGGAAGCATGTTCGGCCTGCTCGGCCCCAACGGCTCCGGCAAAACCTCTTCCATCCGCATGATGATCGGTATGACTGTGCCGGATTCCGGCTCCGTCACTCTCTTCGATCAGCCCTTCGACCGCAGGAACCTCCATCGCGTCGGCTATCTTCCCGAGGAGCGCGGTCTCTATAAGAAGATGAAGGTGATCGATCAGCTCATCTTTCTCGGCCAGCTGCACGGCCTGGACGCCATCACCGCGAGCAAGCGTGCCCACGTCTGGTGCGAGCGCATGGAGATCACCGAGGCCATTCCCAAGAAGACCGAAGAGCTCTCCAAGGGCATGCAGCAGAAGATCCAGTTCATCGCCGCGCTCCTGCACGAGCCCGAGCTCATCATTATGGACGAGCCCTTCAGCGGCCTCGACCCCGTCAACGCCACGCTGCTTCAGGACACTCTACTCGATCTCCACAAGCAGGGCCGCACCGTCCTCTTCTCCACGCACCGCATGGACCAGGTCGAAAAGCTCTGCGACACCATCTGTCTCATCCATCGCGGCCACCTCGTCCTCTCCGGCCCCATGCAGGAGATCAAGTCGCGCTACCCGAAGAACCGCGTCCAGATGGTCTTCGAAGGTGATGCCTCCTTCCTCAACAATCCTTCCGTCGAGAGCGCGAAGAACTACAACGGCATGGCCGAGATCAAGTTGCGCGACGGCGCCGATGCGCAGCCCCTGCTCGCCGAGGCGGTCTCGAAGGCCCGCATCTCTCGCTTCGAGGTCATGGAGCCCACGCTGGAAGAGATCTTTATCGAAACTGTAGGAGACCGGGTCGATGCATAATGTCTGGCTCATCGCCAAGCGCGAGTACCTTGAACGTGTCCGCACCAAGGCCTTCCTCATCTCCACGTTGATGATCCCGCTGCTCATGGGGGGAGGCATCGTCGGCTCCATCATCGCAGGCAGCAAGGCCAAGTCGACCTCGCACATCACCATCGTCTCGCCCGATCAGCAGCTCGCCACCGATCTCCAGAAGGAGCTCGAGAACGGCAAGGACAGCCAGATGACCGTCGACGTCATCTCTCCCGGCAACAGCGCAACCCGCGGCACGCTCGACTCCATGCTTGCCGACAAGCAGATCGACGGCTACCTCTGGATCAATCCCGCCGCACACCCCGGTGACCGCCCCAGCTTCTCTTACACTCCGCGCTCTGCGGCTGATATCGGCACCAAGAGCTCCATCACCACGGCCTTGCGTACTGTGTTGATGCGCGAGCGTCTCGAGCACAACGGCATGGTCGCGCGCGACGTAGACTCCCTCATGGAGCCGGTCAAGGTCGATACCACGCAGGCGGGCAAGAACGCCGACACCACCTCCAGCTTCGTCGCCATTTACGTGCTCTTCTTCCTCATGTATATGGTCATCCTTCTCTATGGGATGAACGTCGCACGCTCCATCATCGAAGAAAAGACCTCGCGCGTCTTCGAGGTTCTTCTCGCGACCATCCGTCCCGAAGAGATGATGGCGGGCAAGGTCATCGGTGTAGGCTCGGTCGGCCTTACGCAGGTGGCAGTCTGGCTGCTTACCGCGGTCCTGCTTACCAGCACCTCGCTCGTCAGTGCAATCGCAGGAGGCAAGGTCCACGTCTCCCTCAGCCCCATGCAGATCATCTTCTTTGTCGTCTACTTCCTGCTCGGCTACCTGCTCTACTCCTCCATCGCCGCTGCGCTCGGTGCGATGGTCAACTCCGAACAGGAGCTGCAGCAGCTCAACATGTTCCTCGTCATGCCGCTTGCAGGCTGCATGTTCGCGCTGGCCCCGGTCATCAGCAATCCCAGCGGCCCGATCGCCCGTGTCATTTCGCTCATCCCCTTCTGCACACCGCTCATCATGTACCTGCGCATCTCGCTGGCAACGCCGCCCGCATGGGAGATCGCCCTCTCCATCGTGCTGATGCTCGTCACGATCTACGCCATCCTCTGGGTCGCCAGTCGCATCTACCGCGTCGGCATCCTGATGTACGGCAAACGCCCCAGCCTTCCCGAGATCATGCGCTGGCTCAAGTACAGCTAGACCCAATCTTCTCCGGCTCCGAAACGGGCCGGAGAAGTACACTCACTCAAGTGCCTTCGAACTACACCTTCAAGCAGCGCCTCATCCTCGCCATCGTTCCACCGCTGGCGTACATGATCATCTGCATACTCGGCATCACGCTGCGTTACGAAGACATCTGCGAGCCCGGCACCGAGCCCGCCTACCACACGCCTCCACCGCTCATCTACGCGCTCTGGCATCGCTGTCTGCTGGCCTGCGCATGGCGTTTCCGCCAGGGAAACATCCACATCCTCATCAGCCAGAGCTTCGACGGCGAGCTAATCGCCCGCACCGTCGAGCGTCTCGGCTTCGTCGCCGTCCGCGGCTCCAGCTCTCGCGATGGAGCTGTCGGTCTGCGCAATCTCCAGCGCGCCTACCTCTCCGGAAACTACTGCGCTGTCACCGCCGACGGCCCTCGAGGACCGTCACAGATTGCCAAACCCGGTGTCACGCAGTTAGGGCAGATCGTAAACGCCCCCGTAGGAGCCATCTACCTGCACCCCAGTCGCGCATGGACGCTCCGCTCCTGGGACCGCTTCCTCATCCCCAAGCCCTTCTCCCGCGTAACGGTAGGTTGGTCGGCTCCGGCTCCCGCCGAAAGAGAAGCCGTGCAGGCCGCATTAGACCGCGCCGTAAGAATCGCCGAATCCCGCAACCCGCTGGCATAGCCCCACGCATCAAAAAAAAGAGTTGTAAAAGAGCCGTCATTCTGAGCGAAGCGAAGAATCCCTGTATTTTGCCTGTGCCGTCACGAACACATCCCGAAGCAATCCCATCCAAATCTCTTCAACCCACCCGCAGCCGTTAAAATCAAAAGACAGTGCGCGTATTCGACTTCCATTTCGACCTCCCCGAAGAGCTGATCGCGCAGACTCCCCCGGCAGTCCGCGGCTCCAGCCGCATGCTCGTTCTCGATCGCCACGCCGGCGAGTACCGCGATAACTTCTTCCGCAACCTCCCCGAGCTTCTTCATCCCGGCGACCTCCTCATCCTCAACGACAGCCGAGTCATCCCCGCGCGCCTCTACGCCACCCGCGCCCGCGGCGCACACACACAGGCCAGCTCGCCCGATCCCACAGGACGCATCGAAGTCCTCCTCACGCAGCAGCTAAGCCAGCACGAGTGGACAGCCCTCGTCCGCCCTGGACGCAAGGTGCAGCCCGGCGAGCATCTGCACTTCGCCGCGCCCAACGACCCCACGCCGCTGTTAGAAGCCGAGGTCATCGCCGCCGCCGACTTCGGCGAGCGCACCCTGCGCTTCTCCCCCACGCCGGAGTTCCGCGCCATCCTCGACCGCATCGGCCACATGCCGCTGCCGCCCTACATCCATCGTGACGACACCGCCCAGGACCGCGACCGCTACCAGACCGTCTTTTCGCACGAACCCGGCTCAGCCGCCGCTCCTACCGCAGGCCTCCATTTCACCTCTGAGATTCTCGATCAGATCCGTGCTCGCGGCGTCCAGATCGAGACTGTCACGCTCCACGTAGGTCTTGGAACCTTCCAGCCGGTCCGGGCTGAAAACGTAGAAGACATCCGCCTCCACGCCGAGCACTACACTCTTCCCGCCGCGACCGCCGAGGCCATCAACGCGGCCCTGCGCGAGAAGCGCCGCATCATCGCCGCCGGAACCACCACCACGCGCACGCTCGAGCACTGCGCGCACATCGCCTCCACCGACGCCTTTGAGCCGCACGCAGGCCTGCGCCTGCATCCGCACTCCGGCGAGACCAGCATCTTCATCCATCCCGGCTACCAGTTTCGAGTCGTCAGCGGCCTGCTGACCAACTTCCACCTCCCGCAATCGACGCTGCTCATGCTCGTCAGTGCCTTCGCGGGAAGGGAATCGGTACTTAGCGCCTATGCACACGCGGTCCGCGAGCGCTACCGTTTCTTCTCTTACGGCGACTGCATGCTGATCCTCTGAAAAACCATCTCAGCCAGACGCGCTACCATCAAAAGGCTATGGCAAAGACGCCCACCCAATCCGCCGCACCCAAGTCGACAGGCAAGAACGAAAAGCCCCCCATCTACCTGCTCGACTCGATGGCCTTCATCTACCGCGCCTATCACGCTATGGCGCGTCAGCGGCCCATGTCCACGCGCACCGGCATTCCCACCGCGGCCACCTACGTCTTCGTCAACATGATCAACAAGCTGCGCAAGGACTTCCAGCCAGAGTACCTCGCCGCCGTCTACGACGTGGGCGCTCCCGTGCATCGCAATGAGATGGCCTCTCAGCTCAAGGACGTCAAGAAGTTCAACATCAAGACCCAGCAGTTCGAGATCATCGAGTACGGCGGCTACAAGGCCAACCGCGCCGAGACCCCTCCCGACCTCATCCAGCAGCAGCCCTACATCCGCCGGGCCCTCGAGGCTTTTCGCATCCCTATCCTCTACTACGAAGGCTTCGAAGCCGACGACGTCATCGGCACTCTCTCCTGCAGGCTTGCGGCACTTGGCCACCACGTCTACGTCGTCTCCTCCGACAAGGACATGATGCAGCTGGTCAACAAAGACGTCTCCATCCTCAATCCAACGAAGGACAACCTCATCCTCGATTCCGCCGGGGTCGAAGCCAACCTCGGCGTTCCTCCCGAGCGAGTCATCGACGTCATGGCCCTTCGCGGAGACTCCATCGACAACATCCCCGGTGCTCCCGGCATCGGCGACAAGGGCTCCGTCGATCTCATCCAGCAGTTCGGCACCGTCGAGGCCGCCATCGACGCCGCAACCAGCAATCCGGACAGCATCAAGCGCAAGACCTACCGCGAATCCCTCGCCAACAACCGCGACAACATCCTGCTCTCGAAGGAGCTCGTCACCATCCACACCGACGTGCCCATCGAATACTCCCTCGATGACATGCGCACGCAGCTGCCCGATGTCGCCGCCTGCCGCGATCTCTTCTCCGAGCTTGAGTTCACTACGCTGCTCAAGGAACTGGCCCCGGCCGATGACACCACCCTCATCACCTACGACCTCAAGCCCACAGCAAAGCAGATCAAAGATCTTCTGGCAGAGGCTCGAACTATCGATCCGGCCACCAACACACCGGCTGGACTCGCCATCGCCATCTTCGAAGATGCTCGCGCTCTTGCGGAAGAAGTCGCAGCCGAGCCTTTGGAAGAAGGCGTAGAACCAGAGCCACCTCCCGCCGAAAACATGTCTCTCTTCGGGGCTGCAACGGCTGATCCTGTGCTTCATCCCCCGCAGGGAGAGGATGAAAAATCTTCAGACCCCGCCTGCCATCTAGGCCTGGCCGTCACCGACGCCTACGCGATCGAGGTCTCGCTCGATACCCCCGGCATCAAGGAAGCGCTTGCAGATAAGTCGCTCCCCAAGGACGTCCACGATCTCAAAGCCATCCTCCGCGCTCTCGCTCCGCACGATGTCACCATTGACGGGATACGCAACGATGTCATGTTGCTCAGCTACCTCATCAATCCCACGCACGGCTCACATACTCTGCCCGACATCGCCGCTCGCAGCACCAGCCGTACTCTGACGCACCAGTTCACGAAAGCCAATCCCAACGACCCCGAGCGTCTCCCCGAAGCGGCAGCCGCCATCGTGCGCCTCTCCGCTACCCTCGGTCAGCAGATCGCCGACTACGCTCCTGTCGAGCACTCTATCCCCGCAGACGATCCAGCACTCGGCGGAGCCGTCACGACCGAGATGCTCTTCGCCGCTACAGTGCCTACCGCCGCGAAGACAGTCACCTCGTCGCCTCTGCGGCACGTCTACGAGACCATCGACAAGCCTCTCGTCTCCGTCCTCCTCCGCATGGAACAGACCGGCGTCCGCATCGACTCCGGCTTCCTCCGCGAGATGTCCACGCGCCTCGCCGTCGAGATCGACAACTTCGCCGAGCGTATCTACGCCGAGAGCGGCCACCGCTTCAACATCAACTCCCCCAAACAGCTCGGCGACGTCCTCTTCAACAAAATGCTTCTCCCCAAGCCCATGAAGTATGGCAAGGGCAAGGTCGTCTCCACCGCCGTCGATGTCCTCGAAGAGCTCGCCGAGTCCCACATCGTCCCAGCGCTCGTGCTCGAGTACCGCCAGCTCACCAAGCTCAAGTCCACCTATCTCGACCAGCTTCCGGGCCTCGCCGACGAGCAGGGAAGAGTCCACACCACCTTCAATCAGGTCGGTACCGCCACCGGTCGCCTCTCCAGCACCAACCCCAACCTCCAGAACATCCCCGTTCGCACCTCCGTAGGCCGCGAGATCCGCGCCGCCTTCATCGCTGCTCCTGGCAACGTCCTCATGTCCGCCGACTACTCGCAGATCGAGCTGCGCCTGATGGCTCACTTCTCCCAGGATCCACTCCTTCTTGACGCCTACCGCACCGGCAAGGACATCCACACCCTCACCGCCTCCGAGGTCTTCGGCGTCGACGCCGCCACCATGGACAAGGAGACCCGCAACCGCGCCAAAGCCGTCAACTTCGGCATCGTCTACGGCATCTCTCCCTTCGGCCTCGCTGCCCAGCTCGGCATCGACCAGAAGACCGCGAAGCAATATATCGAGACCTACTTCGAGCGGTACAAGGGCGTCGAGCGCTTCATTCAGGAGACTCTCGAGACCGTCCGCCGCGAGCAGGCTGTCCGCACCATCTTCGGCCGCGTCCGCCCCATCCCCGACATCCAGTCGCGCAACCCCAACATGCGAGGCTTCGCCGAGCGCACCGCCGTCAACACTCCGCTGCAGGGCACCGCGGCTGACCTCATCAAGCTCGCCATGCTGCGCATCGACTCCGAACTGACAAACCGCAAGCTTCGCTCCCGTATGACCCTGCAGGTCCATGACGAGCTTCTCTTCGATGTTGTCCCCGAAGAAGCGGATGAGTTGCAACAGCTCGTCAAGCAGGAGATGGAGCATGTAGCCGAGTTCTCCGTTCCCATCGTTGCGGAGGTCGGTCTGGGGAAGAACTGGAGAGACATCAAATAGTAGTGGTGAATTTCACGATCTGAGGTGCACTGCAGACCCGATTGCGTCCCTCGGCCTTGGCTTGATACAACGCCTTATCCGCAGCCTCCAGTAACCTTTCAGGATGATCCTGCGCGGTCGGGTAAGCTGTTGCCACACCGCAGCTTACCGTCGCTCGAATGCTCGTGTCATACGGGCCCTGTGAGGGATCGAGCGCAGGGAAACCTGCCAGCTCGACCATCTTGCGAAGACGCTCGGCAACCTGAACCGCGGCGGTCTCATAGGTGGCCGGCAACAGGATGACAAACTCCTCGCCGCCAAAGCGCGCCGCAAAGTCGTCCTTAACGCGAAGCGCCTGCATTAGGAGCGATCCGATCCGCTTGAGCACCTCGTCACCATAAAGGTGGCCGTAGCGGTCATTCAGCTGCTTGAAATAGTCGACATCCACGATGATGACGGACAGGGCCGTTCCCTGGATCATCGTCTTCTTCCATAACTCCTCGTACTGCGTATCGAAGGAGTGCCGGTTGGCGAGTCCCGTAAGAGCATCGCTCTCCGACCTCCGCAGAAGCTGCGCATTTAACCTGTTTAGATCCGCTACCAGCAGCTCGCCGCGTAGATGAAGCAGAAAGTTCAACCGCTCTTCCCGGCAGGCGCTGTAGTTTGCCATCAGCGTAACAATCGTCGTTCCAATCGCCAATCCCATCCCGAAGACCTTGTCTCCGGGATCGAGCATCCGGTCTTCCCAAAGGAAGACGCCATCGCCCGCCAGCATCACCACAGAAGTAGCAAGCGCATAGGGAAGCCGCAGCCGCATGACAATATTGGTGAACAGAATGACCGCGAGCACTGCCATCTGTACATAAGCTGAGGCGACCCGGTCGCGGTTTGATTCGAGATAAAGTTGGGTGGCCCCGGCCAGACAGGCCGCTGCCCCAATGCTCGCCTCGCGGAAGATCTTCCCCGGCTGGCGCAGCATGCTGGCATTGACCAGCAGACACACCGGGGTTACGACCAGCATGCGAACTACAAATGCTTTTCGGAAGTGCCACGGTGCGCTGTAAAAGTCGGCGATCAGGAAAAGATCGAACAGGATAATCGCTATCAGGCCTTCCAGCCACAGGCGCTTTACCCTGCGTTCGACCGTCATCTCCTCGAAGAGATTCTCCAGCTCCTTTGGAAACGACAGCCATTGAAAACGTATTCCCGAGAGCTTGCTGATCTGCCGGTTAACAATGTCACTATGGACTGGCGTGCTTGTCGGCATAGATGTTTTGTTGCGCTTTAGTACTATTGGCGCTCTTCTCCTGCTCCTTTAGCCATTCGCATATCGCGGTGGAGTACAACAAGTACCCATATCGACGCTTGGATGCATCATGGCAAGCATCCGTATAGACGGAAGAAAAGTTTCCCACCGAATCTTACTTTTGGCAAAATTACCTGCTCTTTCAGTAAAATTAACCACTTAACTTCAGATAATTTAGGTTCCTAAATAATAGGCTGCAATCGCCTTGGCTGATAAACTGAAACTTCCGCGTCGAGCGCATAGCTCCCGTGTGTATCCTCTGCAATAAGCCAAAGGAAGATCCGAACCCGTGGACCAGCAAACACGTCAAGCTCTCAAGCACGACCAGTTCGTCGATACCGCCCAGCATGGCCTTGATTGGGCCACCGATAACCGTCGCTCTCTCATGATTGCCGGCTCTATTGTTGCGGCCCTTATCGTCGTTATCGCCATCGGAGCCTTTATCTTTAATCACCGTAGTGATCAGGCTGAGATTGCCTTCGGTGCGGCTATGCAAGCCTACCAGACTCCACTCGCTACTCCCGGCCAGCAGGTGCCTCCGGGAGTCAAGACCTTTCCCTCCGCCGCCGAACGGGCCAAGACCGCCAATCAGCTCTTCCTCAAGGTCGCCGACAGCTATGGTATGACCTCCAGCGGCAAGCTCTCCCGCTACTTTGCCGGGCTCACCTATATCGAGTCAGGCCAGAGCTCTCAGGCGGAAAGCACCCTGAAGCAGGTGGCTGGCGGCTGGAACGGTGATCTCTCCTCGCTCGCCAAACTGGCTCTCGCGCAGCTCTATCGCCAGACGGGTCGCGATGCTCAGGCGATCGAGGTCTATAACGATCTGACGGCTCATCCCACCTCTGCCGTTCCAGCGGGGACAGCTCAGCTTCAGCTTGCCGACCTCTACGAGGCACAGAACAAGCCCGAGCTGGCGAAAAAGGTCTACGCCCAGCTCAAGGACAAGGATGCCAAGGGACCTGCAGGCATGATCGCCGCGCAGAAGCTTAACCCCGCACCCGCGGGCGCTGCTGGTCCAGTCGCACAGTAATCTTCTCTTTTAGTGGTCGTGTTCGTCGTGCAGGAATGCTGCAGCCCTGACAGCACGGCCACTTATAGGACCGCCGCCAGGCCTTCCTCCCGCCTCGGCCTCTGTGCGCAGCTTCGACAGCAGTTTCCACTGGTCCTTATCCTTCACAACAGGAACCCAAGCCGGAAGCGGCATTCCCAGATAATCCGAGAGCGCGCCTGCATAAGGCTCATAAAGCTGCCGAATCGTATGCAGCCTGTCCGCCGAAGCTTTATCTCCACACAGACGCAGCCTTACCTCGCCTAGCACGTCGCATAGACGGTCGAAATCCTTCTGTGGAAGCCGCTCTCTTTCCGCCTGATCGGCCCATACCCTCTGCTCCTGGATATGAAAGACATTCCCCAGGTCGATCAACGCATGCCGGGCCATAACGAACGTCAGCTGCGCCTGCCGCGACGCCGGTCCTTCCAGCACCGAGATCAATAAGGCGCAGGTATCCAGAATCGCGACCAGCGCTGACAGCCAGCTCTGATTGTCATGCTGCGACCGGTAGTAGCACAGGATCGGATACGAGATGTGTGACTCCAGAATCTCCGCCGACCATCTCTCCCACTCAGCCAGTAAAACCGTAAGAGCCTCCTCGCCACCCTCGAATCCATGCCTTCGAAGCAGCTCGGCTGCCGTTGGCGGAGACCCGGCTCGCGCATCCAGAAGCGCAATATTCACCTCGCGGCGCGAGAAAGCCTGATAAAGCACCGGAAGATAGCCGATGACCAGGGCGACAAATCCCAGGCCTACGCCGGACTCGCAGATGATCAGTGTCCTTGCTCCCATGCTGTGAGGAACCACATCGCCCAGTCCCAGCGTGAACATCGTCGTTCCACTCACATAAAGCGCCGTCCGGAACTGTGTCAGACCCGTAGCTGTATGCACTCCCATCACATCCGTGAACGGGGTTCCCAGGGCGGAGTAGAAGAGTGCAAACCCTAGGATCAGCAACATCGCCCAGAGGAGAAGCAGCAGGATCAACGAGAGCGGACCATAGACGCTGTAGATCTGCTCGCGCGTCTTGTTATTGCTGGTCTGTGCGGCAAAGGCCTTCCACGGTCTCCACGTCGCAATCAGAAACACCCGCGTAATCCGGAACCGCCCCGTCGCGCGACGAGGAAGGATGATCGTCTGAAAGGCGTCCAGAAAAACCGCGAAGCAGCATGCACACCCGGCGATCAGTGCCAAAACATGCAACGTCTCTACCCTACCTTTCTGGACTCTTTGCCCTCTCTCGCAACGTTAGCAGAGCCGCCGGATCTTCGCCATTTCGCCGCCTGGTGGAAGCACTTTTTTGCATTTTTCATTCGACATTGCAACCGCTTCTGGCTAGCCTAAAAGGCACTGGGCCCCAAGATGGAACGTGAAGTGCTCACATAAGATCGAATGGTTTCCGATACCCAACGCGTCCTGATCGTAGACGACGACCACCTCGTCGCCGACACCCTCAGCCTCATCTTCGAGAAGAGTGGCTTCAACTCCCATGCCTGCTACTCGGCCGATCAGGCTCTGCTGCGTGCCCGCGAGTTCCAGCCCGACCTGCTTCTCTGCGACATCTCCATGCCCGGTCGTGACGGTATCGCCCTCGTCCACGATATGACCCGCGAAATGCCCTCCTGCCGTATCCTGGTGCTGACCGGCTTTTACGCCAATCTCCAGCGCGTCAAAGAGCACGCCCGCCGCCTTGCCCGGCCTGTAGGCGTCCTCACCAAGCCTTGCCCGCCCTCCGATCTTCTCAGAGAAGCAAGTGCCATTCTGGCAGGCACTTAGCGGCGAAGTTATGTCGGACCTCGGACGTGCCCTCATCGCCCTCGGGTTTCTGCTGATCGTTATCGGCCTGATTTTTGTTGTGTTTACGAGGATGAATCTCCCTCTGGGACGTCTTCCGGGCGATCTCTCCTGGAAAGGCCGAGGCTGGAGCGTCTCTTTTCCGCTGGCAAGTTCGCTCCTGATCAGCGTTGTCGTAAGCCTGATTCTCTGGGCTATCAGCCATTTTCGCCGCTAGAAGATTTTTCTCCCGGCCCTGCTTTTTGTTCTCGAAAACAGGTGTTTTCTCTCGCCATTGTCCAGGTCGGTGCGGCCCTTCCGCCTGCTAGACTTTGCTTTATATGTCGACCCGGGAACAAAATCCGCCTACCCTTGCCAGCCTCCGCGCGGCCCGGGCAGGTCTGCGATCTAACCGGTCCTCGCCACGCTCTCCGGAGTCTCCCTCTGATGCTCAGGCAAACCTTCTCTTCGGTTCGGCTGAGTCCTCCACCCTTGAAGTTGAACCCGTGTCTGCTGCTCCGGAGCCACCCGCGCCGCGCCCTGCCGAACGTCGCATCTGGACTGTAGCCTCCCTCGTCGGCAGTATTCGCCAGCAGGTCGAGGCGACCCATGTCGACATCTGGGTTGAGGGAGAGATTTCCAACTGCCGTCCCGCCCCCTCCGGCCACATCTATCTCACCCTCAAGGACGCGGACGCTCAACTCCCCGTCGTTCTCTTCCGTCGTCAGGCGCAGCTCCTCCGCTTTCGCCCTGCCGACGGCCTCGCCGTCCTCGTGCGCGGCCGCGTCTCCGTCTACGAGTCCCGCGGTCAGTTGCAGCTCATCGCCGAAACCATGGAACCACGTGGCGCCGGTTCGCTCCAGCTCGCCTTTGAGCAGCTCAAGGCTCGTCTTCTCGCCGAGGGCCTCTTCGACTCCTCCCGCAAGCGCCCGCTCCCGGCCTTTCCTTATTGCGTCGGCATCGTTACCTCACCTGCGGGAGCCGTCATCCGCGACATCGTCACCGTCGTTCGTCGCCGCCACGCCCGGCTCAACCTTCTCGTCTATCCCGCGGTCATGCAGGGAGCCGCAAGTCCCGGCTCCGTTGCCGCCGGAATCCGCTGGTTCAATCGAAATCCCTCGCTCGTCGATCTCATCGTGATCGCCCGCGGCGGAGGATCCATGGAGGATCTCGCCAGCTTCAACGACGAGGCGCTGGCCCGCATCATCGCAGCCTCCGACCTTCCCATCGTCTCGGCCATCGGTCACGAGACCGACTTCACCATCGCGGACTTCGTCTCCGACCTCCGCGCCCCTACGCCGTCCGCTGCCGCCGAGCTCATCACCGCGGCCCAGCATCGCATCGAGGATCGCGTCGCCACCCTGTCTCTCCGCGTCCGCCGCGCCATCCGCCTTCATCTCCTCGAGGCCCGCCAGCGTTACGTTCGTCTCTCGGCTCCTACGGTTCTTCGCCGCCTCTCCGACTCCATCAACCGTCGCAGTCAGCGCATCGACGAACTCTCCCTTCGCCTCGACCATGGGGCCTCCCGCCAACTTCGTCTCCGCGCCGAGCGCCTCCGCATCCTTATCGAGCGTCTTCGCCGTCAGGACATCTCTCTGCGCCTCGCCTCCACTCATCGCCGCATCGAGCGTTCCACCGCCCGCCTTGATCGCGCCGTCGCCGACACCATCTCGCTCCGTCGCGCGCGGCTGCAGGCTGCCGCGGTCCGCCTCCAGGCCCTTTCGCCCTTGAACGTCCTCGCCCGGGGCTACGCCCTCGTTTACGCTGAGAATGGAACCCTCCTTCGGTCCGCAGCTGAAACCGCACCGGGCCAGGCCATTCGCGCACGTCTCGCATCAGGAACTCTTTCAGCCCAGGTCCTCACGACCAATTCAACGGAGAACAGCAGCTCATGAAGAAGCTCTTTGGAACCGACGGCATCCGCTCCGTCGCCGGACAGTATCCCCTCGACCCTCCCACCATCCACGCTATCGGTCTCGCTCTGGCGCATACTCTCTCGGCGTCCACGCCCTCGCCGCGCGTTCTCCTCGGCATGGACACTCGCGAATCCGGCCCAGCCATTGCGGCTCAGCTCACCGCCGGCCTCGTCGCCGGAGGAGCCTCCGTCGAAAGCGCAGGAATCATCACCACCCCGGCCATCGCCTATCTCACCCGCTCCCACGGCTTCGCAGCAGGCATCGTCATCTCCGCCTCCCACAACCCATGGGAGGACAACGGCATCAAGGTCTTCGGTCCCGACGGCTACAAGCTCCCCGACGCCACTGAGATGGCCATCGAAGAAGAGATCTTCGCTCGGCTTGCCTCATCTGCTGCTGCGGTCATGCCTCAGCAGACAGTCACTCCGCAGGTCAACGAAGCCGACCGCGCCGACTATATCCGCTTCCTCCTCGCCGCCGTTCCCGGTCTCTCGCTCGACAACCGCCGCATCGTAATCGACTGCGCCAATGGAGCCGCCTCAGCCGTAGCCCCCGAACTCTTCGCCCAGCTTGGCGGGGGCGAGGTCATCATTACTCACGCCTCTCCCGACGGACGCAACATCAACGAGCAGTGCGGCGCTCTCCATGCTGAAATCGTCGCCGCGCAGGTGCGCCAGCACAAAGCCTCTCTCGGCATCACCTTCGACGGCGACGCCGACCGCTCCCTCTTCAGCGACGAGCATGGCGGTGTCGTCAACGGCG
>Ga0255336_100535_pt1 | contig 55277 bp, 48 predicted proteins | sample MeOH1_35cm_T3_17_FD_189102 | JGI IMG/M metagenome (GOLD analysis project Ga0255336, IMG submission 189102) | Sandy soil microbial communities from University of British Columbia, Vancouver, Canada - MeOH1_35cm_T3_179 | ecosystem: Engineered > Artificial ecosystem > Sand microcosm > Unclassified ... | reverse complement strand
GCTCGAGGGCCACTCAGATTGGGTCAGGGCGGTCGCCTTCTCACCGGACGGCAGGCTGGTGGCCTCTGGGTCAGACGATGGCACGGTCAAGCTGTGGGACGCCGCCACTGGAACCGTGCAGCAGACGCTCGAGGGCCACTCAGATTCGGCCTGGGCGGTCGCCTTCTCACCGGACGGCAGGCTGGTGGCCTCTGGGTCACGCGATGGGACATGTGATATATTTGTGAAAGGACGTTGGGTGGCTCGAGCTAGGCAGAACCTCATTTGGCTCCCCCCGAACTACAAAGCAAGCAGCTGGGCTATTCGGAACAACAATCTTGTATTAGGTCACGCGTCCGGTGGAGTCTCTTTTTTCGAATTTAACTTTCAGTAGCTAGTCTGACTTTAGTTCAACAATTATATATAATTTTTTAATAACTTTGAGAGCGAGGGTCCAGGGCGGACTCGATATTTATAAACCGTGAATTACACTAGTCAGCAGGTTCTCCACCCTTCTAGCCGTATCAACTTCCTGTGATCAAGTCACACCACGACAATGGTGAACCAAGAAAAGCGGCATTTTGTAAATAGTTATGACGCTTATCATGCTTCAGCTCTCTGGGGTTTAGTTTACTACTACCTAGTTCATTCGAATACAGTGCTTTCTGCTGTTAGTCACCATGGAACGTTGTTGTTTGGCAAACAGGACTGTCTGAAAGCACCACTGCGACGTTTTGGGGCCATTCAGCTGAACAAGGATGGCAGTGGCGAATCACTTGCCACCACAGAGGCATATATAGGACCAGATAGATGCAGTAGAGTGGCCGAAAGGCTTTGGCAGACTGACCGAGGGAAGGTGCTGGAAGTGTATGCTCCAGGCACCCAGAATTGGGATGCCGAAATTGACGCTTGGGTGCCAGGTGGGGTTCGGGCGCTGGAAATGATGCTCTGGAGGTGGGTGCTAGAAACGACGCTCGGGGGGTTGTGGAAATTGGGCCGCGATTAATATGAAGGGTAGGTTTGTCGTTTTCGTTCTTTAAGTCAGACTCTACGCCCAGACCTTGTCTGGCCTGCCCATAGACATTTTGCACGTGATGTGCTTATTCTGCCGGCCAAGAAAGCCAATCAAGACATCAACCCATCCACACTGCCCTTCACCTTCACTTCTTTCCACCAGACCCTTCATGACCACCCCATGACGGCGACTTGGCGCTTCTCTCATTTGGATCAGCAGGAAGGAGTCGGCTGTGACTCCATGACCTGCCTAGACAATGTCTGATTTCCAGCTCCAACCCTTCCCTACGATAGCTCTCCGCTCTCGATGAAGATTTCTCACACTTTTCAGCTACAGCGCGACGACGACTAAAGATCTTCACACTGCTACTAAAGGCTACGTTGGGTGGAGGGGTTGTGACCCGAAGTGGCCGCCACGATCGTGCTCATGCGGTCGGTCGAGAGCTTTGATGTGGCAGAGATGGAATCCAATAACTGGAATATCTCACCAAATGGCCTGAGACGGCACGATGATCGACATGGGCAGGCCGTGACCACTCAGATGGCGGGACGAGACTATCACCTGTCCTGAAATGCGGCTGTGAGATCGGCAACGAGGATTGCCTTACAGCTTTGGCGGACATGTGATCAGTGGATCCACCAGACCATTTTGTACGGCAGCGGAGGCAGAAGCGCCGATACCGCAAGCACAGAGGGGCCTTTACAGGCTTGATCACCTTCGCCTTCCCTCCGCCGACCGACGTGGCCAGCGGGTACAGTGGAGCGACGTTGATTGATGGGGCATCACGTGGCACGACGGAGGCATGGAATAGCCCAACAAAAGAAGCGGCAGCAGATTATGGGAACGGTCCTCGTATCCGTCTGCGAGTAAACCGGCCCAAAATCAGTTCATCGGCCTGCGCCTTCGCCTTGAAGGCTTTGCATTGAAGGCCTTCGCCAGTGAGGGGGCCTGCTTGGACGAAGAAATATTTATCCCTGCAAAAGACCTATTCACGTTCCTCTGTGACGCAGAGTTGGGTGACCTGGCAGCCAGAGCAAGCCCAAAGGACAAAGCCATCAACCCCGGGACTAGGAAGCGACGTCGAGAGAGTACGCCGCCTGACGAGCTCAATGAGGATGATGAGCGCCAATTCCAAGCGGACGAGGACCGGGCCGAGGACCTGGTTCAACGAGATGATTCTTCTTACTTTGACAGTTCCGGATCGATCGGTTAGAGCATCTGCAGGGCTCCACGTGGACAAGAGTTCCGTGAGGAGGGAAGTTGTCGACTTCAGTCCATTCCCACATTAGGCCCTATCATGGTGACTGTTTCCGCCTTATGAAAGGTGGTGCACAGGAAGGTAACGAAGAAGCAGACAGCGCTGGTGGCAATCTCGACTGGAAATGCAAAGAAGCCTGACATGCCACCACACTTTCTTGTGGTTGCGGCAGGCCAATCTCGCCATGATTACCTGCTCCACTGATGGCGCCCTTTGTAGCGGCCTACGACTTCGGACCCACAGCCAGAGACATGCCACAGGTTATGGCTTTGAAGCCATGTCATCCTCGTGAAAAGTACGTCCGGATGACCTCAACACTGCGTGGACAGCTTTCTGGAACCTTCCGACCTCCTGAACTTGATCCTTCTTTAAGATCCGAGAATAAGGCCCAGAGGAAATTGTTGACCCTCAAATGTGTCCTGTTGGTCAGAGAACCGGCTCTACATCCCGAGATTAGAAAGATAGGTTAGGCACCACAAACCTACTGTGACGACGATGCCAGGCTCACCTTGACGCCAGCTTTCTCCTCCCTCCACCAATACTTCCAGTCCGGAGTCTGGCCGGAAACTATCACGTCCACTCCACCGTGAGCACTCACCTCCTCGTCGTTAACCAGGTCGATCACCTCACGTTCGGTGCTGGTGTCGCAGGCGCCATACCCTTAAACAATGATGCTGGTGCAGTCGTGCGAGAGGGCAGCTGGCCAGGCCAAAGAAGGAAGCACTTTTCCTACTATGGCAATAGGATGTGTTGGTCAATGAGATCAGTAGCTGCAGGCTCAGGTGATATTTCCATACCATTGCCTATGTCACGTGACAATGCCTACGTTGAGGTAGAAAATTGAAAGTCGACGGAGGATGCAATGAACCCCGACATGCCATCACACTTTCCCGTGGTTGCGCTTCGCGTGGTACTCCTGTTAGCCAGAGATGTGGCCAGAACTGTGGCCAAACTCACCATGATTGCTTGCTCACGGCCGCAGACATGCCACAAGTTATGCTTGCCTTCGAAGCCGGCGATCTGCGTGTCATCCTCGTGAGAGGCAGGTCCAGATGACCTCAACTGCCTGGCTAGCTTTCTGGAGCCTCCAGGCTCCTAGACTTGGTCCTTCGTGTCCTGGTGGTCCGTTTGACAACCGATGGCCAAAGAACCGCTTCTGCACCTCGAGATCAGAAAGATGGGCTAGGTACCACAAACCTACTGACGGACGGTTGACATGATGACAATGGTATGGCACGAAATGACTAACATCATTTCTGTGTGAGAAAGTTGAGTAGTCAGCAGAAAGGAAATCCGAATCAAGTTTAGCATGCTTCTGTTTTGATACCAAGGGGACATGTTGTGGCCCAGGCAAAGAGGTCCATTCGCGATGTCGACGGCCTCGGCGAGATAGCTACCGTTAAGACCTGTGGTTGAGATCAGGAGAATGTAGGACAACCTGCTTGATCCGGAAAATGCATGACACGACTTCTGGAGACCAGTCACGGAGTTCTACATTGGCTTACCAGATGTTAGGGTTCACCGGACATACGAATAATGGCGGCCCAGACAGCCTGACCTTACGGTACTTCCCTCAAGGCTTGGTATGACGACTGAGCCAGGAAAGGCTGCCCAGTCCATGCTGCCTATCATTGAAGCCTGAATGCAGGGTCCAGCCAAGATTGTCTACTCGGCCAGATGTTTCCTAGGAACGTTAATGGTAACAACACTGGGTACGACATGCTCGCTCAGCCAAATGCTTGGACAGGCTACCAGCTGTTGAACGCACATGAGTAGACACAAATCGGTGTCATGCATATTGTCTGCATAGCTACTCTAATTATCACCATTTCGCAGGATGACGGGTTGAGATTGAGAGATTTGGTTCATATAAAGCAGATGGGAGCTCTGAAGGGCAGAGCGAGGATGTACGAGTAGATGATTTTCTCAACAGTCAGTCAAATCCTGAATTCCGTCGGTATGGGATCATCGGCAGGTGAAGGAACCTTTAACGGACTCTACCTTTTGGTACCTCCAAACTTGACAACATTCAACTCTTCACGCGCGAACGACTTGCAATGGTGGATGGAGCCTTGGTCTGATCATCATCCACCTTCCTGGTCCGCAGATTCCATCCTAATTGTCCTTTCCATGTCTTCGCATTTGTTAGATTGAGTAGAGGCCTTGGGACTGCGGCACGCTTCTCATTACATGGAGCAGAAAAGAACACCAAGGAGGAAGAAGGTCGATTCTGGATTGAGGAATTTCGTTTTATACCGCTCTGATGCAGCACCTGCCACGAGCTTTGCTCGAAATTCACTTCGTTGAGGCGAGTACAACGATCCTGACTCTCCTCTTGCCCTTGTCGCGTGCCCCAGCCTTCTCCTCGGAACTGACTCTGACCCGGAGCTGCTGGAACAGCTCGACGGTGACAGCTCGGCGCTGTTGTTCATGGCTCCACTTCTCAAACACGGTCAGCCGATAATTCTCGGCGTCGAACGTACTCTCCCGTTTGGACACCTCGAGTGGGTGTTCGTGGTGTCGTTGAGGCTTGGGCGCATCAGTCAGTTCGAAATCATCCAGCCTCACTAAGCCTTCGACGCCAAACTGCGGGACAAAGACGACGACGCCGTTATCAAAGACGCGCATCACGTACCCGTCGACGTCGGTCGCGGCATTCGGCGTCTGCTCGCCTCGTGCCTTCAACGCCTGGCCCACGTAGTACTCGATGCTCGCCCGGCCGGCATGCTGGGCGTTTCGGTGCCGGAAGTTCAAGTTGTGGCAGACCCGCTCGAGCTTGGTCTTGTTCGTGAGGCCGTCGTCCACAACCTCGCTGCCCTGGCCATCGAACCCAATCGCATACGCGAGCTGGCGGTGCACGAGCAGGTCGGCATACCGCCGGATCGGGCTCGTGAAATGTGTGTAGATCTCGCTCGCGAGGCCGTAGTGCCGGAACTCCGGCTCGGCATGTGATCCGCTGCAAAAGTATTCCGCCGATGTCATGCATCTTGTGGCGAGGATACGAATCAAGGTGTTGAAGAACGGATGTTGAGGGTCGAGGCACTGGTCCAGCGAGTCGGCCAGAGCTTTGGAGCTCGAGACGTCCAGCTCAAAGCCGCGCATCCGTTTCAATTGATCACTGAGATCGGTAAAGTTGGACGCGGGGGGGGTGGCGTGGCGCCGAAGCAGCGCGGTTTGTGGAAAGACAGAGTGAATCTTCCTGGCGACGGTGATGTTCGCCAGAAGCATAAACTCCTCCACCAGCGAGTTGGTGGCAAGGAGTGCTTTCGTCTTGACGTCGGCCAGTGCGTCCGACGTCTCGCTGTCCGTTTCGATGCGGACTTCAGGACTAGACAGGTTGAGGGCGCCCGCGTCCATGCGCTTCTGCCGCAGTTTCTGTGACAACGAGAGCAGCGTCCTCATCCCCCGCGTGAGCTCGTCCTGGGCCTTGTCATCGTCAACCCGCTTTTGCGCTTGTTCGTAGGAGAATCCTTCGCGCGAGAAAATCACCGACTTCGTAAACGAGGCCGAAACGACGTCAGCGTCAGGGGTGATCTCCCACAAGACGGAAAAAGCGAATCTCTCGACGTTGGGCTTGAGCGAACATAAATCCGTGCCGAGGAGCATGGGAAGCATGTCAATCCTCTTGTCGACAAGGTAGACGGTCGTGCCACGAGCAGTAGCCTCGGCATCCATGGCGTTGTTTGGTTTGACGAAATGCGACACATCAGCGATGTGGACGCCCACTTCGAAATTCCCATTGGGCAACGGTCTCGCGTGCAGTGCATCGTCGATATCTTGACATCCCGGAGGGTCAATGGAACAGACGAGAAGATGGCGAAGATCTTGTCGTCCTTTCCAGCCCGCGTGTTGTGGGTCCGCGGGCACTTTCCAGTCATGGCCTTCGGGGGGGAGGCAGTCCAACACGGTTTTTGGGAATGGTCGGTACTGGACGTCAAACTCCAAAAGGAGCGCTTCGGTTTCGGCCTCCTTTGTCTCCAGCTCACCGAGAGATCGGATGTAGTGTCCGACGGGATGCCGGGTGTCTCTGTCCCAGGAGTCAATGGTGGCAACAATGCGCTTCCCAATCAGTTCGCCCAGCTGTCGCGTGCGTATTCGAATCTTTGGGAGTCGCTTGTCCATTGGCACCAGGAAGACAGTGGTCTGCCGAGGACCAGAAGTGTTTCCCGAGTTTGTATCCACCGTCCCCACAAACTGTCTCCAGTTCCGCTTCATGATGCCAACCACCCGGGCGGTCGGCTGCGCTCTCGTGTCCGCACCGGCGGCATGGGCCCTCCGGACTTCCTCTTGCAATGCTCTCCGCTCGTTGTCCGTGACGACGGCGACCTCTCCTTCGTCTTCGTTCTCCGCACCGTCATTCTTGTTCACCTCCTCCTCGTCCAGGATCTCGGTGGACGGCGACTTCCATTGCTCCTTGGGTAGTACCTCCACGACGACGACGTCACCAGAGATAGATCGGTTGCTGCTTTCCCGGCCCAGGATCAGCAAGGGCTTATCAAAAGCGGCCACTTTGACTGTGCCTTCGAGGTAGTTGTACGGTGAGACGTTGAAGACGCCTTGGTGCAACGTCCCTGCTTTGATGCCCGTGGCCATCTTGGACATGGAGTAATATTCTGGGTAGAATAGTTCGCCTGGTGCCAGACGTGCTTCTGCTCCCTCCGCACCCTGACTGACCATGTCCAACAGTCTGTCCGCATCGTCCAGGCCGGCCACGTAGTCTCGCAGCGACAGAGCCGTGATATCCTCCTTCTGCGCTTTCTTCCGGTTGTCTTGATCGTTGGTGAGCACGACGATGGTGGGGGCCCTGGTCCCCTTCTTCATCACCGCGGCAAGATGTGCAGCATACCACGCGGCAGCTTTTCGCACGGCACGGTCGTTGCGATCGTTGATCGTCTCACCCTCTTCCCGTCGCACGGCCGTCTCCGCTCGAAATTCGTTGAAGAAGAGATAGAAACGCTTCTCGTCACTCTTGGCCAGCGCCATAACCCGGTTGTAGAGCGGGAGAGATCGGTTCTTCAGCTCCTCCAGCACCGTCTGAAGCACAATGACGTCGTGGAAATAATTCGACTCCTCGAACAGGTCCATTCCGGTGAGGAGGACATTGGTATCCGGAATAAGGTAGTGGCCGTCAGGAAATGCCTTTGTTCCACTCGGTCGTTTCGACAGGATGAACTGGGGAACTGAACAGTCAGTGACCAATTTCCATTGCCACCTGAGGATGCACAGGACTTACCAACACCGTTGGCATTCGCCGCCGCGGTTGAAGCGCAGCTGGGGCATAGCTGCGACGAACAGGGAATGTCTTTTCGGAGATACTGTTCCTGGACGACTTTTTGAACCCGTCCGCTCCTGGTCGACCGAATGAAGACTTTGCTCGAGATGAGGGCCGCGTTGGGATCTGATGCGAGACCGCGCTTGAGGCTCTTCATCGTCAATACCTAGTCGAGCGTTGGGCCAAAAGTGAATTTATTTAACCTAGCAAAGAAAGCCTGATCAGCGTGCATCAAATTGGTGACCCGCACAAAATCGGGGCTGATGCCGAGCCTCAAACGGGTCTGTAGCCTGAGCTCAACCTGGCATTCAACATTCTCTCAGCACCGTCGCGTTGTAGACTCTTGATCGTGAGAACGCGGGTCCCATCACCGTGTGAGGTATTGTACAGAATGCACACCGTGCTGCTGGAGCTCCAAATGGAGACACGTACTTTGGGTGAACAGCGTTAGCAAGTCCTTACCGCAATCCTTCCCTTTCCCCCGAGCAAGATAGACAGATGGGTCCATTCAGCATCATTGATTGTAATCAAGCACGGCTGGCAGAACTGACCAACAATCTTTGGCCTTTGGGTGCGGAACAGGGTGCGAGCACTATATGATCGGTCTACAGGACATTGCATGCCACTTGCCCGAAGCCAGTCAGATTCCCCATCTCATCAACCATCTCCGGATCATCCTCCCAATGTGAACTCCTCCCAATCGTTTGTCATCCAAGACCGCATTCAAGACTATGTCGTCGGGCGCCAGACCGCCCTACATCCTTGAAGCCTCCGACCCTTCCAGCGGACGCCCCGCGACGGTCATCTTCCTTCACGGCTACGGCGACGACGCGCAGGGTCTGCCCCTCGGCCTGGCGCAGCAGTTCCAGTTCTACTCCAAGTTGCCCTACATCCGCTGGGTCCTGCCAAATGCGCCGTTCAACGCCGAAGCCATGATGCAGGCCTGGTACCTGCCCAGGGCCCTGCCCCACACCGCCACGAAGCCACGGGTGCCGGGCCAGGCGGAGGACGACGATGAGACCGAGGCGGAGGATGAGGAAGGGATCCTCCAGATTGTGGCGGCCGTGGACAAGCTGGTGCAAGATGAGATCGATCTGCGAGGAGATGGGGGTGAGCCCGTCGACGCAGAACCTGCCGCTCGCATCATCGTCGGCGGATTCAGTCAAGGCTGCGCTGTGTGTCTGGCCTGGAGCCTGGTTGGCAAGCTGCGACACAAAGTCGCCGGCGTCGTGTGCTTGAGCGGGTATTTCCCACTGGCCGACCGCATTGCCAACTTGCGACAGAACGACGGTTCCCGTCTCAGCTCCGAGGCGGAAAAGAAGAAATGGTTCTACGTTCACGGACACAAGGACATGTTGGTTCCAACCAGGATGTTCAGGCAGGGCAAGGAGGAGTTGGCCAAGTATGTGCCCGCGGACGCCGTCGAAGGGCATCTGTACGAAGGCATGGGCCACTCCACTTGCAGCACCGAGCTGCGAGATCTGCTGGGCTGGTTGGAAAAGGTCATTCCGCCTTGAATTGGAAGGATTGACCCAGCGTTACGCTGACCTTCGCCATGCTACCCTCTCCCACATCGACGTCCGGACGGTCAGGTCAGGCAGACAGGACATGTGCGTGCCGGTGACTACTTTCTGTTTGTCGGGTAGGGCGGTAAATCCCATACAAAAACTGATCTCGCATACCGATTGGAATTTGTAGCTCGTATTTCGCAATCCTCAGCAACCACTTTCACTAGAACTTTCCACTCCTCTCAATCACCGTCGCCACCCACGAAACAAAAAAAAAATGACGACAGGAACGAGTGACTTGAGCCCTCCACATCAATGCTCTTCAATCAGTTCATCAATCCTCGTCAGTCGCTGCCATCGCACCGAAAAGTCATCTCCTCCACGTCTCTCCACCTTTCCTATTCACCTCGGACACGTCGCGCCACAACTGCCACACGACTTGCTTCCGCTGGAAATCGTGGCTCCACACTTGGGACACCCGAGGTGAAGCATTTTGTTTCCTTCTCCTTCGCTTTAGGTTTTCGTTTAATCTCTGGTTGATTCAGTCGGCGGCTATGCAAAACGTTGAAGATGGTTAGTACAGTATATTCCCGACAGGTGGAAATGCAGGACACTGACACACCCTCTTAGCTTCCTTCTTTCTTTGTTCTCGCTGATCGGGAATGCAAGCAAAGCGTCGTTGGGAAACAGCGCGATCGAGGCGGTGTCTGAAAAGCGGGGAAGAAGATATCGGGAATGCAAGCTCAGCCAAGATCGGATTGGGCGGCCCACTCCATGCCTTGAATGTGTCAGGCAGTGAGTTGAGCAAAATGATGGCCAATGGCACTATCCAAGGACGCAAAAGGAGTAGACCTGTACACTCCCATCCCAACTCCTACTTTGCAAGCGATAAATCATGCTTGATCCCTCCAGCATCGGCAAGGGCTTCAACGGAAATGCTGGACAAAAAATCTTGATCAGAAATCCACCCGGAACCTTTTCGATTTCCGTATCCTCTCGCCGTATTTGTAAAAGATGACGCTGATAGGGGCCAGGGCCAGGGCGATAAAGGCCAGCAAGGAGTTGCCCCAGCCCAATCCCAAGGCCGCGTACATTCTCGGTCCGGCCAGGGGAAGGAAAGCTCCAACCAGACTCCTCAAAACGGTGTTGGCGGCAATCGCCGAAGCAGCATGCTGAACATAGGCATCGACGAGATAGGTCTGGATGGGCATAAAGGTGGCCAGCATGCCAAATCCCACCCACAAGGTGCCGATGATAGGCATAATCCAGTGCACATGTCCTTCTACCGACCAGCCATACCAAAACAGGCCGATGGGAATGAACAGGCTGCCTGGAATGAGAGGGGGCAGTCGGTACTCCGGCTTCATCTCACCCTTGGCGGCCATGTGCTTGACTATTCGATCCGAAATGCTGCCAAAGATGACCAGTCCGGCCATGGACCCGATGCCAATCCCCAGGAATGCCAGGCCGACGATGCCGGAGGTGAAGTGGTACTCGCTTTCGTAGACGAGGGTCAGAGTGGTGAAAAGCAAGTACAGATAGCCGTAGACGACGGCCATGTATATGGACATCAAGGACACGATGGGCGAGAACAGGAGCATTTTGGTCGGCCGGACAATGGCGCGCAGGAAATATTCGCGGGTGGAAATGCCCGAGTCGAGTTTGGATCGCAAATTGGGGTTGCCCGTCTCCTTTCGCCGCCTCTTGGTGCGGTGCTCCAACAGAACGGGCTCGTAAGTTTCGCGCATCAGCGCAATCGAGATACAAGCACACACTCCGCCCTAAGGTCTCGATGAGCTCGCGTGTTTGACCATCTCGAGAACATGGCTTACCGCAATGGCCAGAACCCAAAAGACCCATCGCCAGCCTTCGGCTTCGGACAAAAAGCCTCCTGCCACGGGGCCGATGACCGGGCCGAGTAAGGGTCCCAAAGCAAAGATGGCCATGGCCGCTCCTCGCTTCTGTTGCACAATCATATCTGCGATGGAGCCGCCGCCGATGGTGATCGGGCAGCTTCCCGCAATCCCACCCATCAAACGGAAGAAGAGGAGGGAACCAATGTTGGGTGCCAGAGCGCACGCCACCGTCCAGATGACGAACATAACATTGCACACATGATAGACCCACAGTCGCCCGTACACCTCCGACATAGGGGCGATGAACAGAGGCCCCAGCGCGTAACCCAGGATGTAGATGGAGACGATAAAACTCCCCACCGTTTCGTTGCTCGAGTTGAATTCCTTCATGACGGACGGGACGCCAGGGGCGACCATGGATGATGCCAATGGCGTGAGAAATGTGACGGCCGAAATGATGGCCATGTTGAACCATTTTCTTCTCTCCGGCCAATTGATCGCTCTTTCCGGGTCGTCGGGACTGTCCCAGTCCACGACGTTCGGATCCGGCTCGACCTCCACAGGTTCCTCCCCTTCCTTGTCGCCGACATCGTCCGTCGTGTTGACAATAGGGATGCCGTGTTCAACATCAGGGTCGATCGACCGGTCCTCTTCGCCCGAGTTCTTCGTGTTGGTGATGTTCTCTTGTTCCAGAGTCTTTTCGTCGGTGAGTACAGACTCCCGCGACACGGAAACCGCCATGAGCACGAAGGCGCTGTGTCAGCCTCCCTAGGAGTGTGTGTCACCGCGACCCACTGCGAGCAAGACACGGCTTGCTGGTTAGCTGGCTGGATGCATGTCGGGAAGAGAGAGACTCACATTGAAAAACAATGGGACTTTTGCCGGCTAACCGGATCGAGCGAAGGGGACTCCGCTCGCGGGACGGCAATAGCCTACCTTAGATCCGAATCTGACTTTGGCACTCTCCCCGCCGAGATGCGAGCACTGTGAAATGTAATAGACCCAGGGCGGACAAGGACGAGCGGACAAGGACGACGTGAAAATATAGGAGATGCAGGAGGCGGGCCAGTGTTTATACAAGTGTGAATGGAATGGGCGCGAAGAAAACTTGTCCCCACTCCCTGCTGCCTCTGCTTAAGTCCGTGGACTCTCCGCCTTCGGGAAAACGACTCCGATCAAGGAATTGTGCAGGGCAACCTGTGCCTGGAGATAACCAACCTGTCTCCACGTCGTACTCTCGTCCCCCCTGGAGACGCACACGACCGACAGAAGCCTCGATGTCAGCTTCATCTCGAATCTAGACTGCTGGTCCAAAACCGTTGACGATGGCATGCATGGGCTAAAATCTTTCACGCCTTGTGCGGAGTGCATAAAGTTGTGCAGTGTGCCCTCCCAAAGACTGGGGAAGATTCCGCCGGACGATCGGTTGAGATTTGGAGGAGTCAACTAGCCATGCCTACTCCACATAACGCCCTGGCAGGGGGATATTAAAGCTTAAATACGAGATCGTAAACACGGACTGGGCCTAGCGTGGAACGCTATCTGGCCGCCAAAATCGGCCGGCCTTCCAGCGACACTCTTGTGCCCAAGACAAGGGACGGCGCGAGTACTGATGGCATTATGGTCAAATGACGACTCAGGATGACAGTAGCCACCGATCCCGCCCAAGATGCCACTTGTTTCCCCGCGTCGCTGGTTTACAGATTGGAAATGTGGCCTCGCAGACCCCCTGCCTCGGATGGCAAAAAAGAGTACTAATCAGGTCTAGCAGCCGCCAGCATCTTGTGCACAGCTCCTGCATAACTCCTGATGCTAACTACCCAAGCATAATGCCAGGCAACGAAGCCTGGACAGGGTCAGGCCAGGGTCAGGTCAGGGTCAGGCAGGACAGGTCAGGGCAGGTCAGGACAGGACAGGTCAGGGCAGGTCAGGACAGGACAGGTCAGGGCAGGTCAGGACAGGACAGGTCAGGACAGGACAGGTCAGGACAGGTCAGGTAGGACAGGTCAGGACAGGTCAGGGCAAGGACAGGTCAGGCCATCATGACTAATCAGTGCACCTCTGAATTGCAAATCAATCAACATGTGCAAGGAAACCTCACGATTATTCTAACAGCTATCTCCTGACAACATCGGTATCATTCATCGTCCGGTCAGCTTTTATCGCGGAAACTGAAATGTGTGCCTTGATCGTCGACACTCAATGCGTCATCAGATGGCGAAGCCGCCTGAGTTCAGCTGGCGAGGCTCTCCTGCAGCCTCGAATGTTCCATTAGGCAGCCGGCGCAATCCCTGGGCAGTGCTCGCGCCCGGCCCAATCCAGGTCACATCGTGCCCCCTGGATTTCATGAAGGCCACGGTCCCGTTGTCATAGGTATATTCAAACAAGACCTGATTCGGAATCAGCTGGTCGTGAAGGCGCGGTTGGGCCAGGGCTTCCGGCACCGTCATGTTCTGGTCCAGAACGTGGATCAGATTCTGGACCGTCGCCGTGATGATGCGAGACCCACCGGCGGCCCCGATCACATAGTACAAGGTCCCGTTGGCAAATTCGACGATGGTCGGCGAGGTGGACGACAGCGGCCGCTTGCCCGGTCGGATATAATTGCTCGGACTCGGCAGGTATCCAAAGGCGTTGGACGAGCCGGGGATGGAAAAGTCGTTCATCTCGTTATTGAGGATAACGCCGGTCTCGGGGACCATCAGGCTGGCGCCAAAGAACAGATTGATGGTCGTGGTCAGCGAGATGGCCATGCCCGATGCGTCGGCCGCCACCATGTGCGACGTGCCTGGCGTCTCCAGAGACTCCAGGCCGTCGGGATCGTACGCAGAAACATTCAAGGTGTGGTGGTCTGAGATCTTGCTCCGGATGTCGGCCGCCGCCCGCTCGGACAGCATCTCGTCCTGATATCGTGACATGTTACCCACAAACGACGGGTCACCGAGGTCGGTGCGTGCTCCATACCCAAACCTGATGGCCTCGTCCAGCCGGTGCGTACTCAGGTTGACATTGCCCTCGGCGAAAAAGTCCGGGTAGCCTTCGACCGTCTTGAGGACCGACAGGGTGACCTCTCCCGAGCTGGGCGCGCTGCCACTGTGAAGGCGGAACCCGCGATAGGTGATGTTTGCCGGAGGTCGGATCGCCACCTGATAGTTCTTCAAATCTTCCAGTGTCATGGTCCCATTGGCCGCCTGCACCGTCTTGATCGTGGCCTCGGCAATGGGCCCGGTATAGAAGACATCGGGCCCGTCGTTGGCGATGCTCTCCAACGTGTCGGCATATCGTTTTCTCGTGATCGTGTCGCCCAAACCGACCAAGGTGCCATGAGGAGCAAAGTCGATCGCCCACGTCGGATCGTTGACCAAAAAGTTGGGAACGGGTGCCAACGTGTTGGCGATGGCCATATACTTGACCAAGTCTGGGGTCACCGGCCAACCATATCGTGCCGTTCTGATGGCGCCTTGCATGACGTGCTTCCAAGGCAGCCTTCCGTAATTCTGATGCAGGCGGTGCAGACCACGCACTTCGCCAGGTACGCCACTAGTTATTCTCGTTAGAGGCCGCCATCGTGTCTACGGTCTCACACGCACCTTGCCAGACCCCCGAAGACACTAGCCTCAGTGTTGTTCTGATACATCTCCTGAAAAGCGGTGGCCGGGGCCGTTTCTCTAAAGTCTATAAATTCGTAGCTCCCGCTCGAGTTGCGGACCAGCATGAAGCCGCCACCTCCGATGCCACTATGGTACATGCCTACAACGCCCACGCAGAACACGGTGCCGACAATCTGGGCCAGGTCAGTCGCGGTGCTCGAGTCATCCAGTGGAAGAAGGGAGGGGGGTTCGCCACTCACAGCATCGGCCGCATTTCCTCCTTCTCGTAGAAGCTCTATCCCGATTTGACTGCAAATGCTGCTCTCACTGGCCACCGCGCCCACGTGGCCGGTTTCGTATTGTTGCTGCGGCCTCTGGTGGTCGTGGAGCCCCGGCAGGGGATTGGCAGCGGCCTGGTTTATCAATGGTGAACTGGCCAGGCCGCAGACCGCCTGCACGAGCGCCAGTATGATGATGTGTATACATACGGCCGACGGAGAGCATAGAAAGCGGGCAAAGTGACGGGGCCAGCAGACCATTGTACCCGCTCCAGTTCCAGCCCCAGATTTCCAGGGGTCACTCTTCAGAGCGAGGCCCGAAAGTGGCCTGGGGACCACTGAGAAGCGCACGCACGCGAGGTTGGCCACCCAGCGATTGCGGGCTAGAATGACGCAAGCGCGGGTCGAACCTGATCAAGCTCGTGGAGATATGTTATGTCACAATGACCTAGATCGACGCGCCGTGGTGGTCGAGAGAAGAAGCGGCTCAACCCAATTAACTGTCGCTGTCTCGAGCGTGGCATTGATAGCCGGATGGTGGTAGAGACGGACAGGAAGATAGACAGATAGACTCTCCCAACCAAGTCGACGGCGGTCAGCAGACCTCTGGCTGAGCGAGATTGGTCATTTTTGCGCCGTTGTCGCTGGGCTGACCCTCATCTGCTACCAGTATATTCCTGTCATCTCCACGCGGCGATAACGATAAGGGAAGGAAATGTGATATTGGTCCGCTTTGTCGGACTTGAGCGTGGCAGATCCGAGGTCCAGCGCTTGTTTGTTGCTTTTGTTCTGCTCAAAGAGACCCACTCACCATCCACATGGACTGAGATCCTGGGGCAACCGTGAAGGGCCTCAGGAAGAGAAGACTTGGCCAAATGACAGTTGCCCGTCCACAATCGTACAATGACAACAGAACCTGTAAACTTGGTTCTCAAGACCCTCTCGTTCGCATATGCATTGTGGACTGTGTCTCTATAATCGGAGATAGGGTGTCGAATTCGGGATTTTGTTGCTGCAGATCAAGTTCAATTCTTCGTTGCAATGGACTTGCAGGCCCCGCTGGAAAGGCCTGTTACGACATATTTGCTAGCCGATAGAACACCTAGCCATGTCCAAGCGTGCTTCTCCCACCTCTTCTCACGACGCTGTAGTGAAATAAGAGCTTTCTCCGGCTGCTATGGCATCGTGGAGCGCGATTGTCGGCCAATGTCAGGCCCAGCTGCTACGCACTATACTAGGTTTGCACTGTCTCCAGGACCTCGGCCGCCCGTCGATTCAGATGGGATCAAAGGAGTCTTCTCGTCATCCGGCCGTCCATCCTCAGCACTCTTGTCGCCGATAGTCCTTTCACCGTCCCCAAAGGTCACCTTGAAGAGGGGGTCGTAGCTAGCCCAGACCGCGGTAAACATTGCTCGGATCAACCGTGCAAACCATCCAGGATACGTGCCGTCCGGCCGCAGAAACATAGCGGCACCACCACCAATCACCAACATCAAGAGGGGTGACCAGAGGGACAAGAAGATAACTTGGCCGAGTCTCTGCTTGACGGTCGTCATGTGGTAGGTGCGGATTTGCTGGAGGAACTCTTGGTACTCGTATGGCAGGCCATGCTCAGCAGCACCATCGATCATCAGTTTTAGATACCTCGGGCTCGGTTGCGCATAAGAATGGTGTGGATGCGAAACGGTCGAGGGGGCTAACAGGGTATGCGCCCGGAAAGGCGCGCCCGATGGAGAGAAAGGGATCTCTTCCAAAGGATCGCCGCTCAGTGCAAAGCAGTCGACCAAGACGTCTTTATAGCCGGAGCCTCCACCTTCAGTGGCGATGATATGCACAAGGTCCTCTTTCGTGACTTCGTAGACCACTCCCACGAGCCCCTTGAACCAACGATCTTTGTGATAATCTTCCGCCCCCGCCTGGGACTCGACGTCTCCATGTGTGGGCACATCTCGGTAGCCAGTATTGGCAAAACACGGCTCTGAGTATGGTATCCCGGGCAAGTCGAAGTTCAAGGACAATATAGGCACGACCACGTTAATCTGCGACAGCGGGGTGATGTTGCGTTTGCCTTGAAACGTCTCTGCGCTGAGATTCGAGCCATATCCAAGGTAGAGGACGGTGTCCGCAGCATGACGGCTACCAGCTAAAGACTGGTCCGAAAGGTATGGCAGCTCAATGGGAAGATCGTGGAGAGAAGCATGCCGTCTGACTTCCGAGGTTACTGGGATCGCCGGGCGTGGTGTCGTCGTCCGACATTTCTTGATGCGTATCAGCTCATTCCACTGTCGCAGAGGAGACAAGATATTGGTCGACTGCTCCATGTCTTGCTATTATGTAGGGTGGCGCTGAATCATTGATGTTGCCATTGGTGACCCCTATGACGCGATAAGGGTAATATTGCGGGTAACATTGCGGGTCCGATAAACATGGGGCGGAAGAGGCGGTATTGCTCAACTTCTCTCTTCCGCATGGTCAAGGCTATGGCTACCATCTATTATCCATGTATCGCGAGGCAAAGAAGTTACGAAGCTATAGTGGGCACTGCACTTGTGCGAGGGAACAGCGGTCTGCAAAATAATCAATTCACCTCAAACAGGTCGGCCTGGCAAATGAAGCGTCCCGCACGAGCTCTGACCAATCTGACCAACGAAGCGGGATGAAGGCGGTGCATGCAGCATAATGCTTCATAAACATCAATCTCGACGCTTATGTACCTTGACAGAATCTCTAGACTGGCAAAATGCACGGCTAGGCCATCCGACTCCTTCACATCCAATCATTTGACGATAAACACGACTGTCGGCAACTGTTGTTGTGGTGGTTGTTGTTGGTGGTGTTGTGTATTTTTTGCCTATGCAAAGGCCATGCTCTTCTTGATTTCCACAATCGCCTTGGCCGGATTGAGCCCTTTAGGACATGTCCTCGAGCAGTTCAAGATGGTGTGACATCTGTACAAGCTCATGCTGTTGTCGAGAGCCTCCTTTCGTTCCGCCTTGCGCTCGTCTCGAGAGTCGGCCAGCCATCTGTAGGACTGAAGAAGGATGGCGGGTCCGAGGTATTGGTCGCTGTTCCACCAGTATGAGGGGCAGGATGTCGAGCAGCATGCACAGAGGATGCACTCGTAGAGCCCGTCAAGCTTCTTGCGGTCGGCCGGCGATTGGCGATTCTCCTTACCCTAAAAAAAGTCAGCGTTGCTCCACACCACAACTCCGATCATGCTCACATCTGGGGACTTTGTGTCACGTTGTAGGAAGGGCTTGATGGACTTGTATTGTTTGTAAAATTGGGTCAAGTCGGGCACCAAATCCTTGACCACATACGTATGCGGCAATGGATAGATGCGGGATTCTTTGGCGGTATCGGTGGGGATCCGGCCTGTCCATGGTCAGCTTCATCCTCTTCGCTGTCGCTCCCACGATTGGCGCCACCTACAAAGGCATGCCAAGGTATTGACCCCGTCAATGTTCATCGCGCAGCTTCCGCAGATTCCCTCCCGGCAGCTGCGGCGGAAAGTGAGGGTAGGATCGACTTCGTTCTTGATGCGAATGAGCGCGTCCAACATCATCGGCCCGGTTTTATTCAGATCCAAGGTGTATGTTTGCATCCTCGGCTTGGACGTCGGCTCGTCGGGGTTCCATCGATAGATGTGGAAGGTCTTGATCTTCACATTCTTGTCCGCTGCTGGCTCCTTCGCCGTTGTTGTTGGAGAGGCCGTCTCGGTGACCGTGGCATACGACCTTGCCGCAACCGAGGACCGAAGCGCAGCTCGTGATGGGGCAACAAGCCGAGAAGCGGAGCGCAAAGCTGCCATGACAATCACAGACGGGGTTGAAGCTCTCAGCTGTCTGGTTCCAAATACGAACGAAGAGTGGTGGTCAAAGGGATTGAAGTGCAGAAGGACCTGAGTTGATTGAGGAACAGTGGTGCCGGATCATGCTGCGACTCTGTGCCCAATCAGAAGACTTCCAAATAAGCCTTGGAGTTGCCAAGGCCGAGCGCGTGCCGGTGGTGCGGTAAATGCCGAGCTGTGGAAGTCCATCACCAAGAATTCTCAAGCAGAGGTATTGAGGCCATTACGCTGATTCAGGAACTTATTGAACGATCAATGATAGGGATCTGTTTATGGATCCGACTAACAGTGGTAATTCCATCAATACGCTTGCTATCATGTGCAGCTATTGCCTTTACTCTAAATGCAAATGGTCGAGGACCTCATGCAGCGCAGGGCAGCGGCGGCAGCGGTACCTCTTCTCCTGGCATCGCCGGCCCCTTACGCTCTCTGCTCCGTCCAGTCTTCTGGCTGGAGCTCACCTCTGGCGCCGACGTTTTGGCTTCTTCTATGAGGGCAGTGAGCCCGATGTTTGTCCGGCTTCGGCTCACGGTCCTGGGTGGAGTTGGAGTCTCGCGCTCATAGTGATCAGTCCGTTCAGAGCTCTGATCTCTTCAACTCTCACGGTCTCGCTTTGTACGACAGTTGTTGCATTTGGTCTTCTCATGTGTGGAACAAATTTGATGTGTCAGGCTGTAGCGGTAGACAATGGTGAGGAAGCCGGTATAAATGTGGACATGCTTTGCCCACTGTTTCAAGACATGTCTGAAATGGTGGCGCAAGGCTGTTTGTGAGAGACATCAAGCCTTTGTCCTTGTCTTGTTAACCAGTCCTTATCTTGTTTAACCACAGCTCTTGGATCGCCATGTATGACGGAGCACAAAAGGATTGATCCGGAATTGGCCAAGACGAATGAAATGAGCTCAGGTGGACAAAGCATATGTGAACCTCAAGTTCCGCCTCAAGTTCTGACAGGTTCAATATCCTATCTTACCTCTCGCTGTCCCGGCAGGCTGAAACAAATCATGTCTGGATAGCTGACATTGCAGCGGCTCTGCTTGCAATGATGATGTAAGATGATCGTCCCTGCGCTGACAAGCGGGAACAGGTTTCTTTCTGGAGACACCAGCATCCATATGAGAACCGCATCGGCCTGTGTTCCCAGTCGAAAAAGACGTCCAAGCAAGTCGGCACCATCGCGGCTGGCCGATCGGCACCACCGCTTCTAGTTCTGTATCCTGCTTCTGATGACGACGACACATCCGACACAATATCCAAAGTCCCTAGAGCTAGTCAGCCGGTCGACAAGAGAGACAACCTCAATCCTGAGCGCCGGACATGCCCGGGTATCGACTGGTAGAAATAGAGCTGCTGCCTGGCGCCCCATAATTAAGCGCAAGCCACAGAATTGAGAAATACGCCCTGGCCAATCAGCATCATTCTTAGATTGGAAGATCCGCTCCGGCTATGTCACCTGGAATATACTTGCACCGGCTGTTCGTGCGACGGAGAGATTGATTTAATACATTCAATATTCGGCCTTGTAGGAATCATGCTGCGAAGCTGTCTGTAATCATGGGACACATGGCGCTCGTGGAGGATGTCGCGCTCGAGAAGCCAAAGAGGACGCGCAAATCGCATAATAAGGTGAAAACGGGCTGCTTGACGTGCAAGTACGTGGGGCCAAATCTACCATTGGGCATGAGCTAACTGAGATCCCCAGGATCCGGCGCAAGAAGTGTGATGAGACCAAACCGTTCTGTCGCCGATGTACCAGTACTGGGCGCAAGTGTGATGGCTACGCCAATCATCTGGCTAAATCATGCAGCACGGAAGGCTCTCCCAGGACCGACACAACCGAATCCATCCATGACTGTCGACAGACGGACAATGGCACGGCGGGAGAGTCATGGAGCTCTTCGCTGGAAAACGTCGAAGCACGTCGAGGACGAAACTCTGACTTACAACTTTGTCGGCCGCCGTCAACGACGCTCTTCTCCACCGACCAGGACTTCTTCTGCTTCGACTTCTTCCGCACTCGGACCGGCCCCGAATTCGCGGCATACTTTGACAGTTCGATATGGCGTAACTTCATGCTCCGGGCCTGCTTCTTGCACCCGACCATTCTGCAAGCAGCCATGGCCGTGGGTGCGGTCCACCGACGATTCGAACTGGGCATCTCCCGGGAAGCCCTCGAATACTGCGAGGTTGCTCTGCGGATGTACCGGAAAGCGTTAAGGTGCTTGAAGCAGGACATCCAAGATGGTCATCCCAACGTGCCCCAGATTAGCATGGTCGTGTCCATGTTGCTGTCCACCTTCGAGACCTTTCAGGGCGAGTATGATCTGGCGTTGGCGCACATGTCGTCCGGGCTCAAGATCCTTCTCGACCGCAACTTCCGCACAACGCATCGAGAGATTCAGTATCGGAATGTCGAATTGAACTATACGAGTCTGCAAAAGCTTTTTTTGAGACTCGAATTGGAATCCAATAAGCTGTTCTGCCGACGGGCCACCATTCTGGCCGATCCCGACCGGGAAGATGCCGCACTCCCTGAGGTGCCCGGCATCTTTGCTCATCTGGAGCAAGCCCGAGACGTGCTGTTCACGGAAGTCAAGTGGATCTGGCACACCTGGGCTCTGCTCGGACAGGGAGCCCTTCAGAGCTTCTCGGTGCAGCACAGCCACATCTCGCGACTCTTGCAGTGGAGTATGGCGTACGCAGAGTATACCAAAAAAGAGAGATCGGGCGACACAGCCAATCAGCGGCACGTGTCCCAACTGCTCAAGGTATACCGCGAGGTCGCCTACCTCCTCCTGCTGACGCAGATCGCCTTCCACGAACCCGACGGCTCGGCCTTCGCCACTCGGTGCACAAAGCCTGAAACTTGCCGCTGCCACCGCAGCTGTAGGACCTACACAGAACGTCGTGAGGCCCTCAATGCACACTTTGCCCGCCTCCTCATCCTCTCGGAAAGCGTGCTCAACGCGGGCTCCTCTTTCGCGTACGAAGAGCACTCCCTCTGCGTCGACAGCGGCATTGGGCCGCCACTGTACGTCGGCTCCCGTGACTGTCGGAGTACCAAAGTCCGGCACCAAGTCACCTCACTGCTGGAACGGTCCGAAGTCCAAAAACGGGTCTGGGACACGCTGGGCGTGTACACGATTGCCGAAAAGTTGTCGAGCATCGAAGAGCACGCCGTCGTGAGTTGCGGGGTGATTCCGGTGCACTACCAGCCCAAATGGGTCGATATCACCTGCTTCTTTGAAGAGAGCCGGATCTTGCTGAGGCATTGTCGAGCGGATCAAATGAATGGCGGCATGGTTTGGACCCAAGAATGGATATCTTTCTGACGCGGCCATTTGGGAGGCGGGTTTGGAGGCGGACATTGCCAGCCTTTGTGATTTGCATCTCGGACATCTCGGAAAGGGCGTAAGGGAAATGGAAAAAACAACAGGTTCAACACGTCCTGTATTAACACCACCAGTTGGATGGAACAGTGACGGCAGCGTACGTGAGACCAATCGGCGCAGGTGGTGACGACTCTTATAATCACCATCGTAAATGTCCTCAAATTAATGCATTCGATATTCCAGTTCATGCTCGATAGGACAAGCCATGGCACCCGCCAAACACCTCGCTTTGTCTAGTTGAACATCATCACGTCGTAGCGGTGCTAATCCCAGGCTTCTCCCCAATCATCGTCATTAGGGTCTGGCTCCGTTGGTTTTGGCGGTGGCGGTTTCTTCTTCACCGGCGCGGTCGTACTGGCCTTCGTGTTGGTTGCCGCCTCCTTGGTGGCGCTTCTTCCCCCGGTGAAGGGGCCTGCAGATACGCTGCGAGTAGGGGCGGGTCTGACGTTCAAGGTCGAACCCGCAGATGGTTTGCCGACGCCTTTGATCAGTGGCTTCTGGGCCTTTGCCTTTGATTGAGCAGCCAGCCATCCGGCAAAATCAGGCTCACCACCGTCATCGAACGCGACCGCTGGCCCTGTAGTGGACGTCTTCTGGTGATGATCGGAAGGCGCATCGAAGAAGGAGTCATCTCCGTCGTCGTCATCACCAATGTCATCATTCATGGTGCCCCAAGCACCAAGGGCATCGTCGTCATTTTCTACATCTGCAGGCGGAGACGGGGACGGCCGCCTTGCTTGTGATGTTGCCGGTTTTGAAACAGACGCCGTCTTTTCGGCTGACCCTTGGAGGCTCGGTGTCGCTCGGCCGGATGTTGGGAGAGAATTCGTCTGCGAGGTCGCCCCGTTCACTGCTGCGGGCTGCATGTCGCCTCGCACGGCCGTCACTTTGTTCGTGAATGATGAGATGGCCCAGCCTGCCCACGAGGTGTCATTCTGATTGCCCATCCGGGCTGGCGCCGTCGTCGTTCCGGTCTCGGGAGGCAATGCGGTCTCAGCCATACTCGCAGCGTACTTCCGGACACGCTGGAGATAGGTGTCCAAAGTCTTATTCGCTTGGTCCCGAACGAGTTTCTCCTTATCCACCAGTGAGGCACAGATGGCCGGAAGGATCTTGGTGGCACATTCATCATCACTGAAGACATCGATCGTGGCGTTCAGCGCCATCAGGGCCGCGTTTCGAGCATGGACGAAAGGATCTCGGAGCGAGCGTGAGAAGGCCGCCACAAGAACCTTTGTCCGGGACCCGACTCCCAGATTCTTGGCGATCTTGCCCAGGCATATCGTCGTGTTGGTGCGGATTCCCGGTTGTTCGTCATTGGCCGTTTTGGCCAGAAAACGGAGCAGTTCTCCGTTTACGACCCGATCAGACAGTTTAGAAATGACGGACAAAACGGCTTTGACCGTCTGCTCGCGCACCACAGGCGCCGTGTCGGTGAAACCGGTCACCATTGCCGGCCAGACCTTGTTGTTGACGTCTTTCTGAGGGATGCGGTCGGCCATCAGAGGCAAATTGTCGAGCAGACAGACTCTCATCGCACGATCTGGGTTGCTAAACAATCGGATGATCACCGGCACCAGTCGAGATTCAAATTCGTCGTCGGCCATTTTCAATCCGATCTTCATGACCGCCCCAAATACACTGGGGCCGCCGCCTCCAAACTCGACGGATTTCAGAAGCTCGGGCAGGATTCTCATCTTGAAGAAGTCCTCGGGAAAATCGTCGGTGAGACGGTCAAGCTCACTACAGACATCAGCTCGACTCCATCATGGGGACGGCCCGGCCTTACCTCAAGAATTCGTTTCTCTCCTCATCATTCTTCAACCCGAGGCTGTCTGCTCCTTCAGTGATGTGGATGAGCGCAGTCTCAAAAAAACCTCCCACTTTCTTCCCTTGGTCGACAAAATGGCCCGGACTGAGTCTGAGCTTGGGGTTGGCATTGATGAGCCGTCGATAACTCGGGATCATGTTGGTCGGAATACTCCTCGGCTGGGCTAACTGGTCACTTCCCATGAAGCTCCCATTAAAGGCCTCGAACACTAGGATACCGAGGCCGTATGCATCTGCTGCTCCCAGTGGACTTTTCTTGATGGCAGACCAGCCATGGGCCGCCACTTCAGGAGGGGCATATCGGTGGGCGTCGGGCAGCATACTGCCGTGGCTGTATATGATGGCATCGTCTTCATTCATTGAACTGAGCACTTCGAAACCTCCCAATTTCCATTCTCCGCTTTCGCTCGTGTAGATCGATGAGACACGGATGCTCCCGTGCACAGATGAAGCGTCGTTGTTGATGAATTTGAGCGTGGACGACACGCTGTACAAGCCCCATTTGATCGTCTCTTCGCTCAGACTCTTGCGCTTGATGTGCCAACTCAAAGGGGTGAGCTTTTCAGTGATGACATAGATGTTCGTCTCATTTTCAATCACGTCGATGACCTTGATGATGCCGGGATGTCGCAGCACACGCAGCTTCCGGGCAGCATTTTTGGCCAACGGTAATCTCGCCTTGGTGGCATGGATATCGAAAACGAAGACGCAGCAGGAGGAGCCATCATCCTGGGGATTGAATCAGCAGGGAATCGACACTCTGGCCACATACCTACTTTCTTGGTACCATTGTGCAAAGCCCAGATGGAGTCGTCGTGGTCGAGTCTGTCGCCGATCCAATAAGGGAAGGAGCTGGATTTTGCGATGGCCGACGCGACTGCAGATTTGAGAAAGTCCATGAAAGGTCGGCCGCGAGAGAGGAAGGCTACAAGTGTGACGATGCAGCAGTGAGTGTAAAGTGGTTCTCGATGGCATCCCAGCCAGCCGCGTCTGGAGAAACTTTCCCCGCGTTCGCTCCACCAAGCAGCCTATCAGAGTTATCTCTCCAAAAATATACCATCAAGATCCGACTTGACAACTCTAGCAGAATGACGGCATTGCCTCTTCACCGGAGAAAGCCTTCGCTCAATATCGCAAGAGATGCAGTTTATAGACCACATGAAGGGAAGTTTGGGATTATAACTGGGGGCTCAAGAGGTTCACTCTCCCATCACATCTTCGACCACCGTTTCCTGACCATGTGAGCAGGCATTGGTGCCGCCGTCGCGCGCAATCTCACTGCAAAGGGATGTTCTCTTTTACTCGTCTACACATCGGACTCGTCCACCGGACCTACCAAGGCGCTTTGCGAAGAGTTGAATGAAGAATATGGGGTGTTGTGTGTGCCGGTGCAGGCAGACCTGGCAGATCCCACCCGGAGCGTTCCTCACATTTTGGCCACCGCCAAAAACAACTTCTCGCACCCACGGTCTGGCAGATTCCAAATAGACATTGTGATCAACAACGCCGGCATTGCCGGCAACAAGCTGCTCAATGACCCCAAACGGGGACCGATCGAAGAGACTCAGTTTGAGCAACAGTACAAGGTCAACGTCCTGGCACCCCTCCTGCTGGTCCAAGCGTGTGCACCCTACTTGCCCAAGGATCGATCCGGCCGCATCGTCAACCTCTCGAGTGTGTCGTCCTCGATCGGGTGCGAGGGACAATCAATCTACGCTGGCACCAAGGCTGCTCTTGAAGCCATGACCAGGACCTGGAGTCGTGAGCTGGCCGAAAATTGCACCGTCAACGCGGTAAACCCGGGGCCGGTGTGGGGGGACATGTACAGCAAGGCGGGAGAAGAGTTTTGGAATGTCAATCAAAAGTATGTGGACGGAGCCCCGCTGATGAACTATACCGGGGATGACGCCACGAAAGCTCGCGCTGGTGGAGATCCCGATGAGTACGATCGCATTGTCAGAGAAGGCATGGGCGGGAAGAGACCGGCGTTTGCGGATGAAATTGCTGGCGTGATTGGCATGCTCTGTTCTGAAGAGAGCGGATGGACCACCGGAAGCGTGATATGTGCAAACGGGGGGATGAAGATGTCAATAGCGTAATCAGTTTTCGCCATTCTGAAGGTACATTGAGCACTGTCAGTCCATTCCTGTCAGCTCGATCCATGATGTCTGAGGTTTGGGGGTGGACTGACTTTACTGGATACAGAGAAGTCTAAGATAATTCCGTCTTGGCGTCAGCTTTGGGGATATTCGCGGTGTCGCCTAAAAAAGCGACAGGACACCCCCAGCTTGCAAGCGCTCTGAGAGCGATCGATCGCGACGACGACGACGAGGGTGGCCGGAACGTGTATGACCGACTTGATACGTCTCTATACGAGGCTTCTACGGGAAGTGGATGGGCGCGCTCCTCTGAAAGGGACCCTGTTAAACGTCGAGAACAAGCCTCCCCTTTTGGACGACACGTCTCTCCCAAGAGGCCCTGTTAAACTTTGAGAACAAGCCACCTGGAGCGGAACCGGCTTATAGGACCTTGTTAAACTTCGAGAATAGGCACCAGCTACAGGAACGGGGAAGCGCCTGTGACCTAGGAAGTCGTATAAGGTCGCACCACAAGGCTCTACAAGCCGAAAACTAGGTTGGTGGTCTAGAACAGCTGGATAGACGCTGTCGACACCAATCGAATGAACCTTGGCCCTTGGCCCAACTACGGACCGGTGATTCCTGGCTCGCAGCGCATGCCCAACTTCGGAGCTTCACAAACAGCGACCAACGCGGTGGAAACCGTGGTACACGTGGTGGTGGCGCCCGAGGTTGCGACAAGCACGACAGCAATTACGGGACAAGGTAGGTGATGCATTCAACAGCATCGCATCCATGCTCGGAGGACGGCCTCGGAATGAGCAAGGTAAGGCAAGCAAATCGGATTAAATCGGGATGCACTTAAAGCGGTTCTTGAATTTGCGGAAGCGTCTCAACGACTCAAGTCACGGGCTCCAGCAGCACAGCCGAGGGAACCAAACAGGCCCAACGAGGCTAAAAGATCGTGCCTGTAAGATAGTCACTATTGAATAGAGCCTGAGAGATAACCGAAGTAGTGGTGGCCTGCATATCCCAGGGCGGGAGGGGTCAGGGTAAATGAAATCACTCACTCACTCACTCTGTACATCATGGAAGGGCTACTGGAACGATGTCCTGGGACACCCCAAATCCTAGGACCACACTCCTTAGTACAGTACAGACAAAAGCTAAGAGAAATCAAATAGACAAGAGGCTAGCCGCACAGAGAGTAGGCTGGCCAAGCTAGGCGTCAAACCTTTTTGGGACCTCAGGCTCCTGATTATAGTTCTATTCTAGCCCTGATTTCGGGTCCCTTTCTGTGGGGCCTAATACCAACCCTTCCTCGGCGACCACATGAGATGGCTCAATCTGAACCGGGCGCGGAGAAACCAGCCTTCTGCTCTCAACACCTACAGTACGCAATAGACACACTTCCCTTACCATTGATGTGTTACGCTCCGAGGACCATGGTAATTCCGTACCTGCAAGCTGCTACTGCGATGGTGCGGATCTCCGCGCCCGTCTTGCGTGCTGCGAGAGCCGCATAACGCAATTGTGCTACTCCACCACGTTGGCAAGCAATTTTCATTCCACCTAGGTATCTCAGCGAATAAAAAATGCTGGTGCTCAGCAATCAGAAGATAAGCGTTGCTGGTTTTTTACCCAACAGGCACGGGTAGCGAGCAGTAGTCAGCACTATGATTGATGATACCATGTGCGCCTGTTTGCACATCAACGTGGATTGTGGATGCATACAACCGTGGTATATATAGTTCGAGAATGTACTCCATAAGAATATTTCCTCTCGTCTCACTCTTGAAGTGCTGAGATTGCTCGAATTCCAAGATGGCTGTGGAACTTCTCACCCAGGCTGACGGCTATGGCGTTATCATTGGCCTTTCGGTGCTGTTCTGCATTGTTATCCTCGTTGCAGTCCGTATACAGAAGAGGTACCTTTCGGAGGACAGTGATCAGTCGGAGATGTTCATGGTCGCAAATCGTTCCGTTGGGACTGGATTGACGGCCTCAGCCGTCTTCTCGAGTTGGTAAGTTCGAATGGCAGTGATATGAAGTATATGTGTTAACCATGATGGATTGATCCAGGATGTGGATCAACGAAAGTGTCTTTTCGGCCTCCTACACCTACAAATGGGGTATCGCTCTGCCAATCTGGTGGGCAAGTGGGCTGTCCTTCCAGATTGCGCTCATGGCCGTGCTCGGTATCGTGGCAAAGCTGCGAGTACCCTACGCGCATACCTCGCTTGAGATCATGAAAATGAGATATGGAAAATATGTGCACTGGCTGTTCATCCTACTGAACCTGATCAACAACATTTTTGGCTGCGGCAGCATGATTCTCTCAGGCGCTCAGCTGGTGACTGGAATGACTGGAATGCACGTTATCGCTGCATGTATCCTGATTCCTGCCGGAGGTAAGTCAGTCGAAGGTCAATGGCGCATGCAGCCGCTGATCTTTGTACTTTTATAGTCGTCACCTATACGGCCGTCGGCGGTCTCAAAGCCACCTTCTTGACCGACTTCCTGCATACCACCATCGCTCTGATCCTCTTGATCTACTTCTCTCTCGCAGTCTTGACGAATGAGCACATTGGCGGCCTCTCGGGCTTGTACGAGAAAGTCAAAGCCGCGGATGTTTATATTCCTGGAAACTACGAAGGCTCGCTTTTGACCATGAAGTCCAGGAGCTGTAAGGCGAATTCGTCATGTGACGTCAAGGGTTTATACTAATGTTTGGTACAGCGGTCCTTTTCGGCCTCGTGCTGAAGTTCGGCAACCTTGCACTTGTGCTCATGGACACGGCCTTCTGGCAGAAATCGTTCGCTTCCGAAGTGCACTCGACTGTTCCAGCATATGACCTTGTGTCTATCGTCATCATTGCCATACCCTGGTGCACCGGAACCATTATCGGTCTTAGCGCCCGCGCAATCGAAAAGACTCCTGTCTGGTTCGACTATCCCAATACTCTGACCACCACTCAGGTGAACTCCGGCCTCGTCATGCCATACGTGCTGAGGTCTCTGCTGGGCACTGGTGCCACGGCCGGTCTGCTTGTCCTCATTTTTATGGCCATCACCAGCACGGTGTCTTCCTCCATGATCGCTGTGAGCAGTATCATCTCTCTCGATTTTTTCCGCACCTACATCAACCCACGTGCGTCCGACCGCAAAACTCTCCAGGTAAGCCATTGGGGTGTTGTCTTCCACGGCTGCTTTATGGCTGGCTTTGCCATCATGCTCGAGTACGCTGGCGCAACAAACAACTGGTCCACTTACTTCCGACCCATCGTCGCATGTCCTGGCATCCTACCCATGATCTTAACGCTCCTCTGGTCGAGACAAACGAAGTTGGCGGCCATCCTGAGTCCCATTCTTGGGCTTTTTTCGGGCCTTGCAACTTGGCTTTCCCTGTCATGGGTGTGGTCTGGTGCAATCAACATTCAAACCACGCAGGCTCAGCTGCCAGGTCTTTACGGAGCCATCGTCTCTTTCTTCTCTCCCGCGCTCTATTCTGTCATCATCTCCTTGGCCTGGCCGAGCCGTTTCGACTGGCGCGAGTTCCTAAGAATTGACCTTATCGAAGACAAGAGCCAACCGAGCAGCTCTCTGCAGTCCAAACTGCCCAGCAGCGAAGCCGTAAATGAGACGCTCAGAACGAAGGGTTCCGAGAAAGGAGCCTACCTCACAAGTCAAGAGGAGAGCGACCCACTACCAAGTCCACCACGCACCCAACCGAATGCTCAAGTCCCTCTCGACGAAGTGGTTCACCCTTTTGATGAAGAGACAATCAGACATATCAAAAGGTGGTACAAAATTGCCAGCATCTACTTCGTTGTCAACGTCCTGGTCACTATCGTCCTTTGGCCTATGCCTCTATACCGGGACTGGATCTTCACAAAGAGCTTTTTCGGCGGCTGGGTCACCATGGCGATCATCTGGCATTTCGGCGCCATTTTCGCTGTCGTTGTATACCCGCTTTATGACGGGCGACATGCGATTGCTCGGGCGATTCGTGGAATAGTGAAGGATTTGAAAGGGAGGAGATGAGATAGTACTTTAAGGGTAGTACTAACTTGGACAACTAACATACTAGAATGATAGACAAATGATAGATAAAAGCGTAGATCACAAGTGGGCCACACAAGTAAGTGGGCCAACACCAAAGCACCAAATTTTAACCCGCCATAACTCAACAACCCAGGTCTCTCATCAATCAAAGAGACTAGGAATGGTCTTTAGGACTGTTTTAAAGTAGAGCTTTGCATTATTAAGCTCCTAGAGCGCTTACTGTTGGTTCCAGCTGGTTCCAGCCGGGTTTGGCCCCCAAACGGGGGGGTTGTGACTGGTTTTCTGGGATAGAGCCGATGACAAGACCTGCAATGCTCACGAGAGAAATAACGCATACTTTTGCTTTTGATTATCAATTTTGGAGTTAACTGAGTGCTGTGGTGGAGCACAATGGCATGCTAAATTTTGGTGTATTTTGGTGTATTTTGGTGTATTTTGGTGTATTTTGGTGCATTTTGGTGGTGTCTCGCTTGCTTGGTCGGCTCACTTACTTGTGATCTGCGTTATCGTCATCATTTCGATGGTCGTCGGCATCTTCTGGCCTGAAGGGAGCAATCGTGTCGTCCGGGGTTGTGCAGTAGGACGGAAATAAATCACACTCGAGATCAGAACATTCGTCGTCCCTCTCGATGCTTGGGTTTATGACGGAGAGAGCGTGACCGAATCCACAATATTGTGCGTGGGCTGATCGTTAGCACGCCATCGTTGACTGACAAAATTTGAGGGCAGATAGTTGGAGAGATTTGACGAGGTCGTTTTGGAGAACGGTGGGGCAATGGCTCTACTGGGACACTGGCGTAGTGTGGAAAGACTTGGATGGGATCCACTCGAAGGCTCTGGTGTCGCTCGAAGATTTTCGCTTACGACTTGGACAAGCACCCTGAGCCTTTGTTCAACGGCATTTTCTCGGCTTTCGAGGAGAGGGCTGGCGAATTGGCCGGTCTTGTAGGACGGGAACGACTGAATCCATGGTTGTCCACCCGGTGAAACTGAAGTGCTGCAGCATCTTTGACGGGTGTGTCGCACAGTGGATGGGGGCATGCTTGAGGCCATCGGCTTTCCTCGATGTGATCATTGACGTGATCCCATAATTTGTGATCTCGCGTCCAGGATTCGAGCCGCTTCGAGGCCGGTAGCGTCCGCTCACTCATACAGAATGGACAATAGCCTGGACGCACCAATGTGTGGCAGTAAGTCACGGTTCCGCACACCATGGTCGCCACCTCAGCCAGGTGGGATTGACAATGTCGCTCCCATTCCTCGCCAACAACCCAATCGAAGTAGAGATAGCAGTAGTGGATATCTGACTGTAGGCGATCGAGGCGGTTGGCCATCTCCTAACGTATACATAATTGAATGTGCTGATTACGCCGAGGCTCGGAAAGACTATCTACGTCAGCGTGAAATGCCCATGTCACTCTGGGAGAGGGAGCCTACCTGGCTAGTCGAAGTCGACAACATTTGGTAGGGCATGCCCCATTCATGGGGCGCGACTGCGGGATAGAGGACGATGTGATCTTGAATACAGAGAAGATGGAGGTCCTGCATGGCCTGCCGCATCGCGTCTGGCTGCAAGGGTGGGTTGGAAGCCATCCGCTGTGCGAGTCGCCCTCGTTCGGGAATCAATAGCCAGATGCGCTGGACAAAGTCCGTCCGGCAATAATCCTGAGCCACTTCTTTCCCACGGCTCAAAATTTTCCAATCCCGGCGCTCCCGAACCTAGTTGTCCTGATACTGGCGGAGGGCGTCCAGCTTCAGTTTCTTATGATAATTGGTCACACGGCGTTTGGCGGTGCTGAAGGCTTGGTTGTCGCCTACCGTTCGCATGAGCTTTTGGACATCTTTCTCAAGTTGGCAGAGTTGCGGATCGCATTTCAATTCGTCTTCGCACGGAGTTTATCAGGCAGGCCATCCTCGTGAAACTTTTCCAGACTCTGGAAATAGTCGATGTGACGGTGGTCACTCTCCCCCTCCCGGAAAGCAGCCTGGCCATCGACCGAGGAGCAGTTGGCCACGTAACTTTGACCGAAAACTCGAGGATCGGCTTGCGTCAGTGGACCGACGAAAATTTCCCGACCGCTAGATGGAGCCATGCCAATAACCAGAATAAAACCTACTGTCAACTTGCTTCCCTAGTTGTCGCCGAATCGCGTAGATGGACACACCACAAAAGTAGCCAGCATTGGTGAGAGTGCTCTTAAATATGTCGGTAAAGGAGCTTTGAGGCATAGAGTCGTCAGTGACGCCGCCGGCCTTGGTGCATTTTCGAAGAATCGGCCGCTCCAGCGCTAAATCTGCTTGTACCGCAGACCATCTGTGAAAAAGGCGCCAAGGCGAGCTCCAGTCCAGCAGTACGCATGTATGAAGTAGTTTGGACTCGATACCGTTTAGGGATGAAGATCAGGTCGTCGCGAGTCCAGAGCGCGAGGAGGATACGGGTCAGATCCCGTGGAGTAAAATTGTGCTTCGGTTGATGCTTGTTGACGGCGACCTTTTCGGCCGTCAAGGTTCGTCGTATCCACTGAGCAGATTGGTTCTCCTTTCCGTACGGCTCGACTCGAGAAGAGCTCGCTTTACATAGTACACCTCGCTCCTTTCTTTTTGTCAATTTCGGTACCTGTGACACGAGTGAAGCCGGCAAAGAACCATTCGGCTATTGTCCCCAGAGAGTCGGTAGTCGAATTGGCGGAGTCGAGCCGTGGCTGGCTCGTGGCGGCGTAGAACCGCAGAAAGTCATTGACGGTGGCCCAATCGGGTGCAGCAATTCCTGCTTGTAGACACTAATTCTTCTTTGTCATGCCGATGTGCCTTTCCCGGCCACAGGTTTCGTCAAACTCTTTGTGTGCTCCTCTCTTGTAACCATTGGCCCTGGCTTGAGCCCACAGTTCCTCCGTCGTGATCGGTTGTCGACCCATGGTCGATGTGGTAGAGTCCGAGAAGATGGCGGCAGGGCCACAATGAACGTGATAGGAGAGCCGGTGCCCGAGAAAGGGACAGGTAGGAGGTCTCGCGGCAGGCGCTCTGGGATGGGGTCGGGAGCCCATTTTGCACCCGTTCGAAGGGACAGTGAAGGCGTATTCGGTAGAGGGGACCCATGAAGTCTCGTCCACTGATCCTGGTTTTGGTGGTGGGCACGCAGGGCAAGTTACAGGACAACAGGTGGGCGTGCGAGGGTGAGTGAAGGTGAGTGAAGGTGAGTGCAGAGGTCCCGCCAAGATTATGTCACCACTTTTGGAGACAAGTTCCCCCAGTTTTAGCTGTCGCAGTTTGGGCTGCCAATCCCACTCTGTAATCACCAGCAGAAACTTTGATTCATTGCCCAACTCTCCACTCGCTTGCCCTTCCGCGAGGCTGGCGCCATGGTCGACATTCTCCCCGTGTCCTCGTACCCGTCGCACATCTCCCTTCTCCCGAGTATCCAACTATGTAACCTGACCAACTTGCCCGAAAATTACTTCCTCAAATACTACCTCTACCACGCGCTTACATGGCCACAACTAAGCTTTGTCGCTGTCGTACGCGGCAGCAAATCGTCCAAATACCCCAAAGTCGTGGGTTATGTGCTGGCCAAGATGGAGGAAGAGCCGACAGATGGTATCCCACACGGGCACATCACGAGTCTGTCCGTCATGCGGACACATCGGAGGTTGGGAATCGCAGAGCGGTTGATGAGGATGAGCCAACGAGCCATGGCCGAGGTTTTCGAGGCCGACTATGTGTCCTTACATGTACGCATGTCAAATGTCGCCGCCTTACACCTGTACCGGGACACCCTTGGATTTGAAGTGGAGAAAGTGGAGAGCAAATATTACGCCGACGGGGAAGATGCATATGCCATGAGGATGGACCTGAAGCCGCTCCAGATCAAACTGGAACCAGAAAGGGAAGATCATGATGAGGGAGACGCTGTCGGGAGCTTGGGCAAGCAGGACGAGGAGGTGAATGGGGAGAAAAAAGAGAAGATGGTGAAAGTCAAAGTTGGAAGAGGCCTGGGTGTGGGCGATCTTGTCGAGAGGAACGAAGGCTCAACGAATGCACAGTATTAGAGCTGGCTGAAGTTCGATCCATCTTGGACGTCCCGGGCGCGAAATTCATCGGATTCAAGGAAGACAAAAGGCCAGAGTGGTCCAGGTCAAAGCTGACCATATCGATCGCCTGCGTCGCAGAAGACATCTGAACGAGTACACACTGGGGAGAAGTTCAAGACGGCGGTCCACATCGGAACCACTGTTATCACCCAGAAATGACTGGTTCGACGAGCGACTCATCGAAATGACCTGTCCAAATACCGTCGACACTCCTGTCCAAAAATTGTCTCCCTGACCGTTCATGCACGCACGCTTACGAATCGAACAGCTCCCTAGCACGTCCTTGGAATTGCCCCATGCATACCCTGAGCTCTCTCCTCACCTCTCTCCGCAGATCGTCCTTCTTCCTGTGCAGATCCTTGATCAGCTGCATCGTCCCTTGCTTCGCCTTGGGCCTCGCACCCCATTCGCCCCGTGGGTACGATGCATTGGTCTCGTTCAGCTGCGGAATATCGCGCTCGACCATCTCCGAACGACGACGCACTGCTGTTGGAGGCTGGCCGAAGCCTGAGGTCACCACCGCCGATGCAGCAGGGCGAGCGTGGCGCCGCGGGATGGATTCCGAAACATTGCCTCTGGCCGGCGCCTCAGCAGAGTACGGTGGTGGTGGCTGGTCGGGGATGGGATCCTGCCCTTCAATCTTGTCTTCTTTCAGGCGCTGGTCGCCGCCAGTGATGGTCTCATACTCCCTCTCTGTTTCTGTCTTGGTCTTCACCACTCCTTGCTCTTGCTGTACCCTCCCATCCTCGCCTCTTCTTGGTCCAGAGCCCGTGTTGCTGCGAACCTGACGGTGTTGCCCAGGGCCAGCGCTACGCGGTCCATGTTCATGAGGACGATGGCGACTGCCCCCAGTAGTCACAGTACCACGGCCGCACCCACGGCCGCACCCTCGAGTGTCGTGCGACCTCGCGGGCCCTGCTGATCTGCGGCAGCACATGTTTGAAAGGGAAGTGGACGACGAATCTGAGCCAAGAAGGAGAAGTTGGGCCTGTCAAGGGTATTATCACTGGATATCGTTTGCTTTTTCCTTGCTTTTCTTGTTGCTCTGCTCGTGGACTCCTGCTACATGTGGTATCCTGATTCTCCCGCGCAATATCCAGCTTTTAAATATATTTCATGTTGGCGTCTCTCCACCCCGTTTCACATGCACGTCATCATATCAGGAGCGTCTCCGCATGCCAATGGCATGTCAAGAAAGAAGTAAAACCCTGGAATTTCGTGGCCAGAGGACAGACCTGATCGGCCGGGATCGACGAAATGAGCATAGGTCTCATGCAGCAGATTTACGGGCGAACAGGCAGACAGATTCTGGACACAGCCACATGTCAGCAACGATTCACCGGACTCGCGAAAAGGAACCCAAACTGGAGCAATGTGCGAACTTGCAAGCCAATCAGCTCACATACATCAAATGGCTAGGTGTCGGCTCAGGCTTCGGAGCGGCAACACTCCAAGGCCGAGAAAGGCGCAGCTAAGTTCACCTCGGCCAACCCCTTGGCCACCCTTAAGTCAGGCTGGTCCGAGTCCAGCCCAAGTATCAGCTCAAGCATAGATCAGCCCTATAGGCCTGACCTAGCTCCACATATTTCTAGTCCCATAAAGCAGTGCTCAATTGACTTGGCTCGAATACCCTCACCACACGTCTCACTCGGCGTTTAACGAAAAGGTCCAGGATACAGCCTGGTCTCCCACCAATCCGGAAACCTCTGGGGGCGGCCGCCGAACCCAATCCTGAGGCGAGCTGAGTGCGTTCAGCCGTCGCAGACGACTTCTAGCCCAACGTCTGGATGGAGACAGATTCTTCCAGCATGGTTCTACGACAGCTACCCCCATGTGTGGGAGCATGTCGAGGAAGCCGAGATCGCCCAGGTCTGACAAGAGAGTGAGGCAGTCGACATGACCGAGTTGGCTGGGACAGGGTACGTGGTTTTCAGGTCGTGTACTGTGTTCCATACACCTGAATTCAAGCGGCGTCGGCCATTGAACTAACAATGTCCGCCGCCAGAAGGTCCCTCATCCATCCTGCAATCTACCGCACATCCGACTCAGATACTCTCAGGGTTGACAATAATCTCTTTTTTGAGATATTCGGTCAACCACAGAATGGCGCCATTGCAAGGTACGAATACGCCATTGCAGACCGGTTTTTATACGAGACGGCCGAGACTAGGAAGACCTGACTGTTGGAAACCAATACGGAGGGTTATTGTCCCGGTCCATGCTTCTGGTATTTCGGGCATGGGATTGGTAGCCCAGGTGTTCCCAGCAAATCCTCGGCAGCACCGAACCCCGCTCGGACGAACAGCGGACGAAGCGTTGCTCTATATTACTTACTCCTAAAGATCGAGCGAGAGGAGTATGCAAATGCTGTCGGGTTTCCTGTTGTCCCTGAGACGAGGCCCAAGATTGCTTTCCCAAGGAGATCGCGTCTGCTCAGCTGTCTGAGACGAACCGTCCTGACTCCAAGGCTCTCCTGATTGTCCTATTGTTCTGGCGTCGGTCATGGCACCTAGCTCTCCTCCACAGCTTTCTCTTGCCGAGAAACTTGACTTGATTCCCGCTATTTCCCAAGCACGTGAGCATCTTCACTCCAAGCACACCAGTCCTCCCGACAGCCTGTGATCTGACAAGTTATGGAGTCGATTAGTCGGCTCTTTCCTCTACTACCTCATCATTTCTCCTTTTAGAGGCAAGGCCGGTGCCGATACCTACTGGCAACATGCTGCTTTTGCCGGAATCCGGACAAGCATGACCAGGCTGAGTCTTGCACAATCAGCGTTAGTTCTTTACTCGTCCTGCCTTTCTTCCCCCTCTCATTCCCGCTCATTCCTGTATAGCTGGGTGAACCCCACAACCGAGCAGTTGTATCTCGATGCCAGCAAGAGCAAAGATGTAGAACCGCAAATCGTCAATCTCCCTTCCGGCGCCAATGCCTTCTGGATCGGCGACAAGAATACCAGGGAGGTGATCATCTACTACCACGGTACTCTCTCTCCACCTCATTTAACAGGCGTCCCTCCTAACCCCTCAATCTCCTAGGCGGCGGTTACGTCTTCCATGCGGCTTCCGCCCACTTTGGCTTCCTCGACACGCTTCATTCAACCCTCAACACCGCAGGAAAATCGGTGTCCTTCCTCGTGCTCGACTACTCGCTCGCGCCCGAAGCACGCTATCCGACGCAACTAATCCAAGGTGTCGATGTGTTGTCGTTTGTCCTCTCCACCGGCCGCAAGCCGTCTGATATCATCCTGGCTGGGGACTCCGCGGGCGGGAATCTTACAGTCGGGGTCGTAGCACATCTCACACATCCGCATCCAGACCTGAGAGTCGAAAGACTGCATCTGAACGAGCCCTTGCGCGCCGTGGTGCTGCTGAGCCCTTGGATCTCGTTTTCCACCCATTTCGAATCCTGGACGACAAACAAATACAAAGATTATTGCCCTGCCGAGTTGTCCGAGACGGCCTCCGAGGCCTGGAGAGGCCGCACTGCCCTCGATAATTACAATGAGCCTATTCTGGCACCATCATCGTTCTGGGAAGGTCTCCAAGTGAAGGACATTCTGATTACCGTTGGCGGTTTCGAGGTTGGTGCCGATGCGATAAAGCAGTTTGCAAAAAACCTTGAGGTGAGCGTTTCTGCCAAAGGTACACAGAGTGCGTGTTATGTGCTGATTAAAGGCAAAGGCTGGGCATCCGTCCACCACGACGGTGGTACTCCCAAACGAGTATCACGTTGCACCCGTGGTTGATAGGCTCATTGGGATTAAGGGAGAGAACGAGACTGAGAAGGCTGTTAAGGCATTTCTGGTAGACAGGGTCTGAGGAGGATACTGAGTGCTTGGTCGGATGGGAGAGGCTGGCTTTCTGGAATTGTATGGTGTGGATTGGTGGATTGGTCCTCTCCAGGTCCTCCGCGCAATTCGCCGGCCATGCATATCAAGCAATAGGCAATTGTGGACTACCAGATTGGAAATGGCGTTGTTAGGGCAATCGGTGTGCTAGGGAGTTAATCTGTCGAGTTGGTCCTCTGCAAGACATAATTGTTCTCTGTTGCAGAGCGACAGCAAGAATGAAATCAATGAGAACTAGATAGTCTGACTTCGCGAATTGGTCCATCATTGGACCCCCTGGCAACATATACACAGCCAATGTCCAATTTTGCTGGCTTCGTCCCTTTCGCTCTCCAGTGGTAAATGCACACAGAACGCCTCGCTGTGCAGGAAAACATCCCACGCCAATCCCATTTCAGTTCCATCATCCCGGCCGTCTTCGTCAATCCAGGTCATGGTCATCGTTTCCTCGGACTAGCTGTCCCCTCTTCGCTTTCCGCATACTCGTCCAGTTCATCTTCTTCCTCGATCAGAGCGGGAGTCCGGCGTTCATTCCTTCTTTTCGGCCGCCTTCGTCTCGAGGTGCTCACATTACTGGCACTGTCATCTGGCGCCAACTCGCTGACCCCGTCCCAGTCACCCAATCCATCATCCGTTTCGACTTCCCATTTGTCGGCGATCCCGCTGCCAGGAGTCCCCATGCGCACTTCAACGCCGCCACTATTTGCTCCACGTCGTCTCTGCGCAGCAGCGGCCAATCCCGCGCTCCGCTCCCGTAGGGTTCTCCGCACAGTCTCGGCTTTCTGATGCAAGGCTTCAAAGGCATCTTCGAGGGCCTCCATGCTGATGTAAATGTCGCGTTCGATCTCGGCTAGTGTTGCAATCTCGGTCTCTTCGTCGAAAGTGATGGGGGCTCCATACTGGGCAGGAACAGCAGCCGGAGTATTGGAACGCGAGTAGCTGGAGTTGCGAGAATGGCCGTTGAGGTGTATCGGAGTAGGGCCGCGCGGGCCTCGGTATGAGTTCGGCCTGGCATATGGTCCGGGATCGGGGACATCGTCAGCGCCACTGCGAAGGAAACCGTCAAAGCGGCCGGAAATCAAAATGTCCCATTCATCGTTGGAAATCGCGGCCAGGGTGGCGAGAGAGTTGTGCACCGTCGGGTTGTTGAGCATGAAGAGCGCAGTTTCCGAGTCTCGTGGTGGCACGGCCAAGCGATACAGTCGTTGAATCGCCAATCCAACAGTGGTGATGTGTTCTGGTCGCAAGCGTGGTGGAAGAGTGGGCAGAGCTGGCGGGGCCGAGCCCGGCTCAGGCGTGGGAGCGCGTCTCGGTGAGCCCAGGGGACGGTCGACAATACCCAGCAAATCCTTGAAAACAGGACGTTGTTCCACGGGTAGATGGGTCAAAATGGCAAACGTCAACGTGTCATCGTCCACCTCTTCAGGAGGACTGCTCGGCGTATCGCTTTGACGATTCAGCCATTTGTCCACAGACTGCTTCGTCTTGCGCGATTGACGAATATAGTGCTCTCGATATTCCTCGGGCACGTCGATGTCCAGCTTCTGCATCGGCACGTGCAGCTCGAGGGATATGCCCAGGCCAACCGGAGAGGTCACAAAGGAGAACGGCGGCCACACGGGCAAATCTTTTCTCCCGGACACGAGCTCCAGGATTTCTCCCCAGCTGACGCCTCGAACGTCGTCCACCAGATCGGGTTCGCACATACAACACCGGCAGGCCTCCGACGAGATATCGCGTGCAAAGACCGCTTCTAATCGGTCAAGCAGTCTTCGGGCCACGGAACGATAGCCAGTGGCCACGGCCAATGATCCGTTCTGGGTCATGACCTTTTCGAAATCATCCAGCAGCTGATTGTATGGCTCGAAGAGATTGGCCACCACGATCGGGGGCTGGCTGGGAGACATTGCTTGTTGGATCGCCATCGGCTTGCCCGCGCACAGGAGGTTCTTTGGCACGGTCTGATGCAAGCCGCCATTCTGCAGCAGATAGTCGACTTTGGGGATCGAAACGGGAACGGCCGGCGGCGGTGGCGGCGGTGGTGGATGATGAGACGCCGGTGTGGCGGATAAACTCGGTGACTCCGTCTCCAGAAAGATTTCGACCGGCGTCGGCCCATACGATGGTGGTTGTTGGCCGGGTGTCTGAGGAGGCTGCGGTGGTGCGTCGGCAAAGGCTCCAGACGGCGGGACCTTGGAACCGGGTCGTTGCACGCGAGGTTGTTCAGGTGCGATGGACGTCGCCTCAGAGCTCACGTTCGTCGCGATTTCCGTGGCACTTTCCGTCGTGTCCGGAGAGGCCGTCGTGGTGGGCTGGCTGACCGATCGCTGTGGCAGGATGTGGATGTCTGCTCTTCTCAGCGGCGTGGAATCTTTGTCTCGATTTCGTGCTTTGGTAGGAGACGCACTGGGTCCCAGTTCCGACGCACTGCGGAGGTGCCCATTGGACTGGGAGGCTTTCGGACGCAGGCGCACTTTCAATTTTGTCTCTTGGTTCTCCGTCCTCTGTTCTTCTGGTATGGTTTCCACCGACACCGCTTTCCCACCACCGCCTTTCCACCTGCCCGCATTCTGATCGGTCAGAGGTGGACTGGGAGGCGCATTTGATCCCGCCGTTGTTTTTGCGTTCGCCAACTTGTCCTTAGACGCATTGACGTCGGTTGTGGGAGGAGTGAAAATATTCAACGCCGGCCGTGAGCCCACAGCTTCCTTGCTGTGCGCCTTGGAGAAGGAAGGATAAGGCAGAGAAGCCAGTTTGGTATCCGACTTCTGGCGGTCCTCGTCTAGGGCCAGCCCAGGCATGGAGGATCGTCGGTTTGGGTCCGCGGGCGAAGTTGAGGCTCTGGACGACGTCTTCTCCTTTGTCGAGCTTTTGCGGTGCGACGACGACTTGTGGTGCCGGTGCTCTTTCCGGTCCGACTTTTCTGACTTGGAGGACTCCTTCCTCTCTCGCCGTCGCTCCGGGCTGTTATCTCGCAACTTCGAAGGCATCGTGGGCAGGTTGCATCATGCGACCAGAGGAGCAGGGTCGAAGCGCTTACACGGAGGTCACCATTTGCGGACAGCGCTTGGGTGGCAAGATGCACGGCGGCGGCGCTTGGACCCGGGCGGCTCTCTGCAGACGGCCTGCGACAAGTGCCGGGAATAGAAGTCGAAGATAGCACCGGGTGGAAAGGGAGAACCGTTGCTGTGTATGGAGCGTTGGGCAGTGGTCCTGCCCCAGCGGATGATGGAGTTGGTCAAGGCCACCCTCGGTGGCAGGAAAGTTACAGTTGTTCCGCACCGGGTGGGGGCCAAACATTGAAATGTCCTGGGCCGCCCTCGCCACTCCATTCGATGCTGCCAGCTCCTATCGCGCCGCTATTTGAGGTCTTTTCCTCTGATTGAGAATTCTCTGGCCTTGCTCTTTGAATCACGTAATGCCTTCCGAGGGCCAGGACGACTGTGACAAAGTCTCCATCTCAACCAACGATAATATGGCAGCCAACAGAATTTGCCGGAAATGCTTTCCACTACGCTAGAAAAGCCAATCTATCTTCCAAGTGTTGAGAATACTGCACGGGTGAGGTCATCGTGATGTACTCTACTGGTCGCCGTCTCCCCAGACCTGTAACGTGTTGGGATAATGCGAGGCAGGATGGGGCAGAAATTTGAACGCTTCAAGATCGTACGAGTTTGATGAATATCCAAGGCCATATACACAGGATGTTTTGTAATCACCAGGAACATCCATGTAATCTCCATCAGTTCAGCCAAGTCTCAGGGATGAACTGCCCGGCAAGTCTCTCAACGACCTTGTCTTGTTTCATTAGATCCACTTTCCCGCCATCGAACGGCTTCACGATCAGGTGCTGTGTGTTTTTCTCCTCAACAACAATACCACCACCTTGAGCCATATCCATCAGCTCTTCGCTGGCCTTGGTCCGCTCTCCCGTCTCTTTATTCCACACCCATCCCTCTTTCAGCCACATCCACGTCAGATACGCTCGGAGTTCTTTGTCCTCCGGCACCACTCTCTTCCACTCGGGCTCGAGCGAGGCGCCTTCGGCCACAGGACCATACCCGCTTGATGCCACACCACGAAGCCCGTCGCGACAGAACATCCGCCAACTGTCATGCGAATACGGACCCAGACCAGGCAGATGGGATATTTCCCACGCAACCCTCGCGTCCTCGTCGTCAATGACCTCGTCACTTTTCAGGTCCCTGCCATCTCCCTTGCCGGGATAATTCAGTTTCCTCGTCCGCTTTCCCTTCTCCGGAGGCCGCAGAAGCCACATTTTGGCCATGGAGACACACTTCCTCGCTCGTTGGTTCTGGAAGCCTAGTTGGTATATAATGGCGGTCACATCACTGACCTCGGCCTTCGCCAGGTCCGTCGGCGTGGGATACCGCTCCATGAGTTGGTAAAACACCGGCATCGCACGTTCACCGGGCGTCTTGTTCAAAAAAATGGTCGCGATGAGAAGACGGAACGGGTCATGAGAGAGTCGCTCCTGCATGAGACCAAACGTGGGCGCCGAGAGTGGTGGGAAAGGCAGCGTCGAAAGGAATGTTGGACGATGCTTATGTCGATGTGGGAAGTATGGAGACTTGGTTGGCCGTTTTGATTTGAGCCTGGCTTGGACCTTACCAGCAGCAGGTGCCGCCTCTGAATGAAAAGGATCTGGTCCGATATCCTCAGGCACATCCGTCAAACTGGAATCAGAGGAAAGGTCGTCAATGTTCAACCCATGGTATATGCGCGCCACGGTGGCTCCGGGTGTTGACCGCAGCGTCACCATTGGCTTCTCCTCTGCTTTCACCGACTCTGCATTGCGAGCTGGTTCTTCCAGCACGTCATTGGAGAAGTGTCTGGATAAATAGGTGATGGGTGGCCTCTTTCCGCGCCGTCTTTTCCTTATCCGCCCTTCACGGTGATGTCTACTCGTAGCCGTCAGCCACTCACCGCCGGCGACCATACCCTGCTCATTGGGGGAATGATTGGGACTCCGTGTTGTATGGTCAGGGATAAAGGGGCTCGAGAGCGATGGTGTTGCAATTGACCGCCCAGACGGTGACGTCATCGCCTCCTGGCGCGAAGTGGGCAAGGATAACCATACATGGACAATTACATGGAGACTTGAGACTGGGAGCACAAACGCAGAAGATGGAAAGTGGGTTTGAGTTCTTATGTTTTGGCATAGCGGCCGCGCGAGGGGTCGGAGGCAGTAAAACCGCTTTGCGGTTGATCTAACCAGTCATATTCCAGCAACCTACACAATAACGATAAGTTATCCAAGATAGGCAAGGCGCCCTGCAACTTTGAAGACTTATTCATTTTTGACCGCCACGGCCAAGTCGTAGAATTGTGTGACTCTTCAAGTCAAGCATATGTCTGTGATTTTAGTGCCCCTGCAGGACTTGACCGGCAGCCTGAAATCCGCCAAGGAGCCAGCAGTGGGATACCGCCACCGATGAAGTACTCTGAGCAAAAGAGACGGACAATATTATTCATTTTTGGCGATGTAGGGATTATTGTTGGTAGTGGATTTGCGTCGCGGCCCTAGCAATGGGAAGTTGGCCCATTGGGGGTGTCCCACAGGTGGCACCTTGGCGTTGTAGCTTTGCACCTGCCAAGTAACCCTGCCACAGACGTAAGTTCTTGGCGCCTCCAACACCACAGAAGTCTATTCGCCGATTTTGTGCCCTGCTGGAAAGCTCCGAAGCCCCGTTAAAAAAAAATTTGGGGCTGAACTGGGATTTGAACTAGATGAGTTAGACTGCACAGGTCGATCCGAAGGTCGAGCATAGCTTACCCCAGGACCTCTTACCTAGATGACGGTTAAAATCTGGACCCTTTGGAAAATCTGGAAAACCAGAGCACTTGGAGGGCAGAGGGCAGAGGACAGAGGACAGAGGAAAATCTGGAAATTCAAAGTCCAGAAAGACTAGAGGACTTGAAGAGCAGAGTGCAGAGTGCAGAAGACTTGGAGAGCAGAGTGTAGAGGATTTGGAGAGCAAAGAGCAGGGGATGGTGTGCACTTACAAACTTGGATACCCAAAGCAAGAATTCTGCCACTGAACTATCCAGCCACTTGACAACGAGTTGAGTTGTAATATTATACAATGTTAAATAACCTTAGAGAGGCCTGGGGACGCTTAGTTATCTCGATTTTATATTTTCTCCAACTGCTTATGTTAATTCCAGACTCGCTGCGGCCCATGTGAATGTCTACAGAGTCTTATATGAAATAGCTTAGCATAACTTGAAGCTGTCACAGTTCCGGCATACCTTGGCGCCAAGCCCACACCAGTTTGACATCTTGGGCAGGAAATCGGTTCACTCAACGGTGCACCTCATCATATTCCTCATGGATGCTGACAAAAATGCATCGTAGATGGAGATAGAGAGCGACCAGCCCCATTGAAGTAAGATGCATTGACTGGCTGCTACCTCGCCACGGTGAGGTTACGCTGGGGTGTTTGGCGGTTTTATGCATCGTGTTGAACTGTGGATGGAGGTGAAAACTCGTGCGAGGATTGAATCCATCAGGGGGGGAAGGGCCTATCTATATAGCGGTTGTTCCCTTGGCACTGGGCGGCGCTTAGCACTGCCACACGGTGATTCCGATATTCCAACACATCACCAAGAAATGCTGTCTACACTTTCTACCCTACTGCTCGTGCCTGGGTCAGCTACATGCCTATTGTGCTTGGGCCAACCATTGCCGGGCCCTACCAAGCCTATACCAACTACCGTATGTCATGACGGCAATCATCCATGGCAGCCACGGGCCCGGGGAAGTGTGTTTCACGAGGAAGGGCAGGAGGACGAACTTGTACATATACCTCTCGCCCACGCCCCTGAGGATTCGAGGAGGCAAAAGCAGAGTCTTGTATGCTCCCTGCCAGATGGTTAACTAAACCAAGGGAGACTTGCCCTACCCGATTGTTCGCTGCTTGCCTCAGCCAACCGTCTGACAACATGTTTGTGCCATTTACCATCGTCCTGCCTGTCCTACCCGAGCCTGTCTGTCCTACCCGAGTCTGTCTGGCTGTCTGTTTGTCTGGCTGGCTGTCTGTCTGTGTGTCTGTTTGTCCGTCTGCCCTGTCTGAGCCTGTCCTGGCCCTGCCTGAGCCTGTCATGGCCCTGCCTGAGCCAGTCCTGGCCCTGCCTATTGCCTCCACTTCGCTCCAGCAGGGCAGGATCCTTTGTTCGAGTTTCATTGACCAGGTGCGTGGTCTGAAACACCCTAGCATTACAGTTCACAATGCACAAAGTTCTTGAAACAAAGAGTGTTCGTTATGGTAAACAAAGGTGATTCTCGAAAATTGAGACCTTCCTTCACTCTGAGTGCAAAAGTCACTGCGAGTCCCAGGCGGAACCGACCAGAAGTCCCTCTCATATATTTGATGGCCTCCCCAAAGTTGCTGCCAAAATCCTTCGTACACAACTACCTCAGAAGCCCATACAACGTGGAGACCTACACCGACAAGATTTCGATTTTGGGGTTCTGGTGTTCATACTTTGACTGTGGTCGCAACAGCACAATCAATCTTTTCGGTATCTCCCTTTGAAGTTGTGCATACGAAAGGCTCTATGTCGCTATACGACCACAGAGTCTGCAGAGGATGTGGCAGAATGGGTGTCACAAGACACACCTGCCCTTCTTGTCCGTGCAACTATTGCAAGAAAGATGGTCATATCGCCGATAACTGCACCAAGTTGAAGGAGAAAGGTCGACAACCTGGAAGCGATTCTAGTATACAACCAAGACTTCCGCGTCTCCAAATTGCAGGCCTTGACGCGGGAAGTGGTGCTACTGCTGCAGGTTCAGCTAGTGGAGGTCCATTCTCTGCTTCCACCTCAAACTCACGGAGAAGACCAGACTTGAAGCATTCATCAGTCGTTGATACCAACATCTCGCTTAAGAGAAAGATGAATCCCGAGTCGGAGAACGCGAGGAAGAAAAGCACGACGACTCCCCCCATCCTCACTCCAAGCCTCCTTTCCATTCCGAGCAGAAATTTTCGCGGTGTGGATGTGAGTCCATTTCTGGACGCTGAGGTACGCTGTGCACAGAGGTTGACAAACTTCAGATCGAGCTAATTATAGAATTTAGATTGTCCGACTTGGATGCGTCTCGATCGTGTTCCCTGAACTGGAGCCTCTTGCTGTCTATATATTGGAGAAGATTTCTTCTGAAGAATGTCCAAGGAATTTGCAGCATTACCAGAAACAAATTGACCAATATGGGGGACCTCCCAAAGTCTTGGCTGATATGCTTGCGGCCGTTGACTTGCACTTTCGGTCTTTACAGGGTCAACAGGTGACGCTACAGGCGTGAGTCAAGATCTGACATTTGAGAATTTCTCTAATAAACCTATAGGTTACGTGAGATTCAACGCAATCAGGCCTCCGACAAATCTCTCTGGGATGCCGAGGGTGGGTACCTTGACTATATCACCGACACACGAAGCGCTCTCTACTTTCGTCTTTACATAGGCCAAGCCACGAATCTTGCCGAACGCATTGCGACACACCTAATCAAGATGACTAAAGGTGATATGTCAACGTTACACTACTATGTGAAGAAGATCGGCGGCAAATACCGTCAAGCAAATTTTTTGCGGACGTTCCATATCCCACATTCAGACAGGAGCCAGGCGGATCGGAACTTGGTCAAGAATCTACTCGAGTTAGAGATGTGCGTGGCGCTTGGTACGCTACCGCAGAGAGAGCTCATGCAATGGCTGCCCTCTGGAGACCGTAAGGTGCAGTTTCCTTCGGTCCACCTCAACATTGCAAATCCTCTGGTTCAAGGCTCATTCACCAGCGCAAGTGCCAGACAAATTTCACGCAATCTTGTTCTCGATTCAGCTGATCCCGAGGTACGTCGCTGGCCAGAAGTACGGAACAGGCAGCTTGCGAGAAAGCCAGGGCAAAGTGCAACCAGGTTTCCTTACGTTCCCTTGGCAGACTACGCGCCGATTTTTAACCAAGGCATAAAAGAAAATGCAGGCGTGCTCGGTGAGCTTGAGCCCTTCAATGCTGATCTAGCTGTTCCATTTGACGACAATTTCTGGCGGAGAGGAGCTCTACAACAATGCGAAAATGCAATCAGCCAACATCTAGATCGCCACGTCCCCCTGGCGAAGCCTCTGGGAAACCTGGCTAGTCGGATCGCCATCATTTTAAGTGGAGTTGAGACTTTCCGTTCTGGCAACCGATCCATGGAGTCTCCCACCCCAAGCAATCACGACGAGTTCATACCCTACGGCATACGCCAGATGGGACTAAACGACGGGAACACATTGATGTGGCCTTTCAATCTTCGTCAGTCTTCTATATTCAGACCGGACGAAATGTCGACAGAGGTAGCTGCAATCGAGGCGGCCCATTTCACAGATTATTCCCTGTCGCTTATCGCAGCTAGCAGTGCTCGATTTGTTCTCATCTGCGACGAAATAGGCCAACGATATCTGTTCGACGAAGCCCAGGGACTCTCGCCTCCAATTGAAATCATACTGCGTGGTTACAACGTGGCATTGCGGCTTATGCTTGACGGAACGCAGATTCAAAGAGTCTTCATCGTCATACCAGACCCAAAGAAATTCATACGCGGGGGTGACTGGCGTTCCATACAAAAGTTCGCCCAGATAATGCGACTAGCGACCATTTTAACGAATATGGACCACATCGACCATAACTTCTTCGAAAACAACCGCGCTTGTGGTTGCATATTTCGCGCCCTTACTGAAGAAAAAAGCTCTGGTAAACCACTGACGATTGAGCAACTCGATCCTGGAACACGTCAATATCTTGCTCGCAAGGGCTTTCAGACCAATGAGGATATTGAGGAGCTGGGCAAGCTAGCCGGTTCTCTTGCTACGGGGCTTCTTGTCCTGGTATTAACCCTGCCCCAGCATCCCCGTGGGAAAGTCGGCCATACACGTACACGCCCCAGGCAAAAGCAGACATTCCAAGGACCTAAGTACTCAAAAGAGCTTTTGGCTGCGGTCAGGAAGCTCCGGGAGGAAAAAGTCCAGAAGAACTTTAACTGCACCAACCCAGAGGAAGACTGTCATGACAAAGTGCCTGTTGTTACCCGGATCAATGTCTCACAACAATCGTCCAACCAGCCAGCAGACGCCAGCGATGGGCAGGAGGACCGCGATGACGAGTCAGACGACAACCCGGAGGAATCAAGCGATAAGCCAGCGAGCATAATGGAAATCTCACTTGACACCACTGATGAATCGGAAATCGCAATCACAGAGGTTTACAATGTGATTGATTCTGAACAGCCAGACGAGTCAAAGATAGCAGCAGAGCAAAAGGGATCGCACTACCAGGAATGGCTTCTGCACAAGCTGTACAATGGCGGGTCGTTCAACACTCACAAATTATTCAACAGGAACCAATACGCCATTGCAGTCTATAAACACTTCATTTTCATCCGTGTGCCGATTGACATAAACCTGGATCCAGAGCGGAGTGCTACTGTTAAGGTTGAGCTGGCGGATAGGAGCACCGAGCTTCCTGAAGTAAAAATATTCGCCGGGAATGTCAAAGCCAGCAATATTGCACGCCGTCTTGGAATCTCGGTCACTGTCTTCACGCAAAATGGCTCACAGGTTCAATTCTGGGCAAGAACAGAGTCTGAAAAAGCAGCAGGACATGTGCATGATCTTGTGGTGGCGCTTGAAGATTTCCTGGAAAAGAAAGCGATTGAATCGTCGTATTGATAATTGGCTAGAGTGGGCAGTGCTTGTCATCTCAGGAATGTATTTGTTAGCCTGGTCTCAATACGGACTTCCGTAGGGTCAAAGAGGAGCACAATTGAGGTAATAAGGAATTTGCCTGGGGCCTTCAATGAGTACAAAAATTAATTTCCGTCCCTGACCTTTTCCAAGCCCCGCAATGGCAGGACTGTTTTGACTGAACGTGGTGATCTAAGCATAGTTTGCAACGAGTGCCTCGGCCACGGCTTTGCGGACCACACCGCGTGAATAGCCTCCAGTGCCATCTTCGCTTTGGAAGAAAAATCGACAGTCGATGAGGCAGGGTGTCTGGTGGACTATAGTCAGCACAGGAAGATTCAAAAAGCAAGCCTTCACGGACGAGTACACAAGATCCATATACTCATGTGCAGCAGCATATCTCTCATTATGGGGTATAACCGACTCTCTACCCATGGCTTTTGCTGCAGATGTCTGATAATTTGTAACTACATTCCATGCAATCCTTCCGTTGGTGAAATGGTCCAAGCTAGACCACGTGCGGGCCAATATATAAGGAGTCATATAGCTGGTGCTGCCAGTGACGGCAAATGACACAGATTTCGTGATGGCAGCGATCGCGGATATAAGGACGAGTGGGCCTAACTGAGCGACCTGAGTTCCTGCCCGAAAGATGGCATCCAATTTGCCTTTGTTTCATGGCCGGCATATTGAGTCTGCAAAAAAGATCGACGTAATTCTTCCTTTCTCCGCGAGCTTCGCAAGCCTAGTATTAGGGTCAACTGGCTCAGTCAACTGGCTCGGTCAACTGGCTCAGGGTCAACCGGCTCGGTCAACTGGCTCAGGTCAACTGGCTCAAGACATCATCACCAGGTCAACTGCTCAACAATCACGTGGCCATTCCATACTTAGGTCAACATATTGTTATGCCTGCATGCGATGTATTAACTTACATGGCATTTGCAACTATGTGATTAGAACAATACAATCTGGCATTTTAATATCTAGCCTACACCCATGGATAGATGGAATCAGTTGTGCGGGCTCTCCACTAGAGCCACAAGCGCTTCATGAACACCTACCAACTCCTGTCCCAACCCCAACTCCTCCCTCCCCATCCACTTCTCACTACCCCAGCTCTCCGCTCCGAACTCATCCCAGCACCTCAGGTCCTTTCCGACCTCCATTCCCCACATCGGCCAAAGACGATCGTACTCCTCCAACGAGATCTGCAAGTACTCCGTTTCCTTGCCAGTAATCTCAGCCCAATGATCCAGGAGTTTCCCCATAGTGGTGGTTTCCGTAGTGGCGAACACGTATTTCCCGGAGAGAGTCAGGTTTGGCTGCTGAATTATGGCGTGAACGAAGTGGCCGATGTTGATGGTGTGGTCTCCGATAGTAAAGACAGGGGTAGAGGGAGGAGCAGGCTGCAGCCAGATGTGTTTACCAGAAGATTGCTAACAAGATTTAGCATAATCTCATTCTTTTTACTCCCTGAAAGGACCGGGGAAGCAGTCACATACCAGCAAGTTCGGCACAAACATTGGATGATACAGTGTCTCTGCAAAGAACCCGGTCCACAAGAACGTCGTCTTTGCAAGCAGCGCCTTGTCTTTCTTGATAAAAACATCAACTTGGGCCTTTGCATCACAATGCGGGACTGTCCATTTCCCATTGGAGATAGCTTTTCTACCAGGGAGCGTACTCCAGACGAAGTGCTCCAAACTTGTTGTCGCTGACGCGGCTTTGGCGAGGTTGACGCCTTGAGTGTATTCAACCTGCATGGCTACTTCTGGCCCAGAGGTCGCGAATGGTTCGAAGAAGTTTGTAAAGGCAAAAATTATGTTGGCGTCCTGAGGTATGATTAGCCCTAACTTGAGTGAATGTGATCAACGTGTCTGGAAGCTCATGATTGCAATACCTTGAAAGCAGCAACTGACTGGCATTTTAGGAAAGGCAACTCAATTGACCGCTCCAGCTTCATGCTTGTCCCTGCTGGTTGTCAGACATTGTCAAATCTTCTGCATCCGCTTTGGCGCGGCAGGGACTCATCAACCAACCCACTCAAGCCCCAACAAGGGTCGAAGCTGTGTCCCAAACCGCATCAGCGACGGGGTTCATTCGATTAATGAAAGCGACCACCATCAAGTGACCACGACCCTTTTCTTCACCCCAGCATATCCCTGGAAATCATCGAGGCCTGCGATCCTCGTCTTGACCAAAAGCTGAGTAGTGGGATTCGAGGTGTCGTCAGCGCCGCTCTCAACCTGGACTGTGTTGCGCTTCCGTAGAAGCCAGCCCCTCGCCAGCCACCGGTACCGCGCGTCAGTGAGAAAAGAAGGGAGGCAAAGTTCAACATCCCGGCATTCGTCCTCGTCTAGGATCGGGAGGAAGACCAGTGAAGAAGGTGTGTCGTCGCTCCTGTGTGAGAGAAGAATGTGGATCGCGTACGGTTGCGGAAAAGGAGGTCGTTCGTCTTCATAGGGGATAGCGAGACCGTATGTGATCAGCTCGTCGGTGAATTGCAGGAGCAGCCAGTAGAGATAATTGTGCTGGTCGTCGAGGGAATCGAGTTGGCGTTCTAGACCACCTTCTTCTTCTTGCCCGACTCCACGGCCCGTTCCTTCGCCTCCGTTCGCGCCTTGTTCTTCCAGCCACGCTTCTTCCATGTCCGACCCAATGTCGTCCTCGAGCTCAACGTCGTGCGCAAACTGGACAGCAACAGCGAAATCACTACGGAGTTTCTCATCCCACCCGAGAGATATCCCAGGGAGATTGATTCCACTCCTCGAGCCATATTCAACCATCCATTCCTCGCCACATTCAAGAGCGCAAGCCAGGCTTTGGATGTAGTACAGACGCAACTCGTTATATCTGCTATCATCCTGCTCGAAGTCAAGACGTAAAAGGGGCCGGTCTGAAGGTGTTCGGACCATGGCGCGGTGGTCGATCAGGAGCCTTGATAATCTCAGTAGATTCTCAGGGGCGTGCCGTAGACTAGCATATGTACAGATAGAGGACACGTCGAGGTGTAGTCCCTGCTTCGTTATTTCAAAATGAGCATCCTCAATCTTCGGAGTATTCATCAATCCGGGAGGAACCGCGTGGTCAGTGCCCGATGGCATTCGAAACCAACCAAAATGGCCGTGTTTTAGCCGTCGACCAGACGCGCAGAGACTCGTGGCGTCTCCAGCTGCTAGTGCGAGAAGAGAGACGAGGAGATAGCACTCCTCCTTGTCGATAGCCTTGGTGCCGCGATAATACACCCCAGACTCCATGACGTTGAGAAGAATTGCGAGTTTGTCAGACACGTATTTTGATCCCAAGGAAAAAATCTCGGTGAACATGCTTATATAGCTGCCATCAGTGGTCACCGTCTCGGTGCCAAAGATTTCAGCCATGTTCAGAGCCTTGAGTCGGTTTATAAACCGTCGAGTGTTCGAGATTTGGTCTTCAGTGATTCTCGAATTCTGGATTAGAGAAAATCGACCGGCTCGATGATTTTGGATGTCTTCAGTGACATAGACGTGGGAAATGGTGCTGAGAAACGAATAATCTACCTGGAGAACAGTAGTATTGAAGTCGTCTCTTTGTCTGTCGGTAACAACGGGTATGAGGAACACTGGTTTGCGGCCAACGTTGAACTCATGTACACACCACGCGCGTTGAAGCCATCGAGATTGAAGTACCTTTCCAAAAGCGCCCGCCACAAGTGCAAGCTGAGTCTTTGGTCTCTTTGACAGGGGGATATTATGCTTTGCGTAATCGGACAAGGCACCTGCTTCATCGTTATCGAGCGCAATATCTTCAAGCGCAACAACCACTTTGATTGCTGCCCTGTAAACGAAATCCATGGCACCTATTGCAAGCTCTTTTTCGGTCTCATTGTCCTGGTCGATGCAAAGCTGATCAACCCAGAAGGGTGAATGGCCTGTGACTCTCATAAATGCGGCCCACAGACCAGGAGTCAAAGGGCAAGCACATTGTGATGCTACAGCTGCAGCTGAGGCAAAACATGCATCATGAGGCTTCCATTCCTCTGAGTGAGAGGCATAACTCAGTGCGACGAAGTGACCGGCGTTAGAGTCATCTGGGGGGGGACCATTATTGTTGCAACAGACTCTTAGCTTGAAATTCCTTGAGGCTGTTTCTTTGCTATCGAATGGATTTGGATGGCTGTATTCGGAGAACCTCTTGAGCATTCGACGCCGTTCATCGAACGCACGAGATGATGATTGTAAGACTTTCGCCTTCGTGTGCTCATCTACTTCATGTATTGAGGGCGTCACGTATTGAGAGCTGCCTGAGATGTGGAGAACCTTCAAGCTTGTCAGATGATTCCTCGTGTACACGCCTTCATAACGTTCTTCAATGGACATGGTGATAGGTTGGTGGTTCGTTCGAACTGACTACCCTCAGAAATGAGAGCAGAAGAACAAATGCTGCAAAGATGGTCTTCCAGCGAAGTGCAGACCTCCTTGTTGGAACCAAGTACTATGAAAGATGGTTGGTTGCCGCCCAAGTAGAGTCACCGACAACGTTAGCTAGTCATGAGGTCGGAATTGAGAATTCTAATGGGTACCAGCGTTAGATAGCGTCGATACCAAGTGTTGCTGATAAAGTCATGCCTGGCATTTCCAGTTATATCTGCGTTGGAACGGTAGGTAAACTGATGTAGTCTTTAAGGCTGAAGCGTCAAGAGGAGTGACAATTTTGCTGAGGCCCAAGGCTTCTAAACATATGTCGAGGACCGATATGGATGGCGCATTAGCAACTGGCAACGGTACTGGTAGGAATGCCATAAGACTTGAGCAATTTGGCCGTATCCTGTCGACTTGGGTTGTGTTCTCGAGAGGACGGAAAGCAGAGGACTTGAGGAGGGGCGCTGCCAAGACCGAGTTCAGAGGTCTTGGCGTGTTATACAGCTCGTCCCGACCAGCTAAAGGTGTGCTCTAAAGCTTTGTACATCGCTTTATCACAGCACAGTGCAGGAGCGAACCAGGACATATTTGCTCTTAATTCCGATCTTCCTTTGTAATTCTCCATTCTGTCTGTCTCGATTGTCACGTCCAAGAGCAAAGCAAGGCTGAGAAAGTCGGCTCGAGTCTGGTTCGACACCTTCTACCAGTTGTCTGGCTGGTGATGGTTGGTCGTCACGGACTGCCACGTACTCTCTTCAGAATTTACTCGTCCAAATTCTGCGAATTAGCCTGGAGACCAGCTGTTTCGAGATCATTCATGACATCGGCGATCCGCGAGAGCCGGCGCAAATCTGCAAATGTCCGTGAAAAGCAAATCTTGCGGGAAAAGATCCTGTTATTACAGGATGAGCTAGCTTCGACACGTGCAACGGCCCGAGGAAAAGGGCCGGTGTCGTTCCACGAGACCAACGTGAGGCTGGCTCGCTCTGAACCGGTGGATGGTCAAGATGCACCCAAGAGAGAATTGGAGCCTCCTGACACCTCAGATGTTCTTCAAAAATTTGCAACCGCTACCCACTCATTGACAGCATCGCAAGTCATAAGCAATCAGCGGATACCTGTGCCAGCGCCGTTCTCGAGAATTGGAAGGCTCGAGCAGCTCATCGACTACAAGTTCAAGGATCCGGGACTGGCTTGCGATGCGTTACAAATATCTCCCGGCGCGGTTCGGGATGAGAAAGCTCGAACTATGCCCAACCGTGGCGCCGACCGGCTAGCCATCATTGGTGACATTGTGTTGAGTTTAGTCCTTGCTCAGGACTGGTACAGGCGAGACTCAAGTACGGGTGCGTTTGCATCAAGAAGATCGAACGATCAAGGCCAACACAGCTGACACGCTCAAAGGGCAATGGGCCAGGATCCATCACAGAGTCGCGACGAATCTGAATCTGACTCGCGTGGGCGTCGTCAATTTGTTTCACGAACTCCTACCGAGCAATCACCCTGCTCGAAACATATCATCCTTCAGGCTGGCAACGACAGTTGAAGCCGTTCTTGGCGCCATCTACCTCGACAGCGGCGCAAAGGAACTCAGCGCGGTGGCAAAGGTGATGGCAAAGCTTGGTCTAGTGGCGAACTGGGAGAGTCCGCAAGATCACCCTTCTCCCGGGCACTCTGACACCCAACAATAACACGGCACGAGATCTCTCCTGTCTGACTGATCCCATCCAAGAACCAAAACAGCCTCTTCTGATACCTGCCAGCGGCAATCAATTATGAAAGGAATTATGAAAGGACAGCACCAAAACAATTATCTTCCACATCTGTCTGGTCGACCAAGATCACACCCCTCACCTGACCCTTCTCTTCTGAAAAGGGAAATCCCCCAAAAGCGACGAGACAAAGCGAGCAATACTCCCCTAATCCCACACAACTTCGCCGCGCCTTTTTGACAGTAACGGCGCCGAATCATGTGATGGAATTCATGTGCAAACCTGGAACTGTCTATTCTGACGTAATCTAGTCAACAGACGTCTGGTGATATCACACCTTACTGCCGGGCCACTTCCCCAAGCCGCCACCTCCAATCTCAAAGACCTTGGCCGCCTTCAGTACCCCGATGTCGTCCCATCGCTTTCCAATGACTTGCATTCCCACAGGCAGCCACCCTTTGCCATCTCTCGAACGGCCCCATCCGCACGGTACGGTCAATGCCGGATGGCC
>Ga0255336_100533_pt1 | contig 55294 bp, 47 predicted proteins | sample MeOH1_35cm_T3_17_FD_189102 | JGI IMG/M metagenome (GOLD analysis project Ga0255336, IMG submission 189102) | Sandy soil microbial communities from University of British Columbia, Vancouver, Canada - MeOH1_35cm_T3_179 | ecosystem: Engineered > Artificial ecosystem > Sand microcosm > Unclassified ... | reverse complement strand
CCCCTGTTTTTGACCCGTGAGCGCGAGGGCGCAGCCCACACGCTGGAGAGCTTTTATCCGGAGCTTGCGGGGTCAACGAGTTACCCACTGGAGCCGTTTTCGTGGGAGCTGTTGAAGTCTCGCGGCATCGACGTTTTGTTTCTCGCAACGCCGCACGAGCTTTCGCGGGAACTGGTTCCGGAAGCGCTGGCAAAGGGATTGCGGATTGTCGATCTGAGCGGTGCGTGGCGACTGAAAGTAGCGGCGAACCGCGCTGTGTATGGCTTCGAAGATAAAGACGCGGCCACGGCGGCGAAGTTGGACCAGACGGCAGTGTATGGATTGCCGGAATTGCATCGTAATGAGATTCGCGATGCGAAGCTGGTGGCGAATCCAGGGTGCTACGCGACCTCGGTGATCGTTCCGCTCGCACCGCTGGTGCGTTCGGGATTGGTGGACGCCAGGCGTGGAGTTATTTGCGATTGTAAGTCGGGCGTTTCTGGCGCGGGCAAAAAGCCCACGCAAAAAACGCATTTCGTGGAGGCCGCCGACAATTTTTCGGCGTACTCGGTTTTTGGACATCGCCACACGGGCGAGATTTTGGAACAGGCGGGATTACATGCAAATGAACTTATCTTTACCCCACACTTATTGCCGATTCCACGCGGCATTCTTTCGACGATCTATTTAGGGCTGTCGAAGCCCACGACTCCGAACGAAATTGAAATTGTGTTACGCGAATTTTACGGCGACGCTCAATGGGTACGGATTTTTGAGCACGGCAAGTTGCCGCAGATTCAATATTCGCTGCGCACGAATTATTGCGATGTGGGGTTTCAACTGGCCCCGGATGGAAAGCGGCTCATTGTGGTGTCTTGCCTGGACAACCTGATGAAGGGCGCTGCTGGCCAGGCGCTCCAAAACCTGAACGTGATGTTCGGGTGGAGCGAGAAAGAAGGATTTTGATGATGAAGCTCGTGGTGAAAATTGGCGGTGCGGCGCTTGAGGATAAAGCGCTTCTGAAAAAGTGCGCGCAGGCCGTGGCCGATCTCGCGTCCGAAGGGCACAAGGTTGCCGTGGTGCATGGCGGTGGCAAGGCGCTGACCCAGATTCTTGCGCAGATGGGAAAGGAATCCACGTTCGTGAACGGGTTGCGCGTTACGGATTCCGACACGCGCGATGTTGCGTTGATGGTGTTGGCTGGTCGCGTGAACAAGCAGCTTGTAGCGGCGATCACCGCGACGGGGCAGGCCGCCGTTGGGTTGTGCGGCGGAGACGGCGCGGCGTTTCTGGCTCGCAAGAAGAAGACCAAGGGCGCCGATCTCGGATTTGTCGGAGAGATCAGCTCGGTTGATTCGCGCTGGATCGAAGCGATCTGGGAGCATGACGGTATTCCAGTGATTTCCAGTCTCGCGCTGGGCTCTGACGGCGAGTACTACAACGTGAATGCCGATCAGATGGCCTCCGCCTGCGCTACGGGATGCCAGGCGAACGCCTTGATCTTCCTGACCGATGTAGCAGGAGTGAAGGGCGCGGATGGCTCCATCATCCGCTGGCTCTCGATGAGCGATATTCCGCAACTGGTGAAGAGTTCGGTTGTGTGCGGCGGGATGCTTCCGAAGCTGCAGGCTTGCGAGGAAGCTCTACGTTCGGGAGTGCATCGGGTTCGCATTCTCCCGGCTTTGGAGGCAGACAGTTTGCCTGCGTTCTACCAGACTAAAATCGAGTGCGGTACGGAGGTCATGGCGTCGTGAGTTTGAGCAAGGTACAGAAATCCGAAGAGAAATATTTGCTCCACACTTACGACCGTCACCCGATTCTGCTGACCCACGGCAAGGGCGCTTACCTGTACGCCGACGATGGCAGTAAGTATCTCGATTTCCTGAGTGGAATCGCCGTAATGGCCCTCGGGTATTCGCATCCGGCGATCACGAAGGTCATCAAGGAACAGGCAGGGAAGCTTGTACATTGTTCCAACCTGTTCTATACCGAGTACCCTTCGGCGCTGGCACAGAAGCTGACCAAGCTCTCTGGACTGGATCGCGCGTTCTTTTCAAACAGCGGCACCGAAGCGTGGGAAGGTGCGCTGAAGATTGCGCGCGCGGTGGCCAGCGGCAAGGGACTCACGAAGCGCACAAAGTTTCTGGCGCTGGAGAACTCGTTCCACGGGCGCACCATGGGTTCGGTGGCCACAACATACACCGAGAAATATCGGAAGCCATTTGCGCCGGTGATGCCGGGAGTGACGTTCGTGAAGTTTGACGATGTCGAAGATCTGAAAAAGAAGTTCGACGATAACGTCTGCGCGATTTGCATCGAACCTATACAAGGCGAAGGCGGCATACATCCTGTCAGCCGCGAGTTCATGAAGACCGCTCGCGAGTTGACGCAGAAGACCGGAGCACTGTTGCTGCTCGACGAGATTCAGTGTGGCCTGGGACGCACAGGCAAGATGTTTGCCTTCCAGCACTACGGGGTGAAGCCGGATGTAGTTACGCTGGCAAAGCCGTTGGCGGCTGGACTTCCTCTGGGAGCGATTCTGGTGACCGAGGAAGTGGCCGGAGCGATTCATCCCGGCATGCACGGTACTACGTTTGGCGGAGGCCCGCTGGCCTGTGCCGTGGCGTTGGAAGTTTTGAAGGTTCTGGAGAAAGAGAGGATTCTGGCCCACGTGAAAGAAGTGGGCGGATACTTTCTCGACCTCTTGCAACAACTGGATGCCCGTCATGGCTCGATCGTCGATGTGCGCGGTATGGGATTGATGGCGGGAGTGGAACTGGATTCCGCCGATCTTGCCAAGGCAGTGCAGAAGGCAATGCTGGAGAACAAGATCATCATCAACCGTACGCATGAAACGGTGCTGCGCTTTTTGCCTCCGTACATTGTGACGGCCCAGCAAGTGAAATCAGTAGTGGAAGCGCTCGATCGAGTTCTGTCCTCCTGCGCGTCATCTGGCGACGCTGCGCCCGCAAAAAAGCGCAGCCCTCGGCAGAGGCTCCTCAAGGCATCAGCAAGCGGCGCAAAGTAATGTCCCCGGATCCTTGTATCCGGTTGAGGAGGACAAAACCATGGCGACACGTCCCGTGGAGAAAGACGATATTTATGGAGCCGTTCCGCCGCCCGTTCTGAGCGATTTGACGGCGATGAGCGACCTGAAGCCAAGCGATGCCGAATTCCTTCTGGATTTGGCGGCGCAGGTAAAGGCGCGCCCGGCGGAGTTTCGTACGGCGTTGGCGGGAAAGCAGATTGTGCTTTTCTTTGAGAAGCCCTCGTTCCGCACTAGATTGACTTTTGAATCCGGCATTTACTCGCTGGGCGGTCACGCGATGTTCGTGGACCAACTGACCTCGCGTATTGGCGAGCGCGAACCGCTTGCGGATATGGCTCACAACCTGGAGCGCTGGGTCGATGCTCTCGTGCTGCGCACGTTTGAGCACAGCACGGTCACTGAGTTGGCACGGTTCGCGTCGATCCCGGTAATCAACGCTCTTAGTGATTACGAGCATCCGTGCCAGGCACTGGCGGATTTTCTGACGCTGCGCGAAAAGTTCGGCGATCTCAGAAAAGTCGATCTTGCCTACGTGGGGGATGGCAATAACGTGGCTCACTCGCTGATGTTCGGCGCTGCTTTGTTTGGCGCCCACATCGTTGTGGGAACGCCAAAGGGATTTGAGCCTCAGGCCGACGTGCTGGCGGCGGCGCGCGTGATTGCAATCGAGACCGGCGCAACGATTGAAGTGGTGAACGATCCGGTGGAAGCCGTCAAAGGGGCGGATGCGGTGTACACCGACGTGTGGGCCAGTATGGGACAGGAAGACGAGATTGCGGAGCGCGCCCGGATCTTCTCGGGCTTCAAGGTGACTCCCGAACTTTTTGCAAACGCCGCACCGGGGGCCGTGTTCATGCATTGCCTCCCCGCGCATCGCGGCGAAGAAGTGGAAGCGGCGGTAATCGATTCGCCTGCATCCGTTGTTTTTGATCAGGCGGAGAACCGTCTGCACATTCAGAAGGCGATCCTTCTGCAGCTATTGGGAGGTGGCACTCGCCGCTTCCCGTTGAGGAGCTTCAATGTCTAAGAAGAAAGTTGTACTGGCATATTCGGGTGGTCTTGATACCTCCATTATTATTCCGTGGCTCAAAGAGAACTATGATTGCGATGTGATCGCATTTGTCGCCGACGTGGGTCAGGGCGAAGACATGGAGGAAGTCGCGGTCAAGGCGTTCAAGACCGGCGCTTCGAAGGTTGTCGTGAAGGATCTGCGCGAAGAGTTCCTGACCGAATACGTTTGGAAATGCGTGCAGGCAGGAGCGGTGTACGAGCACAAATATCTGCTCGGCACTTCGATGGCGCGTCCGATCATCGCGAAGTACCAGGTAGAGATCGCACTTGCCGAGGGCGCGGAGGCCGTGGCTCATGGATGCACGGGCAAGGGCAACGATCAGGTTCGTTTCGAACATGCGTTCCAGGCGCTCGCGCCAGAGTTGCAGATTATCGCGCCGTGGCGTGAGTGGACGCTGAAATCGCGCGAAGACTGCATCGATTACGCCGAAGCCCGCAACATTCCTATCGTTGCCAGCCGCACGAAGATTCACTCGCGCGACCGCAACCTGTGGCACATTTCGCACGAAGGGGGCGAGCTGGAAGATCCGGCGAATGCGCCTCTGGATTCGACGTGGCAGATTTCAACTTCACCGCAAGCCGCTCCAGATCGTGTGGAGGATGTCGAGATTGGATTCGACAAGGGAGTGCCGGTTTCGGTGAACGGACAGGTTTTGCCCGCCGTTCAATTGCTCGAACTGCTGAATGAAATTGGCGCACGCAATGCGATTGGCCGCATTGATCTGGTGGAAAATCGCTTCGTCGGCATGAAGTCGCGTGGCGCGTATGAGACTCCGGGAGGCACGCTGCTGCTGCTTGCTCATCGCGAACTGGAAGCACTGTGTCTGGATCGCGATCTGTCGCACTTCAAGCAGCACATCGGCCTGAAGTATGCGGAGGTCGTGTACAACGGACTGTGGTTTACGCCGCTGCGCGCATCACTCGATGCTTTTGTGGCCTCGACCCAGGCGGAGATCACCGGCACGGTGAAGCTGGCGCTCTACAAAGGAAACGTCGGCATCGCCAGCCGCAAGTCGGAGCACTCGCTGTTCAATGCGGACATTGCTTCGTTCACGATGAGCGAGAGTTATGATCAGAAGGACGCTGCCGGATTCATCAAGATTCTGGCGCTGCCGGCGCGCGCTCGCATGTTGAACTTGAGGAAGAAAAACGCAATTGAGGTGACGAAGTGAAGATGTGGTCCGGGCGGTTCAGGCAACCGCTCGATCCTGAATTTGAGCGTTGGCAGAGATCGTTTCCCTTCGATCAACGCCTGCTCCAGGAAGAAATCGAAGCCAGCCGCGCGCACGCGAAAGCTCTGCTCGCGGCTGGTGTACTTTCCGGAGATGAATACGCGACGATGCTGCGCGGGTTGGAGACGCTCTCGGTTACGGGACAGGAGTTTCTGAATGACGAAGAGGCTGAGGACGTTCACCACTTCGTCGAAAAGCACCTGCAACGCATCATCGGCGAAACTGCACTGAAACTTCACGCAGGACGCAGCCGCAATGAGCAGATTGCAACAGATTTGCGTTTGTTTGTGCGCGCGTCGTGCGATGAAATTGCCGGGCTCCTCGCGGAGCTTGTGAACGCAACGCATTCGCGTGCAGAGCAGGCGGGGATGGCGGCGATGCCTTCGTACACGCATCTGCAGCGCGCCGAACCGGTGCTGGTGGCGCATTGGCTGCTGGCCTATTGCGAGATGTTTCTGCGTGATGCCGACCGCCTTCGTGATTGCCGCAAGCGGCTGAACTTCTGTCCGCTGGGCTCGGGGGCCATTGCCGGAGCCACGCTGACGCTGGATCGCGAGATAGTGGCTCGGGAATTGAGTTTCACGGCTCCTACGCCGAACAGCATGGATGCGACAAGCGATCGAGATTTTGCGATTGAGTTCGCGCAGGTGTTGTCGATACTCGCCGTTCACCTGAGCCGCTGGGCCGAGGAGTTCATTCTCTTCTCGACACTTGAGTATGGATTTGTGCATCTGCCGGAGAGCTACTCGACAGGGTCGAGCGCAATGCCGCAGAAGCAGAATCCCGATGGGCTCGAACTCATACGAGGTAAGGCGGGGCGCGTGATCGGAGCTGCACAACAGTTGCTCATCACGCTGAAGGGCCTGCCCCTAGCGTACAACAAGGACATGCAGGAGACACAAGAACCCGTGTTCGTGGTGGCCGAGACGGTGACCATGATGTTGCGGGTTGCGGCGGGATTCATGCGCGAAGTGCAGTTCGATTTCGAGCAGATGGAGAAGGCTGCGGGCTCCGGCTATATGAACGCGATGGCCGCGGCTACGTATTTGGTCGGCAAGGGCGTGCCCTTCCGCCGCGCACATGAAATCATCGGCAAGGCTGTGCGTGTTGGCATGGAGCAGGGCAGGGAATTGCACGAGATGGCGATTGGCGATCTGCGCGAGATCAGCGAAGCGTTCGGCGATGATTTTTACGCGAGCGTAACGCTGGAGGCGGTGCTGGACTGCCATAATGTTACCGGTGGGACGGCGCGCGCGAAGGTTGCCGAGGCACTGGCGGCGATTCCACGGCGCATAAAGCAATTGCAGGAATCTGAGGCAGTCGATGTACACGCGTAAAGCGATTTTGCCGGACGCCGAGAATCTCCGCAGCCTGATTGCGGACTTCTCAGCCGACGGCACGTTGTTGCCAAGGTCGCTGCCGGAGATTTGCGAGAATATTCGCGACTTCACGGTGGTAGTGGAAGGCGACACCCTGATTGGCTGCGGCGCGCTCCATCTGTACGGAACACATCTTGCGGAGATCCGTTCGATTGCCGTGTGGCCTCAGTTCAAGGGAGCAGGGGCGGGGCGGCTGCTGGTGGACTCATTGCTGGAAGAAGCTGAACTGCATTATGTACATTGCGTGTGCCTGTTCACGCGCATCCCGGAATTCTTTGCGCACCTCGGTTTTGCCGAAGCGAAGCGTGAGGAACTGCCGGACAAAATCTATAAAGATTGTGCGAACTGTCCCAAGCTGCATGAATGCGACGAGGTAGCGATGTATCGCGGCGAGCTGCCGCAATTTGCGATTCTCCCTCGTCCTGCAAAGTTGCAATTGCGCATGGCACAGCCGCTGGTGAAACTCGAGAAATGAATTTGCACGGACCGGACGAACCGGTATTCCTTCCATTGGGATTTTCCTGGTCAGCGACAAAGGCCGGTATCAAAGCAAGCGGACGCAGCGACGTTGCATTGGCCGAAGCTCCGCTGGGCGCGAGCGCGGCGGTGATGTTCACGAAGAATCGCGTGGCAGCCGCGCCGGTCGAAGTCGGCAGGGCGCACATGCGCCGCAATAAGGGCCGGGTGCGCGCTGTGCTGGTTAACGCGGGTAATGCGAATTGCGCGACCGGCACTGCAGGCCTGGCCGTTGCGGAGCAGAGTTGCGCTGCGCTCGGCGCTGCATTGGAAGTCGCACCGGAGTTCATCATTCCCTCATCGACCGGAATCATCGGCGTGCCGCTGCCGGTAGAGAAGCTGGTTGGCGCTGTGCCTGCGGTGGTTGAAGGTCGCGGGAGCGACGAGGATGCGTTAAAGGCATTTGCAACGGCCATCATGACGACCGACACTCGCATGAAGTTGGCCTCTACGGAATTTCAGGCGGGAAAGAAGATCGTACGCATCGCCGGGATTTGCAAGGGTTCGGGGATGATTCATCCGAACATGGCAACGATGCTGGTGTACATCTTCACCGATCTGGATGCCGAGCCGAAGGAACTGCAAACCGCGCTGAAGACGGCGGTCGATACGACATTCAATGCAATCTCGGTTGATGGCGACACCTCGACGAACGATACAGTTCTGCTGCTGGCGTCGGGCGCGTCCAAGGTCAACCTTGCAGGAAGCGGCGTAGCGAAGAAATTTGCGGAAGCGTTGCGCGCCGTATGCGCTTCGTTGGCGGAACAAGTGGTACGCGACGGCGAAGGGGCGAAGCATCTGGTGCGGTTACAGATCAACGGCGCAAAGTCGTTGGACGAAGCGCGGACCATCGCCCGCTCGATTGCCAACTCTCCGCTGGTCAAGACGGCATGGGCGGGTTGCGATCCGAACTGGGGACGGATTTTGTCGTCGGTTGGAAAGAGCGGGATTGCCGTGGACCCTGCGAAGATCAACATCTTCTTTGGTCCGCAGCAGGTGTGCAAGCAGGGCTCAGCGTATGCATTTGATGAGAAGCAGGCGCACGAGTATCTGAAGCAGCCGGAGTATGAGATTAAGGTGGAGTTGGGACGCGGGAAGAGTTCGCTGGAGTTCCTGACCTGCGATCTCACAGTCGAGTACGTTCATATCAACGCGGACTACTCGACATAAGAGGCAAGGGGCAAAGTTTCAATGTTTCAAAGCCTCAAGGTTGAGGCTTTCTGGTCTCCCAGGTTAACGTCCAACAGCGGGACGTGAACCTGGGGCACCCACACGCCGGATAAAGTCCAATCGATAAATTCACCCGATAACATTTCACCCGATAACATTCAATCGATAACACCCATGTGCGTAGGCATCGGGATATCGTCCGGAGGTGGCGCAAATGTTATCGCCAAGGGTGAGTGCTTCGTGCGATAAAGGCTCATGACACATGCTCGGCTGGTGGAGATGGCAGAGGCTTGGTTGCGGCGATATCGCTGCGGCATTGTCCTCAGCGAGCAGGGCTGCTCCAGCGGAGAGATGCCGGATGCTATTGGCTGGAAGGGGAAGAACCACTCCATCGTGATTGAATGCAAGATCAGCCGTTCGGATTTCCTGGCGGACTGCTGCAAGCCGTGGCGCAGGAATCCCGAAATCGCGTTGGGATGCGAGCGGTACTATGCGGCTCCCAGGGGGATGCTGCGGGCCGAAGAGATGCCAGAGGGCTGGGGACTGCTGGAGGCGCAAGGGCGCGAAGTAAGGGTGACGAAGAAGTCCAAGCGCAAGTTGCGCGGTGCGGAAGGACTGATGAACGAGATGAATCTGCTGCTGGCGAGCCTGCGAAGAGTCGAGGTGAGGATTGAGCCGCAGCGGATTGGGGATTTCCTGAAGTGGAAGAATCGCATGGCTGGCTACAACGGCGGAGCGCTGCCGGAGGGAATTGTGGCTCCGGAGTTGGAAGAGAACTCTCATTTGGGGTGAGGGATTGCTTCTGGTAACAGCAGAGGCAAGAGCCGAACAAAGAACAAGGGCTGAGTGGGGTGGAGGGTTCGGCACCCCCACATATGCCAAAAGAGGGCATATGTGGGCCACCTGAATTTGACCAAGGCTGCCGTACAATTGAAAAATATGTTCGCTAACATTCAGCGCATTCATTTCGTAGGCATTGGTGGCATCGGCATGAGCGGGATTGCCGAAGTGCTTCTTACCCTTGGGTATCGCGTCAGTGGCTCCGACCTTCGCAACACGCCGACAACGGAGCGGCTTACAAAGCTGGGGGCGCAGATTTTTGCGGGGCACGTTGAGTCCAATGTTCATGGGGCCGAGGTGGTGGTGACCAGTTCGGCGATTCATCGCGAAAATCCCGAGGTTGCCGAGGCTCGCCGGTTGCATCTTCCGGTGATTCAGCGGGCGGAGATGCTGGCGGAGTTGATGCGGTTGAAGTATGGCATCGCTATCGCAGGAATGCACGGGAAGACCACCACTACGAGCATGGTGGCGGCGGTTCTCGGCGCTGGTGGGCTGGACCCGACGGTAGTTGTTGGGGGACGCGTGGATTCGCTGGGCTCGAATGCGCGGTTGGGGACTTCGCAGTATCTGGTGGCAGAGGCGGATGAGAGCGACCGTTCGTTTCTGAAACTTTCGCCGATTCTTTCGGTGGTCACAAATATCGATCGCGAACACATGGACTGCTATCGCGACATGGAAGACGTACAGGCTACGTTCGTCGAGTTCATGGACAAGGTGCCGTTTTACGGAACCGTGGTGGCCTGCACGGACAACGAGGCGCTGCGCAATTTGCTGACGCGCGTTGAGCGTCGCGTTCTGAGCTATGGCACGCGCGAGGATACAGACTTCCGCGCCTTCGATGTGAAGACCGAGCACGCGCCGGAATCGATGCACAACAGTTTTGGCGTGAACTTCAAGGGGCGCGACCTGGGGCGCTTCGATTTGTTTGTGCCGGGGGCTCACAACATTCTGAATGCTACGGCGGCAATCGCGGTGGGAATGGGGCTGGAAATTCCGGTGGAGCTGATTCGCGAAGGGATCGCGCAATTCCGGGGAGTAGATCGGCGTTTTCAGCAGAAGGGGACGGCCGCAGGGGTTCAGGTCGTGGATGACTACGGTCATCACCCTACGGAGATTCTGGCTACACTGGCGGCGGCGCGGCAGTGGTTGGGAGCGAAGGGGCGGATACACGTCATTTTTCAGCCGCACCGCTACTCGCGAACTTACCTGCTGATGGATGAGTTTGCCTCGGCCTTTCCGGATGCGGATCGCCTGCTGGTGCTGGACATTTACGCGGCCAGCGAGCAACCGATTGCCGGAATCAGCGGTCTTACTTTGGCCAAGAGGATTCTGTGCAGAGAAGGCCGGCCCGCTGAGTTTGCCGCGAGCTTTCAGGCTGCGATTGATGCAGCGGTGGAGCAGGCGCAGCCGGGGGATGTCGTGTTGACCCTTGGTGCGGGATCGGTGTCGCAACTAGGCTCGCAGATTCTGGAGAAACTTCGGGCGCGCGAGCAGGCGGCCAGGGCCTGAGTTCGGCGGCGATTAGGTGCACCGGATCGGGTGCATTCAATTCCGCAGGCCGCCGCGCTATGTTGACGAGTAGAGAACCGAGTGGGGGAGCCTCGATAATCAATAGCTGAATCCAGCGCAAAAGCAGGTATAGTGAGCGAATAAGGCGCTCGCTGCCTGCATGCAATCCTATGGCTCGCAATCAGGAACCACCCTCGGACGATCCGTTCTACCGCCGTGGACGGGCTGGCCGCAATTCATTTGCGGACGACGCTCTGCCGCTGGACGCGGGGTTGACCGAGGAAGACGATAACGAAGAGGAGCAGCAACAGTTCCGGCGCGTCAGCAAGCGCGTTCCGGTCCGCCGGGGAGCACTGCCCCGCAAGACGGCGTCGCGGGTGCGGAACGTGGCGGTCGTGTTGCTGGCGATGGCGGCGTTGTTTGCGGCGTACTACGAGGCGAAAAGCTTTGCGACGCACTCGTGGCGTTTCCGCGTGCGCTCTGAAAATGATATTGAACTGGCCGGAGATGCTCCGAACTCACGCACGCTGGTTCTGGAACAATTGCGCGAAGAGATCGGGCGCAACGTGTTTCAGATTTCGTTGCCGGTACTGAAGCAGGATATCGAGAAGATTTCCTGGGTCGAGAGTGCCTCGGTGATTCGCCTGTGGCCCAACCGTCTCCGGGTGATGGTGAAAGAACGAACCCCGGTGGCCTTTGTTGCGATTGGCGAGCGCATTGAGTTGGTCGATTCACATGGCGTGTTGATGGAGATTCCGCCCACGGTGCAGAACAGCTACTCGTTCCCGGTGATCCTTGGGATGAATGAGAGCGAGCCGCTTTCGACGCGAGCTCCGCGGATGAAGACGTATATGCGCCTGATTCGCGAACTTGACGAAGGCGACGGCAGCACGTCGGCGAAGACGCAATACTCGCGCAATCTGGATGAAGTGGACCTGTCCGACCTCGAAGACATCAAGGTGTTGGCGAGAGGTGGATCAGCGCCGATTCTGCTGCATTTGGGCAGCGAGAATTTTCTGCGGCACTTCATGGTGTTTCTCTCCAATGTGCAAAAGTGGGAGCAGGATCGCGGTAAGCTGGAGTCAGTGGATTTGCGCTACGGGCGTGAAGTGGTCCTGAATCCCGACATGCGCGCCGCTCCCGCACGTACTCCCCCTGAAGTCTCCAAGCCAGCGGCAGCACCACAAAAGCAGGTGCCCGCGAAGGCGAGCAAAACCTGGCATCGGCCACAGAAGAAACGGAAGTAGATGAGTAAGCGAAACGAAAATATCATCACCGTCATTGACCTTGGAAGCGCAAAAACCGTGGCTCTCGTCGTGGAAACCACCGAGGCCGGATTGCGCTATCGTGGCCACGGCATCGCGCCTTCGGCGGGCACCCGTCGCGGTGTGATTGTCGATCTGGAATCGGCGGGGAAGAGCGTATCGGAAGCGGTGGCAAAGGCCGAAAAATCCAGCGGGATGGCACTGGAGTCGGCGGTGGTCGGCATTAGCGGGCCGCACATTCGTTCGGTCAACAGCCATGGAATCATCTCGCTGGGCTCCCGGGCGAGGGAGCTGACCTCTGCTGACGTGCAGGCGGCGGGGGACAAGGCGCGCGAGATCGCCATGCCGGAGGATCGCGAAATTCTGCATCTTCTGCAGCAGGAATTTGTAGTGGATGAGCAGGACGGCATACGCCAGCCGGTCGGAATGCTGGGACGCCAGCTTGAAGTTCGCGTGCATGTGATTACCGCCGCGCACTCCGCCGTGCAGAACGTGGTGACGGCGCTGAACCGCGCTGGCATGCATGTGGAAGATACGGTTTATGAAGCACTGGCGTGCACAGAATCCGTGTTGCGGCGGGACGAGCGCGAACTGGGCGCGGCAGTGATTGACATTGGCGCAGGAACGGCCGATATAGCTGTGGTGCAGGAAGACGTTGTAATTCACTCGGGAGTGGTGCCGCTGGGAGGCATCAACTTTACGCGCGACGTGGCCTATGGGTTGGAGACGCCGCTGATTGACGCGGAGAGCTTGAAGCGGCAGTTTGGCTGTTCGATGGTTACGAGGATTGCCGAGCAGAATGAGATCGAGGTGCCATCGGTGGGCGACCGTCCGGCGCGGATGATGCGTCAACGTGATCTGGGTGAAATCCTGGAGCCCCGAGCCCGCGAGTTGATGGAACTATGCCGAGATAATCTGCGTCATGCCAGGGTTCTGGAGATGCTCGGTGGGGGAATCATCCTGACCGGGGGCGGAGCGCGATTACTCAGCCTTACGGAGAGTTGCGAGGATATATTGCGGCGTCCGGCGCGCATCGGGCTACCGATGGGAATGGCGCAACTCCCGGTGGAGTTGCAGGAGCCAGAGTACGCAACCGCGATTGGAATAGTTTTCTATACACAGCGGGCACGAGTGCTCAAGAGCAAGGAAGAAAGCGGATTTGGCGCAAGGGTGAAAGCGTTATTTGCGCGAGGATATACGAACTAATTCATAACGGCGCGAGTAGCGCCGAGGGTGAGGCGGGAATTTTATTTATGGAACAGGATATCCGGATTCAGTTTCACGAAGAGGCGCGCAACAACGCTAAGATCAAGGTGATCGGCGTCGGCGGCGGCGGCAACAATGCGGTCAATCGAATGATCGAGACAGGCGTGGAGGGCATTGAGTTCATCACTGCCAACACGGATCTGCAGGCGCTGCAGATGTCGCGCGCGCCCAAGAAACTGCAGTTGGGCGTGAAGCTCACCAATGGTCTCGGAGCGGGAGCGAATCCCGAAGTTGGCCGCCAGGCTGCGCTCGAAGACACAGACCGCATTATCGCCGCGCTGGAAGGCGCGGACATGGTTTTTGTGACGACCGGTCTCGGTGGAGGCACGGGAACCGGAGCGGCACCGATCATCGCTTCGCTTGCCAGCGAAATGGGCGCGCTCACCGTGGCTGTGGTTACCAAGCCATTTGCGTTTGAAGGCAAGCGCCGGATGAACCAGGCCGAGCGTGGGTTGGCCGAACTGATCGACTCGGTGGACACGGTCATTGTGATCCCGAACGAGAAGTTGCTGGCCGTGGCTCAGGATGCGGGGTTCTTTGAATCGTTCCGCGTCGCCGATGACATTCTGCGGCAGGCCGTGCAGGGCATTTCCGACATCATCACCATCCCCGGCATCATTAACCGCGACTTCGCGGATGTGAAGGCGATCATGGCTGGCATGGGTTACGCCGTGATGGGCACTTCGACCGGACGCGGTGACAGACGAGCCCTGGAGGCCGCACAGCGTGCCATTGCATCGCCATTGCTGGAGGCGGGTGCAATCGACGGCGCGCGCGGAATCCTGCTCAACATCACCGGCTCAAGCTCGCTCAAACTGGCGGAAGTGTACGAGGCTTCGACCATCATCCAGAGTGCCGCGCATGAAGATGCCAATATCATTTTCGGCGCCGTGCTGGACGAGAAGATGAAGGACGAAGTGAAGATTACGGTCATTGCCACCGGCTTTCGCTCCGAGCCGCGTGTCCACTCGCGAGAAACGATGACCACGACGGCTGCGGCAATTCAGCAGGCACGGCAGGCGCAATGGACTACTCCTCCCGAACCGCAGATTACGCGCCGACAGGATGCGGTTTATGAACTGCTGAGTGAAGAGACGGAGTTTCATGTCGCGCCGGAAACCGCGGCGAGCGAGGCCGTCGCTCCCCTGACGCCAGTCGTACCCTTGGTGGAGATTCCTGAGCCGCCAGCGCCGTCACAGACGCGAGTCTGGGAAGCGGTGCAACCCGCGCGTCCCATGCCTTCGCTTGAGGCTTTGGAGGCCGACGATGAACGCGATGAACTGGACGTTCCCGCGTACTTGCGAAAGAAACATTCCGACCCAAGTTGAAACGCACGGCGCGCGTCGCAATTGATGCGCATTTTGGCTGATGACGAAGCACTGCACGGCATTGCACTGACCTTCCCCAGGTAAACGTGCCGTGCAATTTTTTCAATGCAAACAGAATTTGCGGGCGGGGGACTCAAAAGGGTAAGCCTCCGCCCCGAGCTGATTGTGTTACCAATCAACTAAGCAGAAATCGCGGAAGTATCTGGGGCCGGAGTAACTGGTGCGGTTCAGCAACTCTGCTGAGTGTGTCTCGCATCCATCAGTGTTGGGAATTGTACTTAGGTCATCAAACAGTATCACTGAGATGAGTGTTTGAGCTTGTAAGCAGAAGATGAACTCACATACCATTTAGACATTCACCGCTTGATACCAGCGTTTTCAGTACACACGCGCAAGCCGGAGCGGCAATAGAGGTTAAGTAGACAGAATGCGTACTTTTGTGCAATCCCGGAATATCAAGGCCGCGCTTGTGGCGATCGTTTCGTTGCTGCTCGCCCTGAGTTCTTTTGCGGCTACGGTATCGACGCGTCATGAAACTCGCAGCAATCGCAGGATCAAGGAAAGCGCGTCCACGGAGAAACGCATGGCGGCGAACCGTCATGGACGTGCCGTCAGTTCGCGCGCGGGCCGCAGAGCGGTGAAGAACTCGGAGGTCGCAGGTAATAGGGGCAAGAAGAGAGCACGATATTACGAGCGGTTTACCGCCAGTTCCTTCTTGAGCGATCCGGCGGCGGGAGATGTTACCGCCGGTGAAGATCCAACTGTGCGGGAAGCGGCTATCGATGCCCTGGGAAGTCTGAATGGTACGGTGGTTGCCATCGATCCCAGCAATGGCCGCATTCTGGCGATGGTCAATCAGAAACTTGCACTCTCCAGCGGTGCGCAGCCCTGCTCCACGATCAAGGTCTCGGTAGCTCTGGCTGCTTTGAGCGAAGGAATCGTGACCAAGGATACGCCGGTAAATCTGGGCGGCTGGAAGATGAACATGAACCAGGCGCTGGCGCACTCGAACAACCAATACTTTGAGGCGCTAGGCCGTCGGCTTGGGTTCCAGAAGGTTAGCTACTATGCCCATCAGTTTGGATTGGGCGAACTGGCGGGCTGGAACATTGAAGGCGAGCACCTTGGCGTCTATCCCAGCACGGAACTTCCGGCGAGCCTTGGCGGCGTCGGTAAAATGTGTTCCTTCGGCGAGAGTGTCAGCATGACTCCCTTGCAGCTTGGCTCGCTGATGGCATCCATCGCCAACGGCGGCACCCTGTATTACCTGCAGCATCCGCGGTCGGCCTCGGAGGTCACCAGCTTCCAGCCCAAAGTCAAACGTTACCTTGACATCGCGCCGTTGATTCCGGAAGTCAGTGTAGGCATGCTGGGTGCAACTCAGTTCGGTACAGCGCGCAGCCTTCGCACCAACTTCACCTCGGAGCAGGTACTCGGCAAGACTGGAACCTGCAGTAACGAAGGCACCCGCTTCGGCTGGTTCGGTTCCTTTGCCAACTCACAGTACGGACGTATCGTGACGGTTATCTTCCTCAAGGGAGATCATGCCGTGTACGGTCCCAAGGCCGCCGAGTTAGCGGGCCGCTTCTATCGGAACCTGGGAGACCATAACTATTTCGCGGGCAAAACAGGGCCAATGCGCAATGCCGCCATGTTGAAGTAAGTAATAGAAGTTGCAGAGTACTTCCCGGCCTTCCACTCGGAAGGCCTTTTCCTTTGAGCCGATGCAGCGCTGGCTTTGTTCCTGCATCAAACCTATATAGGAAAATTTCGCTTTTATCGATAGGTACTCTATGTCCCTAACATTATTGCCAGGTAGGCCCTATCCGTTGGGCTCCACCTGGGATGGAACCGGTACGAACTTTGCCCTTTACTCCGAACACGCCACCAAGGTCGAACTCTGCCTGTATGACAATCGCAGCCGCGCCGAGATAGAGCGAATCGAACTTCGCGAGACCACGGCATTCGTACGCCATGGTTATCTGCAGGGTATTCAGCCCGGACAACTCTACGGCTATCGCGTCTATGGTCCGTGGGACCCTGCAAACGGCTACCGCTTTAATCCATCCAAGCTTCTGATCGACCCACAGGCCCAGGCTGTTTGCGGTGGCATCGACTGGAACAAACCGATTTATCCATACGAGTTTGGCGGAGCCGATCCTGACCTGACGCGGGATGAGAGCGATGATGGTGACGGAATGTGCAAGGCCGTGGTCGTCAACCCGTACTTCGATTGGGAGCAGGACAGGTCTCCTAACACGCCGCTTAGCGATTCGGTGATTTATGAGCTGCACGTGCGCGGTTTCAGCAAGTTAAATCCTGACATCCCAGAGGAACTCCGCGGAACCTATGCGGGTCTTGCCTCCCCGCCCAGTATTCAATATTTGAAGCGGCTCGGCATTACCGCCGTGGAGTTGCTGCCGGTCCATCAGTTCATCGACGATAAGCGCCTGGTCGATCTGAACCTGCGCAATTACTGGGGCTACAACACGCTCGCCTATTTCAGTCCTGAGGCCCGTTACTCGTCCAGTGGCGACACTGGAGGCCAGGTGGCCGAGTTCAAGGCTATGGTGAAGGCTTTACATCGCGAGAACATCGAGGTCATTCTCGACGTTGTGTACAACCACACCAGCGAAGGCAATCACCTCGGCCCAATGCTGAATTTCCGTGGCATCGACAACACGGACTATTACCGGCTCGTTCCAGAGATGCCGCGCTACTACGTTGATTACACGGGCACCGGCAACACTCTGAACGTGCGTCATCCCCAGGTCCTTAAGCTGATTATGGACAGCCTCCGCTACTGGGCCACGGAGATGCACGTCGATGGTTTCCGTTTCGATCTTGCTGCCGCCCTGGCACGAGAGCTGCACGATGTGGACCGGCTGTCGTCGTTCTTCGACATCATTCACCAGGACCCCATTCTCTCCCGGCTGAAGCTGATTGCAGAACCATGGGATGTCGGTGAAGGCGGCTATCAGGTCGGGAACTTCCCCGTGCTCTGGGCGGAGTGGAACGGTAAGTACCGCGACACCGTGCGTCGCTACTGGAAGGGCGATGAAGGGCAGCTTTCGGACCTCGCCTACCGCCTGACCGGGAGCAGCGATCTTTACAAGAATGATGGACGCAAGCCCTCTGCATCCATCAATTTCATCACCGCGCATGACGGCTTCACGCTGAATGATCTGGTGAGCTACAACGACAAGCACAACGTTGCGAACGGCGAAAATAATCAGGACGGCGCCAACGACAATAACTCCTGGAATATGGGAGTCGAAGGCCCAACCGAAGATCCTGCAATTCTCGGCGCACGGCGCGTGCAGATGCGCAACTTTCTTGCAACTCTCCTGCTCTCGCAGGGCGTGCCGATGATCTGCGGGGGCGACGAGATTGCTCGCACCCAGTTCGGCAATAACAATGCCTATTGCCAGGATAACGAGTTGAGTTGGAACGACTGGGAGCGTGCGAAGGAGCACGAAGATCTATTGGACTTTGTCGCGAAGTTGATTGAATTGCGCAAAAAGCACCCCAACCTTCGGCGCCGCAACTTCTACCAGGATCGCAGCATTCGTAACTCCATTGTTAAGGATATTGCGTGGTTCGGCTCCGATGGACACGAGATGACCGAGGAGGAGTGGAACGCGGGCTGGATTCGTAGTATAGCCGTCCTGTTCAACGGCGAAACCCTGGGAACCGTGGATGAGATGGGCCGTCCTTTGAAGGACGACACCTTTCTTATTCTGCTGAACTCATATCACGAATCAGTCGGCTACAAACTGCCGGCGACTCCGAACAATAGGGCGTGGCGCAACCTGCTCGATACCGGTAACCTTGAGAATCCATTTTCTAACGGCCCAGCCGAGAGTGATCCGCAGATTGCCGGACGGTCATTGCGACTGATGCGTGAATCGCGCGAAAACGAGTAATCGATTATCCTGAGTTGACGAAAGCTTTTCGGCAGATGGCGCAGTTGAATCGTCCCTGCCCTTTGACGCCTTCGCCGTGTTAAGTTGAGGGCAGACGAGCAATTCATCTCAGGTTTCAGGTCCGTGCCGAAAAAACATGCGGCTACCGGACTCGCCGGTGATGGTTCTCACCTCCCGGAGGATCGATATCGATGCGTAGATTCACTGTACTTTTTGCTTTGGTCCTTGCGTTTGGCGCGTTTGCAATGGCCCAGATGGAACCGAAGCCCATGGAAATACCGCGAACGGAATTCTTCCTCGGATACGCCTACCAGCATGCCGATGTGTCCGGTAGCAACATCGTGGACAGCGCGAGCATGAACGGATTCGACTTCCAGTTTAGCCACTACTTCAAAAGCAATTTTGGCTTCACTATGGATCTTTCCCACACATCCAACAGCAAGGTCGACAGCACGGGAATCAAGTATTCGCGTTCGAGCTACATGCTGGGGCCCAGCTTTCGGCTACATGCAATCAAGATGTTCACGCCGTCAGTTCATGCCCTTGCCGGCGTCGATCACGACGACTTGACGGAGCCGTTTTCCAACACCAACATCGATTATCGAAACACTGATTTCGCGGCTGCCGCAGGTGTGGCCTTCGATGCAAATCTGTCGCGTCACCTTGCAGTTCGCGTGGCCCAGGTGGACTACGTTTACACGCACCATTTCAGCACGAATCAATCTTCGTTCCGCTATGCGGGCGGCGTCGTCGCGCGCTTCTAGCATTTGCAATGACCACCGAACGTAGACAATCGCTTGAAAAACAGCGCTGGATTGGTTCTGTAAGTCCAGTTTATTGAATGTTTTTCATTGGAGGGCCGGTTTTCTGGCCCTCTTTGCTTTGTCGAAGGGCCTTAAACCCGCATATAATATAGACATGGCTAAAGGTTGGGAAAGCAAATCCGTCGAAGATCAACAAATTGACGCGCAGGAACAGATTCGCACTCAGGAAATTGTCGATGAGAAGGAGCGTCTCGGGCGCATGCACGCGGAAGAGGCGCGCAAGGTGCAAGCTCTGAAATTGACCCGTGCGCGGATCTGCGAGCAATTGTCGCGTACCAGCAACGAGCGCTACACATCGCTGCTGAATACAGAGTTGACGCAGATTGACGGCGAGCTATCGAAGCTCGTCTAGGCTGCAAGATCACTAGCGACAGTGATGTGCATCACCGAAGGACGGTTGTTGTCGGCAGACAATAGCGCCCGAGGTGTTTATGCCGGTTCTCGTCATAGGAGTTATCTTCTTCGCGCTCTTTCTCGTGATGGGTGCGCTAGCAACGGTGGCCGTCCTCAGTGAAACGCGGGGTATGCCAGGCAGTGTGCTCCAATACAAACGCGTTCGCAACGGAGCGCAGAAATAATCCCACCCGGCTCGCGCAGGCAATAGTTTTAGATGCCTGCCGCCGCTGTGCCCGGAGCAACTGATGACCTCTCCGCTTCTGCTGAGTTTGAAGCTGGCTCTGGTGACATCCTCTTTGCTTCTGGTACTCGGCCTACCCATCGCCTGGTGGCTTGCCTTTACACGCTTTCGGCTGCGATTCCTGATTGAGTCGGTCGTGGCCTTACCCATTGTGCTTCCGCCCACAGTCCTCGGTTTCTATCTCCTGTTGGAACTTGGTTCGCGCGGATCGCTGGGCAGCTTTTGGGAACGCATTACGGGACACACGCTTGCCTTCAGCTTCGAAGGCCTTGTCCTTGGCTCCATCATCTACAGCCTGCCATTCGCAGTGCAGCCCTTCACGGCGGCGCTGGCTTCGGTCGACCGGCGCCTCCTCGCTGCCTCGGCCAGCCTCGGAGCATCGCCTTGGCGCACCTTCTGGCGCATCACGTTTCCGCTCGCTTTTCCGGGAATTGTCACGGGGTATGCCTTGAGTTTCGCTCACACGCTCGGCGAATTTGGCGTTGTGCTGATGCTTGGCGGCAACATCCCAGGACGCACACAGACGGCTTCGATTTCAATATACGACAACGTGCAGATGCTGGATTATTCGGCGGCCGCGCGCCAATCCTTTACACTTCTTGGAATCTCGTTCGCCTTGCTGGTGGTCATCAACGCGCTTAACCGCAACCGGAATTGGAGGCTGCAGTGAGCGCCTCTCCCTCGGCTTTGCAGGTGAACATCCACCTGCCGCTATCCCGATTTCAGCTTGAATGCAACTTCAAGGCCGAGCGTGAGGCCGTGGTGCTCTTCGGCCGCTCCGGTGCCGGCAAAACCTCGGTGCTTGATTGTATTGCCGGGTTTCGTAAGCCGCGCCGGGGCAAGATCGCGATGGGGAATCGGGTTCTTTATTCCAGTGAGCAGGGTTTGAACCTCCCTGTGCGTCAGCGCCATGTTGGATATCTTTCACAGCAGCCTGCGTTGTTTCCTCATCTCTCCGTGCGCCAAAACGTCGAATACGGATTGCTTGATCTGCCGCGCCAGGAGCGGGATGACCGGGTCGATTCTATATTGGAACGGTTCCGGATTTCGGCGCTGTCCGCAAGCCGCCCTGCGGCGATATCGGGAGGCGAACAGCAGCGCGTGGCGCTTGCCCGCGCACTCGTGCGGGAGCCTGAGTTGCTGTTGCTCGATGAGCCGCTGTCGGCCCTGGATCTTCCATTGAAGTCGCTGTTGCTGGACGCGCTTTTCAATTGGCAGCGCGAACGCGCCATCCCTATGCTCTATGTCACTCACGAGCAATCGGAGGCATACTCGCTGTCGCGGCGTGTATTGCTGATGGAAAAGGGAAGCATCGTTTCGGATGGCGAGCCGCACCAGGTATTCAGTGCGCCGCTGAATCGTGAGCGGGCGGCGCTCTTGGGAGTCGAAAATCTATTTGACGGAGTGGTGGAAGAAACCAGCCCTGCACTTGGCACCATGACCTGCCGCGTCGCCGGAACTGGCCTGCTCATCGAATCTCCACTTGCAAAGAAGGATCGTGGTGAACCCATCCGCCTCGCCCTGCGGGCGGGAGACATCCTGGTGGCCACCGAACGACCCACCGCCATCAGCGCACGAAACGTGATCAACGGCCACATTGAGGCGATGGAAGATCGGGCAGGAATGGTTGAACTGCGCGTGATCTGCGAGGGCACGACATTCTGCGTTCACATCACTCGCGGAGCGCTCCAGAGCCTGGCATTGGAAACGGGCAAATCCGTGTGGCTCATCATCAAAACGCACTCGATCCAACTGCTGCGGAGCTAATATCTGACGGCGAGACTCATTCGGAAGCGTGAGGCGCTTCGCAGGGTTCGAAGCCTAACATGACCGGTTCCGGACGCAACTCCACTCCGAAGCGCTGACCCACCCGGCTTTGCACGAATGCTTTCATTCTCAAGACATCTGCAGCGGTTGCACCGCCGCGATTGGTGAGCGCCAGAGTGTGTTTGCTGCTGATGGCCATCGGACCGAGGGCGAATCCTTTGGCGAGCCCTGATTGTTCAATCAGCCAGGCCGCAGCCAATTTCACCTGTCCCGGCCCCGAGTCGAAATGAGGAACGGCTACCGGCGAGTTTGCCGCGATGCGCTCATATTCTGCAAGGCTCACCACTGGATTCTTGAAGAATGAACCGGCGCTGCGGCTATCCAAATCGTCTTCATCGAGCTCCATTCCTTTTGCTCGCCGGATCTTAAGCACAGCGTCGCGCGTCTCGGAAAGAGTTGGCATTGCGCTACTAGCTGGCTTATCGCTAAAGGTTCGCTTTAAGTCTGCATAGGCAATCTTTGGCGCGCCATTTGGCGTCAATGCGTAATCCACACGGGTCAGAATGTAGCTGCCGAGATCCTTCCCGTTAAAACGGCTCTGTCGATAACTGAACCCGCAAGCTGCGTTGTCAAACTCAACTCTTTCTGCCGTCACAGTGTTGACGGCGCATACCCGAACGATTGTTTCCGAGACATCCTGCCCATAGGCCCCAACGTTTTGTACGGGAGTCCCGCCTACGGTTCCCGGGATACCGCTCAGACATTCCATACCCGCGCAGTTGTCGGCCACAGCGCGTTGAACCAAGGCGTCCCACTCGACGCCAGCTCCGGCGGAATAAATCTGCTTCGCTCCATCTTCGTGAGCATCGATCCCTGCAATATTCATGTGGAGCACGAGACCTTTGAATCCCGCGTCGCTCACCAGAAGATTGCTTCCGCCCCCAAGGACGAATACCGGAACGGCTTTGGCGCGAGCCCAATGCAGGGCTTCGATCACTTCGCATTCCTTTGCGGGTTCGACAAAGTAGCTGGCCGGGCCACCCACCTGCAAGGTGGTGTAGGGCCCAAGCAAAACGTTCTCTCGTATCTCCATCATTCTGCTCACATGATACTCGTCGGCGAACACTCTGCGCCTTTATGCGCCTTATCTCTCTCCACCATCATCCAACGCATGTGGAGGAAAAATGTATCCAGAGTTGATGGTGGTGCCAATGCGCGAGGAGTTGACGCGCCTGGGAGTACAGGAAGCTCGTACGCCGGCAGAGGTGGACGCGGCGATCAGCGAGAGTCATGGAACTTTGATGGTGGTGGTTAATTCCATTTGTGGATGTGCCGCGGGAAAGATGCGTCCTGCTGTGCGTGCTGCCCTTGCGAACGCGGTCAAGCCGGATCGTTCGATTACTGTATTTGCCGGGCAGGACGTAGCCGCTACTGAACGGGCACGCTCCTACTTCACTGGCCAGCCGCCTTCATCGCCCAGCATTGCAATCATGCGCGGAGGCGAACTCGCTTTCTTCATGCCGCGAGCTGAAATCGAAGGCCGCGATGCCGCTACGATTGCAGCTTCGCTCAAGCAAGCCTTCGAGCAAGTCTGCCAGCCAGCCTCGAATTAAATGGCCGGAGCCACTGGCCCTGCGTGTGGCTCCGGCATTTCTAGTGTCCTTGTGCCTGACGCAACAGCTTTGTTACATCTCCGTCTTCAGGATGAAGGTCGTGCGCTTTGGTCAGATAGGGAATTGCCTTGGCGGTGTCGCCGGATGAAATCAACATAAGCGCGTACTGCAGATTTTCATCGAATCCCTGTGGATTGAGGGTGACGGCTTTGGCCAATGCATCGCGTGCGCCGGTAACGTTATTCAGGTCGTAGCGAACGCGTCCGAGGTTGAACCAGGATTCTGCTTCGCCGGGAGATAGCTTTGCTCCTTGCTCGCAGTTGGCGAGCGCCTCGTCAAGCTGGTGCAACTCACGCTGCGCTACGCATAAGTTCACGTAGGCCGGACCAAACTTTGGGCGCAAATGCGTGGTGCTCTTGAATGGCGCTACGGCTTCGGCAAAGCGGTGTTCATTGAGCAGGAGCGTTCCAAGCATGAACTGCCCCTGCGCGTTTTCCGGCTTCAGTTCCACGGCGCGCCGGGCGTGAGCAATTGCTCCTTCTGTATTGCCGCGATCATGCTCGTCGGAGGCCTTGTCCAACTCGATGTAACTCTCGTTATGCTGGCGTGCATAGGCTCCGGCTCCGATGAACATCAGCGACATGACGATAGTGCCGACCGCTACCCTCAGACGTCCACGCGCTTCGTGGCGGTCAGGGCCGGTAGGGAAAATAACACCCAGCGCCAGTCCAGTTACAAGTCCGCCGACGTGCGCTGCATTGTCAGTGCCGCGGATGGCGGCTCCGAATACAAGGTTGTAGAAAACGAACATTGCGATGCTGGTGAGCTGGCCTTTCAGCAGCGCACGCAGCTTCTGGTTGCTGTGCAGCATCATGGCGGGGATAAGAGCTCCGGCGATCCCGAAGATTGCACCCGAAGCGCCGACGCTCAATCCATTACCGCGCCAGCAAATGCTTCCCAGGCTACCGCCAATACCGCACAGCACGTAAAGCAGGGTGAATCGCGAGCGTCCGAATAGCAGTTCCGCCAGCCATCCCAGGTTGTAAAGGCACCACATGTTCAGCGCAATGTGTATGAGGCCGCCGTGCTCAAAGGTGGACGTGACTAGTCTCCACCACTGGCCGCTGGGTGTAAGCACGCCGGAGTTGGCGCCCCAGTTCAGCAGGAGATTGCCATCGAACTCTAAGAATTTGTGGCCTTGGAAGGCCATCATCAGGAAGACCAACGCATTCAGCGCTATCAGAATTATGGTTGGTGATTCCAATGCCTGTCGAAAGCGGCTTGGCGGTGCTTCGACGGGCGTCGTCGCAATCACTTCCGCTGCACACTGCGGACACAAGTTTTCCGCATCTGAGGAAGCCTGAAATTCACGTCCACAGTACGTGCAGATCGTCATTTATTTAAGTCGCTTTCGAAGCTGTCTTTACCGCAATCTGAGAGGGCTTGGCCCCGGTGGGAATCATTTGAAACAATCGTGGTTGAGCCGCCTGCACCTTCTTGTCGCGCCGCTTGTCCAGGAGGAGCACGGCCACGTCTCCTGAACCCGAGTTGGCGACCAGCAGCATATTTTCCGCGGGAGTCAGGGCAAGCGCGTCGGGCTTGGAGCCCACCTGCACGGTGGTGATCCGCCTGCGCGTTGCTGCCTCAAATACGGCGACGTCGTTGGACGCGAAGTTGCTTACATACAGCGTGCTGTTGTCACCACTGACCAGCGCACGCACGGGATGATCCCCGGCGAGAAAGCTTTCGGCAACTTCGTCCGTATAAGGGCTGACGGCGGAAATCGTTTGAGCTTCGTAATTCGAAACGAATACTTCGCCGCCATCGGGTTTCATACCGAGGTCGACCGGAGTACCGCCAACCTTGAGCAGCGTCTCGACCAGCCCATTTTTTAAGTTCACCGATGCGATTTGACGCGACCCGGAGCAGCCGACCACAGCCTTCGAAGCGTCTGGCAGAATCACCAGCGAATCCGGCGTCTTGCATACATGCATCGTACGGCGGACTTTTAGCGTTGTCCCGTCAATCAGGGTCACGGAATCATCGCCGCGATTGGCGACAGCAACGATCGAACCATCGGCCGAAACCCGTGCGATGCCCGGCTGCTTTCCTACTGCCACTTGCCCAATGGCGCGATGTGCGTCGAGATCGAGAGCGCTCACCGTGTTGGATTCCGCGTTTGCCACCCATCCGCGCTTGCCATCGGCGGTTACGGAAATCAGGTAGGGAGTTCTGCCGACGATGATATTTCCGGTGACCGTGTTGCTGGTAACGTCGATGACGCTCACGGAACTCGAATCGGTGTTGACTACGTAAACTTCGTTCTTGGTGGGACTTGCGGTAACTCCGGTCGGATTGTTGCCCGTGGTCAGCGTGCGCACGATCTTCAGAGTTGCCAGCTCCAGCACGCTGACGGTGTTGGAGCCTGAGTTGGTGATGTAGGCGAACGTGTGGGGCGGTTCCGTATTGCGCTTGGTGCAACCGGACAGCAGAAGAGTGGTCGCAAGGGCAAGGGCGGCTGTCTGCCTGCTCACTGCGAGATTCCGCTGGCGCTTCACGAACCCGCCACCTGGGACTCTGGTGTTGCGCGCTTGACTGGTGCGGGGCCGAGCGTGCGATGCACAACCGGGAGAATTTCACGTATCTGCGAGACCATGGTTGCAAACTGATCGGGGAATAGCGACTGTGGCCCATCCGACAGAGCACGGTCGGGGTCGTGATGCACTTCGACGATGATTCCATTGGCTCCGGCTGCCGCGGAGGCCAGCGCCATGGGCGTTACGCGGTCGCGCTTGCCGGTGCCGTGGCTTGGGTCGGCGAGAATCGGCAAATGACTCAGCTTCTGTGCCGCCGGAATCACGCTCAGGTCCAGCGTGTTGCGGCTGTGATCGGCAAACGTTCGTACGCCGCGTTCGCAGAGCACCACATTGCGATTACCTTCGCTCATGATGTACTCAGCGGCCATCAGCAGCTCTTCGAGCGTGGCAGAGAGGCCGCGCTTCAGCAGCACCGGCAGGGGAGAACGCCCGGCGCGCTTCAGCAGCGAGAAGTTCTGCATGTTGCGAGCGCCGATCTGAATCATGTCGGCGTAGTCCTCAATGGCTTCGAGGGCTTCGGTGTCCACGGCTTCGGTGACAATCAGCATGCCGAAGCGCTCGCGCGCCTCGGCCAGAATTTTCAAACCCTCTACACCCATGCCCTGGAAAGCGTAAGGCGAGGTTCGCGGTTTGTAAGCGCCTCCGCGAAACATTCTCGCGCCAGCAGTAGCAACTTTCTCAGCAACCGTGAGGGTCTGGGAGCGGCTTTCGACCGAACACGGACCGGCGATGATTGCGAACTCCTCCCCTCCGATGGTGACATCGGAATTGGGGAACCTCACGATTGTGTTTTCGGGCTTCGACTCGCGGCCCACCAGCTTATAGGGCTTGCTGATGCGAATAATTTCCTGCACGCCGGGAAGTTCTTCCAGTCCGCAGGTTTCAATTCCGCGCAGGTCGCCGGTAACGGCGACAGCATATCGTTGCGCGCCCTCCACCGAATGCGCCCGGAAGCCCAGGGCTTCAATTCTTTCGCAGATGGCACGGATTTCATCCGGTGTTGCACGCGATTGCATTACGACCAGCATGGTTTCCTCGCAGAATCAATAGTGTAGCGGAGGCCCGGCAATCGGGGCAATGCTGCGGAAAACGGAAGAGTAGAAGGGTGCGCAGATTACATTCGCTAAAGTAACCATCAATTCACGAGAAAGTCATGGATGTTAGAGGTGAATTGCTGAGAAAATATTGTCCATCATGAGCAATACTCAGATTCATAGCAAGCCATTTATTGTTGGACTTGCGGGGCCTTCGGGCAGCGGCAAATCGACGTTAGCAAAGCGCGTGGCATCTCGTCTCAATGGGGAGGTGATCTCCATGGAAACATACTCCATAGCGATGAACCACCTGCCTTTATCGGAGCGCTCGAAACTGAACTACGACGCGCCGGATGCGATCGACGTGCAGTTGCTGGCCGATCACGTAAATGACTACGCTCGTGGCAATTCCATAGAGATTCCTATTTACGATTTTTCCGAGCACCTGCGCGTCAGCGACCGTCAACAAAGTTTGGCGCTCAAGCCGCTGCTGATCGTTGAAGGCATTCTGGCGCTACACTTTGCGCAGTTGCGCCCACACTATGACCTGTCGATCTATTTGACTGCTCCCGACGATATCTGTTTGCGTCGCCGCCAGGTCAGGGACATTACGGAACGTCAGCGACCGCTGGAGCTAATCCGCTGGCAGTATGAAAATACCGTGCTTCCAGCGGCACGTCAGTATTTGCTGCCTAGCAAAGTGTATGCAGATGTGGCGCTGGATGGCGGCGCGGACATAACTGCCGTGGAAGCAAGCCTCGTGCGGGCTATCGAAGAGAAGCAAGCGCTTGTTGCGGGACGATAGGCTCGAATGGTCTGTCTCTCGAAGTAGTGAAATCACTGCGCCGCAAGCTGAGGGGATCAACTTGCGGCGCTGCACAGCTTATGCGAGTTCCAAACCGATCTTCTTTGCCGCGGCATCCAATTTCACAATCCGGAAGCTGCGAATCTGTCCGGCGCGTGCCGCCTCGGGCTTTGCCGTAGAAGCCTCAGGACCGCCGCCCTTCCATTTTGCATTGAGCATGGCGCTTAGTGAAGACATGTCGAGCTTGCCGGTCTCCGGCTTGGGCTCTGGATTTGCTGCGACTACCGGAACAATCTGGCACGTGGCCTGAATGCCTTCGCCCAATTCGACCCGCGCCCGGTCTCCCGATTCCTCAATCAAGCGGCCCGTGACAACGTCGCCAATCTTGTGTTCGGCGATGTATTCGTCGAGACCGGTTGGGACCAGTTGTTTCATGCTCAGGCGTATCTGCCGCTTTTCGATATCGAGTTCGAGTACCTGGGCCTGCACCACTTGCCCAAGTTTCAACACGTCCTGCGGATGTTCAATGCGCTTTTCGGCGCTGATCTCGCTGACGTGCACCATTCCCTCGATGCCTTCCGCAAGCTGCACGAACGCGCCAAACTTGGTGATGCTCGTGACCGGACCTTCGACCGCCGTGCCGGCAGCAAACTTCTGCGACGCCAGCGCCCAGGGATCGCCAAGTGCCTGCTTCAGTCCCAGCGAAATGCGACGCTCACCCAGGCTCACGCTCAGGATCACGGCCTCTACGGTTTCGCCCGGCTTGATGACGTCGTCGGCCTTGCGAACTTTCTTGCCCCACGACATCTCGGACAGATGAATCAGTCCCTCAATGCCCGGCTCCAGCTCGACGAACGCTCCGAATTCGACGACGCGAGTGACTGTGCCTTTTATCCGCTCGCCAACCTTGTATTTTTCGGCGACTGCATCCCACGGATGCGCCTGGAGCTGCTTTAAGCCTACCGAAATCCGGTGCTTCTCGGCATCGATCTTCAAAACTTTGACTTCGACCTGCTGTCCTACGGTAAGCACGTCGCCCGGTTTGCTGACGCGTCCCCAAGCCATGTCGCTGACGTGCAGCAGGGCATCGACTCCGCCAAGGTCGATGAACGCGCCGTAATCAGCAAGGCTGCGGACACTCCCGCTCAGGGTCGCGCCTTCTTCAATCTGGTTGTAGCGCTGCTCTTTGGTTGCGCGCTCTTCTTCTTCGAGGACCACGCGGCGGTCCACCACTACGTCTTCGTCGGCTACGTCGAGTTTGATAATGCGGCAGCGAATCTGCTCGCCGACCATCTTCTCCAGCAACTTCGCGTCGCGCTCGCCGCTGCGCGAGGAGGGCATGAACGCGCGCACTCCCACGTCCACACTAAGCCCGCCCTTGATGACGGCGGTCACCGTGCCGAGGATGGTTGTTTTCGCCTCAAACGCCTGCTCAAGTGCGGACCAGTCGGTCGGAAGCTCCACCTTCAGGCGTGAGAGTTCGTAGTAGCCTTCCGGATCGCGCCCTTTGACAGAAACCTGAAACTTGTCGCCGACCTTTACCGTTTCGCCAGCGCCCTGGAAGGGAGCTAGAGGCAGGATGCCTTCGGTCTTGTAGCCAATGTCGAGAAACACCGACTCGGCTGATACGGCGACGACCGTACCCTCTAGTTGTTTATTTCCATCGGGAGCCTTGTGGTTATGCGTCCGCTCGAAACTGGAAAGCATTTCCTCGAAGGATTCGTTGGACTCGGGGGTGGGCTGGGATTCAGGACTGCGCGGGTTCGACATGGAAGGTAAAAGCCTCATTCTGGCGTGATGCCGATTAGGATATCACCGCACGCCTCCGTTGGGCAGAAAGGGGCAGGGGAGGTTCGGGACGGCTCAGTCAACCATGCGCCATCCGCCTTCGGCAAGCATCACGAAACTGGCCAGAGCCTCGGGGGCAAGCGTATGCAGAAGGTTGTTGAGCCGAACCGGAGCTTCGTCAAATCCATCATCCGCCAACGGAAAGGTTCCAAAGTGTGACGCCACGCTCAGTCGCGGTCTCAGAATTCGGTGTGCCGCCAGGGCGTCTGCCGGACTGCAATGCACCTCACCCATGAACCACTCCGGGCGAAACGCACCAATCGGCAGCAAGGCCAGCCTGGGACTCGGGAACCTGGCGGCAATTTGCGAAAACAGAGGCCCGAAACCGGTATCTCCCGCAAAGTAAATCGCGTTTTCTGCACCACCGTCCTTCGGCTCCAGCATGAATCCGCACCAAAGCGTTGCATCGCGATCAAACGGCGTGCGTCCCGAAAAATGTTGCGCTGGCGTGCAGACCACCCGGACTCCACTCTCGTGCAGTGACTCCTGCCACCAATCCATTTCCACTACGTCAGTCACGCCGAACCTGCGCAGTCGCCGCGCATTCCCCAACGAGGTATAAAAGCGAGGATGGTGTTCCTTCCAGAGCCGTCGAATCGTCAGTCGATCCAGGTGATCGTAGTGATCGTGGCTCAACAGAACGAGATCGATTTTTGGCAGATCCTCGAAGCGAATCCCCGCCGCCCGCACCCGTCTGGGTCCGGCGAACTGCACTGGGCTCGCCCGCTCGGACCAAATAGGATCGGTCAGGATATTCAGCCCCTGCCACTGCAGCAGAAATGTCATGTGTCCTACAAAGGTCAATCGCAGCGCATCCGCCGGATCGTTTATGCCCGGCACGGAAGTTGGCGGCTTGCATCCTGGAGAACTCTCCACCCATTTCGGCCAAGGTCCCGGTTGCCGCGTGCGTATCCAGCGCACCAAGTCGCGAAAGCCCCGCATACGCCGTTGCGGATTGTGAAATCGTCTGCCATCAAAATGATCGCTGAGAGGAATACCGGAATCTGCCATTTTGTCGTTACGTAAACCTTAATTCCATGCGCAGCGTTCCGCAATGGGAGCAGCTCTGCTTGTAGTGGCCACTCAAAGGCCAACGCCTTACAATCTTCTCATGCCCCGAGCCACGAAGAAGTCCGCAACTACTCCCGAGAGAGACATACTCAAGCTGATCCCCGCTGGGGAGCACCGTGCACAACCGGCGTCGCGTCGAATTGGTATTCACACTTCCACGGCGGGCGGGGTTGACACGTCAGCCGAACGCGCCTGGCGGCTGGGATGCAACACGCTGCAGATATTCAGCTCTAGTCCGCGCATGTGGAAGCCATATGACATGACTTCGCAGCAGTGTGAGTCGATGGCTCGCCTGCGCGCCGAGTATGATCTGAAGCCGTTGGTCATTCACGCCAACTACCTCATCAACGTCGCCGGTACCGACCTTGAAATGCTGGAGAAATCCGTCACCGCTCTGCGGGCGGAGATGCAGCGAGCCATTTCCATCAAGGCTGAATACGTAGTTCTTCATCCCGGCAGCTTTCGCAGTTGCAGTCGTGAACAGGGAATTGAAAATGCGTGCTCGGCCATTGCCCGCGCCAGTGACGCGCTCAATATGGCCGACAACGGACTTACGCTGCTGATAGAGAACACCGCCGGGGCAGAGTTCTCGTTGGGGTCGAGCTTTGAGAGCGTTGCAGAGCTCATCGCCGCGCTGGCAAAGCACATACCGGTGGCTTCCTGCATCGACACCTGCCATACCCACGTGCGCGGGTACGACATCGTGACTTCCGAGGGCTACAACGAGACCATGCGCCAACTCGATGCCACCGTGGGGTTGGCCAATGTGCGCGTCTGGCACTGTAACGATGCAAAAGCTGCGTGCGGCTCCAAACTCGACCGCCACGAACATATCGGGAAGGGAAGCATCGGCCTCGAACCGTTCCGCCGACTGCTCAACGACCCACGCAACGCCCACGCTGCGTTCATTCTGGAAACACCGATCGATGAGCCGTTCGACGATTTGACTAATGTGGAGGCGCTGAAGGCGTTAGCGGGGTGAGGGCTGGACTAAGTTGCCGTTAGCGTTCCGTCACACAGGTTGTAGAATGAAAACTTATCTATTGCGCATTTTTGGCGAGACACATAGGGCGAACCAATACTCATGGCAGATCAGCAGAAATCTACTCAGAAATCAGATTCTCCCGGCGACATCCTTGAACAAGTTGTTGAAGTAGTGCGCGAAGCAGCCGAAGGCATCGTGGAAGATGTAAAGGGCGTTGCCCAGGAACTGGGCATCGTTCCACCTCCAGCAGCGCCTCACGCAGCCGCGCCGACTGAGTCCGCGTCAGTGGCCGAGCCTCGCGGGCGTGCCGCGGACGACAACCGCTACGATCCCACTCCGGTGGAGGAGAAGTGGGCCGCGCTATGGGAAAGCGATCTGACCCGCTATGCGCCGGAGCCGCCCTCCAGCGGCAAGCCCAAGTATTACGTCGTCGAGATGCTGCCTTACCCTTCCGGCGCGCTGCACATGGGGCACGTGCGCAACTATGCCATTGGCGATGCGCTCGCCCGCTACATGTGGATGAGCGGCCACAACGTGCTGCATCCCATGGGATGGGATTCCTTCGGCCTGCCCGCCGAAAATGCCGCCATCAAGCATCACCGCCAGCCTCGCGAGTGGACGCTCGGCAACATTGCCGCCATGAAGGCGCAGATGAAGCGCCTCGGCTTCAGCTACGATTGGTCGCGCGAAATAGCCACCTGTTTGCCTGAGTACTATCGATGGAATCAGTGGTTCTTCCTCAAACTGTTTGAGAAGGGGCTGGCCTACAAAAAGAAGAGCAAGGTGAACTGGTGTTCTGACTGCGCCACTGTTCTCGCCAATGAGCAGGTCGTGGACGGTTGCTGCTGGCGTCACGAGGGCACTCTCGTCGAACAGCGCGAACTCGAGCAGTGGTCCGTCCGCATCACTGACTACTCCGAGGAACTGTTGCAAGGACTCGATAACATGGAAGGCTGGCCCGAGAAGGTTCGGACCATGCAGCGCAACTGGATTGGCCGCAGCGAGGGCGCAAATGTCGATTTCAAACTCGACGGCGGCGAAACGAAGATTACCGTTTTCACCACGCGCATCGACACCATCTTTGGCGCGACTTCGATCCAGCTTGCTCCTCAGCATCCGTTGGTGGCCGAACTCGTGGGGCAAGATCCTAACAAACTTGCCAGCCTGGAGCAGATGCTCGCCGATCAGAAGAAGGCGCGCGAAGAGGGAGACATCGGCTCGCTGGACAAGAAGGGATTTGACACCGGCCACTTCGCCATCAATCCCTTCAACCAGGAGCGCGTGCCCATCTGGGTCGCCAACTACATCCTGATGGATTACGGGACCGGCGCGATCATGTCCGTTCCCGCCCACGACGAGCGCGACTTCGAGTTCGCCAACAAATACGGAATCGAAGTGCGGATCGTCATCCTGCCACGCCGCGAGCAGGAGCCACCCGAGGCTGGACAGCCCGAGCATCCCGTGCTGCCTTTCGTTGCCGAAGATTCGCTGCTCATCAACTCCGGTCCCTTCAATGGACTCGCCTGCGAAGAAGCTCAGAAAAAAATGGCGGAATACGCCGAGGAACAGGGCTTTGGAAAGGCGACCATTACCTATCGCTTGAAGGATTGGGGGATATCGCGCCAACGCTATTGGGGGACGCCGATTCCCATTCTCTACTGCGAAAAGTGCGGCATGGTTCCAGTGCCGGAGGATCAGCTCCCGGTACTGTTGCCGGAGAATGTCGAGATCACGCTCGCGGGCGGTTCGCCGCTCACCCGCGTTAAGGAGTTCTACGAGGTTCCCTGTCCCAAGTGCGGAGGGATCGCACGCCGAGAGTCGGACACGATGGATACCTTCGTCGATTCAAGCTGGTACTTCTATCGTTACACCAGCCCAATCGATACGGCTCCGTTTGACAGTGACATTGCGAATTATTGGTTCCCGATGGATCAGTATATAGGCGGCGTGGAACACGCGATTCTCCACCTGATGTACTCGCGCTTCTGGACCAAGTTCATGCGCGACATTGGCCTCATCAAGAACGATGAGCCGGCGAAGCGCTTGTTTACTCAAGGGATGGTCATCAAGAACGGCGCCAAGATGTCGAAGTCGCTCGGCAACGTCGTGTCGCCCGATGACATGGTCGCGCGCTACGGCGCCGACGCAACGCGCCTCTACACGCTCTTCGCCGCGCCGCCGGATCGCGATCTCGACTGGCAGGACCAAGGTGTGGAAGGCGTTTATCGCTTCCTCTCGCGCCTGTATCGGTTCATCACTGAGAATCCGGCGCGCATGGCGGCGGGCGAGCCGCGCGAATACAATGTCGCGGAGCTTGCGCCCGATGCTCGCAAGGTGCTGCGTAAATTGCACCAGACCATTCAGCGGATCACGGACGATTTCCAGGGACGCTGGCACTTCAACACATCGGTTGCGGCAATGATGGAGTTGCTCAACGCGTGCATGGTCAGGCAGGAACTTTTCTCCCAAAACTCCACGGCCCCGAAGGCGTTCCGCGCTGAAGTGCAGCGCAAACTCATTCTGCTGCTCAACCCATTTGCGCCTTATCTCGCCGCTGAACTCTGGTCCACCCTTGGCGAAGATACTCATGCGCTGCTCCGCCATCCGTGGCCGCAGGCCGATCCGGCTCTGGCGAAAGAGGAAGAGGTGGAGATTGTCGTCCAGTTCAACGGCAAAGTGCGCTCGCGCCTCACGGTGCCGATTGACGCGGAAGACGACACCGTCCGCCAAGCGGCACTGAATGACGAGAAGGTGAAGGAAGCCCTCCTTGGCAAGGTGATCGTGAAGATCATCGTGGTCAAGAACAAGCTGGTTAACATCGTCGTTAGAGGCTAGAACGGTTCGAGGAAGGTATATCCCATGAGCGCGAGGAAAAGAAGAATCGATGGCGGGCTGAAAAGCTTGAGGCCGCACGGGACTTCGGGATTGCTGGTGACCTTCGCTTGCGCTCAAGATGACCCCTCAGCACGTGGCTTATGAGCGCCGACGCAAATCGTGAAGGCTTTCGGCTCCTTCGCCACGAACCGGCTCTGTTCGCCATGGAACTTCTCTGGCGTTGGAGCTTCGGACTTGGTCTGTTGGCGTTGTGCTTCTTCGCCTACGCTCGCCTGCGGCAGGCCGTGCTTCTCTCGGATGCAGACCAACTTGCTCTCGCCGGACAAGATCCTTTTGCGGTAGCCGAGGCCGCCAAGAACATCTTGGCGGAAGCGATGCCGCTTCTCCTTCGCACCTTCGTCCAGATATTCAGCGTGGCGAGCATTCTCTGGATCGCCTGCGCCGCACTCGGACGAGGCATCATCACCCGACTCATGGTGCGCCGCCTCGCGGCCGATTATAGTGTCACGATCGCGAGCGATGCTCCTCGCTGGACCACCTTTGCGATTCTCATGTTTGCCCGCGTGCTGATGCTTCTGATCCTTGTCATTGGCTATCTTGGCGGCGTAATCGTCGCTGGTATGGTCAGCTCTCCGAAGCAGAACCCTGTGGTCTCCGGCCTTATCGTTTTCGCTTCACTCTCGTTGGCCGTCGTGATTTGGAGCTACGTGAATTGGGTACTCTCGCTGGCGCCGATATTCGTTGTGCGTGATGCGCTCTCTCCAGTCGATTCCGTGGTCGCGGCCATTGCTTTCATCCGACGCAACTCCCCGCGCCTCACCGCCATTTCCCTCTGGAACGGCACTGCCCGTGGAGTGATCGCCACGCTGATTTCAATCGCCGGAGTTTCCACCGCAGCGCTGCATTTTGCACTTCCCTCATGGGCGATCTCCGCGCTCCTTGTCTTGGAGACTCTCGTGTACTTCGTCGTTTCCGACGTCTTTCTCGTCGGCCGCCTCGCTGCGTATTCCTCCGTCGCCGCTCGTGAACTTGCGTTCTCCCCAGGGCTCTCAGCCGACCACTCTGGAATCATCGCGCGGTAACCACTTTACAGCGCACCCCCCATTCTGCGAACCTTGTGTGTGGAACACAACGCCCTTCCCTCTATTGTTGTCCTTGATTTCGGCTCCCAATACACGCAGCTTATTGCGCGTCGTATTCGCGAGCAGAACGTCTTTTCTGTTGTCCTGCCATGCACGGCAAAAGTGCAGGACGTCCTCAGCCAGAATCCGGTGGGCATCATCCTCTCCGGAGGTCCCTGCTCGGTGTATGACGTGGACGCCCCGCCGGCCGATCCCGAGGTGCTCAAGCTCGGATTGCCGGTCCTGGGAATCTGCTACGGGCTCCAGTTTATGACCCACACGCTGGGTGGAACGGTTCATGCCGCCAGTAAGCGCGAGTACGGACACGCCGAGGTTTCGGTGCTTGAAACGTCCACTCTCTTTACCGGAATGCCGGAAACGCTTTCTGTGTGGATGTCGCATGGCGACGAGGCTGACAAACTCGCACCTGGCTTCCGCCTTGTGGCGCGCACTTCGAACGCTGTCGCAGCAATTGAAAACGTGGCTGCCGGGTACTATGCCGTGCAGTTCCATCCCGAGGTGCACCACACCAAGTTCGGCACTAACCTGCTGAAGAATTTTGTCTTTGGTATTTGCAACGCACAGCCCTCGTGGACTCCGCAGAAGTTTATCGATTCCACCATCGCCCAGATTCGCGAGACCGTTGGCGAAGGCCGCGCCCTTTGCGCCATCTCCGGCGGAGTGGACTCGAGCGTTGCGGCCACACTTGTCCATCGCGCCATCGGAGACAAGCTGACCTGTGTCTTCGTCAACAACGGCGTGCTTCGCAAGGATGAGTTTGCCAAGGTGCAGCACAATCTTCGCACCAAGCTCAAGCTGAACATTGATGCCGTTGACGCTACTGAGCGATTCCTGTCGAAGCTTGCTGGGGTCACCGATCCCGAGCGGAAGCGCAAGATCATCGGCAACGAATTCATCGAGGTGTTCGATGAAGAATCGCAGCGAATTAAACGCGAGTACGGCGAGGTTCAGTGGCTGGTGCAGGGAACTCTTTATCCTGACGTTATTGAGTCGGTGAGTGTTCGTGGACCGTCAGTGACGATCAAGAGTCACCACAATGTCGGCGGCCTTCCGGCCAAGATGAAGCTCAAGCTGATTGAGCCCCTGCGCGATCTTTTCAAGGATGAGGTTCGCCGCATCGGGCGCGATCTGGGCATGCCTGAGGAGATGATCCAGCGCCAGCCATTTCCCGGGCCAGGCCTTGCCGTGCGCATCCTCGGCGAAGTGACTCCCGAGCGTGTCAGGTTGTTGCAGGAAGCCGATGACATCGTTGTTACGGAGATCAAGCGTGCCGGACTCTATGACCAGATCTGGCAATCCTTCGCGGTGCTGCTCCCGGTGATGTCGGTCGGAGTCATGGGTGACCAGCGCACCTACGCCTACACCTGCGCGATCCGCGCCGTCAGCAGTGAAGATGGTATGACTGCGGACTGGGTGCCCTTGCCGCACGAGGTGTTGAAGGCGATTTCAAGCCGCATCGTGAATGAAATCAGCGGCATCAATCGTGTTGTTTACGACATTACTTCCAAGCCACCGGGCACCATCGAGTGGGAGTAGTCCGGCGCGCGATTTGCGTCAAGGACCGGTTCGAAAAATTCCTTTTTGTGCTCAACCGCGAGTTTCCTGAACCTGGTTACTTCCGATTTTCGTTCCATTCATTTGCGGTTGGCTCCTATTCCTGCCCGCAGTATGTTTAACACGTAAGGAACAGGTGGAGGGATGAATAGCTCACACATAATTGCCAAAGGTGGCAGTCTCTGGAAGGGAGTCGGTTTGGCATTCCTTTGCCAATTTGCATATCTCCTTTTCTGTTTCGAATTGCTCTCGGGCGAAGTTCGCATCCTGGGCTACATGCTCTTTGCACTGGTGCAGTTGGGCTATCTTTTTCCTCTTGCGGTCTTTTACCGCCGGCGCAATGAGGGACTCACCTCGAACGGAGTTATTCTGTCGAGTGTGTTTTCCTTAGTGTGCGCGGCGTCATGGTTTGGATACGCATTCGTACACGGCACGTTCCTGTCGATCTTCGGTTAAGAGTGCCAGTTGTGCATAAAGAAGGGGCGACGCTGCCCAATTCTGTCCCAAGAGTGAAGTAAAGCAGCGGTCCGCCTCGGCTCCTGTTTCGCGCCAGCCACTTCGCCCAGAGTCCCGCTCGTGGCACACTAGTAGCTGGACTTCTCCGTAAATAACAATCATGTCTAATTGCATTCGTTGTGGTCGTACGCTCCCCGGGTTCACGTTCGGCAAGAAGATTTGCTCATGGTGCAAGCAGCACGAGGCTGCCCAGCGGGGCGACAGTTCAGAGTTTCAGCCCGTCATGCCAACTCCGTGGACTCGAAGCGAGTCGATGCCGATGCTCGTTACGCAGGCGATCTTCGGAATCAATGTTGCTGTCTTTGTAGGCATGCTGCTTTCCGGCGCATCTCCGATGAGCCCATCCTCGGCGAGTTTGCTGGCCTGGGGTGCGAACTATGGTCCCTACACGCTGACCGGAGACTGGTGGAGGCTTCTGACCTCATGCTTCGTGCACATCGGCATTCTGCACATTGCGTTCAACATGTGGTGTCTCTGGTCGCTTGGTGAAATGGCCGAGCGGCTCTACGGACGAGCTACATTTGCATTTGTCTATCTTCTGTGCGGCATCTCCGGAAGCCTTGCCTCTGTGCTATGGCATCACAGTCCTTCCATCAGCGCCGGAGCGTCGGGAGCGATCTTCGGCTTGGCCGGGGCCCTCATTGCTTCACTCAAGCTCGGTGAATTTTCCTTTGGAACCAGGGCTCAGGGAACCATGCAGAGCTTGATTATGTTCGTGGGATATAACGTTGTGTTCGGTGCGTTGAGCGGTCGAACCGACAATGCCTGCCATGCCGGAGGCCTTGTGGCAGGGCTTGTGCTCGGCGCACTGATTGCAAAGGCCGCTCCCGAACCTCGCCTGATGCCTCGTCTGGGGATCCTTGCGCTGGTGGCTGTCATGCTCGGTGGAGTTGCTTATGGATTGCAGCGCAACCGCGCCTACCCGTACTACATGATGCGGGCCAGCCAGCAGGTGGAGGAAGGGAAGATCGACGAGGCTATTCCGTTTTACAACGCCGCGCTAAAGCTTCGGCCTGATTCCGCAGGCACGATCCACCACCATCTGGGACGCGCCTACTGGGAGAAGAAGGACTACGCCTCCTCCGAGCGAGAATTGCGGAAAGCTCTGGAGGCAGCTCCGAAAAATGAAGAGCTTGTCTATGAGTTGGGAGGCGTGCGCCTTGAGCAGCACCGTCTTGCCGATGCGCGAAGCACGTTTGCGCAACTGCTTGCGATCAATCCCAGGAGTGGCGAAGCGCACCTGGGGCTGGGGGCTGCTGCCTCTGCTGAGGGCGACTGTACCCTCGCGGAGCGAGAGTACGATCAGGCCGGGCAACTCAATCCGCGTCTCTCCTACCTTCACGCAAGGAAAGGGAGCTGCTGGATGCGGCTGAAGCACTACGATGAGGCGATTGCCGCATTCCGCAAGGAGATCGAAGTGGGTGGTGACGACCCGGCGACCGAGCGTTCGCTCGCCGAGGCTTACAAAGCAAAGGGTATGACTGCGGAATCCGATGCTGCCATCAAGCGGTCGGAAAAGCTCACTTTTGAAAGTAGGCAGGACGATCAGGAGTAGTTAGCGCCCACATCCGATTCGGCGGTGGGCGGAGTGGAACTCCCTGGAGTTCTGCAGCGCTGGAGTCCTGCGACGTTCTAAAGTAACCCGGCGATCCTGCCGTTAAGAGCTTTGAAGGGAGAAGCTTTGGCCGGGTACCCAGGAACACAGAACGCAAGCACCGTGGTGGTGGAATCGATCGATACTCGTGAATGGCCGCAACTCTTGCGCGAGGGCGCAAGTGAGGTGTTTGAGATGATGGTTGGCCTTCCACTGCTCTCATGCCCCCCTTCTTCTACCCCTCCGCCCGTAGAATTCACGGCGGTCGTCGGTATTGCCGGAGCAATCAGCGGAGTGTTTTCGATTCGCTGCGATCAGAAAACCGCGTTCGGTATTGCTTGCGGCATGCTGGGCGTGGAACTCAGCGAGGCCGGTGGCGAGATGTGGGACGCGCTTGGCGAACTCTGCAATATGGTGATCGGAAATTTCAAGGCCAAGACCGGCAAGGTGGGAGAAAGCGCCGTGCTTTCGGTTCCAACCGTAATCCACGGACACGATTACGAGGTCAGGCCCTTGGTCAATGGCTCCAGGATCGAGTGCCTTATGCGGACTGCTGATGGGAATCTGTCTCTCCGATTGGATTACCGTCTGTCATGATTCGGGAAGCTTTCCGGAGCACTCAATTCAGCCGGAATCCACCTCCTCGCGCTCCCGAAAGCGCCGTGCGCACGTTTCGGTGCATCTTACAGACGCTGAACAGGAAAAATTAGATTGCAAATATGCTTTTGAGCATTACAATCCGCCCAGCTAAAGCTAACTGGCGAAAATCTACTCTGTTCAGCGCCAAATGAGAATTCCGGCTGAAAGCTGCGAAAGCTGAGGTCCGCAGTATGAATTCCGACAGCAATCTTGAAAAGAGAACTTATCACAAAGTCGACTTGCGATTAATTCCATTCCTTTTTTTCTGCTACATCCTCGCCTATCTTGACCGCGTGAACGTTGGCTTTGCCAAACTGCAGATGCTCAAAGCGTTGTCTCTGAGCGACGCAGCCTTTGCCACGGGGGCCGGGATATTCTTCATCGGATACTTCTTCTTTGAAGTTCCCAGCAACGTGTTACTTAAAAAGTTCGGAGCGCGCAAGTGGATAGCCAGGATCATGATCACGTGGGGCATCGTCTCGGCCTGCATGATCTTCGTAAAAGGCGAAGCTTCTTTCGATGCGCTGCGATTCCTTCTCGGTATCGCCGAAGCCGGGTTCTTTCCCGGAGTTATCTTCTATTTGACCTTGTGGTATCCCTCCAGAATGCGTGCGACGCGCACTGCATGGTTCGTTGCGGCCATCGCTGTTTCCGGTGTTATAGGCAATCCCATCTCTGGCTGGATCATGGACGTGATGTCGGGGTTGGGCGGACTGGCCGGATGGCAATGGCTATTCCTCTCCGAAGGCATTCCGTCAATTATCGTGGGCTTCTGGGTCATCTATTATCTCGACAGCAGTATTCAAGAGGCAAAGTGGCTCACTTCCGAACAGAAGGCGCTGCTTGCCAGAAACCTTGTCGCGGAAGACAAGCACAAGACGGAAGTCAGCGTTCTGGATGCGTTTAAGAGCATCAAGGTGTGGGTGCTTTGCACGATCTACTTCACGCTGATGATCGGCCTTTACGGAATAGCGTTCTGGCTGCCGACAATCGTGAAAGCGTTCGGCATTAAAGGATATCTGGGAGTGGGACTGATTACAGCCATACCCTATGGCGTGGCCGTGATTGGAATGATCCTACTTAGCAATCATTCCGATAAAACGGGAGAGCGGCGGCTGCATTATGTATTCACAGTATGCGCGGGGGCCGCGGGCCTGGTTTTGAGCGGAGTATTCGCCGCAAACCCTGTTCTGGCCATCATCTTCCTGTCAATCGCGACGTTGGGAGTTATCGGCGCCATGCCGTTGTTCTGGCCGTTGCCCTCGGCATTCCTGGCCGGAACAGCCGCTGCCGCGGGTATCGGCATTGTGAACTCAGTCGGAAATCTTGGCGGGTATGTGGGGCCGAATGTTCCGATCTGGGCAAAGCTGATCTCCGCAGACAAATCGGCCGCTCTGTACATCATTGCTGGAATGTTGCTGATTGGCGCTGTGATTACCTTCTTCTTCATACCGAAGGATCTCCGTGTCAGGGTAGGTGCTCCTGAACCTGATCGCGCTGCCATGCGGTCGCTTTAGAAGGCTCTTATCGGTGCGAAATGAATGTGGCGCGTGATTTTAAACTCACGCGCCACATATTTTCATAGGCCATTCAGAATTTGAAGCTAGTTCAGGAAGTAAGTGCGATACAGCGTGTCTCGCTGAATAGGCCGGAACCCGGCATCGCGAATGATCCTCCGCAACTCTTCCTCGGTCGTGCAATTGCTGGTTCCCGCGGCTTTCACCACATTTTCCTCCAGCATCACCGAACCCACATCGTTTCCGCCAAAGCGCAATCCCATTTGGCAGACTTTCAATCCCTGAGTTACCCAGCTTGACTGCACATTGGGGAAGTTGGAGAGGAAGATGCGCGAGATCGCGAGCGTTTTCAAATATTCGACAGCTGTTGACTCCGGCCAGCCACGCCCACCGAGCGCCGTATGTTTCGGCTGGAAGGTCCAGGGAATGAAAGCAGTAAAGCCGCCCGTTTCTTCCTGCAGATCGTAGATACGCTGGAAGTGGTTGACGCGGTGTTCCTCGGTCTCTCCTACGCCGAACATCATGGTCGCCGTGGTCTTCATCCCCAGCTTATGCGCGGCACGATGCACGTCGATCCAATCCTGCGTGGTACATTTCAGGCGCGCAATCTTTGAGCGCACTTCGTCATCCAGAATCTCCGCCCCGCCACCGGGGATCGATTGCAGTCCGGCGTCTTTCAGCCGACGTATCGTCTCTGCGATTGACAGTTCGCTGTATTCCGCAATGCCGATGATTTCACTGGCAGAGAGGCAGTGCAGATGCACCTGCGGGAAGCGTTCCTTGATTCCACGGAAGAGTGATTCGAACCAGTCGATCTTCAGATCGGGATTGATCCCGCCCTGCATGAGCACACCGGTGCCACCCATCTCCACGGTCTCGGCGATCTTTTCGTAGATCTTGTCGAAGTCGAGCAGGTATCCTTTTTCCCGCCCTGGCCCCTTCACCGGCGCATAGAAAGCGCAGAAGGAGCAGTACTCCGTGCAGATGTTCGTGTAGTTGATGTTGCGGTCGATGATGTAGCTGACGATGCCGTCGGGATGCAATTTGCGGCGGATGGCATCGGCTTCCATGCCGATGCCGATCAGGTCATCGGAGCGGAACATATCCAGAGCTTGTTCGCGGCTAAGGCTCATACACTTCCATGATACCGGAAGCGGGGGATGCAGGCTGAAGGAATTGTAGAATACCGTGCCCCTCATTGCCATGAGACGATATCAGCAGCCAGGCCGCGCCCCCTTGAACCTCGGCGCGGCCTGAATGAAGGTGTGCGACTACTTTGCGGCGCTCGGTTTTTTCGGCGCATGAGCGACGAGCTTGTCGCTGATTTTGGAGTAGGTCGCCTTGTTGACGATCTTCCGGTTCAGGAGTTCGGTTTTCGTCTTGTATGGGCGTCCTGCAATGATCTTGTCGGCGGTCACGTCTCCAACGCCTTCCAACTTCATCAGATCATCTTTGCTGGCGCTATTGACGTCGATTTTGTCCCTGACCTTATCAGAGAGAGCAATGGTGCCGTGTTTTGTGGCGGAACCAGCGCTTTTGGCGGCGTTCTTGGTCGAGTCGCCCGCGCTTTGCATGGCGCTTTTCGACTGGTCGCCTTGCGTGGCGGTCGCGGTTTGCGCGATCGAAGTCTGCACTGCAACGGCTAGTGCAAGCAGAAGGCTAAGCACGAAATACTGCTTCTTCATAGTTGGCTCCTTAGTGAGGACGTGGAAATCCCAAGGGGTACGATGTGAATATTCACTTCTACGCTGCCCGATGTTGCGGCTGATTTTGCTTTTCCGAGTCATGTCGACGACGTTCGCGGATGTAAAACCAAAGTGCGGCAGCTCCTCCGGCGAGTCCGGCCACCCCGACGGTCCATAGCGCAGGCCCATAGTAGCCCCGGAACCAGCGGAAGAGGTGGTTACCATAACGTTCCGTGATCCACGCCACAGCGCCAAACCGTACCACCCGTCCCAGGGTCCAAGCCAGTAAGAACTTCTGCCAGGGATACTTCAGGGCTCCCGCGGTCATCACAAACGCGGATGCCGGCATGGGAGGCGGAGCCAGCGCCCCTACCAACATTGACCAGAAGCCCCAGCGATGGAAAGCTGAAAAAATCTTCTTTGAACGCGACGCCCCCAGCCTCTTTTCGAGCGCCTCTTCGCCGCTCTTGCGTCCGATGCGAAACGTGGGCCAGGCACCCACCACCGAACCGCCCGTCGCCATGAGCGCGTAGTACCACCAAAGGGTTTTATGTGATGCCGTGAGCACAATCAAAAGAGCATCGAAGCTACCCGGTGCCGGAAGGACGGACATATCCAGCAACCCCAGTGGAAAAAAGACGAATGCGCCAAAGCGACGCACAATCATCCAGAACGAGCGCACAATTGGCGTAGCGAGAAGAAGCGTCATTGATCTATTAGAGGCAGAATGGAACTCGTGCGAGCCAGAGTATAAGAAAATTGGTAAGTTCGGTGAGTTTCGAGGTTCAAGTTTCGAGGCGCCAAGTTTCGAATACAATCATGGTTCAGGGTGAAAGCGTGAGACTCCGCGATGGCCTTTCGCTAATTTCGGCTCGGTGCATCGTGCGATTTTGCGCAACATCCAATTCGTGGAAGGTCTATCTGCGTGCGGACAATAAGGAAAGAGGAAGTGGCTTGCATGTTTGAGTTGTGTAAATGTACTGAGGTGGCCGAGTGAAGACCGAGTGTATGCCGTTCACGGCGATCCCTCACAACTCCCGCCTTTTCTTGGATTTTTTGTTTCAATACGACAAAGTAGCCTCCTTCTACCAACATCGGCCTCATTCGCAGGCCGTTCTGGAGCACGCCCGCACTCTGCAGTTTCCCGCCGAAAGGCGCGCGAAGGTGGCCGACGTACTCGAGAAGCAGAACCGCCGTTGGGGCGCCTCTGACGCAGCCATGGCTTCCATCGAGAAATTTCGGAAGGGTGCGGTTGCCTGTATCAGCGGACAGCAGGTAGGAGTCTTTGGCGGTCCACTGTACTCAATCCTCAAAGCCGCATCAGCCCTGCAGATGGCAGAGGAACTTTCGGCGGAGGGGATTCCCGCAATTCCCATTTTCTGGCTGGCTACCGAAGATCACGATCTGGAAGAGATCGCTAGCGTAACCCTTCCAAACGGGTGCGAACTGGAGAAGCTGACCTCCGCTGGGCAGAACGGTTCGGACGCTCCCGTGGGCTCCATCGCTTTGGACGCGCGGATGACGGCTATGGTCGAGCGGGCCACGGCCCTGCTTGGACCGGGATGGGTCAGCGATGCGCTGCGTGAAAGCTATCGCCTCGGGGAAACCTACGGCTCGGCCTTCGCACGGCTCTTTACGCGGATCATGTCCGGTACTGGAATGGTTTTAGTCGATCCGCTCGACAATGATCTTCACGCCATTGTGCAGCCGTTATTCAGCGCCGCCGCCGAGCGCGCCGAGGAACTCGATCAGGCACTGCTTGAGCGTGGCAAGGCGCTGCACAAGGCGGGATACCACGAGCAGGTTCGGGTTACGCCGGAGTCCACCCTTCTGTTTTCCCTCGAAAGCAACCGGCGCACCGTGCTCCACCTCGCGGGTGAGGAGTTCATGCTTGGCGCGCAACGTGTCCCGCGCCGAGAGATGCTGGATAGGATCAGCGCCCATCCGGAGCAGTTCAGCGCTAATGTGCTCCTGCGTCCGGTGGTGCAGGATTATCTCTTTCCGACCGCCGTGTACTTCGGGGGACCTGCCGAAATCGCCTATTTTGCGCAGGCAGGCGTAGTGTACGAAAAGCTCCTCGGACGCACGACCCCGGTGATGCCACGTCTTTCCGCGACCATTGTCAATTCCACAATGAGCGATCTGCTCGTGCGCTACCGCCTCAGCTTCAGCGATCTGTTTCACGGCAGCGAGCGCGTATGTGAACTGCTGGCCTCTCGTGTGCTCGCCCCCGGGTTGCGGAATGCGTTGCAAAGTACAAAAGAGTCGTTGGAAGCGAACCTTGCAGAGTTGCGCGAAGAACTTCGAAAGCTCGACCCGACGCTGGTGGATGCCGCCTCGCGCAGCGAGCGCAAGATGCTCTATCAGCTATCGAAAATCGGAAGCAAAGCGGCAAGGGCAGAGCTGCGGCAGAGTGAATCGCTCATCAAAGATGCGCATCGAGTCCTGACCGAACTATTCCCGCATAAAGAGCTTCAGGAACGCGTGCTTCCCGGTATCTACTTTCTTGCGCAATACGGACCGGAGCTGATTACGGAGTTGAAGAAGGCCGCCGCTCCGCAGTGTCCTGGACACCAGATCATTCGGCTTGAGAGCAGTTTTCAGGCGAGCGGTTCTTAGCCGATCGGTTCGAGGGAGGGGCAACTCGTCAGTCAGGCCTGCTCCTTCCATCGCGCGCAGATGCCAGGAGATGGCGTGCCGAGTGCAGCCCTGGATATTCGTTCCGGCAGTTCTTTCGCGGGTAGTGCTACCATGGAGCGTTATGTCGAAGAAACAGAAGAATTCCGCGCCCGAAATCGGTTTCGAAGTGATGTGCCCTTGCTGCGAAGCGACACTGCGAGTCGATCCCGTGACCCGCGCGGTGATTGCGCATACTCCGAAGCCGGTCGCCAGAACATTTGCCGATATGGAAGCCGCCGCTCGTGCCATGCGCGAAGGAGATGTGCGCAAGGAATCCATTTTCCGCCAGTCGGTTGAGGCTGAGAAGAACAAATCCGACCTGCTGGAGAAAAAGTTCGCCGAAGCCGTTAAGAAAGCCAAGGAAGCACCCGACATGTCGAAGCCTTTCCTGCGCGACTTCGATTTGGATTAGTTGCGGCGTTCAATACGAACTTGAAGAAGCCGTGTTATCGATTCGCGGAGTCAAATCGGACCAGGGTTGGACAATAGGCGAATGCTACTGCTGGGACACCGAGGTTGTCGCGGCGAATTCATGGAGAACACGTTTGCCGCGTTCGATTATGCGTTGGAGAGCGGCTGCGATGGATTCGAACTTGACGTAAGGCGCACCGCCGATGCCATTCCCATTATCTGGCATGATGCCCGTCTGCGTGGCCGCTTTATCTCGCGTCAGCTTTACTCCAGCCTGCGCGAGCGCTGTTCCTTAATTCGCCGTCTGCCGCGCCGTCCGGTCATTGACCTGTGCCACCTCGAAGAGGTTCTGGCCCGCTACGCTCTCGTCAGTTGGATCGATATCGAGCTAAAGGTGCCCGGCCTCGAAACACAGGTGGCTGCATTGCTGCGTCGGTATCGTCCCGCGCGTGGATTCGTCATTTCATCATTCCGTCAACGCATCTTGTCGGATATCTATCGAATTGATCCCACGCTGCCCCTGGCCTTCATCTTCGACCGTATGCCCCGCTCCAGGGCATGGCTCGAACTCCCAATTCAATACGTGAAGCCCAGCGCTCGACTTGTGACTCCCTCGCGTGTTCGTCAATTCCACGCCGAAGGCAAACAGGTATTAACCTGGACCGTGAACCGCCCAGCCATGATGCGCCGATTGATCGAAGCTGGAGTTGACGGCATGATCGGCGACGACCCCCTCATGCTGGCCACAACGCTGGCTCGGAAATAGATGACCTGCGGGTTTGAACTTCAGCCTTGCGAAACTTTGAAACCTTGAGAAACCTGCTCCCTACTCCGCTGCTACCGTCTCCCACACCCCAGTAGTCAGAAAATCATGAATCGACGCCGCAGCCTTCCGCCCCGCGCCCATTGCCAGAATCACCGTAGCTCCTCCGGTGACGATATCTCCTCCCGCAAATACTCCACGCTTCGAAGTTCGTGTCGTTTCCGTATCTGCCGAAATGTAATTCCGCGAATTGGTCTTCAAATCCGGCGTAGTGCTTTGAATCAGCGGATTCGCCGTAGTCCCCAGCCCAATAATCGCCAGGTCCGCAGGAAGCACAAACTCCGATCCCGCAATCTCCACCGGAGTGCGCCGACCGCTTGCATCCGGAGCGCCCAACTCCATGCGCACACAGCGAGCCCCAGTCAGCCAGCCTTTTTCGGTTCCCACAAACTCCAGCGGGTTCGTCAACATGCAGAACTCCACGCCCTCTTCCCGCGCGTGTTTCACCTCTTCGATTCGCGCCGGCATCTCTTCCTCTGAGCGCCGATAAACCAGCGTTGCCGTCTTCGCGCCCAGCCTCCGAGCCATCCGCACCGCGTCCATTGCCGTGTTACCGCCGCCTACGACAATCACGTTTCGGTCGCGGCAGTCATACACCGGCTGGTCGTATTCATCCGGCTGATATGCCCTCATCAGATTCACTCGCGTCAAAAACTCATTGGCCGAGTACACGCCGTCCAGGTGTTCGCCCGGAACGCCCATGAACTTCGGCAACCCCGCGCCCGTAGCCACAAACACGGCGTCGTACTGCTCGTCCCGCATCAACTCGTCAATGGTCACGCTCTTGCCAACCACGACGTTCGTTTCAAACTCCACGCCCATCTTGCGCAGGTTGTCCACCTCGCCGCGCACAATCGCCTTCGGCAGCCGGAACTCAGGAATGCCATACACCAGCACGCCGCCCAGTTCATGCAGCGCCTCAAACACGCGCACCCTGTGGCCCTTCTGGATCAAGTCTCCAGCCGCCGACAGTCCCGCCGGACCGCTGCCCACAATCGCTACGCTCATGCCTGTCGCCGGAGCGTTCACCGGCAAACCGGTCTGTCCGCTGCTGCGCTCAAAATCCGCAGCAAAGCGTTCCAGATTCCCAATGGCAATCGAGTCGCCCTTCTTGCCCAGCACACATCCGCCTTCGCACTGCTTTTCCTGCGGACACACGCGTCCCGTAATCGCCGGCAGTGCATTGTCTTCGCGAATCTTCGCCGCCGCCGACAGGTAGTTGCCTGCATAAATCAGGTCCACAACCTCGCGAATCTTCACTCCCACCGGACACTGCATCACACATCCCGGCTTCGCACACGCAATGCAGCGTGTCGCTTCCGTCTGTGCATCGGCCACCATCAGTCCGCAGTTCACTTCCTCGAAGTTTCTGCTGCGTACCGTCGGGTCCAACTCCGGCATCTGCGTCCGCGAAATCTTCATGCGCTCGTGATTCGGAAGAGTATTCATCTCAGACATGGCTCGCCTCCAGCCCAGCAAACTGCGACCGAAGCTGCTCCAACTCCTGAGCCTTGTTCTCTTCAAACCGCTTCAGCGACTCGCATTCTTTCTCGCGATAAATCATGTTGCGCTGCATCAGCACTTCGAAGTTCACCATCGATGCGTCGAACTCCGGACCGTCCACGCATGCGAACTTGCTCTGGTTTCCCAGCAGCACGCGACAGCCGCCGCACATTCCCGTACCGTCCACCATGATCGAGTTCAAGCTCACCATCGTCTTAATGCCAAGCGACCCCGTAACCTGTGCCACCGCGCGCATCATCGGTACCGGACCAACAGCCAGCACGTGGTCGATCCTTCGTCCATCGCCGAGCAAGTCATTCAGTTTTTTCGTGACCAGCCCTTTTTCCCCGTAGCTGCCATCGTCGGTCATGATGTAGGTCTCATCGCTGGCCTTGCGCACTTCATCCTCGAACACCACCATCTCCGTGTTGCGAGCGCCTTCGATAAAGATCACGTGATTGCCCGCCTCTTTCAGCGCAATCGCCGTCGGCAGAGCCATAGCCGTCCCCACGCTCCCCGCGATAATCGCGGCCGTCCCAAACTTCTCGATCTCCGAAGGCTGTCCCAGCGGCCCGACAATATCCAGAATGTAGTCACCCGTTTCCAGGCAGCTCATCAGCGAAGTAGTCTTGCCAATCGCCTGTACCGCGATTGTGATTGTTCCCGCCTCAGGGTCTGAAGCCTTGATCGTAAGAGGAATGCGTTCTCCCTGCTCATGCAGGCGTAAGATGACGAATTGTCCCGGCCGCTGCTTACGTGCGATTCGCGGCGCCTCGATAACGAACTGCTTGATTTTGAAGCCCACACTTCGGGCATCGACGATCTTGTACATGTATGAGTACTCCAGAAATTTATAAGAACGATCAATGCGGATAGACCACGTACGCAGAGAAGCCCTCGTGCGGCAACCCACCGGCGGTGCTAAAAAGCAGATTTCCGCGACATACCTTTATACCGAACAATCGCTGCTCTTATCCAGAAAGGATTTTGGTGCCGGAACCGACCAGAGCTGTTCCTAAGTAGATGTGTCTGCCACGTGTTGAGAGAGTCATCCTGAGCCGAAGGCGAAGGACCCCCGCAATGCCCAAGTCTCCCGTGCGGCCTCAAGCTTTTCAGTCCGCCATCGATTCTTCTCTTCCTCGTTCTCACGGGATATACCTTCCCCGGTACCGGCTAGGCCCCTAGTTTCAGCACTTCCAGCAATTCTTCAGGACGGTCGATCATCACATCCGGTGGATGAATCTTCAGCGACTCCGGCGACAGCCCGTAGCTCACGCCAACGGAATACATCCCTGCATTGTTCGCCGTCAGCACGTCATTCTGCGAATCGCCAATCATGATGGCCTCGTTCGGCGCGGTGCCATATTCCTGCAGCAACGTGACCGCCCCATGTGGGTCCGGCTTCTTCGTCTGAAAGCTGTTGCCGCCATAGATTTGCGACATAAAGCCAGAAAGCTTCAGTCCATCGCAAATCCCTCGCGACGGATTGATTGGCTTATTCGTAAGCACCGCCATCTTCAGTTGGCTGCGCTCCGTAATGGCCGTCAGAGTATCCAGCACCCCCGGATACACCTTGGTGTTGTCCAATAAGTGCTCGCGATAATAACTCATGAAATATTCCAGCGAGCTTTTCACCAGCCCCTCGTTCTGAGGATCGCCCAGCGAGCGCCTTACCAGCATCGGAGCGCCATCGCCAATGTAGCTGGCCACCACTTCAATCGGCAGCTCCGGACGCTTCAAGTGCCGCAGCATGGCGTTGATGGAGTGGGCCAGGTCGAGTTCGCTATCCACCAGCGTGCCGTCAAGGTCCCAGAGAAGCAGTTTTATTTCTTTGGCTGGAATCGGTCTCGTAATCTGAATCATCTCAGTTCCAGTATATTCGCAGGCCGGTGAAGGGGCAGACGCTCCCTGGCTTTCGTTTACAATTGTCATTTGGCCACGCATCCAACTGGAGCGGCCCTGGATTTACAAGAGGAATCGGAATGTCGTTGAAAGTAGCGCAGAGCGAGCCACAAACCACAATAGAAAAGACTTACGAAGGACTAGTCCCGCGACAACTGATCGAGATGTACCGGCTCATGTACCTGTCGCGGCGCATCGACGACCGCGAAATCATGCTCAAGCGCCAGCAGAAGATCTTTTTCCAGATCTCCTGCGCCGGACACGAAGCTCTTCTCGTTGCTGCCGCCGCTCACCTGCGCCCTGCCTACGACTGGTTTTTTCCCTACTATCGCGACCGCGCCCTCTGCCTTGCCCTCGGAGTCACCCCGCAAGCTCAACTCCTGCAGGCCGTCGGTGCCGCCGACGATCCCGCCTCCGGAGGCCGCCAGATGCCGTCTCACTGGGGTAGCCGCGAGCACAACATCTTCACCACCTCGTCGCCCACCGGAACTCAGTTCCTGCAAGCTGTAGGCTGCGCCCAGGCTGCGCGTTACCTCACCCAGCATCCCACTGCTGACGCCAAGGTCTCAGGTGACTATCGCGAGTTCAAGGACGTGCAGCATCACCAGGACGAAGTCACCTACGTTTCCACCGGAGAGGGAACTACCTCCCAGGGTGAATTCTGGGAGTCGCTGAACACCGCTTCCAGCCTCAAGTTGCCGGTCCTCTACCTGGTCGAAGACAACGGCTACGCCATCTCCGTCCCCGTGAAGTATCAAACCCCGGGCGGCAACATCAGCCACCTCGTCGCCAACTTCCCCAACTTCCATTTCGAAGAGTGCGACGGCACCGATCTGCTCCAGAGCTACGCTGCCATGGGCCGCGCCGTCGAGCACGTCCGCTCCGGCAAAGGGCCTGCCCTCGTGCATGGACACGTCATCCGTCCCTACTCTCACTCGCTCTCCGATGACGAAAAGCTCTATCGTCCCGAGATCGAGCGCAAGAAGGATGCCGAGCGCGACCCCATCGCCAGCTTCCAGAAATTCCTCATCGCCGAAGGCATTCTCGATACCGCCTCCGCGCAGAAGTTGCAGCGCGAAGTCGATGCCGAAGTGCAAGCCGCTTCCGATGCCGCGCTTGACGCCGCCTTCCCTGAGAAATCCAGCTACGCCCTCCACGTCTACTCCGAAGACCTCCAGCCCGGCGCTCCGAACTTTGAATCCGCGCCCGTCTCCGAAGGCGGCGACCGCACCATGGCCGACCTCATCAACACCTGCCTGCGTGACGAGATGAAGCGCGACGAGCGCATCCTGATCTTTGGCGAGGACGTTGCCGACTGCTCCAACGAGGAGTATCTCGAAGACAAGAAACTAAAAGGCAAAGGTGGAGTCTTCAAACTCACCGCCGGCCTCCAGCGCGAGTTCGGTTCTGATCGTGTCTTCAACTCGCCGCTTGCCGAAGCCAACATCGTTGGCCGCGCCGTCGGCATGGCCACCCGCGGACTCAAGCCTGTCGTCGAAATTCAGTTTTTCGATTACATCTGGCCAGCCATGCACCAGCTTCGCAATGAACTGCCGCTCATCCGCTGGCGCTCCAACGGTGCGTTCTCCTGCCCAGCCGTGGTCCGCGTCGCCATCGGAGGCTATCTCACCGGCGGAGCCGTTTACCATTCACAGTGCGGCGAAAGCATCTTTACGCATACTCCCGGCATGCACGTTGTGTTTCCCTCCAACGCGCTCGACGCCGCCGGCCTTCTTCGCACCGCCATCCGTTGCGACGATCCCGTGCTCTTCCTCGAACACAAGCGTCTCTACCGCGAACCCTTCGGACGCGCTCCCTATCCTGGCCCGGATTTCACAATTCCATTCGGCAAGGCGCGCATCTGGAAAGAGGGAACCGACATCACCATCGTCACCTACGGAGCCACCGTCCCGCGCTCTCTGCAAGCCGCTCAACGCATCGAGCGCGAGCACGGAATTTCCGTCGAGGTGCTCGACCTCCGCACCCTGAACCCCTACGATTTCGAGGCCATCGCCAAATCCGTCAGCAAAACCAGCCGTGTCCTCATCGTGCATGAAGACATGCAGAGCTGGGGCTACGGCGCTGAAATCGCCGCCCGGATCGGCAGTGAGCTCTTCGATAAACTCGACGCTCCCGTGCAGCGCGTAGCCGCCAAGGACACCTTCGTCGCCTATCAGCCTGAAATCGAAAATGTCATTCTGCCGCAAGCCGACGACATCTTCGCCGCCATCCAGAAACTCAGCAAGTATTAGGAACAAGTATCAGAAATAAGTATTAAGAATTGACAGGTGGCCCACATATGCCTTCCTTTGGCATATGTGGGGACCCGGCAATCCACCATCCCGCGAGCTCTTGAACTTCTTCTCTGTTAAGCATCAGTCACAGGATGACTCACAGCTCTTCGCGTGAGATCCCCAGCCTGCGCATCCGCGCATTCAGCGTAGTGCGCTTCAGTCCCAGCCGCACTGCTGCTCCATTCGCGCCGCCAATCACGCCATTGCAGTCGCGCATCACCTTCACTATGTACTCGCGCTCTTTCGCCTCCAGCGTCTCAGGATTCACCCGCGGCGGAGCCTTGCGCAACTCCGTCAGCGGAACCTGCAGCGTGGTCCCTCGCGAAACGATTACCGAACGTTCGACGAAATTTTCCAGTTCGCGAATATTTCCCGGCCACTCGCACAGCGTCAGATAATCCATCACATCCGCCGGAATCACATCGATCCTCTTCCTCATGCGGACCGCATACTTCTTAACGAAATACTTCACCAGCAACGGAATATCCGAGCGCCGCCCCGATAGCGGCGGCAGCGAAATCGGAAAGACATTCAGCCGATAGTAAAGGTCTTGCCTGAACTGCCTCTGTTCCATCAGCTCTGCAAGATCCCGATTCGTCGCCGCGATCACCCTTACATCCACCTTGATCGTCCGCGAACTTCCCAGCCGTTCGAACTGTTGTTCCTGCAGCGCCCTCAGCAGCTTCGGCTGCAACTCCAGCGGAATGTCTCCAATTTCGTCCAGCAGCAGCGTGCCCTTGTGCGCCAGTTCAAATCGTCCAATCTGTTGTGTGATCGCCCCCGTGAACGCTCCCCGCTCGTGCCCGAACAACTCGCTTTCCAGCAGCCCCGTCGGCACCGCCGCGCAGTTGATCTTCACAAACGTGTGCTCCCGCCGCTCGCTCTTGTCGTGAATGGCGCGCGCAACCATCTCCTTGCCCGTTCCCGTCTCCCCGGTAATCAGCACGCCCGCATCGGTCGGAGCCACTGTCTCAACCTGCTCCAGCACCTGCCGCCATTCCGGACTCTCGCCCACCATGTCCGCCGGGTGGTGTTCCGCCCGAATCTCCTCCTGCAGGTAAGTCTTCTCCTTCGCCAACTGTTCTTTCAGCTCGCGAATCTCGCGAAATGCCAGCGCATTTTCCACCGCAATGGCGATCTGCCCCGCCACCGTCGATAGCGCCTCCATATTTTCCTGGTCAAAGGTCGATGGAGCGCGATTGCCCACGCACAGTACTCCCAGGCAGCGGCTTCCCCTCAGCAGTGGAACCCAGCATGCCGACTTGATTCCTTCTTTCAGAAGCCAGCCCGTCACGTCGTTCGGAAATTGTTCTTCGTAGAGGTTGTCCACCACCAATGGTTTGCGCTCGATGAATGCGAGTCCCGTCGGAGACCCCGTTACTTTAAAAACGATCTGTTCGTGCAGCAGTCCCTTGCCATCCGGAAAGTCGAGCGCGTGTATGCGGAATTCATCGTGCGCACCGTCATACAAACACAGGCTGGAGTAATCGTGACGAACCACACGGCCAATCGCCGCTGAAATAGCATGGAACAGGGAAGGCAACTCCAGGTTTGAAACCAGAGCGTTGTTCACCTCCAGCAGCAGTCGCAGATGTTCACGATCCCGCGCCAGAACTTCTGCATTCACTGATTCCCGGCCTGACTGTTCAGAGGTTTCCATAACCCAGCTTCGAGTTCTTGAAATTGCGACGTGACACTATATTGTCGGCTCGTGGCCACCAGTTGTCACGTCATTTGGCATTTCTGCCGTTCTAACTTTTCCCAATCTAATTCAGCGCCCTGCTTTGTGTGACTTATCGCTTCACTTCCGCACGTCCCAAAGTGGCAATCGACGTGCCTTTCCCAAGGCGTAACTTCCAAACGGCCGAACGCGAAAGAGCTTCGAAGGAACGGTTCAACGTAACCGTTGGTTATCGAAGCCCAGGGCCAAAGGAGCATGTTTATGCCGTTCAGGATCACATCGCAATGTTCTGGCAAAGACACGATCTGCAACGATGTCTGCCCTTACAACTGCGTCGAGCCCGACGCCACAACACCAGCCAACGGCAGGAATCACTTCATCATCGATGCCCAGTTCTGTGTCGATTGCGGAGCCTGCGCCATCGCCTGTCCCGAAAAAGCCATCGTCTATGCCGGAGCCTACAACGCCATGAGCCTCGTCGCCCTCGGCCAGGCCGTCTGGTTGCGTCCGCTCGCTAAACGCCCCTGACGGGTATTAAGCAGTCGCGTTGGTTTCGCGAAGCTCTGCTCAAAACGGAACTTCCACAAGGAATCTCAGCTTTTCAAGTTAACGGAGGATTTATGCCATACAAGATCACGTCGAAATGCTCTGGCACCGATACGCTCTGTCAGGATGCATGCCCTTACGACTGTGTACACACAGCCGCCGCCTTTCCGGCCAATCGCCGCCAGCACCTCGAAATCGATGAGGAACAGTGTACCGATTGCGGAGCTTGTGCCGTCGTATGCCGCGAGTCCGCTATCGTCTT